>Ga0224557_1001181_pt1 | contig 26079 bp, 28 predicted proteins | sample 714S31014metaG_FD_180677 | JGI IMG/M metagenome (GOLD analysis project Ga0224557, IMG submission 180677) | Peat soil microbial communities from Stordalen Mire, Sweden - 717 S3 10-14 | ecosystem: Environmental > Terrestrial > Soil > Wetlands > Peat | place: Sweden: Norrbotten County, Stordalen... | reverse complement strand
CTGACCGGAACGACCGACGTGAAGGACCTCGACTCGTCGGTGCTGGTTGATCCCTAAGGCGGCCGGCGTCTCACTGTGGGACGGTTCGCCGGCCCGCGCGACCTTGGTCGTTGCTCGCGGCGTGTCTAGCACCTACAACGACGCGGCCCAGCGACTCTCCAAAGCTTTCACCAACTTCCGCAAGGGGCGGTCGAAGTTCCCACACTTCAAGCGCAAGGGGCAGACCGGATCGGTGCGGTTCATGGGACCAGCCGTGCGCCTCGCCGACTCGCACCACGTGCGCATTGCCCGAGTCGTCGAGGTCAAGACCTACGAGTCCACCCGCAAGCTCTACCGTCACCTCGACCGGGGGACCGGCAAGATCGTGGCCGCCACCGTGGCCGAGCGTTCGGGTAAGTGGCAGGTATCATTCACCGTTGAGGTGACCCGTCAGGTTCCCGTCACCCGGACCCCCGAGAGGGTCATCGGCGTCGACGTCGGTCTCACGACCCTCTACACCGGCGCCACCCCTGACGGTGAGCAGGTTCTCCACGTCGCCAACCCTCGCCACTTCGTGACAGCGGAGAAGAAGTTGGCCCACGCGCAACGCATCGCCTCGCGACGGCAGGGCCCAAAATCCGGTGCTGCACCGTCGAAGCGCTGGAAGAAGGCCAACGGACGGGTCCAGACCATCCACGCCGGCGTCGCCAACGCCCGCAGCAACCTCATCCACGAGACCACGACGATGCTCGCGAAGAACTACGACGTCATCGTGCTCGAGGACCTCAACGTGGCGGGCATGTTGAAGAACCACTCGCTCGCGAAGCACATTCAAGACGCCGCCTGGGGAGAGTTCGCCCGACAGCTCGAGTACAAGACCAAGTGGTACGGGTCCACGCTCGTGCGCGTCGACCGGTTCTACCCCTCTTCAAAAACCTGCAGTCGCTGCGGGACAGTCAAAGCCACACTGTCCCTCGGTGACCGTACGTATCACTGTGGGACCTGCGGTCTTGACGTAGGCCGCGATCACAACGCGGCCATCAACCTGGCCCGACAAGGCCTACCGGGGACAAGCTCCGGTACTGGACGTGGAGGGGAGGTAAGTCCCGCGCAGCAGAAACTTGTTGCAACGGCGCACCCCGGCGAAGCGTCAACCGAAACGCCACCAGATGTCGGCGCGTAGGAGATAGTTCGGTTCAGAATTCGGTGTGGTGGGTAGTTTGCCGTACTCCACGACCAACCTGTTTGCCGAATGGGCAGTGGTCGATGCAGAATGGCCAGCGGTTCGCGACCAACTCCGGACGAAACTTCACTGATAGCTAGCGCATCGGGGACCGCGTCAACGCCCGGATCCGGTGCGAATCTCGGTCGACAAAAGATTCTGCATCATCGACGGGCGACGGCTATGTTCGTGCAATGACGAAGATTCGACTTGGCTCGGTTTCACTCGACTGCGCCAGCACGACGGCCCTCGCGACGTTCTGGGCGAGCCTGCTCGGAGGTGAAATTGCCTTTTCCAGCGAGGAGTTTGCTGCAGTGAGATTGGAGAGAATGTGGTTCACCGCCGTCAAGGTTGAGGACTATCACGCGCCGACGTGGCCCGGGGGTGATGTGGGAAAGCAGATGCATCTTGACCTCGCGGTGGAGAGTCTCGAAGAGGCCGAGGCCGAAGCGATTCGACTCGGGGCGACGAGAGCGCAGTATCAGCCATCTCCAGACCGCTTCATTGTCCTCCTCGATCCGGCGGGCCACCCGTTCTGCGTGACGACGCAGATTCCTGACTAGGAGAAGTGCGGTGCACCTCATCGGGCGCGGTGCGAGGTATTTGGGGTTCATGTTGATGATTGGAGGGCTATGCACGTCTACGCAACGGTAGTCATTGTGAGCGATCAGGACGCCGCGCTCAACTTCTACCGCGACACACTCGGCTGGGAGGTTCGTCAAGATAATCAGATGAGCCCCGACTATCGTTTCCTGGCCGTGGTGCCCCCGGGGCACTCGTCGGGAATTGTTCTTGGGCCGCCGCACATCCACGGGCGACCAGCACCAACTCCTGAGGCACCGGTCAACACTGACATCTACCTTTCCAGCGATGACCTCAGGGTCGATTTCGAGCGTCTGAGTGCCCTCGGCGTCGTCTTTGATCAAGAACCAGAACTGATGCCATGGGGGGGCTACGGCGCGCGTTTCCGTGACCCCGACGGCAACCTGTTCTTCGTATCCGACGGGGTCTAACGCCGGATCCCACGGCGACCGAGCCACCTCACGCCATGTCGGTGCAGGGAGTGTGGCAGACGTCACGTTAAGGTCGTTCAGTGGCGCCTGGCCCCACAGTTTTCTGACCCGCGACTGGAGAATCCGATGACAACCGTGCTCTGCGGCGTAAGCCAATGTGTCGAGCGAATCCGTGGTGAGTTCCCCGACTTGGACGTCGTGGACCTGGCAACTTTTGACGGGCCGGTACCGCCCGACGCCATTCTTTTCTCGGGCTTTGACCAGAAGTCGGTTGACGCCGCGAACGCTGGGGTCGCTTGGATTCAACTGGCCGGTACCGGGATTGATCACGTCAATCCGGCCCTGCTGCAAGCCCCAATCGTGACGTGCGCCAAGGGGGCCGGGGCGATACCGATCGCCGAGTACGCGATGGCGACGATGCTGGCCTTCAGCCGTCGTTTCCCCGAACTCTGGCTGAAGGAAGCGCCCGAGATCTGGAACTTTCAAAGTACGCAGTGTCTGTCCGGTCAGAAACTCGGACTAGTCGGCTTTGGCGGGATCGGGCAAAGGATCGCCCGGTTGGCGCAGGCCTTCGACATGCGCGTGGTGGCAATGCGCCGCACCACGACGCCGAGTGAAGTACCCGGCGTGCAGCTCGTCGGAACTCTCGAAGAGATGCTCCCCGACGTCGATCATCTCGTGCTCTGTGTCCCGGCGACGAGCGCCACGGTGAATCTCTTGAACGAAGCAACGCTGGCTCTCGTGAAGCCGGGACTTCATCTCGTCAATATTGCCCGGGGTGCGCTCATTGACCAAGAGGCATTGCGCGTGGCTCTTGATGATGATCGACTAGCCCGAGCCTCACTGGACGTGTGCGTGCCAGAGCCCCTTCCCGCGGGTCACTGGCTCTACACTCACGAGAAGGTGTTCCTCACGCCGCACGCCTCTTGGACCGGAGTGCCCTTGCTGGCGGGCGCGATCGAAGTCTTCTGCAAGAACCTGCGCAACTACTTAGATGGAAAGGAACTGGTTGGCGTCGTTGACGTCAACCTCGGTTACTGAATCGCAGGCGCGCAGTCAACGCGCCGCTCGCACAATCCGAAGCCGAGACATCCTCTCACCAGGTGAGGCCCAGCGTTTGGCGCATGGTGGCCTCGAATTCCTCGTCGTCCAGTTCACGCCGAGTGGCCAGGATTAACTCAGCGTCCGCCCCGACGGGAACGCGAAGCGGCGTGGATTCGTCCTCGATCGCGCGGAGCACCGCTCGGCCAACGATCTCTGGACCCGGCCGCCCCGTGGGACCGGTCAACTTGGCGTCGGTGCCATCCCAGTCGTTCCAGAGCCCCTCGTACGCGGGGCTGCGCTCAAGCTGGGGGACCGGCTTCATCCCCGGGGAGATGTAACCAGGCTCGATGATCACCGTTCGAATCCCGAAGTGGCGCACCTCGTAGTGCAGCGCCTCCGAAAAGGCCTCGAGTGCGTACTTCGAGCCCGAGTACACCCCTTCGAGCGGCGACGAGACCCGACCTTGTACCGAACTGATATTCACTATGACGCCGTGACCTCGGATTCGCCACGACGGAAGTACGTGTTGCAGTAATCGAAGCGGTCCGAAGGTGTTGGTTTCGAAAACCTCTCGCAGGCGATCGGGTGGATAGTCCTCGAGAGGTCCTTGGCCGTGGCTCGCGGCGTTGTTGACGACGGCGTCGATCTCGCCGGCGTTTGCCAGCGCTTCAATGATTGAAGCTTCACTCGTGACGTCGAGCGTGAGTCGCATGGCGACTTCAAGAGAGTCCAGCATTGCAACGTCGCGGGCGGTGGCGATGACTTCGTGCCCCGCTCGGGCCAGCTCAGTTGCTGTCGCGGCGCCAATGGCGCGACCCGCACCGGTGATCAATACGCGCATGAATTCCCCCCCCCGGTTGTCGGTTCGACCATTGATGACGAGCCGTTGGATTACGACCCTATTGCGACCGGGCGACTGGCGCCAAGAGAACTATCGCAAGCTGGCTGCTTTCGAGTGGCAACGCGCAAGGCGATGACGAACTCGTTTTCGAAGCGCCGACAAATCTCAGGTGATATTCGTGGCATCATGAATGGAGATAGCGCCGACAAGGATGCGAACTCATGATTGTTGCGAATGATGACAAGAAGCGCGGCTGGTTCGGGCCCAAGAGAATCGGTTACGGTGTTCGTCCCCAGACTTGGCAGGGTTGGCTGTTGGTGCTGATTCCTGCTGTGATTGTGGTGCTGGTCGCCGCCATCTTGCACTAACCACGCCCTGCGACCGCGATGGTCGCTTTCGCTGTGTCCCATCACCGGGTTCGGAGTGTGGGTTGCCCGATGAAGCCAAGGACCGAACCATCAGGGGTCGCACGGAGCCCGTCACGATTCTGTCGCCGCCAGTCTCACACGGAGCCCTCTCGTTCCTCTGACTCGCTCAGAAATAGCCAAGACCTACGATGTCATGATGGGACGCTGGCCAAAGGAGGGTTCATGAGCGTGCGGAGGGATCAGTACACCCACGGACATCACGAATCGGTACTGCGAAGCCACCGATGGAGAACGGCGGAGAACTCGGCGGGATTTCTCTTGGGCCACCTCAAGCCCGGTCTGCAGTTGCTTGATGTCGGCTGTGGGCCAGGAACCATAAGCGTCGACCTCTCGAGACTGGTGGCACCGGGACGGGTGGAGGCAGTGGATATCTCGCGCGAGGTCATCGAGGTCGCTCAATCCATTCATCGAGAGCAAGATCTGGAAAACTTGAGTTTCAGCGTGGATAATGTCTACGAACTTTCGTTTGATGACTCCAGCTTTGACGTTGTGTACGCCCATCAGGTACTCCAGCATCTGAGCGATCCGGTGGCCGCGCTTCGAGAGATGCGCCGAGTTCTTCGTGCGGACGGGCTCCTCGCCGTTCGAGACGCAGACTACGGGGCCTTCGCCTGGTCGCCTAGTGATGATCGACTGACTCGATGGATGGAGATCTACCATCAGGTGACGAGAGCCAACAACGCCGAAGCCGATGCGGGGCGCCGCCTTCCTCGTTGGGTTCGCGAGGCCGGATTTCGTTCACTCGAGGTCTCGTCATCTAATTGGACGTACTTTACGGAGCCAGAGCGCCAATGGTGGGGTCAACTTTGGGCCGAGCGTGTTCTCCACAGTGACTTCGCGGAGCAGGCCCTTGCTTTCGCCCTCGTCACCACCGACGAGCTTCATAAGATTTCGAATGCGTTCCTGGAGTGGGCGAATGACGGCGACGGCCTCTTCATCGTGGTGAATGGGGAAGTTCTCGCCCAGCGTTGAGGAGTCGCCGCCGTCACCTCGCGGCGCTCGTTGGACGCGACGTCACGCGTGTCTATCGATAGCGCTGAATCGTCGCTTCGAGGACGTCTCGCCACGGAGTTGGCTCGAGTGCGAACTCATCACGCGTCGCCTGATCATCGATGACGAAGGGCTTCGAGAACTGGTACATCGTCTTTGGCAGTTCTCGAATCATCGGATCGAATATTCCCAGTAGTCGTATGGCTGGCGCGGGGATGCTCGTTACCTTGACGTGTTGACATCCGGCAACGTCGGCAACGTCGTTGATTGCCTCCCGCTGCGTTCTTGGCGGATTCGTCGGCGCGTGCCAGGCCCGTCCCCACGCGCTGGGGGTCTTCGCGCAGGCAACCAGTGTCTTCGCGACGTCATCGGTGAAGGTCCAGCTGTGGAGCATGTCGGGGTTGCCGATCACTCGACACGTCTTTCCCCGCAGAACCCGCGGGATGACCCGATCACCGAGCATGCTCTGACTACCCGCGCCAAGAAAGTCCGATGCCCTCACTTCACAAGCGCGGATTCGTCCCTCGCGGTGGGCGTCGAGTGCGTCCTGCCACATTTTGGCGCGAACGAGTGCCTTCTCGTACGTGGCGAGCATCGGCGACTCGGGAGACATCGGACCGGCTGGCGCGCCGTACGGGTAGAGGTTGCTCAGCGTGACCAGGACGGCCTGTGATGTTTCCGCGCTCGCGAGCAGAGCATTGGCGATGGGTGGCCAGTCGGTGGGCCAGCGGTGGTATTGGGGGTTCACGCAGTTGAAGATCGCGTCGCAACCAGCGCCAAGTTCGCCGAGACGCCGCGGGTCGCTGGCGTCGGCACTGACGCGGGTCACGAGTTCATGCTCGGGACCCGTTCCGCTTCGAGACACCACGGTGACTGCGTGGCCTTCGCTTGCCAGCCGCGTGGCGACGGCGCCGCCGATGGATCCGGCTCCCACGACTAAATACTTTGACATATAACCCCATCTCAGTTAAGAGAGCACTGCTCTCGTATTGAACAAGTATGGCATACGAACTCTCTAAATACAAGAGCACTGCTCTCGGAATTGTGAAAAGTGGAAAGGGGTGTGATACTGGCCGGGTGACGAGCAAGAATCTGTCGCGCGCTGAGGCCCGTACCGCTCAGATTGCGACCATCAAGAAAGTCTCGCGGGTGCTCATTGCGAGCAACGGGGTGAGCGGTCTCTCGTTGCGTGAAGTTGCCCGGGAAATGGGCGTCGTCTCGTCAGCCCTGTATCGCTATTTCGCGACTCGCGACGATCTCCTGACGGCTCTAATCTTCGACGCCTACAACGACTTGGGCGCCAGCGTTGAACGCAGCGACGCCAAGGCCGAACTGGAGAGCGCGGCTGACCGGTTTCGTATCGCCGCAAGGACAGTTCGTAAATGGGCCAAACGTCATCCCAACGAGTACAGCTTGATCTATGGAACGCCGGTGCCTAACTACGTAGCGCCGACGACAACGATTGAGGCGGCGACGCGAGTACCGCGGGTGCTCTCCAAAATACTGTCCGACGCTCAGAAAGTCCGACGCCTTCCGAGGCGTGCTAGTGCCGCCGAAGAGGTCGAGGAGTTTCTCGAGGTCGGGGCTATTGAGGAAGTTCTCGTCGATGTTCCCAAGGAGATGTACGTACGTGCACTGATGTCGTGGAACATGATCTTCGGATTTCTGAGTTTTGAACTTTACGGTCACTACGTCGGATCGGTTCGCAACGCGAACATCATGTTTGAGAAGGTTCTTGATGAGCTAGTTCGGCTGTTGGAACTTTGATTTCGGCGATTGTCGATGTCAAGGCTCACCTTCTCGTCATCTCTCGACATCGTGGCCGACGAGCACGAAGTGTTGGCGCGACGTGCGAGGAGTCGCGAGAGAACGAGCATCAGAGAGCGCAATAACGACGTTTTCCCCAGCGAAGGCGGTCGACTCACGCAATGATGGATGCATGACTTCGTTACCCGCTTTTGCCATCTTTGATCTCGACGGAACCTTGGTTGACTCACAAGAAGGGATCCTCCGCTCGTTTCGTTCGACTCTGGATGAACTTGGGCTCAATCCGACCGACGAGCGATTAAAGAGTTTGATTGGACCTCCGCTCGAGGAGTCCTTTGCCCAACTGGGTATTGCGGGGAGGGATCTCGATGGACTCGTGGAGCGTTATCGCGACTTCTACGCGGCGAGCGGTGTGCTGCTCTGTCGGCTTTACGACGGGGTCCCGGCAATGCTTGCTGGACTTGAGAGAAGGGGGGTCCGAATGGGCGTTGCCACTTCGAAGCGAGTTGATTTTGCCAATCAAGTGCTGGGTTTCTTAGGGGTAGCGCACTTCTTTGAAACTGTCTCGGGTGCCAGTCTTGACGGCAAGCTGACGTCGAAAATTGACATCGTCGGGGAAGCTCTTGCCCACCTGCAACCAGCGGAACCGCGCAAGGTTTGGATGGTGGGGGATCGAGAGTACGACGTGCGTGCGTCAAGTTTTCACGGTCTTGTACCGATTGGTGTCTTGTGGGGATACGGATCTCGCGATGAGTTGGCGGCGAGCGGCGCTGAGATTCTCGTCGAAGACCCACGGGAGCTCCTCGAGTTGGAAGAGGCTTTTGAAGGAGGCGATCCCGTGTGCTGGGTTCATCTGCTCTGTCCGACCTGCGGAGTCGTACGCGGCGGCGAGCACCGATCCGACCAGTGTGAAGGGCCCTAGGAGGATCTACCTCCTCGAATAGTGGGGTCCTCACTAGTCTCGATCAGTTGGTGATGGCCCGCCCGGCGCTTGGGCGCACTCGCGCAACTGGCAATCGTCCAGTCGCGTCAGGTCTTCACCCGCGTCATCGAGCACGCGCCGTGAAACCACTCCGCGTGCCATTGAGCGAACTCGCCACCGTCCTCACCAATGGTTTCTGGCGTGCGACGTGGATTCATCGACTGTTGTGGGCACGGTCGTTGGGGTGGGGCGTCGGTACCGTGCTGATTGTCGGTGTGGGAACAGTCGTCGCGCTATGGGCTCGCGTGAACCTCGCAACGAATTGGAGCGGCGTCGTGACGCTGAGGGAGAATCACGAGCTTGTCCAGAGCGGTCCTCACCGCTTCGTGCGCCATCGCATCTATTCGGGGATACTCCTCATGGGTTTGGGTTCCGAACTCTTGTACGGGGAGGCCTTTGGTAGCGGGCTTCTGGTCTTCACCACTGCAGTGTCCATCTGCAAGATTCGCGTCGAAGAGAAGTTGATCTCTCAACAATTTCCATCGCAATACGTGGAATATCGTAAGAACGTCGAGCCGCTCGTTCCATTCCTCTTGTAGCGGCGCCGTTCGCTTCGCGCGCGCGAAGTCGCGGATACCGAGAGTTACGATTGTCTTACTTTTAGTGACGAGAGGCCCATGGAGCGCAAGCAAGGCGGAGAGAACGAGCGGCTGCGAGTTCCTCCTCCGCTCATAAAGAAGCGCATTGCCTCGGGCCGCGGCGCAATGGAACAGCCCAACGTCACGCATGACGGTGAGGCCGCCCTCACGCCCGTTTTCTGGGTGGCCATTGTTCTCACCGGCATTGCGACGGGACTCTTCGGTGATCTCCTGATGTGGCTGCTCAAGCTCGCCGAACGAGCCGCGTTCAACTACCGCTCGGGCAGCTACCAAAACGCCGTCGCCGCGACCTCCGATCTGCACCGTGTGGCATCGCTCGTCATCGCCGGGGTGATCGGCGCAGTCTCGTGGTACCTCATTCGCCGGTATCTGAAGAAGGAAAAGTCCGAGATCGACGACGCACTGTGGAATGGTGACGGTGAGTTGGGCTTACGTCGGAGCTTCTTGACGTCCATAGTTTCTGAGATAGTGATCGGACTCGGCGCATCGGTGGGGCGCGAGGCCGCTCCGAAGCTCATGGGAGGCGCGTCGGGAAGTGTGCTCTCGCACTGGCTGCATTTGTCGCCCGCCCAGAAGCGGCTCCTTGTGGCCTGCGGTGGCGGCGCGGGACTGGCGGCGGTTTATAACGTGCCGCTCGGCGGGGCCATTTTCACCGCTGAAGTGCTGCTCGGAAGCTTCGCCCTTCCCACGGTGTTGCCGGCCTTGGCGTGCTCGCTCATTGCGACGATGGTCGCGTGGCTGTATCTGCCCAGCGGTGCGACGTACGCGGACATCCCGGCGTACCGCTTCAGCGCGTCGCTGATGGTGTGGTCGGTGCTGGCGGGCATCGTGATCGGGCTCTTGGCCGTGTTCTACGTGCGCCTCATTGGCTGGGCGTCGCACGTTCGTGCGAAGGGTGCGTCAATCTTCTGGGCGATGCCGCTCGCATTTCTTGTCGTCGGGGTCATCGGCATTTGGTATCCGCAACTCTTCGGCAACGGCAAGGACATGGCCCACGAGGCCTTCCTGGGTGTCGGCGGCATCGGTCTGCTTTTTGCACTCTTCGCCTTGAAGCCATTCGTCACCGCGCTCACGCTCGGAAGCGGCGCGGCGGGAGGGGTCTTCACGCCATTTCTCAGTACCGGAGCGGTTCTCGGGGCGTTCCTCGGATCCCTCTGGATTCATATGTGGCCGGGAACACCGGTTGGGGCGTTTGCGCTGATCGGCGCCGCCGCAATGATTGGAGCTTCGATGCAAGCTCCGCTCGCCGGGCTGGTGCTCGTGGCCGAGTTGACCCATGGCGGCTTCGCCATCATGATCCCCATGATGTGCGCGACACTGATCGCCACTTTCCTCGTTCGCCATATCGACGGCTACTCCATCTACTCGGCGCGACTCCCCGGTGACAACCCGGTCTAGTGAGCAAGTACTAGCCTCGTTCTCACACGATTGGGGGTGGCAGTGGACCAGCGGGTGAAGTTTCGAATGATCAAGGGCGCCCCCCAGACTCTGTTGAGCCGCGCGTTCGCGGCTCCGGTGGATCAAGTCTTCGACGCGTGGACGAACGCCGAGATCCTCAGACAGTGGTGGGGCCCGCACGTCGTAGAGGTCGTGGAGTGCGAGATGGACGCCCGAGACGGTGGTGCCTATCGAATAACGATGCAGATGCCTGATTTCCAGCGCTATCCAATGTTCGGAACCCTGCAGGACGTCGATCGCCCCCGTCACTTCGCACTGCGGGTCGAATTGTCCGAGCACCCTGACGAATGGCTCGCACTGTTCCGGCCGAAGGGCAGCCACCTGGAACGTGTCGTCATGGAGTGGTTCTACGAGATCTCGTTCCTCGAAGCCGACGGTGCAACGGTAGTGGAGGTACTCGCCACGTATCCGGTGCTCGAAGACCGCGACGCCATGATTTCCATGGGCGGCGAGATTGGCTGGGGCGAGAGTTTTGAGAAACTGGACGCCTTGTTGGGCTCAAACTGACTGCGACGGGTTCCCACCGATCCGTGGAACAATGGACGAATGTACGTCCCACCCAAGTTTTCCATCGATGATGACGACGCCTGGCAGGTGGTGAAAGACGCGGGCGCGGGCATGCTCGTCATCAACACGGCCAGTGGACTCGCGAGCGTCTTTGTCCCCGTGGTCGTGAGCGAAGGCCGACGACAACTGCTGTCGCACCTCGCGAGGGCCAACCCGTGGTGGAAAGCAGCCCGAGACGGCACCGAAGTCCTCGCGCTCTTCTTGGCGGCGAGCGCGTACGTGACGCCTTCGTACTACCCCAGTCGGGTGGAGAATCCCGGCGTGGTGCCGACCTGGAACTACGTCGCGGCCGAGGTGCGCGGACGACTGACGTTGCGCGACGATCCCGAGTGGACAGCGCGCCAGGTGCGAGCGGTCACTGAGACCTTCGAAGCCGGACGTGTTCCCCAGTGGCGCGTCGACGACTCGCCGCCGGCGTACATTGACCAGCAGCTGAAGGCGATCGTGGGCATTGAGATCGAGGTCCTGTCGGTCGAGGGGAAGGCCAAACTGTCCCAGAATCGTCCGCAGGTCGACCACGACAGCGTGCGCGACCATTTGGCCCAAGGAACACTCGGCGAGCAGATCGTCGCTCGGCGCATGACCAACGGTGAGTGATCCCCGCATCAGTGTCCGACACGCTGGCGCTGGAGACGGCCGGCTGCTACGAGCGATTCGTCTCGAATCGCTCGCCGACACGCCAGACGCGTACGGAACAACCTACGAAGAGTCCGTGACGTGGTCACGCGCGCGGTGGAGAACCGTCGCCGCGAAGTGGAACTACTACTTGGCCGAGTGCGATGGCGCGGTCGTCGGCATGGCCTCTGGAGGTTACAACGACTCGCACCCCGGAACGCACTGGCTCTTTGGGATGTACGTCACGCCGAGTGCACGAGGGACCGGCGTCGCCGCCCAACTCGTCGACGCGATCAGCGAGTGGGCGCGAGGTGACGGCGCGAGGAGTCTGTACCTGCACGTCACCGACAGCGTGGCTCGTGCGCGGGCTTTTTACGAGAAGATGGGATTCCGATTGAACGGTGAGTCCATCAAGATGGGCCGTGACCCCTCGCTCACCTTGGTCACCATGGTGCGAGCCCTTGACTGACCCCCTTGTATCCCTTCGAGTCGAGCGTGTCGAGCCCCGGGTTCTGCAGGCGCTTCGCCGTCGAGTACTGCGATCGGACAATCCCGCGATTTCAGTTGCGGACCCCCGAGACGAGGAGGAAACGTCCCGCCATTACGGGGGCTTCCTGGGCGAGCGCCTGGTGGTCAGTGCATCGTTCTACCCTTCGCCCTCACCAGTGAATCCGGAGCTGCGTTCGTACCAGCTTCGCTATATGGCGACCGATTTCGACCAGCAGGGCTTCGGCTACGGAGCCGCAGTCCTCGATTTCGCCGAAGCCGAGCTGCGCGGCCTCGGGGTGCAGCAAGTGTGGGCCAACGGGCGCGACAGCGCCCTCGGCTTCTACCAGGCCACGGGATGGCTTGCGGTCGAAGGCTCGCAGCACGTGAGTGCCGTCACCCAACTGCCCCATACCGTGATTTTTAGAATCTTGTAGCGGCGCGATCGCGATCAGAGGGTCCGGTCCGTTCTTACTAGTTTGTAGGGATGCGAAAATTACTTGTCCTTGTTGCAGTCGTTGTTCTCGCCGGGGCCGCAATCGTGGCATGGTCGCGGGTTCGAGGCACCAGCACCACAACGACGACGTCAACCAGCACCACAACGACGATCGCAGTTCCTGTCGCTCCGCTCACGGGACTTCCCGACCCCGGCGGTGCGGCGCTCACCCGATCGGCGCTGACGGTCAAGATCGAGAACACCCCACAGGCGCTTCCACAATGGGGTATTGACCAAGCCGACGTCGTTTACGAAGAGATCGTCAACGGCGGCATCACTCGACTGGCGGCGATCTTCAACTCGCATGCGCCCAACAAAGTCGGGCCTGTTCGCTCGGTTCGACCTACCGACACCCAGGTGGTGTGGCCGATCGGGGGAATCTTCGCGTACTCGGGCGGCGCCGCGTACGCCGTGGCGAGCATTTCGACCGCGCCGGTGAAACTGATCGACGAATCGAGCGCCGGAACCGCGATGTTCCGCGATAATTCGCTCCAGGCCCCGCACAATCTGTTCGCCGTCGCGCCACTCTTGTTCAAGTTCGGAGGCACCCCGACCCCGCCGCGATCACTCTTTTCCTATCGCAGCGCCACCCAAAAGGTCGTCGGCACCGCGGTGGCCAGATTCGTGGTGCCGTTTCCGAGCATGTACCCGGTGACCTGGACGTGGGACACGGCCACGGCTTCATGGGATCGCACGTTGTTCGGCCAGCCCGACGTCACGGGAACCGGGGTGCGCGAATCACCGAAGAACGTCGTGGTTATGTGGGTCAACTACGTCAACGGCATCGGAACTGAAGCCTCCTACGCGAACCTGCAGGGATCGGGCACGGCCACGGTCTTCTCTGACGGTAAAGAAGTGCAGGGCACGTGGTCTCGCGGCGCGTCAAAGGCTGACGTCGTCACGTATCAAACCAAGAGCGGCACGGTCATCAAGTTGACGCCGGGCCAGACCTGGGTGGAACTCTTGAACGTCGGAGTTCCGCTGACGCTCACTCCGTAACGATCTTCTCGATTCTTTCGAGCGTCGCCTCCATGGCGCGGCGATTGGATTCATTTTTGTGACTCAGTTGAACGGTGAAGGCCCACGGCTTGTCGTAGTTGAAGGACTCGGTGACGCGGGTGCCGCCGGGGACCTCCTCGAGGTCGTAGCGCCAGATGAACTGGGAGAAGTGGTGCCACGCGATGCACGTATTCTCCTCGAAGGCCACGACCAGGTTGGTCACGAAATAGCCAAACCCGATCTTCATATCCATTGAGAACTTCGCGCCCAGGAAAAGTCGGTCAGGGCCCTTGCGGACCTTGACGACGCTGCCCGATCCGTCGAACCGGCTGTGCTGGCGCGGGTCGGCGAGGAGGTCAAAGATGGCCGGGGGTGGCACCGCGATGAATCGCGTTGCGCTGACGGTTCGTTTTGCGTTCATCTGCCTCAGCGTAGGGTGACAGGAGATCGGACGATTGGAGCGGCCGTGCGTTACCACGAATCCCAAGTCATAGCCCCTGATGGCCGCCTGCTTGAGGTCGCCACCCTGGGCGATCCTTCGGGGCATACCGTCTTCTTCCACCACGGCACGCCCGGCAGCACCTCCTCGGTTTCGATGTTCGCCGAGGTCGCTGAAATGTCGGGCTGCTTCTTCGTCACGATTTCGCGAGCCGGTTACGGTCTTTCATCGAGGCTCGAGGGAAGAACAGTGGCTTCGGTAGTCGGTGACGCGCGCTCGGCGCTCGACGCGCTCGGTCGAGATGACTACGTATCGGTCGGCTGGTCGGGCGGTGGGCCTCACGCGCTCGCGTGCGGGGCGCTCGACGCCCCGCGCTGCATCGCCGTCTGGTCGCTCGCCGGCGTCGTACCGATCGACGTTGACTTCGACTGGACCAACGGCATGGGCCCCGAGAACCTCGAAGAGTTCGCTCTCTCCAGAACCGGGGGGCCGGCCTACGAGGCCCACATGGCGAAGGCCGGCGATGAGTTCTTGACGGCCAACGCCGACAACATCATCGAACTGTTCGGCGGGCTGCTGTCGGACGTTGACAAGGCGGCGCTGCGAAGCGAGACGTCGAGGAGGGACCTGGCGAACGCCTGTCGCCACGCGTTCGCCACGGGGTACTACGGGTTCTACGACGACGACCGGGTGTTCTTCACTCCGTGGGGTTTTGACGTCGACGACATCGAGGTGCCGGTCGCGGTCTGGTACGGCGACGAAGACCTGATGGTGCCGCCAACCCACGGTGCGTGGCTCGCGCGTCACGTAGCGTCCGCCACGGTCACCCGCAAGCCAGCGGACGGTCACATCTCGCTGGTGACGAATCACTTGGAAGAACTGGTCGCATCGTTTCGTCGCGCGTTCGACTGAGAGGCGAGACGGGGCGTTGCGGTCGGTACCATACCGAGATGAACTATTACGACCCCGCAGACCCTCGATGGTCAACAGATCCGGGACCGCTCTTCGACGAGATCCGCGAGTCGGCGCCCGTACACTTCACCCCCGGCGGCTACTGGGTGGTGGCGCGCCACGCGGACTGCCTGGCGTTGCTGCGCAGCCGTGACGCCTCGGCGGACTCGCTCAATCTCGACGAGGCAAAGCGGCCGAGACTTCGCGGCACCCGTCGCGACGAGCAGCTCGCGGTGATACGGGCCACGGGCAACGACACGCGGCCGTTCCTGTTTCGAGATCCGCCCGACCACACGCGCCTGCGCGGGTTGGTGCAGCGCGCGTTTACACCGAGGCGCGTCCACGAACTCACGCCCTTCGTGCGGGTGAAGGCTCGAGAGGCGATCGAGCGCCACCTGGACGACGGACCGTTCGACGCGGTCGAGGAGTTGGCGTGGTCGCTGCCGGTATCGGTGATCTGCGAGATGCTCGCCATTCCCAAGGAAGACCACCAGAAGTTCCACGCCGAGTCGGCGATGTTGGCCCGCGGCCTCGATCCGGACTTTCTGCTGAGCGACGACGACCACGCGGCGCGCGACGCGGCGATTCTCTACTTCGGCGTCTACTTCCACGAGCTCTTCGCCGAGCGCCGGCGCCATCCCGGCGACGACCTGTTGAGCGCCCTCATCTCGGCGCGCGACAGTGGTGATCAGCTGAGCGAAGGCGAGTTGCTCTCCACCGCCATTCTGATCCTGGTCGCGGGCCACGAGACAACGATGAATCTGATCTCGGGGTCGCTGCTGCTGCTCGCTCGCAACGAACGCGCCCAGAGCGAGCTACGACACGACCCGTCGCTCGACCGGACGGCGACCGAGGAGATGCTGCGCATGGTGTCGCCGGTGCAGCTCACCGGCCGGTCGATGGTGAACGACGTCGAGCTTGACGGGAACGTCATCGAGAAGGGTTCGTTCGTCTTCGTTCTGCTGGGCGCGGCGAACCGCGACCCCGACGTCTTCGAGCGACCCACCGAGCTGAACATTCGACGCGAGCTCAACCCCCACCTGGGTTTCGGATTCGGTCTGCACCACTGCCTCGGCGCGCCGCTCGCCCGTTTGGAGTCGAGCGTCGCGATTCGCGAACTGCTGGACGCCACCACGTCGATCTCGCTTCACGATGAGCGGGTTCGCTACCGTCCTAACATTGTGCTGCGCGGTCTGGAGTCGTTGAGCATCTCGATCAGAAGTTGACGTCGCGGCGCCGTGGGGCGAGCGCCGGACGGCGGATCTGGGTGATAATGAGGTAAAGCCACCAGAAGGACTTCGATGCGAATTGGCAACATGTACGGACCCGACGCCACGTTCTTGGGCGTGCCCGGCGCTGACCCCGACGTGGCGTCCGAGTGGCGCGATGCGGGGGCGCTCATCATCGGTGCCCCTTTTGACGGAGGCACGTCGCACCGATCTGGATGTCGATTCGGGCCCCAAGCTATTCGCACCACCGACTACCTGCCCCATGACGGGATGCGTCCGAGTCTCACCCTCGGTGTGGACCCGCTGGTCGAGTTGGGCGTGGTAGACCTCGGCGACGTCGAGATGCCGTCGGGCGACACCGAAAGGTCGTTGAAGGCGCTGGAAGCACGCGTGGCGACCGTCGCGACGGCGGGGGTGATTCCAGTCATCCTGGGCGGCGATCACACCATCGCCCTCCCCGACGTCACGGGGATCGCCCGCCACGTGGGATGGGGACGAGTGTCGGTGATTCACTTTGACGCCCACGCCGATACCGGCGAGAGCCAGTTCGGTTCGCTCTACGGCCACGGGACGCCGATGCGCCGGCTCATCGAGTCGGGCGCCTGTCGCGGGGACCGCTTCTTGCAGATCGGGCTTCGCGGCTACTGGCCCGAGCCCGCGACGCTTCAGTGGATGGCCGACCAGGGCATGCGGTCGTTCGAGATGAGTGAGATCGTGAACCGCGGTCTTGACGCGGTGCTCGACGAGGCGATCGCCATCGCGATGACGGATTGCGACGCGGTCTTCTTGTCGGTGGATGTTGATGTCGTCGACCCCGGATCGGCTCCGGGCACCGGGACCCCAGAGCCCGGTGGGCTCACCAGTCGTCAACTGCTCGACGCCGTGCGGCGAATCGCCATGCAGACGCCCCTGGGCGGGATGGACGTGGTGGAGGTCTCGCCGCCCTACGACCACGCCGAGATCACCGCGTACCTCGCGAACCGTGTGGTCCTCGAAGCACTCGGCGGCATTGCCTGGCGTCGTAAGGGCTTGCGGGGCGAACCGACGCGCGACCCCGCCGATCCCCTGCTGAAAGGTCGCTAGTCGCGCATCGATTCGAGAATCTGTCGAACGAGATCATCCGACGTGTCGGGGTGCAGGAACGCGAGACGGGCCACCGTCTCGCCCTCCCATTTGGTGGGCGTCACGAAGGCGATCTGGTCGCGCAGCAACTGCTGGCTCCAAGCGTTGTAGCGATCGGGACTCCAGCCAAGACGTCGGTACAGGACGATTGAGAGACTGCTCTCGCGCACGAGCTCGACGTGATCCATCTCCTCGATCATGGTGACCGTACGCCCGGCGAGGTCGATGCCCGCCTGGACCGCGCTCTCGTACGCGCTCACGCCGTTGGTGACCAGCGAGAACCAGAAGGGCAGTCCGCGGGCCCTGCGCGAGAGGTGGATCGCGAAGTCCGAGGGGTTCCACTCGTAGTTCTCGTCGTCACTGCCGTGCAGCACGTCGAGGTAGCTCGCCTGCTGGGCGAGGACCTTGCGAGCGACCGTGGGGTTGCGGTAGACGAGGGCGCAGGAGTCGAGCGGGGCGAACAGCCACTTGTGGGGGTCGACGATGAAGCTGTCGGCGTGACGAATGCCGGCGAGCAGGTGGCGATGGGTCGGCGAGAACAGCGCTGCGCCGCCGTACGCTCCGTCAACGTGGAACCAGAGATCGTGTTCGCGCGCGTAACTTCCGAGTCCCTCGAGATCGTCGACGATGCCCGCATTGGTCGTTCCCGACGTGGCGACGATACCAATGACGCTCTCGGGACTGGGGTCGTTGGCGAGGACCGCTTCGAGGCCGGCTCTGGTGAAACGGTGGTCGTCGTCGGGTACCAGCAACGCCTCGATGCCGAGCACGTGCAGAGCCTTGCCGATGCTGGAATGCGCGTCGGCGGAGATGGCGAATCGGACTTCGTGCGGTAGAAGTTCGGGGTGCTTGGTCCGCCCGACGTCGCGTCCGACCGTGAGACTCGAGAGATTTCCCATCGATCCCCCCGAGACGAAAGCTCCTCCCGATCCATCGGGCATGCCCGCCACTTCGGCGATGAATTCGAGCGCCTGATTCTCCGCTACGACCACGCCAGCAGATTCGAGCCAACTGGTGCCGTTCAGACCCGAACACGCCACCACCATGTCAAAGAACAGTGAGTTCTTCGTCGGGGCGTTGGGGATGAAGGCGAGAAAGCCGGGTGAGTCGATAGAGACGACGTGGGGGGCCAAACGCTGTTCGAAGAACTCGAGAATCTTCTCCGGGTCGTTGCCCTGCGGCCGGATGAGACCCTCGAGGTTGGGAAGGGGTTCAGGCGAGAGACTGCCGAAGTCCAGCGGCACCGGGTGGGTCAGCCGGTCCCGGCAGTAGGCGTACACCTCTTCAGCGAGCGTTGCGTTGTACTCAAACATTTGGTGCCCCATTGCGCCAACCCTTCATTTTGGTCCCTTGCCATCGTAGGGGCGAAACGGCGTTGGGGTATTTTCGAACGCAATCGAAGGCCAATTATGGGCGAAGTAACATCCCGTAATGACCCCTACGCGAGTTGGCTACCTCGGACCAGAGGGCACTTTCTCCCACGAGGCCGCCGTCACGCTGAAGAACGTGGAGACGGTGGCGTGCGCATCGATTCCTGAAGTGCTGGCGCAGGTGGCGAATGGGACGCTCGACCAGGGCCTCGTACCTCTTGAGAACGCGATCGAGGGAACGGTGTCAGCAACCATTGACGGCCTCGTGTTCGATCACGATCTCCTGATCGAGGAAGAGATCGTCCTGCCCATCCATCTGCACCTGCTTGCGCGCCCCGGCGTGGAGATCGAGGAGATCACCAAGGTCTCGAGTTACGTCCACGCCCTCGCCCAGTGCCGGGGATTCCTTGAGAAGCTGGGCGGGGCGGTGACCGAGCAGACGACGTCGACGTCCCAGGCCGCCCGTGAGGTCGCCCAGTCCGACCAGCCGTGGGCCGCCGTGGGCTCGTCGATCGCGGGAGCGATCTTCGGACTCGATCAGGTCGCGAGTGACATTGAGGACCACCCGGGCAACGCCACGCGCTTCGTCGTCGTTGGCCGCGAGGCGGTCACGGCTCCGACGGGACACGACCGTACCACGATCGTCTGCTTCCAGAACGCCGACCGTCCGGGTTCGCTCTACGGGATCCTCGGACGCTTCGCCGCTCGTGACATCAACCTGACGAAATTGGAGAGCCGCCCGACCAAGTTGGGGCTCGGGGACTACTGCTTTGTCATCGAGTTCGACGGCCACGTCGCCGACGACCTCATCGCCGACTGCCTGACCGACCTCCAGGCGCACCTGACCCGCGTGAAGTTCCTTGGCTCGTACCCGGTGACCGGCGATGACGCGCTCGACCGGCGCGAGGAGGCGAGTGAGGCGCGCAAGTCCGCGAGCGAGTGGATCGCGGCGATCCGCGCGCGCGTGCGCACCTGAGCACGTTCAATGCGGCGATGGTAGCGTCAGCGACGTCACCCCCGGGGCATGGACGCTCGAGCAACTGAGCCGCACCCGATGAGCCGAAAGCGAGGGTCGCCACATGCGTGAGATCACGCACGAACAGATCGCCAGCAACGCGATCACGCTCCACGTCGCGAGTTGCGGCCCGCTCGACGGCCCGCCGGTGGTTCTCTGTCACGGCTTCCCCGAACTCTGGTACTCGTGGCGCCACCAACTTGTCGCTCTGGGCGACGCCGGTTACCGTGCATTGGCGCCCGATCTTCGCGGCTACGGCGCGAGCAGCCGTCCCCAGGGCGACGTCGCCCAGTACGGTTCGGACCAACTCACCCTGGACCTGTGCGGTCTGCTCGATCACTATGGCTACGACCAAGCGGCCTTCGTGGGCCATGACTGGGGCGCCATCGTCATCTGGGAGATGGGCAAGCTGCACCCCGATCGAGTATCGGCGATCTACAACATGAGCGTGCCGTTGATGCAGGCACCGGCTCCGCCGATTGGCATCTACGAGTCGATCTTCGCGGATCGATTCTTTTACATCATCTACTTCCAGCAGGTCGGTCTCGCCGAGAAGGAGTTGGAGTCCGATCCGCGCAAGTACGTCCGCACCATGCTCTATGCGGTATCGGGCGAGGGCATGTCCGTAGGACCGTTGCCCCCCGCCGCGCGCGAAGGGACCCGGATGCTCGACACGCTGCATCCCGCCCCCGAACACCTGCCGCCGTGGATCACCGAGGCCGACGTCGACGTCTACGCGCGGGCCTTCGAAGCGAGCGGTTTCTTCGGCCCCTTGAGCTACTACCGGAACCTGGACGCCAACTGGGAGCGGGGCAGGGACATCTCGACGTCGACGATCGCCATGCCCACCGGATTCCTCACGGGCTCCCTCGATCCCGTGCGGCTCATGATGCCGGGCGCCGCCGAAGCGATGGCGACGACACTTCCGGACTTTCGCGGCATCACGAGCATCGAAGGAGCGGGGCACTGGATCCAGCAGGAGCGGCCGCAAGAGACGAACGAGGCTCTGGTGGAGTTCCTGTCCTCGCTTCGCTGAAGCGACCCGGCTCTTCCTCGGCACCAAGTCCGCGGCGGGCCCGTGGGAACTTTCGTTGCGTGTGTAATCTGCTTCAACGTCGGGATGTCGAAGCCCGCAGATGTGTTTGGAGACCACCATGTCGAACGAAGCAATGCTCGCCGGAAAGAGCGCCGTCGTCACCGGCGCGTCCAGTGGCATCGGCAGGGCCATCGCGGAGCGGCTCGGCCTGGAGGGCGTCTTCGTGGTCCTCGCCGGTCGCGAGAAACTGGCCCTCGAGGAGAGCGCGTCGAAGATCAACGCCGCCGGCGGCACATCGGTCGTCGTGGTCGCGGACATCCGAGACGCCGGTTCCGTGCAGAACCTGGTGGATATCGCGGTGAACAAGACCGGTCAACTGGACATCTTCGTCAACAACGCCGGGGTCTCATTCCTGGGCACGATCGCCGACGGTGACCCCGAGAGTTGGCGATCGATGCTGGACACCAATGTGCTGTCGCTGCTGATCGGTTGCCAGGCGGCGGTGCGCTCGATGAGGGCGAAGGGCAATCACGGTCACATCGTGAATATCTCGTCGGTCGCGGCGCTCAACCCCGACTCGGGTGTCTACGGCGCCACCAAACACGCGGTCAACGTCATCACCAACACTCTTCGCCTCGAACTGCTCGAGGACCCGATTCAAGTCACGAGCATCATGCCCGGTCTCGCGGCCACCAACATCGGCCGCAACGTTGATCCGGCGATTCTCGAAGGCGTGGTTGCCATGTCGGGTATTGACGCGGTCGTGGCACCGGGTGAACGCCTGCCCGATGACGTGCTCGAAGCCGCCCAGGAGGCACTGAGTGATTTCATAATCAAGCCCGACGATGTCGCGGACGCGGTGTTCTTCGTGCTGACCAGGCCGGGTCGGGTTCACATCCCCGAGATCGTCATCCGGCCCAATAAGGACTTCGACTTCTGACATCGAGATAGGTGGGGCTTCAGGTAGGCTCGACGGAGCAATCTTCGACCCCTCGACTCAGCGAAACGCGCGCCGACTGTTCGGTCGTGACGCGACCCGCGACCATACGCTTCAGTTGCGGGCGCTGTGATTGGACCGCACCGGCATCGTCGTCGCGGCCATAAATGGCGACCCAGGCGACGTCAGTGACGACTTAGGAAAACTTCGCCGTGCCGCTGATGATCTTGTAGCCAGTCAAGCCCGCCTTCGACTCACAGACGGTCCTGAACCTGGCAATCGTCAGGTTCGTGTACACCGTGACCCTCGAGAGGGAGCCGTGGTTCTTCCCGGCGAACGATCCCGTCACCGAGGCCGTGCCGCGGGTGTTCGGCAGGGTGAATCCCTCCTCACCGGCCTTGTTTTGCAGGAAAGTGAAGCCTGAGAATGTCCCGGCGGTCGAATGGACCGACTTCGGGCTCCACGTAAAAGTCGCGTGCACTGCCTGAGAGCCGACCAAGGCGCCACACGCATTCGTGGCCTCGTGGACGACGGCGGTCAGGCCGCCACTCTTCACGTGCGAAGCGTTCGACGTCGACGTCGTGCACGCGCTCGCGTGGATGGTCCACACCATCGTCTCGGGCTTCGTACCGCCCTTACGGTCCGGCGGGGAAAGGGTGATCGTCCCCGTCACTTTCTGGCAGACGATGCTGCCCGTGGCCACGGTGACTTTGGACTTCGAATGATTGGTGGCAGCCGACGCATTCGCGCCGCCGATACTCGAGATGGTCGAAGGAACGACCATGAGCATCGCCAACAGCATCACCATCAAGGACTTCGACACACGTCCACGCAGAAGGGCTCTCATGGGCTCAGTATCAATCCCGATCCCTGGGATTGAACAGGGTCATTAGTCCCTTTCGTTGGTCTGCAGCACGGGTGATTCCCTACGGGCGCGATCAGGAGAAGGTCAACGATGAACCTGCGTCGGCGAGTAGACGAGATGACCGTCATCGAGCGCCGGAGACGAGCTCATGATCATCGCGCGCGACGTGACGCCTAACTCATCTTCCAGTAGTTGAGGAGCACGGGCGCGCCCGCGGGCGTCACCTTGGCGAGTGCGGATCCCGAGGTGAAGCCGTCGCCGTACTGTGAATCGATAAAGATGGTCCCGTTCGCCGACACCGCGACACCGCTCGGCACGACGAGGGTCTTCTTGCCGAAGGTGTCGAGCTTGATGAGGTCGATCGACTTACCGTCGATAAGGCCGAGCAGCGACTCATGATTGGCGATGAGCACCGCTCCGCCTGCCTCGAGGGCGATGCCCGGATAGTCGTGGGGACGATAGAGCCTTTGGATCATCACGTAGCGCCCGCTCGCGAGCCGCTCGATGAGCTGTTCGCTGTTAGCGCAGCCGATGAAAAGGTTCCCGCTCGCCGTGGCGAGGGCCTGAGGGTCGCAGCTCCCGTAGCGCAGCTTCACGCCCGGCGTGGTGGCCAGGTTGACGACGCCGCTGATGAGTCCGACTGGAGAGACCATCACGATCTCGTTCTCACTCGCGACGTAGACGGTTCCTCCGGATCCGACCGCCACTGCGCTCGGGGAGAGTGCGACCCGTGCGGCGGGCGTCCCCACCGCCAGCGCTGCGCCAGTTTTCTTGGAACCGTCGCCGGCGAAGGTGGCGATCTTGTCGTTCAGAAGTATCTCTCGCACGCGGTTGCTGTCCTCATCGGTGACGTAGAGCGCTCCGTCGCTCGCGCGCGCGAGCCCATCGGGCGCGCTCAGCTGCGCGTCTGTCGCGAGTCCGCCGTCGCCCCCGTCGCCGGCGGTGCCCGTTCCGGCAACGACCAGCAGCTTGCCGTCGGCGAGACGAGCGATGACCTGGTTCAACTGCTCGTCCGCGATGAAGAGAACCCCGTTCGGCGCGATGACCATTCCCGCGGGGCGTTCCAGCCGAGGGACCGTCGCCAGGGTCGAACTGGTCGCAGTGCCCGCGGCCCCCGATGACGTCGAACTCGCGACTGCGGCGAGTGACAGTCCCAGGGCGATGGCGACCATCGTGTGAGCTCGTCGACGCAGTTTCATAGCTGACATTCTCCTAATGATCGTATTCATCGGGTAACGAAAATGACCACCAACCGAAGGGTCAGTGGCCATTTTCAGGGCGGAGGGAGTGGGATTTGAACCCACGGTGGGCAAGCCCACGCCGGTTTTCAAGACCGGTACATTCGTCCGCTCTGTCATCCCTCCGTGGACGATTCTAGTGGAAAGGCGGCTCAGCCCTTTTTGCGGGAGCGCGCGCGCGACGGCTGGTCGAGGATCATCTTGCGCAGTCGAACCGACTTCGGCGTGACCTCGACGGCCTCGTCGTCGGCGATGAACTCGAGCGCCTGCTCGAGCGACAGGATCGTCGCGGGCGTGATGCGCTCGGTGTGGTCGCTGCCGGACGCTCGCATGTTGGTGAGCTTCTTCTCTTTGGTGGGGTTCACGTTCATCTCTTCGGAACGCGAGTTCTCACCAACGATCATTCCCTCGAAAACCTCGGTGCCCGGTCCGACGAACATCGTGCCGCGGCTCTCCAGATCGATCAAGGCGTTCGCCGTGGTGTAGCCGCGTCGGTCCGCGACGAGCACGCCGTTTTGGCGCAGGCGGATGTCACCGAACCAGGGGGCGTAGCCGTCGAAGTTGGTGTGCATCATGCCGCCGCCACGGGTCTCGGTCATGAACTCGGTGCGGATGCCGACCAGTCCTCTCGCGGGGATGCGCCATTCGAGGCGGACCCAGCCGGTGCCGTGGTTGACCATGTCGATCATCGTGCCCTTGCGGGTGGCGAGCAGCGTCGTGACCGCGCCGACGAACTCCTCGTGGACGTCGATCGTGACGTGCTCGAGCGGCTCGTGCAGCTTGCCGTCGACCATCCTGGTGACGACTTGGGGCTTGCCCACGGTGAGTTCGAATCCCTCGCGGCGCATGGTCTCGATGAGGATCGCGAGTTGGAGCTCGCCTCGTCCCTGAACCTCCCAGGCGTCGGGGCGTTCGGTGGGCAGCACGCGCAGTGACACGTTGCCGACGAGTTCCTTGTCGAGGCGGTCCTTCACCATGCGTGCGGTGAGCAACTTGCCTTCGGTGCCGGCGAGGGGCGAGGTGTTGATGCCGATGGTCATCGAGAGGCTGGGCTCGTCGACGTGCAGCGGTTCGAGGGCGATGGGGTTCTCCGGGTCCGCGAGGGTCTCGCCGATGAAGATGTCCTCGAAGCCCGCGACCGCCACGATGTCGCCGGGTCCGGCACTCTGGGCGGGGATGCGCTCGAGCGCCTCGGTGATGAAGAGTTCAGTGATCTTGGCGTGCTCGATGGTGCCGTCGATGCGGCACCACGCGACGCGCTGGCCGCGCTCGAGCGTGCCGTTGATGACGCGGCACAGGGCGAGCCGGCCGAGGTACGGCGAGGCGTCGAGGTTGCAGACGAGCGCCTGCAGGCCGTGGCCCTCCTCGTACTCGGGGGCCGGCACGTAGTTGGCGATTGTCTCGAAGAGCGGGGTGAGGTCGCCGCCGGTGTCCTCGGGGTTCTTCGAGGCCCAGCCCTGGCGGGCGCTCGCGTAGAGGATCGGGAACGAGATCTGGTGCTCGTCGGCGTCGAGGTCGAGGAACAGGTTCTCCACCTCCTCGACGACTTCAGCGATTCGTGCGTCGGGGCGGTCGACCTTGTTGATGACCAGCACGACGGGAAGGCGCTTTTCGAGGGTCTTGCGAAGGACGAAACGGGTTTGGGGCAAGGGGCCCTCGGCGGCGTCGACGAGCAGGATGACGGCGTCCACCATGGACAAACCGCGCTCAACCTCGCCACCAAAGTCGGCGTGACCAGGCGTGTCGATGATGTTGATCGTGAGGTCGTTCCACTTCACGGCGGTGTTCTTCGCGAGGATCGTGATGCCCTTTTCGCGCTCGAGGTCACCGGAGTCCATAACGCGGTCGGTCATTTCCTCGTGGGCGGTGAAGGAGCCGGTTTGGCGCAGCATTTTGTCGACCAGGGTGGTTTTTCCGTGGTCAACGTGCGCGATGATAGCGATATTTCGAAGGGAAGTACGTAGTGTCATGACTGAACCACGCTAGTAGGCGTGGCCGGTGGATAAATCCTAAGCCGCTATTAAAGCACGAAAACGGTGCTGGGCGACAGCGGTGCGCACCAGATCGCGTGCTCCGCATCGAAGGTCGCCCATAGTACCGTCAACGCTGAGCATCAGGCCGGCGTCGGGCCATATCCCAACGAATCGAGCCGGGGCTAGGCCCTGCGGATGGACCAACGTCTCGATGGTGAGGTCACTGCGTAGCCCCGGACCAGCGCTTTTACCCGGAGTGCCCGCTCGAACGCGGACTATCACCCGAAGGTCATCACGGGCAACCATGAGGTCACGGCGCCCCCGCAGCGTTGTCCTCGCGCTCGCCACGTCATAGAACGCGTCACTGGGCGCAACGCGCCAGTCACACTCGATCCCCTCGGCGGTCTCCGCCACCAGG
>Ga0224557_1001178_pt1 | contig 26094 bp, 23 predicted proteins | sample 714S31014metaG_FD_180677 | JGI IMG/M metagenome (GOLD analysis project Ga0224557, IMG submission 180677) | Peat soil microbial communities from Stordalen Mire, Sweden - 717 S3 10-14 | ecosystem: Environmental > Terrestrial > Soil > Wetlands > Peat | place: Sweden: Norrbotten County, Stordalen... | reverse complement strand
GGGGGGGGGTAGGAGACAAGCTATATGTATCAAGAATGCCGCCACATCATGCCAAGCGGAAACCGTTGCCACTCACCGGCCCTGTCCGGCACCAATTTCTGCTACTTCCATACCCGCCTCCATACCAAGGTCAAAGACCACACCTCCAAATTCGAGGAATCGGTCACCATCCCCGTACTGGAGAACCGAACCTCGATTCAACTCGCGCTCTCCCAGGTGCTCAATGCGTTCGGCTCCAAAAAACTCGACACGCGGCAGGCCTACACCCTTCTCTACGGCCTCCAGATTGCCTCGCAGAATATCGGGGACAAAGACCTCCAGTCTTACGGCGCAGTGGAGTCCGTCTCCTCCAGCGAAGATGGCGATGAACTGGCCCCTGAAGAGCACGTCTGCGGGGACGAGGATGATTGCAACACCTGTCCCTATGCCGACACATGCGACAAATGGGCCTGGAAAGAGCCCGACGAGGAAGAGGAAGAAGACGAAGAAGAGTAGGACCAGCTCGCCCCGTTAACCCGCCTTCGGCGGCCTCCCCACCGCCGAAACAAGATTTTTCTTGAGCGCCACCGAAGCCGAAATCGCCCCGCCGTAGAGCGCTCCCACAATGCCCAGGCTCGCCACATCCTGCCCCGTCAAGTAAAGCCCCTTTACTGGAGTCCGCGCCCCAAGCTCTCGCATTAAAAATCGTTCCGGAGTCGCGCTGATCCCGTAAATCTCACCGCTTTCATAATTGGCAAAATGCCGCGTCGTCACTGGCGTCGACAGCTCCGCGACCTCAATATGCGCAACCGCCGAAGGAACCTGCCGTTCCACCTCGGCCCGCAGCCGCGCCGCCAATTGTTGTTTGACCGCTTCGTACTCGTCTCCGCGATGCTTCCAGCGCGACTCGCTCCACTTCGCAAAGGGCGCATAAGGCGCCATCGCCAGCGCGTCGATCGTGCTCTTGCCCTTGTGCCGCTCCTTGAAGCTCGGGTCCTTCGCCGACGGAAATGAAATGTACACGCCCGGAAACGGCTCATCCATGTTCCGCGCAAATCGCTCCACATTTCCGTCGTGATCGAACGACGGATAGACCCAAAGATTCGTTCCCTTCAGCCCCAGCTCTTCATCGCTCGCCGAGAGCCCGATGTACAAAGCCACATGCCCTGTTGACGGCCGAAGCCCGCGCAATCCTGCTCGCAACCCGCTCAGTTCCGGCATGTCGGCAGGCAAAAGCCGTCTGAACGTATTCCCTGCGCCTGCATCGCTCACCACCATCTCCGCGCGAAATTCCCTTCCATCCATCATCCGCACGCCCGTCGCTTTGCCGCCCTGCACGATCACGCTTTTGACATCCGCACTCGTCACCACCGCGCCGCCCATTTTCTCAATCCGAGAAATCATGGCCTCCGCAATCATTCCCGCTCCGCCAACCGGATAGCTCGCCCCACCAAAGTAGTGCTCCGCAATCGTCGCGTGCACCGCAAAGCTGCTCTTGCTCGGCGGCAGACCATAGTCTCCCCATTGCGCCGTCAGCACCCCAATCAATTCCCGGTTCGCCGTGATGCTCTCCAACACTTCAAGCGTCGTGCGCCGCGCCCAGCGCATGTAGCCGGCCCGCATCAGTCCGCCCGCGATCTTCGCAATCGCTCCCGGAACCGCCTTCTCCGCGTAGTAGAGCCCGCTCATCCGGTTACACGCATGAACTAGGGCGATGTACCGGTCAATCGCCTTGCTCTCGCTCGGGAAATGCCCTTTCAGTTCCTCCCTCAGCCGCTCTTCTCCCGCCCTGAACTCAACCGTCCGCCCCGCAATCAGGATCCGGTCGTAGACCTCCGGCATCGGCTGCCAACTCACCCGTCCCCCAGTCAAGTGGTCGAACGCCCGCCTCGTCTCGGTACCTTCCTCCATCTGCCCCACATAATGCAAACCCACATCCCACTCGTACCCCGGCCGCCGGAACGTGTGCGTAAATCCTCCCGCCTCGTAGTGCCGCTCCAGCACCAGCGCCCGCTTGCCGCCGTATTCACCCAGCAGAATCGCCGCAGTTAGGCCGCCTATCCCCGATCCGATCACGATCGCATCCCACGTGTCACCGAGCTTCGCCTGTCTATACGGGGTTCCGTTCGCCATCCTCGCCTCCGCGCTTCAAGTCAACTCAATCGCCCGCCCGATCGCCATCTCTCTCTAATCAATGTTGACGCGAGCAACATTAGATTACGGCTCGATGTTGCTCTTGTCAACATGTTCTGGTAAAAATAACCTGTGCCCGTTAAGACCTACCATCATCCCGATCTACGCAACACGCTTCTCGAAGCCGCCGTAGCCCTTATCGGCGAGGTCGGCCCCCGCGCTTTCACTCTGCGCGAGGTCGCGCGCCGTGCCGGCGTCTCCCACAATGCTCCCTACCGTCACTTCGACAGCCGGGATGACCTGCTTACCGCTGTAGCTCTTGAAGGATTTGATCGCCTTACCCGACTGATGCAGAAGACGCTCGCTCCCGGAAAAACCCCGATCGAGCGGCTTGAACTCTGCGGCTGCGGCTACGTCGACTTCGCGATAGGCTGGCCCAATCATCTCCAGGTCATGTTTGATCTGGCCCCAGCACCGCACACCCACGGCCAGAGCCAGAGTCACGACCACGTCGGTGAGAACGCCTTCCTCGTCTTGCTCAATTGCATCAAAGCAGCGCAAAGCAGCGGTGATCTACCCGCCGGAGATCCGATGGCCCTAGCCCTCACCGCTTGGTCTCTCGTGCACGGCATCGCCAAGCTTGCTATTGGCGGCAATCTCCAACTCGACCGCAAGGCCACCATCGCCTTCACGCACAAGGCTGCGCAAACTTTATACGGTGGAATGGCAAAGAAGACTACGCGGTTGCCGAGTTCCGCCCAACGCCCAGCGTCGCCCAAGCGAAAGTGAAGAACAGGCCCTAATAGCCAGTCACCCGAGCAAACGCTTGCACCCAGCCGAGCGTCAGCGCCTTCCATGGATCCCAGAAATAAATAGCCGAAGCAAGATACTCCGCCGCCAGCAGGCCCACCGCACCCACGACAAACGAGCGCACCAGCCGCCCCTTCCACCAGTCCCACCCGGCCATCAGGGCCACCAGCAGCACATTCCCGTAAAACACCGAGACGAACCACACAAACACCGTCTTGGGCTCCGCCGGAATCAGGAAACTCTCAAAGCGCGAGAACCCCGGATCAGCCAGCGACACTGTCGCAAGAATCATCATTCGCTTGTGCGCCGCCGGATTCTTCCTCAACGCAATCCCACACCCCAGCAAAATCATAAATCCAACAATGTCCACCAGGTTCACTGAGAAGAACTGTGGGCTCAAAAACTGCTGGTGAAGATTCGCTGCAAGCGACGCCAGCGCCGCCCATGGTCCCAGCACGCCCATCAGGCACGCCCACCCCGCCGCAATCCATCCCAGCGTCCTGTGCCACGCCACGCGGTTCCGCATCACCAGCAGCACCTGCGCCGTCACAATCGGCATCCACGTTGAAAACACCGCCGCATGCACATACAGAATCCGCGGCGCAGGCGGCGTCTCGTGCAGAAACCGGCTGAAGTCCGTGCCGAACCCCAAAATCATCCCCACCCACAGCACGCCCAGCCACACCGCGGAAGGCACGCGGTCCTCGCGCGCGCTCCATGTGCCCTTCTCATGCAGAACAAGTCTCTGTCCGCGCACCGCAGCAGCAGTTGCCATTTGGATCCTCCGGGAAGCCCTTCAGTCAGACTGCCCGAACCTCCTGCACCCGTCAATCAAATTCAGCCTCGCCGCAACACGCACCGGCGAGCACCATCTTTCGCGAACTCCCCAAATTTCCACCTGCACCAATCGGCCGCGTTTTGTAACCTGAAATCTGCATACACAAAATGATCCCCGCCAAACTTCTGCCCACATCCTTTGCTCTCGTTGCTTTCTCCGCGCTCCCGCCCGTCCGCGCGCAGATGTCCTCAAACGCGCTTCCCCCTCTCCAGTCCGCCGGTGCCCTCGGCTCCCAACTCTTCCTCGACTCCGGGTCCACCGGCATGGTCCTCGTCGTCGTGCGCGATCATCAGGTCTTCTTTCAGGGATACGGCGAGACCGCCCCCAACTCCCACCAACCCCCAAATCAGGGTTCCCTGCTCCGCCTCTGCTCGCTCACCAAAATCTTCACCACTGACGTCCTTACGCGCCTTCTCACCGACAAGACCTTGAGCCTCGACGATCCGCTCCAGCATTTCGCTCCCCCGCATACAGTTGTGCCCAGCCGTCTCAAGCCCATCACACTCGGCCAGCTCGCCACTCACACCTCAGGCCTCCCACGCGAAATCGGCACCCCGCCGCGCGGCACCCCGCACTTCACGTTCCCCGACTATCGCACTCGCTGGAAGTGGCTACCCCGCCAGCAGCTCCGCAGCACTCCCGGCTCTCGCGCCCTCTACTCCAACGTAGCCTTTGACTTCCTCAGCGACGCCCTCGCCTCCGCTGCCCACAAGCAGTACGCAGCCCTGCTCGCTGAGCGCACGCTCAACCCGCTCCATATGCGCAACACCACGTTCTTCCCCGACCCAACGCAATGCGCTCGTCTGCTCATCTCCAATCATGACGAAGGCCCCTGCGCAATCACTGAAGCCACCGCCGGAAGTTCCGGCCTTTACTCCACACCCGGCGACATGGCCTTCTGGCTCCAGTACCTGCTCGACGACGGCGCGCCAGGTGTCCCCATGCAGGACCCCGCAGCCCAGGCCATCTATCTTCTTCCTTCAAATCTCGTCAGCCAGCAGGGACTCGACCACGCAGGCCAGCCCTCCGCCATCGGTCTCGGCTGGATTCATCTTCTGCCCCCCGACTCGCCCGCCCACATCGTCGAGAAAACCGGCGGCGGCGCAGGCATCCAAACCTATATTGCCATCAACCACGCGCGCCACACCGCCATCTTCGTCGCCGCCACCGATGGCCCCGGCGACTCGCATGTCAACCTCTACAACGCCGCCAACAATCTGCTCCTCAACCTCGCCGGCCTCCCGCCGCCTCCTCCTCCGCCGCCCAAGCCCCAGCCCACCCGCCGTCACCACCGTCCTCGCCATCAAACCAGGTAACCTGGAGCAATTGATGAACGGCCAGCTATCCAACTCGCTAGCGCCTCTCGGCACTTCCGGCAATCGCATCATCAACCTCACCACCGGCCAGCCCATCCTGCTCCGCGGCGTCAATCGATCCGGGCTCGAATACTGCGGCCCTGACGAGCAAGGCTTCCTCTCCGGAGCCTCTCTCTCCCGAGCTGAAATCCAGTTCATCGCCTACGAGTGGCGCGCCAACATCATCCGTCTGCCATTTAATCAGGACTTTGTTCTGCGCGGCCGCCTTGGCCATTCCGCCGAGGAGTATCAAATGGCAATCGATCAGGTCATCTTCTGGGCTTCACAAGCGGGCGCCTATACCTTGCTCGATCTCCAGTGGCTCGATGCCGATCGCATCTACGGCGGCGACCGCAACTTCGTCGCGCCCCTCCCCAATTCCGATTCGCTCCAGTTGTGGACCACGCTCGCGAGCCGATACAAGGAAGAGCCTGCCGTCCTCTACGACCTCTTCAACGAGCCTCACGACCGGCTCCCCGACGATCCCTATCCGCTCAACAAGCCCGACGGCTCCACTTACCCGCCCGCGCAGATGTCCGTCACCGTGCGCGAGTGGCAGCCTTGGGCCCGCGCGCTCACCCAGGCCATTCGCGAACAGAACCCCGACGCCCTCGTCTTCATCGCGGGAACCAACTGGGCCTACAATCTGCGCGGCATGCCCATCGATCTCGACAACGTGGTCTACTCAACACACGTGTACCCCAACAAGGGAACCAACTGGCCCCAAGTTTTCGGCAATCTCGCCGCCTCATTCCCTGTTTTTGTTGGAGAGTTCGGCGGCAGTGACACCCCTTCCGACCTCGAATACATCCGCAATCTCATCGACTACATCGAGCAGCTCGAGCTCGGCTTCACCGCGTGGAGTTGGTCGAACGATCCCTTCCTGGTCACCCGCTACGGTCCGACAGCCTTCGGCCAAATCGTCCGCCAAGCCCTCTCCAGTTCCTGATCCCCGGCCACTCTTTCTTTCCCCAGTCCTCGTACGGACCTTTCTCTGAAGACAGATGATCGACCATTGGCCCGGGAAAGCCGGCTTGAAGAGTCAGTAACCAGCGTCCTGGTTGGTCATGATAAGTGATCGTTCGGGAGCAAATTCTGCGCGGGCCTCCTTTAGAAAAATATCCACATACCTGCGGGCAGTATCGTCAATTTGGTGTTTGTTCAGAGCCAACTGGTAACCCGCCTCCCCCAAGCTCCAGCGAAGATCGGGATCCTCCAGAAGCCGCTCCATGGCTGCACAGATTTCCTCGCTGACCCCAACTGGAACCAGAATGCCCGACTCGCCGTCTTGGACCAACTCCGGCAAGCCTCCGGTATTGCTCGCAATCACCGGAAGTTTGGCCGACATCGCTTCCAGCATTGAGAGTGGGCATGCCTCCTGCCAAACCGACGGCTGGCAGTAGATATCGCTCGCGTCGTACACTCCCATCGCTGTGGGGTTGATCAACAGGCCCGTGAAGGTCACCGAGCCGCTGATTCCAAGTTCTGCGGCCAGGTCTTGATACTCCTGCCTACAGGGTCCTTCGCCCACAATCAGGAAGTGGACTCCCGAACGCTTGCGCAACAGCTTCTCCGCTGCGCGCAACATATGGTCCACGCCCTTCTCCGCGATCATCCAGGCCACCTGGGTGATCACGAGATCTTTCTCTGAAATGCCAAACTGCCGCCGGAATTCTGCACGCCGGCGGAGATCCTTACCTTGAACTTCAATTCCGTTTTGGACTACAAAGTTGGGGGCGGAGGTCACGCGCAGAGCATCACCGCTCCTGCGAGTGAATTCCGCTACGCTGATGATGCCCGTCAGTGGCGCAGTGAGAATGCGCGCAACAATCCTTTTCAAAAAACTCAACGGTCGCGCCCTTTGCCCTTTGGGTCTCGACGAGTGATCGTTGTAGAACACTTGTCTGCATCCCGCCAGCCTCGCTATCCATGGGAAACTCCGTAAGGCTCCGTTGAATGCATAAACAAAGATGCGAGGCTTGTGTCTTCTGAGCAATTTCCAAAGATCGCCCGCACAGGCCAGACCCGGGGGCGACTGGTTGTCAAGACGTTCGATCAATACACTTGGTCCGGCTATATATTCACGAAACTGGTCAGCTATCGGCCCATCAAAGCATAGAACTGTGTCCCAACCAGCAGCATCGAGCGAGGTGGCAAGAAACTTCAGGAATTTTTCAACGCCGCCAATTTTTTGCGGCGAAAGTCCAAGCACAAACATTAAACAATACCGATTTCTCCGCGAAACTTCCACGTTGAGGTGCGGCGTCGATGGGCTTTCGCGATGCATGAATTTGTCTGCCTTGTCATGAATCAGAGTTGCCATTTTTTCCTCTCGGATATGCGCCAGTATTCCTTCGGTTCCCTTTGCTCACCTCAACTCCAATGCATCTTCTTCGTTGAAGCTCCATCACCTCGAACTCTTGCGCCCTCCGGCATCGATCCTTCCTTTTGCATCTCCCCGTCTGTTCGACGCGAGCATCTGGGGCAGCCAGGCGAAAAACCTGTCCCCGCATTCCCTGCATCGCATCGGCCATCGCCCTATGAGCGGGTCCGGGAAGTCTGACCAGCGAAGCCGCGACGTTCTGATCCGCCGGTTACCGCAATAAGGACAATCCATCTAGAGCACTCCCCTTGAGTCCTGGGTACAGTTGCTGCTGACTATGCTTCCCCCGGATGCTCTCTCCAAGGAACGGGAAACACGATCTCCCGCTCGGCAGGAAACGCTGATCGCTCAGCACCGGTAGAAGCAGGAATTGCCTCGAAAACCTTGAATCCAAAAAGGCTCTCCATGCTCAGGCGGCTGTTTGGGCGATCCGGCCTTGTCAACGCGTCCACGGCCTCGATCAACCGAACCGAACCAGCGCCTCTCTCGTAGAAAGCATCGGCAGGAATCCCGGGGGGAACGCCATCGCCTGAGAATGCCGCGCCCATCGCAATCACACGGATTGAGGGAAATCCGCGGCGGACTGCCCTGAGAAATTCCAGGCCAGACGTACGCGCCGGTTTGAGGTCGGAGAGCATAACGTCGGGTATCTACTTCAAAATCTCTGCCACTGCCGAGACGCCTGCCTCGCACGATCTCACTCCATATCCAATTTCGACAAAGATCAGCGAAAGCGAGGCGCGAATTTAAACGTCGTCGTCAACAATCAGAAGTCTTGCTCGTGAAGCGCCCATTGGTCGTCCTTCTGTCGGGCAGAATTAGATCCGGCGGATCTGATTTCTGCAGGCTTCGCTCAGCTTGGTGTCCAATTTTGCTGATACTCGAAAAACTTCTCTTCGACCGGTCAAGACTACCTGACGCCATGCAATGAACAAAGTGAAGTTGTGTTCATCATTCAGTTGCATCGAACCACCTTTGAGGCAACCCGCAAGCGGGATCCCGACTGCGACGGGCCGATCAAAAGGCCGGATGAGAGTTCCTCCAAACCGAAAAGAGCGGTCCGAACAACAAAATGATCTGAAGGACAAGCCCCCACGCCGCCACTCTGGAGGGAGATCAGAAACTTTGGGGATGGATCTCGCACACTTTAGCCCCTGGGTGCACTCCCACCTGAGCTATTAGATGCAGCACCTTGATGCCGTGTATGTTCAGTTCTGCTCACTTTTGACGGGATTCGCCGTGACCTTATTGAGTCTCGCGTGGAAAAACCCGCATAAACCGAGCAGCCTCAGCATGCTGGCAACTTTCCGGGGTCCCGGGTCCCGCTCGAATCGCCGCCCTTTATGAAGTAAGATTCATCTGGCGCTGACAGACACTTCATACTTCCAGCCGCTGCTTGGACTTAGCTTGCAAATTCCTTCCGGCGCGAGGCGAGTGTCTGCGAAATGAGCCCGCCGCCGGAGCGTGCTTATTCTTCTATCCTGTTGCACAGCAGAAGGTGTATGTTCGTTTGAACACCTCGGTTGTCCTTTCCCCAACTCCCCTGATTCCACAAAAACTGTACGGAGGTTTCAGATATGTCCATGCCCCGCATTCTGCTGGGTGCCGCCATGGTTGCGGCACTCTCCATGTCACTCGTCGGTCAACAAGCCCCAGTTGGTATCCACCACATTCAGTGCGTAAAAGTTAACCCCGGCCAGCAAGCCGCGGTTCAGGAATGGATCGACGGCGACAGTCACAAGCTGACGCAGTCACTGGTGGATTCCGGCGCCTATGCAATGTCGCTCGTGCTGCGAACCCAGATGCCGGCGGGTACCGATGCCCAGTGCGACTATGTCTTTGTCACCTTCTACAACGGCCTGCCGCCCGCACCAAGGACAAGGGACGAGATGAACCAGGCTCTGCGTAAGGCGGACATCCAGATGACGGCAGGGGCGTACAACGCGAAGCTGTCCGAAATGGGCAAACTGGTCTGGGACAACATTACGCAGTACCAGGCGCTGGTCGGCGGCGCAAAAAAGGGCGATTACCTGGAATTCAACTCGATGAGCTCACCGGATCCCGATGCCTGCGTGGCGATTGAGAAGAAGGATTGGCAGCCGCTTGCCGAACAGATGGTCAAGGATGGAAATACAGACGGCTGGGCCATCAACCGGCAGGTCTTTCCGCGCGGCACCAGGGACGAACCCGCAGTCAGCACCGTGGATGTGTTTCCGAGCTGGGATGCGTTCACCCACCATTACGACAGCATTCGCAGCGCATGGCCGAAGGTGCATGGGGACGCGGATTTTGCCAGCACCATGGCGCAGCATGGAAAACTGTGCACGATTGAGCACACAGTGCTGTACAAGGTGGTGGATGCAGTAACTCCATCGAAGTAAGCACTCGCTCGAAGAGCGATGGCCCGGGCCGTGATCCCTGCCGACATGGCGTGGGATTTGAGGCCCGGGCTTTGCTTTTGCGACCGGACGCAGTGGGCAGGACTAAAACTTTAGGGCTGGGCGTGGTAGCGCGGGATCATGCACCATGAATCGCGCCAAATGGATTCCCCTGAGTGATCGCAATTTCCCGTTCGCTGAGGATTGGAGTACCGAAAGAGCCTGAGGATCGAGGTTCGTACTCTCTCACCCTCCGTGCGATGGACCTGTGAGAACGATGGGGCCAGGCTAACTCAACGATTGTTGACAGCTCGAGTCATTCATCCAGAACCGCCATCGTTCGAGATTGTTGGTTCCGGATGTATCGTCGCACATCGCTCTCCAACCCAGCCCAGGGTGGTCTATTCCCGGTCCGGCGCTCCTGGCTTGCGGAGTACATTAATAGCTATGACAGCCAGCGGCCATTCTGGGGAGACGCATTTCGGGTCCAGTCGGAGAGGGCACCGCCTACTGTATGTCGCCGCACTTGGTGCCGGCGTCGTTCTCGGGTTGCTTGCGATGATGGGGTTTGCGCGAGTGGCGCATGCCGGGCTGTGGGATCGGGTTGCGGGGTTTGTCACTGGCCGTCCGGCCCGGTTCGACGTGTCGTCTCCGACGGTCGTGGAGAAAATTAAGCAGCTCTCAAGGCTGGAGACCGTCGAATATTCGCTGGACAAGATCGTGGAAGGCGGCCGGCAGAGCGCTTACCTGCCTGACTTTCTGGCCGGCGACAAGCTGCTGCTAGTGGCTCACGGAGAGGTGATTGCCGGCATCGACCTGGGCCAGTTCAAGGCAGGCGATGTGCAGGTCAACGGCGATACGGTGCATGTCCGTTTGCCGGCGGCGCAGATTCTGACGACGCGGATCGATAACGGCCGGACCCGCGTGTATTCCAGGACGACGGGCCTACTGGTTCCGACCGACCCGAACCTGGAGTCGGAGGTTCGCCAGACTGCCGAACAGCAAATTGCGCAGGCGGCACTTGACGACGGGATTCTGGAGAAGGCGCGACAGAATGCGCGAACCAGTGTGACCGCTCTACTGTATGGGCTGGGGTTTCGGACGGTGGACGTGGAATGAGGCGGGAATTGGGGAACAGCGATCAGGCCTTGGACTTGCTTCCGAGGGACTTCCGCCTTGTAACTTCCGGGCTCCGCCACGGCAACGATCGCGAACAGTATTGCGAACAGCAACCGTTTGCTCAGCGACATGATCGGTATCCTTCCCGGAGGAGACTATCCGATTTTTTCAGGCCGACCCGTGATCTCTGTTCTCTCCCGCCTTCCGATCACTCGGGACCTCGAACCTTCTGGCTCGTCACAACCTCAATACAGCGGCCGTCATAGTCCTCTTCGAACGCGTCAACAGCAATTCGCTGAAGCTTTCAATACTTTAGATCGCCATAATAGTACCAATCCGCAAGCCGCTCAGGATTTAAGCGCATGGGCACGCAGACCTCACCTGTTGAGGTTAAACCCGCATCGCGTGAGTGTCGTCGCCCCCCTTCGTTTCCACACCGGAATGTCCGGGCAGAAGGTGATGCGGGAGTAGCCTGCGAAGAGTGGCCCGCTGCACTGAAATCCCTTCATCGCGAGAGTATGATTCCACGCATCTTTTGCACTTTTTGGGTATGTATGCCGGACTTACAATCTTGCCTTCAGTCTTAAGCAGCAAGCAACCGCAGTCTCTTGCTGGGATGACGTTCCTATTTACCTGACGGATTCTCCCACCTTTGGTTCATCGCAATTATCTGAGCACTGGGTGAGAATCGCGAAATGAAAGTGGACCCACACTTCCAACAGATTGGCGCCCAACTGAGGTTGGAACATTGGATGACTGGGAGAACCAAATGAAGAGTCTCCGCAAGACTCGCGATGCAAACAAGGGTCTACCAGTGAGTCGAAAACAGAGCCGGACGTCGTTCAGGCCAGTGGGACAAGCCCATCGAGCCAGTTTTTCAGAGAATAAGCCGGACATACCATGGGTTGGCAGCCTGACTTTTGTCGAAGACTTCACAGGTGAACATTCTTTCCCTGGCTTGCCAATCACTTTGATCGAAATCTTACGCAGTTTTTGAATCACGGCTGCATCGATGCTTTGGTTTGTCCAGCAGAACGCTGGAAGGGAGTAGATATGGAGTGCCCAATCTGTATTGACTTGGCACGAGCTTTTGAAGCCGGGCTCAGCGAGTACCTCGAGGCCCGTTCCTCAGCTTGTTATCAGGTCAGCAAAAGGTTCGCGGCCAAGAAGAAGGTCGATATGGAACGCGCGAAGTACGCCCTGGAAGAGCACCAGTGTGTATGCGTCTCCACCATCAGAGTGCATACACTTCTGTCACAAGGCGGCGTGTCAACGAGTTTGATTCGACTGGAGGCATAGTTTCGCGAGATCTCTGTTCTGTCACAAGTGCAGGACTGCCAGTGACAATAAAGCACCTTCTGCGGGATTACGGCCAAACCCTAACTTGAGTCTCAGTGAACGAAAGTGAGGCTCAAGTTTTCGAGGCCGACGCGGCCCGGTCCTGGGGTCCTGGTTGTATTGTCGCCAACTGAAAAGTTTCCCCCTTTTGGCGCTGCTTCCGGTTGACCGTTCATCCAACGACCCCGCTGGAATTTTGAGAGACCGATCTCGACATCCTGCCCCTCGCCATGCGCGGAATGCGCATTTCACGAAGGAAAAAGTTCTCCGCCAAGAGGCGAGCAGAGAGTGAATGGCAAAGGTGCGAAGCGCGCGTGGGGAGCGCGTGCCTCAATGGTTTCTCTGGCAACGATCTCACTTCAGAGCGTCCGCCAGATTTCGTCGTTGATCGATCCAGGCAGGAAAACAGCGCTATTGCTCGTGATTGCCGCCAGGTAATCAGCGTCGGCCAGGAGCTTTGCCGAGAGAGTCTCCCATTCGCCCAGGCCTTGGTAGTTCGATTTGAAAGCAATTCGGCCCGGATTCCCGCCGACTGGAACAAGCAATTCAATCGTAACGCCGTGCTTTTCTTTGATGAGCTTTGAGATTTGGTGTGCGAATGTTAAAGCCTCTGCGGTCTTGCCAGGTGCAATTGCACCTGTACGAACAACAGTCACCATCGGCGTCTCCTCTTTCGTTCAATTGTGATTTGGTTTTTTGACGCAGCGCAAGGGGGGCCCTGCTGGGTCGCCCCAATCATACACGGGCAAGAATACGTTGAGATAGAAAACTCCGACATGGTTCAGCCCTGCGAGTTCCACCTGGCCCCTCGCCACGCAACGGGGTCACCCCGGAATTGATTCCGAATTCGCGCCGCCCACCCCGTGAGATCGCCTCCCGGGAACAGGGAGGCATTTTGGGATGGCGACTTCTCCTTTCGCTGCTCTATACTTCTTTGACCCGCCGGTATCTTCCCTTCCTCCCGGGCCACTGCGCCAGCCGGCACGCGACCTCGACAGAAAGCACTCTTGCGCATTGGAGGTTCCATGCAGTCTACGATGATGGCGTCCCCGCTCTTGATCACCAGCATGCTGGAACGGGCGGGCAGGCTGTTTCCGCGCGTTGAAATCGTGTCGTCTCTTCCCGATGGTCCTCGCCACAGGTATACGAATGCCGATCTTCTCGTGCGCTCGCGTCAGCTCGCAACGGCGATCCGCCGTGCCGGCATCCGCGAAGGAGACAGGGTTGCCACTCTTCTTTGGAATGGCCATGAGCATCTTGAGGCCTACCTCGGTATCCCCGCCATGGGAGCCGTCGTGCACACCCTCAGCCTGCGCCAACACCCTGACGAACTCGCCTACATCATGAACCACGCCGGGGATCGGTTCCTGATCGTCGAGGATGTGCTCCTCGATGTGTGGCAGCAGGTAAAATCGCGTGTCAAGTGCGAGCGTGTCTTCGTAGTCACCCGCGGCAGCGCACTGCCTGAAGGAACGGAATCCTACGAGGCGTTTCTCAAGGAAGCAGGCGACGACCCGCAGTATCCGCTTCTCGATGAAGTGGACGCCGCCGCAATGTGCTACACCTCAGGAACTACCGGCAGGCCCAAGGGCGTTGTCTATTCGCACCGCGCCATTGCGCTCCATTCGTTCGCAATCTCTCTGCCCGATCAATTGAACATCAGCCGCAATGACACGATTCTGCCGGTCGTCTCCATGTACCACGTCAACGCCTGGGGCCTGCCCTATGCCGCTGTGATGAATGGAAGCAGGCAGGTGTTGCCCGGCAGAAACCTGCAGCCCCATGCCCTGCTTGACCTCATGCAGGATGAGGGGGTGACGCTCACTGCCGGAGTTCCCACCATCTGGATGGGCGTACTGGATGCGCTTGAAAAGAATCCCGGCCGTTGGAATCTTTCCACTGCGCTGCGCGTTGCAATTGGCGGAGCAGCAGCTCCTGAATCGATGCTCCGCAGGTTCGACAAGTTGGGCATTCATGCACTTCAGGCCTGGGGCATGACTGAAACCACACCAGTCGCCACCGTCTGCACGACGAAACCGGGCATGGAAGCAATGCCGAGCGACGAACTGTACACGTTGCGCGCCCGCCAGGGGCTCCCGCTGCCATTCATTCAGGTGCGCGCCATCGGTGACGAAGGCGAGATCCCCTGGGATGGGGAAACCTCTGGCGAGCTGGAAGTGCGCGGACCCTGGATAGCGGCCAGCTACTTCGGCTTTGAACAGGCTGACAAGTGGACTACCGAAGGATGGTTTCGCACTGGAGACGTAGTCACCATTGATGCCGAAGGGTACGTCAAGATCACCGACCGCCTGAAAGACCTCATCAAATCTGGTGGCGAGTGGATCAGCTCGGTCGACATCGAGAATGCGCTGGTGGGCCACGCAGCCGTCCGCGAGGCCGCTGTCATTGCGGTGCCCCACCCCAAGTGGCAGGAACGCCCACTGGCTCTGGTGGTCCTCAGAGAGAATCACACAGTGGTGCCGTCTGATCTGCGCTCATTCCTCGAGCGAACCTTCGCGCCTTGGCAAGTCCCGGACGCATTTGTCTTTGTCCCAGAGCTTCCGCACACATCCACGGGAAAGCTGCTGAAAAGCAAAATGCGGCAGGATTACAACCAGTGGCAATGGGATGCAAACCACAGCGCGGTAGCTTCGTGACACCGACCGGTGAGCTCTCTTGAGCCGATTTGGTCAAAGACCATCTATGCTGCAACACCGAATTCGTCGCCCCCGGCTCCAAATGGATTTCCGGCCGAATCCTGTCGTTTTTTTCGCCACAAATCGTGGTATCTAAGCCGACGTGTTCGGGGTCAATGGAACAGCTTTACCGCGTAATTAGGGCCTTGAAGCACGCTCTGAAGTTCATCAGATTTAGTGCGATTTCCCGCAGGTTGGACACGTCTCGTAGTGAGCACACCCAGGATTCAAGAACCTCAGCGCTCCCGGCAAGAGGCCGCCAGACTCTTTAAGCCCCCTTGTATCCCGGCCTTTAGCCATAGGACAGAAGAAAAGCGGCCCCCACCAATGGTGGAGGCCGCCGGAGTTTGCATGCGGTTGAGCAACGATTACTTTAGGTTGCCACTCGAGTCCATGGTGATGCCGCCTGGGCCAGCGTTTTTCTTTTCTTCGTTAGCTTTGCGGGTACTCATCGCCTTTGATGTCCAGTCCTGCGCTGCTGCAAGATCAGCCTTCACGGCAGCCGGATCGCCGAAGTCAACGTTCGCCTTCGCCCTGTAATCCAGGTTGAGATAGGTCATGGCTTCTTCGTAGTTGGCCCGGTTCTCGACGGCCTGATTCAGGTACTTCAGGCTCTCGTCCACCAGCGGACCATTCTGTGCCTTCAGCGGTTCCATCAGTTTCTTGGGAGCCTTCTGATTGCCATTGCCGTCGTCGTTGATCCCCGCGCCCTGCAAAGCCGAAAGAAGATTTGCATGGGCTTCCATCCAGTCGATCACGCCGACCGTATAAGCCGCCTCGGGATCCTTTGGATCAACCGCAAGAACCTTCTCCTGCCATATCTTGGCATTACCCAGATTGTCGAGCCACTTCGCATTGTCGCTTGGATTTGCAATGCTGAAGTAAATACCGGCAACCTGCTTCAAGCTGTTGACATCGGTGGGGTCTTTGGCAAGAACCTCTTTGAAGATGTCAATAGACTGTTGGGCCGTCTTCAGGTTCTCCGCGGTGTTCAATCCCGGGACCACATTCTGCGCCAACGCTGTGGCCAGATAGGTCTTTGCCATGGGCAGATTTGGGTCAAGCTGCGTCGCATTCTGGAAGTGACCGATCGCCTCTTCGTAATGGGCGCTCTTGTACGCTTCCACGCCCTTGTTCAACTGGTCACGGGCCTTGAGCTGGTCGCACCCGCTCATGGAAAGCACCATGCCGGCAAGGGTAATCGCGAACGCCGTAATACGTGCGGGTCCATTCATGTTCGTATCCTTCTCCTTCAGGCGAGTGCCTATCGGTTGCGCGCCTGGAATCTATTGAAGCTGGCTGCGGGTGGGAGCAACCGAAACCAGGATTGAAAAATTGTACTCCTACTACCGCCCGGGGTTAACACTTCCGGGCAGGCCTGACTATACCGGAAAACCTGAGATATCTATGCAATCCCAAGTCCTCCCCCTCCAGCCGGAATCCCCGTTCAACTCAGCCTGCTGATGCTCGACGCCTGCCGCGAAAAGCCAGTGCCGATTGCGTCTCCCTCCTCGAGGAAGACGCATGGCTGAGCTCGGTTATTGTCCGGCCTGAATCTTTGGCGTCATCAATCCGATGTGATCCACGTTGGCCGCGCGGCCAATGTCGATTACGTCGGCGACGTAGGCGAAGTTCAGATCGTCGTCGCCCTTGACGAACATCACGCGCTCTGCGCGATTGGCGTAGATCTCGGTCAGCTTAGGCAGCAAATCGGCCTTGGCCACATCAGTCTCATTGATCTTGTACGCCGGTGGTGCGCCGGGGCGATACAGGACTTGGACGACAATGGTACGGTCGTTGGGCTGCTGCTGCTTCTGCGGATCCTTGGGTGGCTGAGGTACCAGCGCATCCAGACCCTTGGGAGTCACCGGCACGATGACCATGAAGATGATCAGCAGCACCAGCAAGACGTCGATCATGGGCGTTACATTGATGTCGGACGAGTAGCCTCCCCCGCCTCCCATTGACATTGCCATGGCTTAAAACTCCTCGATTACTGCAAAATCGTTAAAGGACAACGCAACCACCGGGCCTACTCTCCGCCCGAGAGGTTACCTTCCTTTTTCTGCGTCAATAAGCCCACTTCATCCACGCCGGCCGTACGCACGTCGTCGATGGCGTCTTCAACCGCCTTGTACTGCGCCCGCGCGTCCGCGCGAACATAGATCGTCTTGCCAGGCTTATCGGCCAGCTTGTCGCGAACCATGGGACCAAGTTGGTCCGGAGAGACCCGGTTCTGCCCAAGGAATAACCCACCATCGCGGGTAACGGCAACGACAATCGCATCTTCCTTGTCGGCGTCGGGCATGGCCACCGCATTGTCCACCTTGGCCATGTCGATGGCTACCTTGTTTTGAAGCATGGGCGTGATAACCATGAAGATGATCAGCAGCACCAGCATCACGTCCACCATCGGCGTGACGTTGATGTTGGAACTGACGGCTTTGCTGAGGTCACGTACTGCAATTCCCATAGTCGGGGCTCCGTGCGAGTTTAAAATTTTGCCGGATCCCTTCCGGCTTCGCTCTGGTTAACAGCCCGCCTGCAAGAGGGGGAAACTGTGGGGCAGGAGCTTATGAGACGCTCCTGCCCGTTCAGCTTCTCGCTCGAACCGACAGCCGCTTCGCTTAGCGCTTGTGGCTCTGCTTGATAAAGTAGTCGACGAGTTCGCTGGAGCTGTTGTCCATCTCCACGTCGAATGCTTCAACGCGCCCGGTGAAGTAGTTGAACGCCATAACGGCAGGGATGGCCACAAGCAGACCAAACGCCGTGGTGACGAGTGCTTCGGAAATACCGCCGGCGACTGCGCCGATGCCCGAAGTCTTCTGGGTAGCGATCTGCTGGAAGGCGTTCAGAATGCCGACGACCGTTCCAAACAGTCCGACGAAGGGCGCCGTTGCGCCGATGGTCGCCAGCACCGAGAGGCCCCTCTTCAGCTTGGCGTGGACGATGGCCTCAGCCCTCTCCAGCGCGCGGCCTGAGCTCGCAATGGTCTCCTCGGTGGCGGTGCCCCCGGAAGCGCGGAACTCCTGCAGGCCAGCGGTCACAACCTCGGCCAGATGGGACTTCTTGTTGCGATCGGCGATCTTGATCGCCTCTTCGAGCTTGCTGTCCTTCAGCGCGCCGGCAACCTTGGGCGCGAACTCGCGCGACTGCTTGCGGGCAGCAGAGAAGTACAGGTAACGGTCGATCATGACAGCCAGCGACCAGATCGACTCGATGAAGAGGAGGATGGCCACGCAGCGGGCCAACCATCCCATATGATCCCACAGCCCCATGGGGCTGAAGCTGACTGTCTGCTCATCCTGGAAAAGTGCCAGGCTGCTGACCGTGTGCGAAGCGAAATGTGCGAGTTGAGCGAGAATCACTGAATCGTTCCTCCTAAGGAGTTTCTTGTGAACTGAAGACTACCTTACGGTTGCTGGGAATGCGGCTCGTTTCCGGATTCGCATTCAGGTCAATAGCAAAGCTCCCCGGTCAGAAACTGCCAGGGAGCCAGTGGTTTCATCATCCACCAAGGGTGAAGATCACGTTCACCGTGGTTTCAACTTCTACCGGCTCGTTGTTCAGCAGGTAGGGCCTGTAGCGCCAAGTCTTCACCGCGTCCATGGCCGCCTGTTGCAACATGGCCGGGCCACTGATCACGTGAAGTCCCTCGATCTGGCCTGTCTTCGAGATGGTGGCCTGAAGAACCACCGTACCGGAAACGCGCGCGGCCTTTGCGATTGGGGGGTAAATGGGCTGGGTTTTCTGCAACAGCATGCCGACCATGACGCCGGCCGAGATGCTCACCTTCTTGGGAGCTGCGGCCTGCACCTTGGGCCCCTTATTTGCGAACAGGGAGTCCGTTGCGCTGCTGCCACCCAAACCTTCCATTCCGGCCACGCCGATGCTGGAGGTGGGCGCTTCCTTTTCGGCGACCTGAACAATGTTGTGTGGAATGCGGGTTGGCGCCGTGAGCTGATTGTTCATCATTTCCGACTGAACATGGACAACGTGCACAACTTCGGGCGGAGGCGGCGGGGGGGGCGGAGGGGGCGGAGGGGGCGGGGCAAACAGCAAAGTCTGCATGGCGCCCTTGGGCAGCGCCTCAGGATAGATCAGCGGGATGAGGATGAGCAAAATCAGAATCGAACCATTGATGATGCCCGTAAACATCATCCAACGACCGCTCTTGGTCTTGATCCTTCCTCCGGATTCAAACGTGGAATCTTCAAACATGGCCAGCCTCGAATCGAGTGTTGGTTACTTCTAATTAGACACCGCGAGAACCGCAAATGTTCCCGTGCATTAAAACCGTCCTACAGAAGCGTGTTCACCTTATCAGAACTACGGCTCACCTGCAAAACCTGCTGCAAAACTGGTGCAATTTCAACTCCCTGCCCTATTGCCTGCACCGCACCCAACGCCTTGGGTCCCACCCAGCGTGCCCCGATAAACATTTCCTCAAGAACCCACTGGAGGTACTCGGAAACCCCGGTATTTTCAACCTTTCGCTCGCTTCGCAGCCGGCAAGGCCGCTGCCTTGCCCTGCTCGCCGCGCCACTCCTGCCAGGCGACCAACATGGGAGCTGCCACGGCAATCGACGAATAGGTACCGATAAGAATACCCACGACAAGCGCAAATGAAAAGCCCTTCAGGACCGGACCGCCAAATATATAGAGCGAAAGCACGGTCAGGAAGGTCAAGCCCGAAGTCAGCACAGTCCTGCTCAGGGTCTGATTGATGCTTCGATTGACCAGATCCGGAAGCGGCTCGCGACGGCTCAGGCGCAGATTCTCCCGAATGCGGTCGAACACAACAATCGTGTCGTTCATCGAGTAGCCAACCAGCGTGAGAATGGCGGCAATGACGGTCAGGCTGATCTCCTGGCCTGTCAACGCAAAGGCTCCAACCGTGATCAGCGTGTCGTGGAAGCAAGCGACAACCGCGGCAACCCCGTAGATCAATTGAAAACGGAACCAGAGATAAATCAGCATGCCCAGCATCGAGTAGAGCGTTGCCAACCCGGCCTGCCGTTCAAGCTGCCTACCAACGGTCGGGCCCACCACGTCAACTTTCACACCGGTAGCTGCATCGAATGGGTTGCCGTAGTGAGCCTGCAGCGCGCTCACAATCTGCTGACGGCCCGTATCGAGTGAGTTCTCACTGAGCGTCCGCTCAGGCAAGCTGATGAGCACTTCGTTGGCGCTGGGCACGTCGTAAATCACAACGGTGGCATCCTTGATGCCGGCTGCCACGGTGGCCGCCCTGATCTGACCGACGTCCGGGGTCTGGGCAAATTTGACCTGCACTTCGGTGCCGCCACGGAAATCAACACCGAGCGGCACCGGGTAGCCGGTGTGCGCCCAGTGCATAGACATCGAGACAATGCCGGCAACACTGAAAATCATCGAAAAGGCCAGAAAGTACCATTTCTTTCCGAGCCAATCCACATTTACGCCGTGAAACAATTCCACTGGTTCTCTTCCCTTCTTTTCAGGCTGGAGCGCACCGGCTCCCAGCCGCAATTCTCAATTCCCCAATCACTGCTTCTAAATGGAAACCATCTCGCCGGGCTTCAGCCTGTTCAAATGGGCCTCGAAGATGACTCGCGACACGTAGACCGCCGTAAAGAGGTTTGCCGCAAGACCGAAGGTCAACGTGACGGCAAAGCCCTTCACTGGTCCGCTTCCGAACAGAAAGAGAATAGCCGCCGAAACAATCGTGGTCACGTGCGTGTCGACGATGGTGACCCAAGCATGCGCAAAGCCCTGGTCCACGGCGGCCGATGCGGCCTTGCCCGCCCTGATTTCTTCGCGGATTCGCTCGAAGATCAGCACGTTTGAATCCACGCCCATACCAATGGTGAGAATGACTCCGGCGATACCAGGCAACGTGAGCGTGGCACCGGAGAAACCCATAAAGCCGAGCAGGATAACCAGGTTCAGGAACAGCGCCAGGTCCGCATTGATGCCTGAGCTCCGGTAATAGACAAGCATGAAGGCCATGACGACCAATACGCCCACAATGGCCGCCGTTACGCCTGCGCGGATTGAGTCAGCCCCCAGAGACGCGCCCACCGTGCGGTCTTCAAGATAGTTCAGCGATGCAGGCAGGGCTCCCGTACGCAACATCTTCGACAGGATTTCAACTTCCTCGGGAGAGAAGCTTCCTTCAATCTCGCCGCTGTCACGGATTGCGCTCTTGATGTTCGCTACCTCGCGAACGCGCCCGCCCATGACGACCGCCATGCTCTTGCCTACGTTGGCGCTTGTATAGTCGTAGAACTTGTCGCCGGCTTCGTTGGTCAGCGTGAATCGCACGTCCCTCAGACCGTTCTGATCTGTTCCGGGATCCGCGGACCGAAAATCGCTTCCGGCCACGACTGAAACTCGTTGAAGCACATAAACGCTGTCCGCATCGGAACCAGTAGCCAGAGCTCCGGAACCATGAACCATTTCTTCGTCAGACGGCAGCGCGCCACCAACACTGGCGAGCGCGGCAGCCTCATCCTGGAAGGGTCCACCCACAACCGCGTGGATCTCAAGACGCGCCGTCGACTGGATGATGGTCTTCACCCGGTCGAGATCGCTGATGCCCGGCAGCTCAACCAGGATCTGATCGGCGCCCAGGCTGTAGGGCGCAACCTTCGGCTCGCTCACGCCGAGCGAATTCACGCGATCGTTCACCGTCTCGATAGCCTGCTGGACGGTCTTGTCTTCAAGGGCCTTTTCGACCAGCGGTTTCATGGTGAGTACAAAGCTCGAGTCCGAACCACCACCAGCGAGATCGTACTCGCTGGAATACTTGGTATCAAGCAGCGAGCGGGCAGCGCTCACGCTGGCCTGCGGTACGCCCTCAACGCGAATGGCCTCCGGCTTGTTCGGGTCAGGCTTGTACACCTGCGAAAACGTGAGGTTGGCAGCTTTAAGGTCCTGCTGAATCCGGCCAACCGTGTTGTCGGTCTCCGCACTCACCGCCTCAGACACCACAACCTGCAAAATCAAGTGGGCTCCGCCTCGGAGATCAAGACCGAGGTGAATCCGGCTGCTGAGCGCATCCATAAGGGCTTTGCCGCTCACGCCGGAGGGGATTCCAAAGATTCCGTACAGGCAAACCAGCAGCACCGCAACAATCAGTGCAACCTTGTTCTTGAGATTCTTCTTCATGGTTCCGTTTCTCTAGTTCAAATCGCAAAAAAAATTCGCCCCGTGGCTTGAAGATCCGGAAGCGCTCGCTACGACCCCGTGACGTCTTCCTGGGTGACGGAGGCAATCGCGCTCTTGGCCACTTCCAGTTTAAGGTTGTCGGGAGCCACACGAATAATGATCGAATCGTCTTTGATCGAAAGGATGATTCCCCGAATTCCTCCGGCCGTCGTGACCCGGTCGCCGGTCTTGATGGAACCCAGCATCGCTTGCCACTGTTTTTGCCGCCTCTGTTGCGGGCGGATCATCACCAGGTAAAGCACGGGAATTAACAGCAGCGGCAAAAGTACCGTTATGTTGTTTCCACCGGGTCCTGCCGGACCAGCCAAAAAAAATGCGAAACTCGTCGCCACACTCATCCTTTGCTCGTCCCACAGCCGCTGGTTCGCCGCCGTTCAGGACAAAGGCACACCCAGCCTTACGCGGGGAGCCCGATCGTTAAATTTGTCTCCGGGAATGATCCTGGCCGCGGTTCAAACCGGCCCAGGCTCTGGAAGGAGGGCCAGATCGCCGCATGGAGGGAACCTGAGTCCCGTCCCGTGCAGGCATCCGTGTCTGAAACCCTACTGCCTTCTGCTTCCTGTTCGACACAGCTTTCCTTTGACGCCCCGGACACGGAAATACACCGTTCAGTCCATGCCTTTCCGCCCGGTTCCCAAAAGAATGCCTAGAAAGATAAGATACGCGCGGCCTGTCGCATGTCAAGGAGGCCAGAACTCGCCCATCCATTTATAAAGCCTTTACACCTTCCCTACTCCTTCTTTACCGCCTTAGGTTTCCTATGGAAGCAGAACGCTCTCCGCTCCGGCGCCGGACTGAAATTTGCCCCAGGCCGTTCAACGAAGAACGCCCGGGGAGGTGCCCCTTGACCGTTCAATTCCAACTGGAAGTTCTATGGCTTGTCCCGGCAGCGCTGGCAGTAGGGTTCATGCTGTGGACACTCTGGAATCTACACAAGCAGATCAGACACTAATGCGAGTGCGGCACCCATTGGCGCAACGGTCGATCTCGACATAGGTCACCAGCCGCTTGCAGTCGGTGCCTCGTCGTGTTGGATATTCCGAGCCGATCGAGGCCAAGCAGTTCCGCGCGCGCGCCAGGAATCTGCCCCGCCGCACAAGGGTCCGTGCGCCACCTCGCCATTACGCAACTGGTCGTAGACTGATTCCGTTTTCGCGCTGCGATGTTGTCGAGGTCTCCTGCTAATTTGCCTTGACACCCGGGGTTGCGGCTGGGGTCTCCGCGTCGTCTCCCGAGTCCTCGACAAGCACCGCCGACCCCGGAAGAATGTCGTAGCCCACTGCGTCCTTGCCGGAGGGGTGAAACGTGATACGCAGGGGCTCGCGCTGCCAATCCGGCGCATCGCATGCCGGGTCGGGATGATTTTCAGGATCAAATGCCGCCAACTTCTTGGCCAGCACAGGCTTGCGGGCGGCGATCTGCGCCACCACCGCATAAAGGCTCTTGCCAGTGGCCGTCACTCCGCAATAGGCTCCGTAATCGCGAAACCAAGTTACGTGGCTCACGCCCGGGTCGTAATCCGGCAGCTTGAGTGCCGACACACGGCCAGTCACCCGGTCCACCATGAGCCACGGCCCGCGCTGCCAAACCCATTGACCCAATTTGTCACCGGGGAGCGAGTCATTGATGCGAATCGCGCGGCGCACGACAAAGGTGCGGTCCGTTACGTCGTGTGCATCGCCCGTCGTCCATTCTTTCAACACAGTGTCGACAAGGAGCGCGCGGATTTTGAGGGTATCTTCCCCGGTGGCCGCACCGGCCGGATCACCGGTCTTCGTGTAAGGCACGCGCTTGGCCGCGCCCAGAACGACTATATGCCCTTTGCGCGGTGCCGCTTGAACTGCCATTGCCGTCGCCAACATTCCTAAAACAACCACCAATAATCTAAGGCTCTTGCTCATATCTCTTGCTCCTACAACTCCGCTGCTTCCACGGCGCGCGCCACTCGGAATGCAGTTCCTTCGTTCATATGCGCAGCCAACACCTGCATTCCCACCGGCAGCCCAGAGCCGGTCGCGCCGCAAGGTACATTCACGCCGCAGATTCCCGCCAGGCTGGCAGTCACCGTATAAATATCGGCCAGATACATCGCCAGCGGATCGCCGCTCTTTTCACCCAGCTTGAAAGCCGGAATCGGCGATGTCGGCGTCACAATCGCATCCACTTCGGCAAAGGCGCGCAAATATTCCTCTGCCAACAGCCGGCGAACCTGTTGGGCCTTGAGATAGTAGGCGTCGTAATAGCCCGCGGAAAGAGCATAGGTCCCGAGCAGAATACGCCTTTTGACTTCGGCGCCAAAGCCTTCATCCCGGGAGTGGTTGTACATGGCGGAGAGCGTCTCCGACTCCGGCGATCGGTAGCCATAGCGAACCCCGTCAAAGCGGGCGAGGTTGGCACTGGCTTCTGCCGTGGCCACAAGGTAGTAGGTGGGAACCGCGTAGCGAGTGCTCGGGAGCGAGACCGGTTTTACCTTGCATCCGGCAGCCTCAAGCGCCGCTATGCCCTTTTCAATCGCTGTCCTGACTTCGGCGTCGAGCCCTTCAGCAAAGTACTCAGCCGGAACACCGATGCGAAGGCCTTCCACCGGCTCGTCGCTCAGGGCTGCAAAGTCGGGAACGGACGCCGGGGAGCTCGTTGCATCCTTCGGGTCGTGGCCTGCGATCACGCTGAGAAGCGTGGCTGCATCGCGAACGTAGGCCGCAAAGGGGCCAACACGATCAAGCGAAGAGGCAAAGGCGATCAAGCCGTAGCGGGACACACGCCCATACGTGGGCAATACGCCGACAACCCCGCAAAAGCTGGCCGGCTGACGGATTGAGCCCCCGGTATCGGAACCCAGCGTAGCCATGGCCATATTAGCCGCGACGGCAGCGGCCGAACCTCCGCTTGATCCGCCCGGTACTCTCTCCGTATCCACCGGGTTGCGCACCGGCCCGTAGGCCGAGTTCTCGTTCGATGAGCCCATGGCAAACTCATCGCAGTTAAGTTTTCCAAGCAGAACCGCGCCCGCCGTTTCGAGCTTGGCAACTGCCGTTGCATCATACGGGGGATGGTATCCCTCCAGGATCTTCGACCCCGCGGTTGCGGGAGCGCCCTTCATCACCAGAACATCTTTAATGCCAATCGGAATGCCTGCCAGCGGCGGGAGGGGGTCGCCTTTCTTGGCCGCGTCGTCAACTCGAGACGCCTGGACCAGAGCACGGTCGCGGGTCAGACTCAGGTAAACATTCAGCCGCGGATTAATCTGACCAATGCGCTCGTAATATGTGTTGGCCAAATCAGTAGCCTTGGTGTTGCCGGAGAGGATCTCCGCACGCACGGCTGCAAGCGTCCTTGGCTTCTGAATATAAGTTCCCACGGTCTTGTTCTCGCCTGCCAAACGCTCTCCCTGTTCTGCTACGGTTTCGCTTTTCCCGGTCCCCGGTTTGCTGCGCTCTACCGCTCAATCACCTTAGGCACTTTAAAGAACACCTGATCGGTTTCCGGAGCCTCGTGCATCACAGTAGCGCGGTCAAGGGACGGCTGTCCCTGGTCTGCCCGCAGCACGCTCGTGCCAACAGCATCGCCCAGTTCACTCACCTGTGCCAGTGGAGCTATCCCAGTCGTATCCAATTGATTCAGTTCGGCCATGTAGTCGAGAATGGCATTCAGGCTGCCGAGCATGGGTCCAACCTCTTCTGGCTTCAATTCCAGGTGAGCCAATTCCGCCACTCTTTCCACTTCTTCCACTGTGACTTTTGCCGTCATACCCTCATCTTCCCTGCATTCGACTTGTTGGTTCCAGCCCTGCTGCGAGCCCCTCTATGGAAGCCTTCCAATCCATCGCAACGACTGGTCCCGAACCTAAAGTATA
>Ga0224557_1001177_pt1 | contig 26094 bp, 20 predicted proteins | sample 714S31014metaG_FD_180677 | JGI IMG/M metagenome (GOLD analysis project Ga0224557, IMG submission 180677) | Peat soil microbial communities from Stordalen Mire, Sweden - 717 S3 10-14 | ecosystem: Environmental > Terrestrial > Soil > Wetlands > Peat | place: Sweden: Norrbotten County, Stordalen... | reverse complement strand
GCCACGCTTGCCGCCGTGCTGGCAGCCGAGGCGGCCGACCTCGACGTCCTCTGGTCCTTCGCCGGTCCGGTCGAAGAGCTGAAGCACCATCGCGGCATCACTCACACCTTTCTTGGTGCGCCGTTTGTTGCGGGAGCCGTGGTTGGCGTCATCTGGATCGGACACAGCCTGTGGATGCGCCGCCGTCGCACGATCGATCCACTCCTCCAAAACCCGAAAGTGCCCCCGGCACCGACGTCGGTCCGCTGGGGCTGGCTGTATCTCACGGCCCTGATTGCCGCCCTCAGCCATCTCCTGCTCGACTGGACAAACAACTACGGCTTGCGGCCCTTCTTTCCATTCAATCCGCGCTGGTACGCGGGCAGCTTTGTCTTCATCGCCGAGCCGGTGATTTGGGCGTTGTTGGTGCTGGCTTTGCTTGTACCGTGGATCTTCGGACTAGCCGACAGCGAGATTGGCGCGCGCGCCAAGCCCTTTCGCGGCCGTAGTTGGGCCATCTTTGCTCTGACAGGAATGGCGGTGCTCTGGTGCTGGCGCTGGGCAGAGCATGCACAGGCCCAGGCAATGCTTGAGAACATTCAGGTGACATCGGCTCCCGTCAATCGCGTGGCGCTGGAACCGTATCCCGTCAATCCCTACCGTTGGCACGCCATTCTTGAAACCCCGGACTTCTACCAGACCGCCGAGATCAATACCTGGACCGGCGAGATAGTGAGCGAGCCGCTCCGCGATTCAATCCATAAGCCTACAGACACTGCCGCCGTCGAAGCGGCCAAGCGAACGCCTCTCGGCCAGGTTTATCTCGATTGGGGAATCTGGGCAGTGGTGCGCGATGTGGGTCAGGAGCCTGTGGCCGCCATGAATCCGCCCGATTTGCCCCCCAACCGCTCCTGGACCACGGTCGAGTTCAGCGATCTTCGCTTTGCATACTCCTTTCTGGGGACAGGCCGCCAAGCGGGTCGGTCACCGCTCGGAGGATGGGTTTATATCGTGGATAACCACGAAGATGGGGGAGAAGGAATGGGCGGACGCCCACAGAAATAGAAGAATTTTGACTCAGATGGAAAAATTTATTGGTCCGGTGGAACCGTTTGGGTTGACCCGGGGACTCGCGGACCGCAGAATGAAGGAGAAGACATAAGCATTCGGAATGGTTCCCCGTGTCCCTGGGAAATCGCTCCTCACTTTAGAAAAATGAGGTTTTCATGATCGCCTATCTGCTCCTGTTGGTTGCCGTCCTCACTCGTGTAACGCCCCATGCCGGGTGGTTGAACTTTACTGCGGTGGGCGGCATGCTGCTCTACTTTGGCGCGCGGCGCTCGTGGCGCGAGATGCTGGCTCCGCTGGCGGTGCTCGTGGCGACAGACTACTTCCTCACGGTCTACACCTATCACTATGCCTTCCGCTGGGAGGCTTATCTCCCCACCTGGGCCTGGTACGTGGCGGCAATGGCGCTCGGACAGATCCTGCTGAAAGCCAGAACGACGTTTGTGCGCGTCGCCGCAACCACACTGCTCGGACCCACCTCGTTCTTTGTGATTTCGAACTACGCGGTGTGGGTGGCGGGCGGCATGTATCCTCGCACCCTGGCCGGGCTCCAGGCCTGCTACGTGGCGGCCATTCCCTTCTACCGCAACGATCTAGCCTCAACAGCGATCGTTCTCGGCGTGGCTTTTGGCGCGCCCGCGCTTGTGCGCCGCATGGCTCCAGCCCCCGCGCAAGCATTGGCGGGAAAATAGCCCTCCATTAAGTCAGGCTCGATATTGAACCGCGCCCTAGCATGGGGCGCGGTTTGTATTTGTGACCAAGATGGGGGATGGGCGCAAACGAAAGTCATTTGACAGCCGTACGCGCAAACAAATCGAATAGCCCGAATGCTGTTGATTCCATCCACAACCTGGAGAGACTGCCATGCGGATGCAAATCAAAACGGGAATCGGTGTGGCCTTGCTTGCGGGCTCAATCCTGATGACTGTCCATGCGCAAACTGCTAATGTGAGCTCGAAAAAGAACGGAAACAACCAGAGCGCAGGTAACTCCCAAACCAATGGCGCGGATGGACAAAGGAAGTCTGGACAGGTTGTGCACCAGGACTACGACAAGGTGCAGGCGGGCAAGCCTGAAGGCCCATCGGCGCCGCCAAACCAGAGCGGGACGCAGGGATCAACTGCGGACAACAACGGCGTTGCCAAATCAAAAACAAAATTTCGCCAGGAATTTGGACCGACGCAGGCGAACAAGAAGAATGACGTAATCACGCCTTCCGGACCTGGCGGACAGGACGGCAAGCCAAAAACCGCTGACGCAAAGAAGCAAGCGCCAAAGTAGAAACGGTTTGCGGTTCGTCTGCAGATCCGAGCCGGGCTCGTTAATCTTCCAGCAGTTTTCCTGAGCGCTTTCTCTTCATCCACCACCAGGCAAAGCCCAGCATCGCCAGAACGATCACCAGGGCAACCAGGGGCACGGCATGGTGCGCCACCAGGTCAGCCGCGCCCGGACCGAGTTTGAGCACCAGAAGCGACAGGATCAACCAGCGCACCATTCTGCCGGCAATCACTGCTAGCATGAATGGAATCACGCGCATCTCAAATACCCCCGCAGCGAAAACAAACATCTTCCACGGCGCCGGAGGCGGCAGCATCGAAGGGATCATCACAGCCAGAAACTCCTGCCGCTCAAAGCGGGTGCGCAGCCGTTCAAACCGTTCGCGGTTGATGCGCTTAAGCAGGAATAGTTCGCCGCCGGCCCGTCCCAACCCATAGGGAAGCAGCCCTCCGATTGCCGAGCCGATCGCAGCCATCAGGCAGTAGAGCCAGAAATTCGACTTGTTGTTCCACACGTAAACGGCGAGAATCGCGTCCATCGGAACGGGAATGGTCGAGGAGTCAAGGAGTGCGATAACGCCGATTCCCCAAAAACCAAGCTTCGCCAGCGCCGGCAGCAGCGCAAGCTTCCACCAGGCCATAATTCGTACAAAAAACTGCATCAAAAAAGTTCCCTTTCCGCCCGCTGATCCGTCCATCCAATAAGACCATTGTACGAGGTGAAGCATCTGGCAGACTCCGGCCATTTACACCCCAGGAGTTTGCGCGGCTCATGTAAGTACCGATTCTGGATCACAATTTGAGCGGGATGAGAGAATAGATCGAAAGGATTCCGAGCGGAGCCAGCAAAGTAGGCCCCTCCCCGGGAGTCTCCTCTAGAACCAATGCCCACCAGCGAAGCGCCAACCAACGTGAACGAGCCCAATGAGCCGCCGACGAGCCCAGTAGCGGCTGAGGACAAGGACAGCCCTGTCCTTGCCCCGGAGAGCCCGCAATCTGCTCCCTCTGCGCTGCGAGGTTCGCGCTGGGTCGACTACGACACCCATGAATTGCTCGAGATGATCAGCGAGCTCGAAGACGAGCGGCGCTGGGCGAGGCTGCGCGAGGGAATGTTGTGGGCGGTTCTGGCTCACATCGCTGTTCTACTGGCACTTTTCCTGTTGCCCAGATACATCGTCATGCCCAAGGTGGTCGACAAAACCGCAAAGCTGGACAAGGACGAGTTCACTTATATGGACACGCCGCGCTTCCGGCCCAAGGTTGAGGTAAAGCCGCTCATCAAGCCCCCTGTGATCGACAAGCAGACCATGGACGAAATGCGGAAGCAGTCCGCAGCGCCAGCGCCGGTTACGCCTCCGCCACAGGAAACCAAGCCTCCGGAACAGCAGGCGCCGGTCCAGCCACAGCCCGCACAGCCGCCTCCGCCTAACCCGCAATCGCAGCTTGAGGCGCCGCGGCCTGCGACTGTACCTGCACGGCCAAACTTTGCCATGAACTCGACCAATCCCGCTGACCAGCTTCGTGAGGCGATGCGGAATGCCGCCCGCAGCCACGGTGCCGGTGAGGTGGGCAATCAACCATCCCCTGGACTGGCCCTGCATCCCGGCGCTGGCTCTGGTGGCGTGCAGGTCCTCTCTGATACCCAGGGCGTCGACTTCAGCAACTGGCTGCAGCGCTGGCATTGGGAAACCGAACACACATGGGATCCTCTCATCCCCGATGAGGTCAACCCGCCTATTTACAAGTCCGGCATGGTTGCCATTGAATTCAAGGTTCTTCCGAATGGGCGGTTAATGCCCGACAGCGTGCACCTGGTCGGCCGCTCCGGCGATACCGCCCTCGATAGGGCCGCATGGGGCGCGCTCACCGGCTCAAACTATCCGCCACTGCCCCACGAGTTCCACGGGCCCTATCTAGAGCTGCGCGCTTACTTCCTGTACAACATGGAACCCGGTCACTAAGCCGCAGCAATTCACGATTCGTTCGCACTAATCAAAAAGCCCACGCTCCACGCGTGGGCTTTCCTGTGAACAAACGCAATTGCCGGCCTATTGGGGCGGAGGTAGCTTCACGCGTTGCGGAGCCTGGTTGCCATTCGTCTGGTCCGTGCCCTGCGCAGGGTTGTCCGATGTATTCGCCATCGACGCCAGCTCCGATTGCCGATACTTCGAAGTGCTCACGTACCCGTGAATGTGATCTTTACTGATGTCGTTGATCACAATCTCCACCGGCTGCGGGCTGTCAGGCATGTAGAACATCACCGGCTGAAGCAGGTTCACATGCTTCTGCGTAACGGTACGATCGTTCACCATCAAGTCAAGGTCGGCAAACTGATGCTTGGCGTCGGCTTTTTTCAGCCGCAGTTCCACCGAACCGGCATGCTTGAACACTTTCGCCTTCGCCACATCGAACTCCGCGTAGTTCCGCTCGCCCTTCTTCTCCAGCAGCACCAGTTCATCGTGCGTGTGCGCGATCGAGCCGGTAAGTTCAGTGCGCGTGTTCACCAGGTCGCCCTGCGTCGATGTCAGCCCATTGCGCGTGTCATCGATCGCTTTACCCTGCTCATCCAGTTGCGACTGCAGTTTTTTGAAGCGCGGATCATCCCTGCGAACGGCCACAATTCGACGGCCGCCAACTCCCTGCACTCCTGATCCCTGCGAGCTTGTTTTGGCCGGTTGGGTCGCCTGAGCTTGCTGCAGCGTCGCCAGATCATTCACCTTGGCCGTCAAGTCGCCAATCTGATGCTGCGTTGCGCTCAGCGCAGCCGTCTGCTGCGCGTTGGTCGCCGCCAGGTCCTGCGCGGCGCGGTGCTCGTGAATCGCGTATCCGCCCAAAGCGCAGCCAAGTAACACCGCCGCAACCAGAGCGATCATGCCTTTGTGTTCCACCGTTTCAGGTGTCGAAGCAAACTCCACCATATTTCCTCCGGAGTGGGCGGTCAGAACCGCTCCTTCCATGAAAACGATGCACGTTTGCTTCCAGTCGTCCAGAACCGCGAAGTGCCCTGATTGCCTCGTTTGCCGTTCCTGCGTATGAATCCAGCAATGGAAAGAATTGCAAAGAGCCGGTAATTCTTACCTGATTATGGAGGTAATCCGCGAAAGCGCCCGCTCCGATCGAGCCATTACGTTGGTACCGTTCAACAAAAAGCCCACGCTTTTCGGCGTGGGCTTTTCTTTGAGACTAGTGGAAACAACTATCCGTTCAACACATCCTGCAATTTGTTGAGCGTACGATGCAGATCCTTGTCCGTGCGGCGCTGCTCGTCGATCTTGCTGATCGAGTGCATCACTGTTGTATGGTGCTTGTTGCCGAACTGGCGACCGATCTCCGGCAGGCTGGCTTCCGTCATTTGCTTCGCCAGGTACATGGCAATCTGGCGCGGCACAACCACGTTGCGCGAGTTGTTCTTCTGCTTCAGATCGCTCACGCGCATGCCAAAGTTCTCAGCTACGGCACGCTGAATGGCCTCAATGGTGATCTTGCGCACCTGCATGTCAATGAATTGCTTCAGGCACTGCTGCGTCGAGGCTAGCGTGATCTCCATGTGATTGTGATGGCACCAGGCAATCAGCCGCACCAGCGCGCCCTCTAGCTCGCGCACATTGGTGCGCACATTCGAGGCCACGAACAGCGCCACGTCCGTCGGCAACTGCACCTGCTCGCTCTCGGCCTTCTTCAGCAGGATGGCCACCTTGGTCTCGAGATCGGGCGGCTGAATGTCCGCAATCAGGCCCCACTCAAAGCGCGAGCGCAGCCGGTCTTCAATCTCCGCCAGTTCCTTCGGCGGACGATCTGAAGCAATCACGATCTGCTTCATGCTCTCGTGCAGCGCATTGAAGGTGTGGAAGAACTCCTCCTGCGTGCGCTCCTTCTGGGCAATGAACTGGATATCGTCAATCAGCAGAACGTCCACTGAGCGGAACCGGTCGCGAAAGCTCGTCATCCGGTCGTTGCGCAGCGACGTGATCATCTCGTTCGTAAATTTTTCCGCCGACACGTAGCAGATGCTTGCCGAGGGCTGGCGCCGCTTCACCTCGTGGCCAATGGCATGCATCAGGTGCGTCTTGCCCATCCCGACGCCGCCGTACAGAAAAAGCGGATTGTAGGCGCGCGAAGGCCGCTCGGCGACTGCCAGCGAAGCAGCTCGCGCAAACTGGTTGCCGTTGCCGATCACGAAGGCGTCAAAAGTGTACCGCGAATTGAGCTGCGCGGCTGTCGACCAGTCGAAACGTCCTTGCTCGGGTGCGCGCGCGGGAACCTGTGGTGGAGCAGTGGGAGCGTGTGCCGGCACAGGAGCAAATCCGCCGTCCTTCCGCTGCGGCGGAATCGAAGGATCTTCTTCGGCGGTGACAAAACTCACATCGTCAAACTCAAGAGACTGAAGATCGATAGCTTCCTGAATCAAATCGCCGTACTTGTCCCCGATGTGCTGGAATTCCGGCGAAGGGACGCGAACATAAAGCGTTCTGCCCGTCGCGTGGCTGTAGCGCGTGGGCTTGAGCCAGGTCTCGAAGGATTGGCGGATCACCTTCTTCTCTAATGCAGCGAGAATCTGGAGCCAGGGATTGAGAGCCGAGCTGGGAGAAGTTGCAAAAGCCATCGAACATTTCCTTGAGTTTCGTCGCCTGCGAAACGTTACGCCGGTTATTCAGCGGAATTTCAGCAACGGATCATCGCTGGCGGAAGATGATGGCATTCCGTCTTGCATGCGATGACCAATTCCTCTGATTGCCGCTGATGTGCCCCTGAATTTGTGAGCCTCGGGGCGGTGGGTTAAACGACCATTCCGTGGGACGATTTAAAGTTTCCTGAACGGTCCCGATAGTAGCACATTTGGCGCTCGTTGCAATCACTCTTTCACAAACTTTTCCCAAGCGTGATTGAGTTGCACCATGGATGGTGAAACTTCACTTGAATGTTACCGCAAGTTACTTTTTTAAAGTTTCACAACTGCCCCGATTCTTATTCCACGCCTCATGTGCCACGGCACGATTTCGAGTTTCCTATTTCCCCTTGTTTGTTGGCGCTGAGAACAGTGATGTTCTTTTAATTCGCCGGCATCGGACAGTTCGCGCTGGATTCCTGGCCCACATTCGGTTATACTTAAGTTCGCTGTCAAAGCGCAGATTCTTTAGAGGAAACAGGAGCGCATTTCTATGCCCAAGCGCACATTTCAACCCAACCGCCACCGCCGTGTAAAAGTACACGGATTCAGGGCGCGCATGAAGACCAAGGCCGGCGCTGCCGTGTTGAGCCGCCGCCGCGCCATCGGCCGTAAGCGCGTTTCCGTCAGCGCTGGCTTCCGCGACTAAGTCTTCCCACGCCTTCGGTCCGCCCCACCCTGCAAATTTCCAGTTTCCGAACCGGATTGTGCTGCCGGGTGCGGCTGTTCCGGATCGAGCTGTTGCCTGCAATGCCCCCTGCAATGACCTCTTCGCTCAAGCCTGCCCGTCACCAGTCATTGGTGGGCGCACGTCTGCGCAAGCACGCTGACTATCAGCGAGCATATGCGGCGGCGCGCAAGCGCCAATCCGCATCGATGAGTTGGTTTCTGGCTCCGCAAACCATGCAGTCCGCCGGCCCACGCGTCGGGCTCACTGTGGGCAAAGTGATCGGCAAGGCGCATGAGCGCAATCGCATCAAGCGCCGCATGCGCGAGGCACTGCGCCGGCATGTGGATCTGCTCTCCACCGGCTTCGATCTCATTCTGCATCCCCGTCGCTCGGTGCTGACCGTGGAATTTGCGAAACTTGAGGCCGAGGTTGTGCGTATCCTTGAACAGGCAAGTGTCGATGCCGCCCGCCTCGGCCAGAATTCTTCATCGCGGCCGGCTTCCGCTTCGTCCGCATCATGACCCGCCTGCTACTCGCACTTCTTGCCTTCTACCGCCGCTGGCTCTCCCCTGCCCTGCACTCGCTGGGCCCCGGTGGATGCCGCTACCTGCCCACTTGCTCGGAATACGCTGAGATCGCAATTGCCACACATGGCCCGCTGCGCGGTACAGGCCTCGCCCTCTGGAGGTTCTTGCGCTGCCACCCCTTCACCCGCGGAGGCCTCGATCCCGTTCCCCCAGTTGCGCATGCGAGACCTTTTCCCCACGAACCATTACCATAGGAAGTGAGGCGGCCCTGAGGCTGCCCTTTCGAATCGACAGGACGTACCCTTTGCCCGAAATTCAGAATCCCAATATTCAGGCGCAAGGTCCCGGCGGCGGTAGCGGCGGCGATATGCGCTCGACGATCATCTTCACGCTGCTCATTCTCGCTGGACTGCTGGCGTATCAGTATTTCGTCAAGCCGCCAGCGCCTCCGGCCCCGGCGCCGCAGTCGCAATCGCAGCCAGTCGCTCAGCCAGGACAGCAGGCCTCGGCGGAACAAGCGGCCGCCCAGGCTCAGCCGACGGCAAACGCCGTGTCGGCAACTCCAGCCATTGGCGCGACCCTTGAAACGGATACTACGGTTGAGAACGAGCTGTATAAGATCGACTTCACCAACCGCGGCGGACGGGTAAAGCACTGGATCATCAAAAACTTCGTCGACACGGCCGGCAAGCCCCTCGACATGGTGCAACCGCAAGCCTCTGAGCAGTTCGGTTATCCGCTCTCCCTGTACACCTACGAGCAGCCACTCACCAGCCAACTGAACAATGCGCTGTACGAAGTGAAGGTAAACGGCGCACAGCCCCCAGGCAATGGCCCGCTGCTGGCGCCCACCGCTATCACCTTCCACTACGCCATTAACGGGCTCGACGTCGTCAAGACGTTCCGGTTCGATTCCAGCTATGTCGTCACGGCCGAGGTCGCGGTGAGGCGAAACGGTACGCCCGTCCGCTCGCTTGTCGAGTGGCCTGCGGGCCTTGGCGACATGGAGGAGTTCCTCCCGACGTCGACCACCCGCTCGCAGGTGCGCACCTCGTTCGCTTCCTCTTTCGCCTGGTCGCTCGACGGCAAGCAGGATTCAGTTGCCGCCAAAAAGTTGAGCGGCAACGCGACCCTCGTTGCCCCCTACAGCTATGCGGCGATCATGGATCTCTACTTCGCGGCTGCCTTCCTTCCGGAAAATCCCGAGTCGGCAACCGTAGTCACGCTGCACAACACCATCGATCTCCCCACCGACCTCAGCGATCCCAACAGCAAGAAGAGCCCCGCCGACGTCATCGGACTGGCTGTGGGCGACACCACTGGCGTCACGCACGTCCGCCTGTTTGCTGGACCCAAGGCAACCGACATCCTGTCCTCGATCCACGCCACGGGCGCGGACGGAAAGGCAACGGGACAGTCGCTCGAGCCGCTGATCCAATTCGGCTTTTGGACGTTCATCGCCAAGCCCCTCTACATCGTGCTCCGCTTCATGGTCCTCCATGGCATTGGCAACTGGGGCTGGGCCATCATCATTTTCACCGTTGTCTTCAGCCTTGTCATGCTGCCCACACGGTTCATGATGATGCGGTCGTCGCTCAAGATGATGCGCATACAGCCAAAGGTCGATGCCATCAAGAAGCGCTACGCCCATCTCAAGACAAGCGATCCAAAACGGTCTGAGATGAACACCGAGATGATGGAGCTCTATAAAACAGAAGGCGTCAACATGTACGGCGGATGTCTTCCCCTCCTCATCCAGATGCCGCTTTTCTTCGCCTATTTCCGCGTTCTGCAAAACGCGGTGGAGTTGCGTCAGGCGCACTGGTACTGGCTAACCGACCTCTCTAATCCCGATCCGCTGCATATCCTGCCCATCCTCATCATCCTCACCATGTTCCTCACGCAGTACATCACCCCGTCGCCAGGCATGGATCCTGCACAGCGCCGCATGATGGCTTTCATGATGCCGATCTTCTTCGGATTCATGTTGTGGAAATACGCTTCGGGGCTCGCACTCTATTGGGGAACCAGCAACTTCATCAATCTCGGCATCCAGGTCGCCATCAATCAGTCCAAGCTGGGCAGGGAGATGCACGATATTGCCGCCAGGCGGGCCCTCAAAAAATCTGGCGTAAATCCCAAAACGATTCAGGGACGGAAGTAAAGATATCCTTTGTTTCTGAAGCCCCGCTTGAGGTCGTCCTCGAGCGGGGTTTCCCTTTGAGTCGCCAACCTCATTCGATCCGGCACGCTCCGGTGGTGTATCTTCCTACCGTATGGGGTCTACAAACAACATCCCGCATCCCGCACCCGAAGCCGAAGAAGTCTATCGCCGCTGGCTCCAGTTCCTTGACGATGAGTTCATCCGGCACGGCTCTCCTGAACGCCGTTGCGAGATTGTGCGCGACCAGCTTCATCAGCTCTACCTTGGCCGCCCGCATGCGACCAAGTCTGCCGTTAGCCTTACCTCGGAATTGCCGGGAACCATCCTCGCGCTCTCGCTCGATCCCGCCAACGTGACCCTTGAAGCCGAGTACTTTGCTGACACCGATCGTGAGCGCTACAGCCGCCGCAAGCCTTTGCTCTGGTTCTGGAAGATGTTTGACCGCTCGCCCATCGGCCTGAATCACTGGCTCGGCTTGCGTTTCCGTTGCATGCTCGCACGCCACATCTTCGACCACCTCGGCTCCGGAGTAAAGATCTACCACGGCGTTGAGCTCACCTTCGGCTATAACCTCTCCATCGGCGACGGAGTGACCATCCGCCAGGGAGCTCTGCTGAACGATCGCGGCGGCCTCAAGGTCGGCAATGGAGCGGTGATTGGATCGTTTTCGCGGGTCTTTTCGCACTCCCACGATCCAGAGGAATTCGAAAAGGTCACTCTCGTACCCACCGTCATCGGCCCGCGAGCCCGTATCGCCAGCCACGCAATCGTCCTCGCAGGCCATCATGTCGCAGAGGGCGAAGCCGTAGGCACCTTCCCTGCAAGCGGCCTTTAAAGAATCCGCGTACCGGCCACATGCTAACCTGAATTGTTAGCGCCAGTGGAGAGTTCGTTTGATAGAAACCCGCTTTCTTATTGCCGTCTTCGAGTTTGTACTTCTGCTGTTTTCGCTCAGCTTTCACGAGTGTGCTCATGCCTGGATGGCCTCCCGCCTCGGCGACCAGACCGCTCGTCTTGAGGGCCGCATCACGCTCAACCCCATGTATCACGTCGATCCCGTGGGCACTCTGCTTTTTCCCGCGCTCATCATCTTTGGGCCATTCATTGGTTTAAATTTCTTCAGCGGCTTTCTCATCGGGTGGGCCAAGCCAACGCCTGTCATCACACGAAATTTTAAAAAAATCGTGCGCGACGACAATCTCACCACTCTGGCCGGCCCTGTTTCGAACCTCATCCTCGTTCTGCTTGCGTTTTGCGGCCTTGCCATTTTGTCAGTCGTCATTCCAAACGGCCGCGACATTGTGCAGTCTTCGTTCATCGCCGCACTCAATCCCGGCATGCCTTTGACCATGCAGCCGGTGGCCTTGCTCCTCAGCCTGGCTATCCTGATTAATCTCTCACTCCTGTTCTTCAACCTGCTGCCTATACCTCCGCTCGACGGCAGCCGCGTCGTGCGCAATCTGCTGCCCTACAACGCCGTCCAGGTCTACGACCGGATTCCCATCTGGGTCAGTTACCTGCTGATGATTTTCGTCGGCGGAGCCATCATGGGAGCGCTTCTGCGGCCTTCGCTCCGACTGGTCTTCAACGCTCTTATCCACATTTAAAGAGCCCTCCGCATCCCGAGCCATCTCCGGGCGGGCCCTCGCTTCCCGGTACAATGGAATGAGCCTTTTGAGAGTTCTTGTAAAGGGCAGCCGCACTCGTTTGGCGCCACCATGGAATTGAAGATCAAACATGTCTGAAACTCAAACTTCACTGCTTCGTCCCCGCGTGCTCAGCGGCATGCGCCCCACCGGCAAGCTCCATTTGGGCAACTACATGGGAGCCCTCGCCAACTGGGTCAAGCTGCAGGACGAAGACAAGTACGATTGCTACTTCTTCATCGCAGATCTGCATGCGTTGACGACGGATTATGCCGACACATCGGCCATCGAGCCGAACACGCTTGAAGTGGCGCTTGACTTCCTTGCCGCCGGGCTCGATCCCCAGCGTTCGACCATCTTTGTCCAGAGCCAAGTGGTCCAGCATTTCGAGCTGCCCCTCTTGCTCGGCATGATTACGCCCCTCGGCTGGCTTGAGCGCGTTCCAAGCTACAAGGAGATGCAGGAAAATCTCGCCAATAAAGACCTGACCACATTTGGATTCCTGGGCTATCCGGTTCTTATGGCCTCTGACATCCTCCTCTACCAGCCGCAGTTTGTTCCCGTGGGGCAGGATCAGCAGGCGCACGTCGAGCTCACTCGTGAAATTGCGCGCCGGTTCAACCAGTTCTACAAGTTTGGTGAACACGAAGTCTTACCCGAGCCAAAAGTTCTGCTCACACCCTCGCCCAAGCTCCCCGGTACCGACGGCCGCAAGATGTCAAAGAGCTACGGCAACACCATCCAGATGACAGATCCGGAGCCCGTGGTTCGACAAAAGCTGAAGACGATGGTCACCGACCCGGCCCGCGTTCGCCGCACTGACAAAGGTGATCCCGACAAGTGCCCCGTAGGCGACCTGCACAAAGTATTCTCGTCTTCCGATACGCTTGCGAAGGTGTACGATGGCTGCCGCTCGGCTGGAATCGGTTGCATCGAGTGCAAGGGTTGGGCCGCTGACGCGCTCGTGCAGATACTCAAGCCAATCCAGGAACGCCGCGCCAGCTACAGTGCGCCGCAGGTGCTCGAGATTCTCGAAGACGGTTCGCGCCGCGCCCGCGCCCGCGCCGAACAAACCATGGAAGAAGTCCGCTCTGCGATGCATCTTCCGTTTGCATCAGCGAACGGCCGATGAGCCCTGTGTAAGCCTCCGAGGGAAATTCAATGGAAGAGAAGTCGGTCCCGTGGTGGCGCAAGGCGATTCATTTTGCCCTGGATGGAATTCGCTCAGGCTTCGGGCTCTTCTCGCGGACGCCCCAAAAAAACGAAACACCAGAGCCGGCACGCCCTGCCGGCCAACAAAATAGTCTAAAAGAAGAATCAGAATTGATCGATCATTCCCCCACACTCAACCCGGAAATTGCCCCGGAAATAGAAACTCTCGCTGAAGTTCAGGCAGCCACGTCTGCGTCGGTCGCAACCCCATCGGCGCAGGCCCCGTCACAGGTCGTTCGAGAGTTTGAGCCCGATGTGGAAGCTGTGCCCGAGCCAGCCACTCAGGCCGCGGCGGAAATACTCCCCGTCATCGAAACCGAACCCGTTCCAGAGGCCCACTCTCCACAAATCGAAACGGAAGCTGAAGCTGAAGCAGCCGATAAGGATGAAGCTGCAATCAGCATGAGCGCTGCCGAGCAAGAGCCCGAACAGAACAAGAACATCGAAGAACGTCATCGGCCCGCAATCCACTCTTCTGAAGAGCCCGCCGTCGGGGTGAAGTCTGCACCCGAGCCGACCCCTGAACCAATTGAGGAGATTGTCCCGGATTTGCCCCCTGAACCATCTGAGCCGCCATCAGCTGAACCGGAAGTCGACACACCAGAGCCGCCGCTTCGGGTCACTGTCCTCCAAACTCCCGCAATTGAATCGGAAACAAAACAGATCCAGCTCGCAAGCGAGTCCGCAGAAATCGAAACAGCCCAGGAAACGCAGAACAAATCCCAGCCAGACCCAATCGAACCGGTAGCGCCCGCAGAAACTGTCGATCCCGCTCCCATCGAAAATCCTGTCCCTGGCGCCCCCGCCTCCCCCGTAGAATCAAAGAAGTCGGTAGCCATCGAAACCCCGAAGGACTCAGTCGAACAACCCGCCTTCGCTGAAGTGGGTGTTGAAGAGGACGTTGAAGACGAATCTTTGAACGAGGCCATCCTCCCGGCGGAAGCGGTTCCAACTTCGGAAGCAGAACCGCCCGCCACAGAACAGGACCCAGAGCAAGAGCCGTTACAAGCACCGCCAACTATGGAAATCAACGAACCCAACCCGGAGCAAACTGCGGAACAGCCCACCGAGTCCGAGACCGGACATGCTCTCGAAATGATCGAGGAACCAGTCGTTCCCTTAGGCGAGCTCCCGGTTGAAGCAGCGCCGAATCCGGCCGTTGATCCACAGCCCGAAGCAGCACCCGCCCCGGCCAATCCGCCCGCGCACAAGCCGATCATCAAGCTCGAGTCCCGCGATAACGAAGCCGATCTTTCCCCGTTTTCGGTCATCGTGGCCCAGGTGTACGACGGCCCGCTTGACCTGTTGCTCGACCTGATCCGCAAGCAGGACATCGACATCTACGACATTCCCATCGCCCGCATCACGGCGCAGTTCCTGGCCTACGTCAATCAATTGAAGGCTACGGATGTCGACGTCGCCGGCGAGTTCATCTATACCGCGTCGCTGCTCATCCACATCAAGAGCAAGATGCTTCTTCCGCGCGCGCCGTCTGGTCCCGACGACGCCGCAGAAGACCCGCGCCGCGAGTTGGTCGAGCGCCTTCTCGAACACGAGCGCTTCAAGAACGCTGCCCAGATGCTCCAGCAGAAGCAGATGCTGGAAGCAGCTACATGGTCGAACCCAGGCATCCACGAGTTCCGTGACGACGTATCTGCCGAGCCCGAAATCGCTGCCGATACAGTCGACCTTGTGCGCATCTTCCGCGACATTCTGGAGCGTGCCCGCAACAGGCCAATCATCAACGTGCAGGAAGACTCCGTCACTGTCGGCCAGATGATCCAGTTTCTTGCCCGCCGACTCACCATGGAAGACAAGCCAGTCGCCCTGCGGCGGCTGCTCAGCCATACACGCTCGGAGCGCGCCCTCATCGCCATGTTCCTGGCTTTGCTTGAACTGGTGCGCATGCAGGCCATCCTGCTCCGGCAGGACCGCGCCTTCAGCGAAATCTTCATCAAGAAGAACATTGGCTTCGAGAACCTGATGAACGACGGCCTGGCGAACGCACGGGACGACTGGCAATAGGTCCATCAGCCTCGGTACCTAGGGCTCTGTCATCCAACTCTCGGCAGGGTGGCCAAATCCCCTCCGGGAGGCCGCCTGCGCTTAACATGGGGCAAATAAAAAGCGAAATCTCGCACTGTGAAGTCTCTCCCGCCCAGGATCGCCACCCAAAAAATGGCTTCCGTCATCCTTCTGAAGCACTGGTGCAAACTCGCACAATCAGTTTTCTTCACGCCCCGCCTTTTCCACTGCGACCGGCAAGCATTTTCACGCCTTAAGCGCTATCCGGTGTAAAATCAAACTTAATCTGGCATCCGCTCCCTCATCGCCGGATAAGCAATCGTAGACCTATGCGATTGTTGAGGTTTTATGGACGTCCTCTCTCCCGACCCTTCACACTCCAGCTTCAAGCCATCCCTATTTCATTTAGATTGCAATCCCCGTTTGCAGCACCTCAATTGGAGGACCAGGCGTCTCCGGAGTTTTTCCGGGCGCATTGGTGATTTCTAATGGCTGACCTTGCAACGGTCGTTGAAGTCATCCCTTCGGGCAAAACTCTGCAAGACCGCAGGACGAAGAAGTCTTCAAGCCGAGCAGGAATCATCGCCTTCCTCATCGCCCTGGCAGGCGGCCTTGGCTACATAGCGTTCCACGTGGCACGTGATCTGGATAACGTCACGGTCACCAGCGCATGGCCCTATCTCCTGTTGGGCCTCGCCTTGCTCATCGCCCTTGGCTTTGAATTCGTTAACGGCTTCCACGACACCGCCAATGCCGTCGCCACGGTCATCTACACCCACTCGTTGGAACCCAATATTGCCGTCGTGTGGTCGGGAATCTGCAACCTCGCTGGCGTGCTCTTCTCCACTGGCACCGTAGCCTTCGCCGTCATCACGCTGCTCCCCGTTGAACTCATCCTAAAAGTCAGTTCCGGAGCAGGTTTTGCGATGGTCTTCGCTCTTCTCATTGCCGCCATCATCTGGAACCTCGGAACCTGGTGGTTCGGCCTCCCGGCTTCCAGTTCGCACACCATGGTCGGCTCCATCATGGGGGTTGGCCTCGCCAACCAGTTCTTGAATTTCCGCAGCGGCGCCTCCGGTCTCGACTGGCAGCAGGTCATCAAGGTTCTCAAGGCTTTGCTCATCTCGCCCATTCTCGGTTTTGCCCTCGCCGGAATCCTGATCCTCATTTCCAAGCGCCTCATCAAATCCCCCGCCCTTTATCAGGCGCCTAAAGACAAGACGCCTCCGCCCTTTCCCATCCGCGCCCTCATGGTGCTCACCTGTACAGGCGTCAGTTTCTTCCATGGTTCCAACGACGGACAAAAAGGCATGGGCCTCATCATGCTCATCCTCATCGGCACCGTTCCCACGGCTTATGCCCTCAACCATGCGGTCAGCCCCATGGAGGTGCAGCAGTTTATTGCGGCCTCTGAACAAGCCACGCAAATCCTCGATCGCCATGTGAGCCCTGCCGCCGCCGACCCCGACCCTCGCGCCACGGTCACCGCCTACCTCCGCACCCGGCAGATGCAGCCCGCCACCTTACCGGCTCTCGGCGATCTCGTGGAAAATGTAGACCGCGAAGTTGTGCTCTACAAAGCCTTCAAATCGGTTCCGGCAGAGGATCAGTCCAACATCCGCAACGACATGTATCTGACCAGCGAAGCCCTCCGCCAGATGCAGAAGGACCATAACCCGGCCTTTACCGCAGAGGAGACGACGGCTCTCGATAACTACAAAACCCGCCTGGATAAAGCCACCAAGTTCATTCCCACCTGGGTGAAAGTGGCTGTTGCCCTCGCGCTCGGCCTCGGTACCATGGTCGGCTGGAAGCGCATCGTCGTCACCGTCGGCGAGAAGATCGGCAAGGAGCACCTGACCTACGCGCAGGGCGCCAGCGCCGGCCTCGTCACCATGGCCACCATCTTTGCCGCAGACCAATTCGGGTTGCCGGTCAGTACAACCCACATCCTCAGTTCCGGTGTGGCCGGCACCATGGCTGCCAACGGAAGCGGTCTCCGTTTGTCTACGATACGGAACATCGCTGCGGGCTGGGTCTTCACCTTGCCCGCGGCAGCTCTGCTCTCCGGGTTGCTCTACCTCATCTTCCACAGCATCTCCTGATTTGTTTGCAAGCCATTTTGCATCCGAGCTTTGGTTCTTTCGCTTCTTCGACGCCGCCTTCGGGCGGCGTCGGCGCTTTCCGGAATTAAATCCTGCCCATCGCCGACCGCCTGGCAACTCTCTGCTCTGAAATCGACAGGCTCCTCAAGTGAGTTCCGCGAATGCCGATACATTCACTGGACGGTTCCGCATTCTGCCCGCCGACATCGGTATTGCGCATGGCCTCACAGCTTCACTGTGCCCATGCCGCATTTGCTCTTCTTCTCGGTGATCAGCTGCCCCGTTTCAGGGAGACAAGCCATGGCGACTCTTGCGGCAGAAGCTCAAAAGCCCATCACTGCTCAGCCGGAGTCGTCAGCCGAAATGCGGTATGTCGCCCGCCAGCCAATTCTCGACCTGCAGGGTCGCGTTCATGGCTACGATCTGCTCTTCCGCAACACACCCGAGACTATCCTTCGCAAAGACGGCGAAATGGCCGTCGAAACCATGCTCGACAACGAAGTCATCTTCGGGCTTGAGCGGCTCACAAACGGCCTGCCCGCATTCATCACCTGCACTGCTGAGGCGCTGGCTGAGGGTTGGGTGCTGGTGCTGGTGCCCGGACTTACCGTTCTGGGGGTATCCGCCAGCCTGGAGCCGGCTCCCGCCCTCGTGGAGGCCTGCGAAACCCTGCGCGGACGTGGCTTTCGTCTCGCGCTCGACGATTTCACCCGGCGGGTTCCTCCTCATCCGCTGCTCGAGCAGGCCGACTACGTCCGTCTCGACTTCAGGCACTTCACAAACTCTGAAAACGAGCAGCTCCAAAAATGGGGTCTGAAATCGCTCGTCAGAGTAGCCCAGAACGTAAAAACTGAAGAGGACCAGCGCAAGGCCTGCACTCTCGGCTTCACCTTGTTCCAGGGTGACTACTTCTGCCACCCGGTTTTATTAAAAAAACGTAAGGTTCCGGCAAACCGCCTTTCCCATCTTGAAATCGTTCGCGAGCTCTATCACGATCCGATCAACATCCATAAGGTAAGTAATCTAGTCAGGCGCGACGCCGCCCTTACTTATCGCCTTCTACGGCTCGTCAACTCCCCCATCTACGGCATCTACCGTGAGATCCGTTCCATTGAGTCGGCCATCACCGTGTTGGGTGAAGCTACCTTCCGCCGCGTTGTGTCGCTGGCCGTACTCAGCGAGCTCAATGTCGACCAGCCTGCGGCAATCCTTCAAATGGCCCTGGCGCGCGCGCGTTTTTGTGAGCTGGCGGCTCACGACTGCGGCCTTGATGCCGATGAACAGTACCTCCTGGGCATGCTCAGCCTGTTGCCGGCCATGCTTGGCGTCCCTATGGAAGAGATTGTGCCCATCCTTCCCTTGCGCGGCCAGATTTGCGAAGCCCTGGCTGGAAATTACACCTCCGAGGGCAGATTGCTTGGGTGGCTCGAATCGCATGAGCGCGGCAACTGGGCTTCCTGCGACCGGATCGTCTCAACCCATCGCCTCGACGCGCATATGCTCCTCCGCAGCTACTTCCAAGCCGTCTCATGGGCAGAGCCGCCGGTAACCACCTGACCAAACACCATTTCTCTTTTTGCTTTTTGTGTAGCTCGCCAGCACGCTCACCTGCGGACCGCGCTGCCAGTTCCTCCACCTCTAAGTCGCTGACCTACCCCGCTCCATCGTTCGTAGCCTTGCCGCGCATCTCCTGATTCTCATATTCAAACAGGCTTAACATTTCGAGCGTCTGATTCATTCTCCTTTCATCTGCAGCGCCTATCTCTGTCTAGGTCCGGCATCCGGGGCCCCGGCTCTACGGGACAGACTCTCTCCACATCTTCCGGAGGTCCATTCCATGGCCGACTTGGCTACTACTGCTGGCTCCCCACCCATTGGGGTGTCGATCCTCGATAAAAAATGAAGAAGGACATGCCCACATGGGTCAGCCTCATCCTTGTCCTGGCGGCATTGGTGGGCGGACTCTCGTTCATCGGTGTTCATGTCATCCAGGATCTTGGCACCATCAAGATCGTGAGCGTCTGGCCCTATGTGCTTCTCAGCCTGGCACTCCTCATCGCGCTCAGCTTTGAGTTTGTCAATGGCTTCCACGACACCGCCAACGCCGTTGCCACGGTGATTTATACGCACTCTCTCGATCCGAACATCGCCGTCATCTGGTCGGGTCTTTGCAACTTGACCGGCGTTCTCATGTCCTCCGGTGCGGTTGCCTTCAGCGTCATCACCTTGCTCCCGGTCGAGCTCATCCTCAGGGTCAGCTCGGGCGCAGGATACTCCATGGTGTTTGCACTCCTCATCGCCGCCATCCTGTGGAACCTGGGCACCTGGTGGCTTGGTCTCCCGGCCTCGAGCCTGCACACCATGGTCGGCTCCATCATTGGCGTCGGCGTCGCCAACCAGATCATGAGTTCCTTCAGCGGTACCTCCGGCGTGGACTGGACGCAGGCCAGCAAGGTCTTCCAGGTGCTCCTCATCTCGCCTGTTATCGGCTTCGTCGGAGCCGCTCTCTTGTTCCTCCTCTCCAAATGGACCATCCGCTACCCTGCGCTCTATGAGGCGCCCAAGGACAACACGCCTCCACCGTGGCCCATCCGCCTGCTGCTCATCTTCACCTGCTCCGGCGTCAGTTTCTCTCATGGTTCCAACGACGGCCAAAAAGGCATGGGCCTCATAATGCTGATTCTCATCGGCACCGTCCCCACGGCTTACGCTCTCAACCACGCCGTAACTCCAAGGGACATGCAGGACTTCGTCGCTGCATCCGACAAGGCCGTCTCCATCATCTAGTCTCGCGTTGACAAGAACGCGGTCATGGCCGGAGACCCGCGCTCCAACCTCACGGAATACCTGCAAACCAAGCAGTTGCAGCCTGAAGACATGACCGCACTCAGCGAAATCATCCGCGATCTTGAGGGCGATGTGCAGGCCTATGGCGACTACAAAAGCGTTCCGCCAAACCTGCAGACCAACGTCCGCAATGACATGTACGTCACCAGCGAAGCCCTTCGCCTCATGCTCAAGGCAGACAACCCCAAGTTCAATCCGGATGAGAAGGCGGCATTGAACAACTACAAATCCAAAGTCGACAAGGCCACCAAATTCATCCCCGCCTGGGTCAAGGTGGCTGTAGCCCTAGCGCTGGGGCTCGGCACCATGGTGGGCTGGAAGCGCATTGTGGTCACCGTCGGTGAAAAAATCGGCAAAGAACACCTCACCTACGCCCAGGGCGCCTGCGCAGAGTTGGTCGCCATGGCCACCATCTCCACTGCCGATAACTTCGGATTGCCCGTCTCCACCACCCACGTGCTCAGCTCGGGCGTTGCCGGAACTATGGCGGCCAACAAGAGGGGTCTGCAGGTAGCAACCTTGCGCAACATTGCTATGGCCTGGATCTTCACGCTCCCCGTAGCTGCCCTGCCTTCTGGCTCCCTCTATTTCCTCTTCCGCCAGATTTCAAACTAGTTAGCCAGACCGTCACAAAGAGGCGTCCCCAGCCAGGGACGCCTCTTTTTGCGCTTTCCAGGGTGTATCTGGCCCCCGTCAACAGGCACCATGGCTCCATATCCGGTACCATACTTGAGGTACCTATAGACGAATGAGCCTGAAAGCAAAGCTGGAAGCAGTCATTTACGCCGCCGAAGAGCCGGTTACACTGGCCCAACTCGCTCTCCTATTCACCGACGAAGCCCTCGAATGGAAGGCGGAGCAGGAAGCCGAAGCGGCCCAGGCCGCCGAAGCCTCAGGCTCCGAAGGAGAATCCGAGCCTGCCGCCGACGCCGAGCTCGGTTTCATCGAGCCCGAACTCGCAGCAGCGGCTGCACCTTCTCCGGAATCGACCCTCCCCGTCAGCCCGCAGGCTGAAGACACCGCTCCCGAGGGAGAAGACTCCAACATCGACCTCCCCAAAGAAGGCGGCGCTGAGCTCGACTCCGGCTCCGATTCAGAAGCGGTCGGCGATGCGGCAGCCGAGGCGGCGCTGAAGCGCGAAGCGCGACTGCGTGACCGCGAGGCCCGCACCATTCTCCGCCAGTTGCTCGACGAGCTGATCGCCACCTACGCTTCTGACGGCCGTGGCATTGAGATTCGCGAGATCGCCGGCGGATATCGCATGGCCACCAAGCCCGAATATCACGATGCGGTGCGCACCTTTGTCAAGAGTCTGAAGCCTGCACTCAAGCTCTCCTTGCCTGCCCTTGAAACGCTCGCGGTCATTGCCTACAAGCAACCGGTCACAGCTCCTGAGGTGAACGAGATTCGCGGCGTCGATTCGTCGGGCGTTTTCGGTTCGCTGCTGGCGCGCAAGCTCATCGCCACCGCTGGCCGCAAGCCCGTCATCGGCCGTCCCATCCTTTACAAGACCACTAAAGAGTTCCTGTTACGCTTCGGCCTCAAGGATGTCACCGAACTGCCTTCAATGGAGGAGTTCGAGAAGATGGCCGCCATTGAGTTGGAAGATCCCGAATTCGCCGAGCCCGAACCGGCCGATTCTGAACTGGATGATCGGCCTGAATCCTCTTCGGAGTTCCGGGACGATCCTCGCCTCGAAGTCGATCAGGTTGGAAGTGATGAGCCCGGAGACAAAGCAACCGCCACTGAAGTCACCCCCGAAGCCGCGCCAGCAGCGCCCCCTCCCACTGAGTAAGTAGAAACTGAGGCAGTACCCATGGAGAAGAAACCCAGGAAGACTCGTATCCGCAAAGACAAGCCAGTTGAACAGGCGCAGGAAATCGCGCCCGATCCTGAAACTGTCGTAGCAACACCACCCGTTGTGGAAGACCCCATCGGCGATGTGCTGGACGGAGAGGGCAAAGTCTTGCTTGCAGATGACGCTTCTTCTCAAACGGAATCAGGCGGCGAAGAAAACCCACCCGAAGCCGAAGCCACTCCGGTCGAGACCGATGAAGACGATGAGTCCGGTTTCACCCCCATCGCGCGCCCTGCCGGAAAGCCCGAACGCCTGCAGAAGATCCTTGCGCAGGCCGGTGTGGCCAGCCGTCGCAAGGCCGAGCAGATGATTGAGGAAGGCCGAGTGCAGGTTAACGGCGCCGTGGTCACTGAGCTCGGCACCAAGGCCGACGTCGGCCGCGATCACATCCGCGTTGATGGAAAGCTCTTGCACGGCGCCGAACGCCTGCGCTACTTCGTCCTCAATAAACCTCGTGGCTTTGTCACCACGGTCAAGGATCCCGAGGGCCGCCCTACCGTTATGCAGTTCTTCGAGAAGATGCGGGAGCGCCTCTACCCTGTCGGCCGTTTGGACTACTTGAGCGAAGGCCTGCTGGTCGTCACCAATGATGGCGATTTGGCAAACCGTCTCACCAAGGCCGGATCGGGCGTGGAAAAAACCTACCTCGTCAAGGTTGCCGGTCAACCCACTGAAGATGAACTCGACCTACTTCGTGGCGGCGTCAGCATTGAAAAAGGAAAGCCTGGCTCGCCAAAGGTGCGCACCGCTGGTGCTCGCATCCGCCAGGTTCGCCTCGGAGATAACCCGTGGTTCGAAGTAGTGCTAATCGAGGGTCGCAATCGGGAACTGCGCAAGATGTTTTCGGCAGTTGGCCATTTTGTCGAGAAGATTCGACGCATCGGCTACGGCCCCCTTGTTCTGGACCAGGAGCCGGGCCACATGCGCGAGCTTCAGCCGGATGAGCTGACGAAACTGCGCCTGGCTTCCGAGGGAAAATTCAAACTCCCCAAGGCAAAAGAAGTGCGCCGCCGCAACCTTGCCGACGCCGCATTGCCCACGCTCCGGCCCAAAGCCGGGCCACGCAGCACGTCCAAACCATTCGACTCCAGGAAACCAGCCAGGCCTTTCGAACCCCGCAATGTTGAAGAGGGCGCAGCACCGTCAAGCGCTCCCGGCGAGTTTCGCCCCAAACGTCCGTTCAGCCCCGGCAAGCCTTTCCGATCAGATAAGCCCTTCCGCCCAGCGCGTCCCTCAGGTGAGGGATTCCGCCCGGCCGCCGGCGCATCCAAATTCGGCTCTGCGAAGCCAGCCTGGAAGAAAGACGACCGCGCCCCGCGGCCTCCCGCACGCTTTGCCGAAGGCGCAACAGGTGAAGCTCGCCCGCCTGCCGGCAAGCCTTACGGCGACAGGCCAGCCACTCCTCGCACTTACGAGTCGAAACCCGCCGCTGGCCGCACCTTTGCCGGCAAACCTGCTGGTAGGCCATTTGACCGCAAGCCCGCTGCGGGCAGGCCAGCGTCGAACAGGCCGTTTTCAGCAAAATCCGGCAGCGAGCGCCCGCCATTCAAGCGTCCTGCCTCACCCCACCGCGACGCACCTGCTCGCGAAGAAGAATTCCCCGAAATCCGTCCCGGAGGCTTGCGGATCGACCCGGTAGAACCGGGCCACGTCGAAACTTATCGCCCCGAAACACGCAGCAAGAGTCCTGCGCGCCCCGGTGCAGGCCGCCCTCCATTCGACCGCCCGCGCCCCACCAAACCCCGCTTTGAAAAGCCCGCTTTCGAAAGATCAGGCCCTCCAAAGCCCCGCTTTGCAAAACCCGGGTTCGATAAACCCCGTTTTGAAAAGCCCGCTTTCGAAAAACCCCGCTTCGACCGCTCCGCCTCTGGTCGGCCGGCCGCTCCCGGCCGTTCCGGCGCCGGCCCCGCTCGCCCACCCCACACCGAAGGCGGCCTCGCGCGCCCCTTCACTACCAGCAGCGGCAAGCCCAGGGCAGGCGGCGCACGCCCCAGCAGCAAGCCCTTTAGGCCCGGCGGAGCCGGCCGCTCAAAACCACCCGCTGCAGGATTCTCCCGTCCCAAACCCGGCGGCTTCTCGAAACCCGGATTCAAGGGTGCGCCCAAAAAGGGCAAACCCGGCGCCAAGAAACACACCGGACGCAATCCCGGCAAAAAACGATCCTGAGCGGCCGTTGGCAGAGTCCAGGTCTAGTTCCCTGGCTCTGTCTCCCGCATCAATTCCGCCAGGTAATCCTTCCACACCGCCGCAACCGTATGCGTCCCGTGTCCCCTCGTCGCATCTGAAATGGGCAGCAGGATAAAGCGTGCATGGGTCATGCGCTTCACCATCTGCTGGGCAATTCCCAACTCCGGCGGGTTGATAAAGTCGTCGGCTGAGTTGATCCAAAGCACAGGTGCGGTAATGCGATCGAGGTGCGGGCTCGGATCGTAATTTCTGCTCGCGTTCACGTAGAAGAGTAGGTCGTTTGCATCGATATTCGCGTCCATGCGCGCCAGCGCTGCGTCCACATATTTCTCGGCCAGTTCCCTGGTCGGCGCATTCTTCTGCATCTGCAGCGGGCTCGACCCCATGATGAAAATCATCTCGTTGGCATTGTGCAATCCCTGCTTGGGTTCGCTCTTGTACTCGCCTCCAATCCAAGCCGGATCGTTCTTGATCGCCTCTATCGCCATATAACGCATCATCCGGTTGCGCCCCGCCAGCGGAACCGGCAGGCAAGCAAACGGCGCCAGCGCATCGGCAAACCCCGAGTAAGTCTCGCCCCATACAAACGTCTGCATGCACCCCATGGACGTGCCCAGGATCAGCCGCAGGTGATCCACCTTCATCTCGTCCAGCATCATCCGCTGGCTGCGCACCATCTCGTCGTAGTCATAGGCCGGGAAGTGCGCGTGCAGTCCGTCTGAAGGCTTCGAACTCTGGCCGTGGCCGATGTCGTCCGGCAGGATCAGAAAGTATTTCGAAATATCCAGAAACGCCCCCGGCCCAAACAGCACATCGGCAAAAAGCGGATTCAATAAACTGTGCGCGTTGCCGCCCGTCCCATGCAGCAAAAGCACGGCATTGTCGGTCTGTCCCGATGCGTTGCGATGCAGCGTGCCCAGGGTCAGATAATGCAGCCGCAGCTCCGGCAGCGTCTCGCCGGTGCCAAAGCGGAAGTCCTTCAGCACCACCGTCCCATCCGCCGTCCGCCACTCCTTCGCCGGCGTTTGTCCGGCGCTCGCCTCCACGTGTGACATCGTCTGACCCGCCATCGCTCCTGCCAGCAGCACGCCCCCCGCCGCCACCAGGCCCAGTCCACGCATCCTCATCGTCTTCCTCCCTTCGCTCACCGCTTGAGCCTAGCTTCTTGTCGTCTGGCGTTGCAAATCGTGCTTCATGCCGTCTCTTGCCGTGCCGCTGGCCTTTTCTCATTTCCATGCTGCCCGAGTCCGCGCTAGAATTTATGAAGATTCGATGCGCAGCCGCCCTGCCATTCCCGGTATGCCTCTGCCCAGACGCTTTCGGCGTGGGCGCCACGACCGTGGACGGCGCTCTTCCCGCTGAGTACTCTATCCCGTTGCGATCTTTTTTCCTGGCAGCCGATGCCTGCTGGTCCGCCTGCCGGTTGAATTGTCGCGGGAACACAAACCGAATTTCGTTCTTGGCTTGCATCCGCCCGAGTTGCGGATAGAAAGGTTCCTCTCAGATGAATAGCTTTGCCAGCAAGGCCGCGCTTAATTCCGGCAATCGCACCTACACCATCTACCGGCTTCCCGCGCTCGCTGCCCGCGGATTCAACCTCGGCCGGCTGCCCTTCAGCCTCAAGATTCTCCTCGAGAACCTGCTCCGCCGCGAAGACGGCATCACCGTAACCGCCGGCGACATCGAGTTCCTCGCCAACTGGGACGCCAAGGCCGAGCCCAGCCGCGAAATCGCCTATATGCCCGCCCGCGTCCTCATGCAGGACTTCACTGGCGTCCCCGCAGTGGTTGACCTCGCCGCCATGCGCGACGCAATCCGCAAGCTCGGCGGCAATCCTGAGCGCGTCAATCCCCTTGTTCCAGC
>Ga0224557_1001175_pt1 | contig 26141 bp, 13 predicted proteins | sample 714S31014metaG_FD_180677 | JGI IMG/M metagenome (GOLD analysis project Ga0224557, IMG submission 180677) | Peat soil microbial communities from Stordalen Mire, Sweden - 717 S3 10-14 | ecosystem: Environmental > Terrestrial > Soil > Wetlands > Peat | place: Sweden: Norrbotten County, Stordalen... | reverse complement strand
TCGAGATTTTGTTTGGGATCAAAGAGCGCTACGAGAAGTTCCACGCCGTCACCTACACCGACGACGCCATCAACTTCTCGGTCTCGCATTCGAACCGCTATATTCCCGATCGCTTCCTGCCGGATAAGGCCATCGATCTGATCGACGAGGCGGGCGCGCGCGTCAAGCTGCGCCAAACCTCGCTGCCCGACGAATTGACCGAAGTCCAGAAGCGGATTAAGTTCATCGTCCACCGTATGGAGAACGCCATCGCGAACCACGAGTTCGAGAAGGCGCGCTTCTACTCGGACGAAGAACGCAAGGAGCGCGAGAACCTGCGCGCCCTTCGCGAAAAATACCACCTCGATGAATCCTCCACCGGCGTAGTCGGTCGGGAGGACATCGAGGACGTGGTAAGCCGCTGGACCGGCGTGCCGATCACTTCGATTAAAGAAGAAGAAACGCAGAAGCTGCTGCGCATCGAAGAAGAACTGCACAAGCGCATCATCTCGCAGGACAAAGCCATCAGCGCCTTGGCTCGCGCCATCCGCCGCTCGCGCGCGGGATTGAAGAGTCCGAACCGCCCCATCGGCTCGTTCCTGTTCCTCGGTCCTACGGGCGTAGGCAAGACCGAAGTCGCGCGCACGCTGGCGCAGTTCATGTTCGGCAGCGATAAGGCTCTGGTCCGCTTCGATATGTCCGAGTTCATGGAAAAGCACTCGGTCTCGAAGCTGATCGGCTCGCCTCCGGGATACGTAGGCTACGAAGAGGGCGGCCAGCTGACCGAGCGCGTCAAGCGCGCACCCTACTCGGTCGTGCTGCTCGACGAAATCGAAAAGGCGCACCCGGATGTCTTCAACATCCTGCTGCAGGTATTTGAAGACGGCCAGCTCACCGACGGCCTCGGCAACACGGTCGACTTCAAGAATGTCATCATCATCATGACCTCGAACATCGGCGCGCGTCACCTGATGAAGCGCGAAGGACTCGGCTTCCAGCATTCCAAGGACGAGATGGTCTCCGAGAAAGTGGAGGACCTGGTGAAGGGCGAGGTCAAGCGCACCTTCAACCCCGAGTTCCTGAACCGTATCGACGAAGTCATCCTGTTCCTGGCGCTCGGCGAAAACGACCTGATCCAGATCCTCGAGCTGATGGTCAGTCAGCTCAATCAGAACCTGGCGCAGCGCTCGATCACGGTAACAGTGGCCGACGAAGCCAAGAAGTGGATCCTGAACCAGACGCTAACCGACCGCAGCTACGGAGCCAGACCGCTCCGCCGCGCATTGCAAAAATACATCGAAGACCCGCTGTCGGAAGCGCTGATCCAGGGCACAATCACCACCAGGCCAGCCTTCATCGAGGTCTTCCTGGAAGACAATAAGCTGTACTACCGTCCAGTAGACGCCGAGAAGGCAGAGGGCGTGCTGCTGTACGAATCGTAAGGCAGCCGTCAGCTTTCAGCCATCAGCCGTCAGCGAAACGCTGGCGGCTTTTGTTTTTGCTGTTGCCTGTGTGGGGCGGGCATTCCTGTCCGCCCAGCCGAGCGCAGCTTCGGCAAAGTCTCCCTCACCGGAGTTGACGTCGACCGTTTCTTCCCTACTTCAAAATGCCAATCGTCTGATCACGCTGGCGAACGGTAGACATTTCGGGGTCCGCCGGTTTGACTCGCACGATAAGGTCGCCGCCCTCCCGAAATCGCGTAACGTACTCCTCGGCTGAGCTGCACAAGATGAAAGGCTCTCGGTTCATTCCTGTAAAGGGTTCCCCTTTGTAGGTGTACGCGTAAGTGACTTCAGCGAGTGGCCCCAAGGAGCGGGAGTAACAACTTGAACCCGTTACCGATGCTTTCACCACGGGCCATTCGCCGCTGCCGCGGGCCACTGCCATCCGAATCGCACTTCGGAACAGGAAGATCAGGTAGCGAATGATGACGTCCAAAAGCCATTCCATTGAAGGACCTCTGCGATGGGCAACATTGTAAGCTGCCCCTGGTGGGACACTAATCCCTTATTTCTCGACGAGCTGGCGAGATCCATCGCTAAGCCTTTGGTTCTAAAGGACCGCACCAGTTAAGTCTCCGGGGCGGAACTCGCCGACGCTGTTCACTCGCCAACGGCTAAGAGCTTAGAGCCAAGAGCTGAAAGCTGACAACTGACGGCTGAGAGCAGAAAACCGGCAATCCACAATTGACCCCCAAACCAACTTATGTTTTACTGCTTCTAATCGGGGCTGGCTCAACGCTAGTTGCTTTGGCACGGTACCACGAATTTTTGGGGCGTGAGACCGAGGTGATTCGATGCAGTCCAGCTCTGCGGTAGCTTTGCGTGTAGTGTCTCTTCTGTGTTTCGTTACCCTTCTAACCCTTTGTGCCAGTGCGCATGATCAGATCCTGCCCGCTGGAACACTTCTGCAATGCACGCTTAACGAACCTAACTTCTCTTCGGCGTCGGTTGCGGTCGGCGATCCGGTACTCTGCCATCTTCGCTCCGTGACCGAATTTGGCCGTCAGGTCATCCCACGTGGAAGCTATCTGGTCGGCCATCTCGAAGCGGCGCAGGATCCCGGTCACTTCTGGGGCAAGGGCTACATGAAGCTCGTGTTCGACCGCATCGGAATGCCGCAGGGCGACATGCCGCTCGACGCCAAGGTGATCGCGACGCGCGGCTACAAGGTCGATAAGTATGGCGACATCGACGGCAAAGGCCACGCCAAGCGCGACATCGTCGAGTGGATGATTCCGCCGCTGTGGCCATGGAAGATCATCATGCTGCCGGCGCGCGGGCCGCGGCCCACGCTGAAGGGCGAGAGCGTGCTCTCTCTGCGCCTCATGGACGACGTGCAACTGCCGCAAGTCGCGCAGACCTTGGGCCCCGACTGGCATTTCTTCGGGCCGCGTCCACAGAACGACCCGCAGTACCAGAACGACGCCTATTATGGCTCGCTGAATAACAGCGCCGGCCCGCGCCTGGCCGTGCGTCGCGTAAGCCCCAGTGAGCCGCCGATTGCTCAGGAAATTCCGGTCGTTACGTATGCCACCTACAATCCGGGCGCAACAACCGCCAGGCTGGCGAGCACTAGCGCGAGCATTACCGGTACTTCACCGGGAGTGCCCGTCTTCGTGCTGAAGACCGGCATGGTTCTGGCAGTGGGCAACTACACGTATCAGGACGGACGCATCAGTTATGAACTGGCCAGCGGCGGCAACGGTGTTATCAGCACCGATGAAGTCGACTGGACCACAACCACGCAGGTGAACATGCAGCGCGGCGTGCGCGTATCGCTGCCGGGCGGGCATTCGAGCGCGGCAGTGCCCGGGCTGTAGTCAGTGAGCGGTAGAGACGCGGCTAGCCGCGTCTCGGAAGCCACGACGGCCCACGTAGGCGCAAGGAGGGAGACGGAGGGAAGCTCTGTCTCCACACAGGCCCGAAACCTCGGCACGAAGAAGCCGCCAGCGCATGCTGGCGGTTTTTTCTTTGCGACTTAGCCACCCAGCTCTCCATCCAAATAAGCACTCGATTTCACTTTTCGGGGTCGCCATGTCCAAGATCAACATCGCCCAGAAATTCGACGCCATTCACGACTTCTACAATCCCCGTATCGCCGCCGAACTCAATGGACAGTACGTAAAGCTCGTCAAGTTCGACAGCCCTTTCGTCTTTCACCATCACGACAACGAAGACGAAATGTTCCTGGTCGTGAAAGGCCGCTTCCGCATGGAATTTCGCGACCGGCACGAGTGGATTGAAGAAGGCGAGTTCATCGTCATTCCCCGCGGCGTCGAACATCGCCCCGTGGCCGAGGAAGAATGCTGGGTCGTGCTCTTCGAACCAGCTTCGACGCTGAACACCGGCAACGTGGAGAACGAGCGCACGGTCCATGAGTTAGAGCGAGTGTAGTACGCTGGTAACCGCAGGCTTGCGACTTAAGCCAGCCTCGCCGCATCTACTCCGCACAATGCAACTAACCGTTTATTCCGCTCCCTGGTGCCCGGATTGCCGCGAGGCCAAGCGCTTTCTCGATCAGCACAAGCTTCCCTACACCGACATCAATATCGAAGCCACACCCGGCGCAGCCGACGAAGTCGTGCGCCAAACCGGCAAGCGCGCTATTCCCCAGTTCGTGATCGATGGAGAATGGGTTCAGCCCTACCGTCCCGGCGAAGGATTTCTCTATGACGAGATGGCAAAACGGCTGGAAATCGAGGGATTGAATGATTGAGTCACTAATCACTGAGTCATCGAACCGAACGTCCCAATCGGGACACTCGCAAACGCGGGAGGCCGAGGAAGAATTCCCTCGGCCTCCGCAAGTCGGTCGGCAGCAGCCGCTGCGACTGCCTCAATTCGATTCAACGAACTCGATATAGGGCGAGGAACCACCCGTGCCGGAGCAGCTGCCCAGATTCAAGTTGTTGGTCTCCCCCGTCGTTCCCGAATTGGCTGCGCATGTCGGCGCATTCTTGGTCGCATTCGACACCGCGACCTTCACCGTCACGGACGAGCCCGAGTTGAAATTGGCCTCCGAACCGTTGCCGTCGCCGATTATGTTGAACTCCGACTCCGTCCAGGCGGTCGCAAGATCGACGACGCTATCTGATCCTGTAGTGCTGTATGCCACTTTTCCCACTGTGAACACCAGCGTGTCTATGCCACCATTCTTCGCTGAACCCGAGAGCTTGAGGGTCTTGAGCTTGGTGATTGCTTCCTCAGCCACGGTGACCCCATTGCTGTTCGTGTAGCAATCGTTGCTGTAGCTGAACCACCCACTGGGGCAGGTCTTGTTCCAATTGATCAGCCAATACTGCATGAACGCTACGTTGTAACCCGACGAATAGACGAATTGCTCCCAGTCCAGGCATTTCGCGGGGTTGCTGGCGCCTTTGCAGGTCGCGGTGTTCATGAAGTTCGAATTGAGCTGAATCGAGTAGTCATTCGCGCCAAGCAAGCCCGTTTCCGTCTTCACTCCCTTGACCTTGGCAAAGGAGCCGACCGTTTTAGTGATCAGCCCGGAGGTGACTTCGGCGGCATAATCATCGCCATTCCCTACGGTTTGACTCATCAGCCCCCTTCGCGGCGTGTATGGGATGTTGGGCGCGACTGCGCATTCGACCTTGTTCCACGTCAGGCTCGGATAAGAGGCTTGAAAGCATCCCTCCGCAGGGACTTCGGTCTGCGCGATGGCTTCACGCCAGATCTCCTGGTTGCGCGCTTCCGCGCCACTGGGCACTTCCCCAGCGAACGAAAGCGACGCGCTAAGAACACCGGCCGCGATCGCGATCCGGACAATTTGAGGCAAATGAATCATTCTTTTCATGGTTTTTCCCCTGTGGAGATCTGTTAGACGCTAGAATCCCGGCTTGGCTCGAGGCCCGTCGGCGACCCTTGGGTCTCGGACGCAAAGATCAGCGAATTGTACCCTCAATGATTCAATACCTCAATGACTTAATGATCCAGCAACTCCCTCCCCCAAAGGTCACTGGTTACCTTCGTTGACCGCGTCCGCCCCGACTTCTGTACCCTACCCGCCCGCGCCCGTTTCCGGCAGGATGGTATTTCCACCCGGAATCTCCCTCCTCGCCGGGATTGGCTGTCCATTCTCATACGAATGTTTGATACCGAGAATAAAGACGAACCGGTCTTGGAGCTGTGGCCGCGTTTTCTACAAGGATTGCTCGGCGTGCTGGCCCTGGTCGGCGCGCTGCTCATGGCCCATTACTATGCCCCTCCGCCGCCGGAGGAAACCAGCGCCCTTGAGCAGCAGGTCCACCAACTCTCCCGCCAGGTGGAGGAGTTGAAACGGGAACAATCCTTTTCGGCGGCCACCGTGGATGATGCCCGCGATTCCGTCGCCTACATTTACGGGATTTACCACGTCGCCGGCAAAGGACACTTCCGCGCCCGCGTCGCCGGTACCGGCTTCGTGGTTGCGCGGGGCTTGGTCGCCACCAATCGACATGTCGCCCAGCCCTGGTTTGGGGACCGCGAGGTCACCGCCGCCCTTGGCCCCGGTCAATCGCCGGTGCTCGAAAAGCTGGTTGCCTATTTCCCGGGCTCGCCGCTTCCGGTCGCTCTCGTGCCGGTGGTCCTTGCCCAGCACGGAGATTTGGCCATCCTCCACATGGAGACCACCGCCTTCACGGAAAAGTTGCGCCCTCTGCCGCTCGCTCCAAAGCCACCCCGAGTGGGCGAATCGGTCAGCGTGCTGGCGTATCCCATGGGGGTGACTGGCATGGTCGCGAAGTCTCCGGCGATCGTCTATGAGCGGCTCTCTTCGCATCCTGATGACGCAGATACCGCGGGCGAACTGGCCGCGCTTTCGCTGATTCGTCCTTCGGCTACCTTCGGCCACATCGGCGATGTCAGCGGAGACAAGCTCATCTACGATGCGCCCACGGCACGCGGCGGCAGCGGCGGACCGGTCCTGAACCTGCGCGGCGAAGTGGTCGGAATCAACTCCGCCTACATTGACGGCTTTTCCGGAGGCACCTTGGGCATCACCGCCACCGACCTGCCTCCCCTGATCGAAAGCGCCAAGCGAACGATTCTCAGTCCCCCTTCCCCGACGCAATAGCCTGTTAGAGTCAGACGTGTTGCTGCTTGTCGGCCACGCTCGATGTGTCATCCGGCATCGCCAGCCTGAGCTGCAATTTCTTGCGCACTCCCTAGGGCCTAATAGCAACCCTCCCACTCCCAGCCACAGACAAAGCCTTCCTAGTTCATGTACATTTGTAGCCACTGATTGAGATAGACAGCTGGCCCTCCGACCGATCCAACCGGGCAAGCGTCCCAGGTCAGATTGATCGGGGAACAACACTTTACCAGCACATTCCAAGAGACTAACGATGATGAAAAATTTCCTATTTGCAGCGGCCCTGTTGAGCTTGGCGCTCGCGACCGGTTGCGCCGTCGGCGGCAGCGGACCTTGTGTTTCGAACTGCCCTCTCATAACAGTAACCGGCGCCAGCGGTAACATCTCCCCGGTCGATCAAGCGCCCATTGGCGGGACGATAACGTTCACCGCGACGTTTAAGAACACGACGGAGAACTCCGTCAATTGGAGCCTTACGGGTAGTTCCTGCTCCGGATCGTCCACCAGCAGTTCCAATCCTTGCGGATATTTCACGGCCACGACCGCCACGACCGCGAGTTATCAGGCCCCCTCTGCTGTGCCGTCCGATGCCACCTTCAACGTCGTCGCTACAACGCCAGATAATACCCTCGATGGCACCGATGGCCCTCTGACCATCGATCACATCACCACCGCCGTGGCGCCGCCCGCGCCAAATGTAGGCGCGGGCCTGACCCAGCAATTCACGGCGGTTGCCTCCCCCGATAACGCGCCCCAGACCTTCACTTGGACTTGTACGGCGGGCGGCGCCTCATGCGCCAATTTCCACCAAGACAGCAAGATATCCGGTCTGGCTTACTACACGGCAGCGGACAGTTGCACCGGTGCCTGCGTCAAGATTTCCGCGGTGTCGGCAGCCGATTCACAGGGCTGCACGGTTGGAAAATGCACGGCGGCGAAGGCCACGATAGTGCCGTCGCGCCTTAGCGGAACCTATGCCTTCAAGTTCTCTGGATACGACAGCAGCAACAAGCCTGTCATCGCCGCCGGCACTTTTTCCGCGACCAATGGCACCATCAACAACGGCGGTGTCGAAGACGTAATAGACTCCAGTGGCTTTAACCAGCTCACAATCACCGGCGGCTCGTACCAGCCCACGTCGTCGGATACGGATAACTCGAACAACGCCGGCACGCTGACCATTAGCACCAACTCCGGCACGACTCACTATCTGGCGGTGCTCGATTCTGCTGGCGACATCCAGTTCATCCAATCCGATGCGAGCGGAAACGGTTCGGGGGTTGCGGAAAAGGGGTCCGGGTCATCAGTATTCAATACCGCTGCGCAGGCGTATGCCTTCGGTCTCAGCGGTGTTGACTCCTCCAGCGCGCGGGTCGGTTACGCCGGCGTCTTATCGCTGAACGGCAGCACGGGTATCTCCAGCGGCCAGATGGACGTCAACGACAACGGCAATACCAGCAACGCGATTTGTTCCTCGCCCTGCAGCGTAACTGGCAACTATTCGTATAGCGCGAGTACGAACGTCGGGACTCTCACGCTGAGCGCTACGGTGAGCGAGAATTTCGATTTCTTCGTAGCGAACGGAAGCGCCAACGCCAATAACCCTGTAAATGTCTACATCATCTCCAAGGGCAACGCGGGCGGCACCATCGACGCAACGCACCCAGCAGTCGTAGGCACAATGGTGCTGCAGGATTCGACCCAGACTTACAACAACGCCGCCTTCAACGGCACTTCGATTTCCGCCTTGACCGGAACCGATGGCAACGTCTCGCTCACCAAGGGCACCACCGACGGCAACGGAGGTTTCACGGGCACCTTCGACTGGAACAACAACGGAACGATGATTTCCGTGCCTCCAGAGGGGTCGACCTGTGCCGCTCCCACTGTGTGCTCCTTCTCCAACACGTACGCGGCGTCCAGCCCCAACAACGGACGATACACCCTCCAGGTGCTGGGCAATCCGAATGGGAGCCCGGCCGTCGCGGCACTGCCGTTTGTTCTTTATGCCAGCGGCGCGAACAGCGGGTTCCTGCTCGAATCCGACTCGGCGACCAGCGTGATCACCGGAACCATGACGGCGCAGCCCAACAGCGCCAACGGGTCATTCGCAGACGCTACCCTTCCTGGCACCTACGCGGTCGCGACCGCCAGTAACAGTCTGCCCAGCGTTGCGCCGCTCACGATGAACCTGCTGCTGACTTCGCCTGGAAATTCGGTGTTCAACGTCACCGGCACTGAGAATCCTGGCGGTGTCGCCGTTACCGGCGGTGCTTACGATGTGCAGTTCACCGGCACGGGCACGCTTTCCACGATCACGGGCTCCGGCACGGCGGACTATGTACTCTATGGTGTCGACCTATCGCATTTCTACTTGATGCGGGACGCAACCAAGGACGCGGGAGTCCCCAGCGCGATTTTGTTTGTCGCGGAGTAGAGAACGAACTTTACTTTCCGTGGATCAGCGCCCGCGCCGTCGCCAGATTGTCGAAGCGGTCGAAGGCGCGGACCACCACCACATGATCGCCGCCAATCAGGCTCGCCACCGGAGGTGGGGCCGTTCCCGCTTCCGGCACAGCCACTCGAAAGTCGTACTCTTCGCTCTTTGCATCCGACAACTGCCCCGCCGGCTCCACAAACTGCCAGTCCCCGCCGTCGAGCGAGTACTCCGCGCGTTTGATCACCGAAAACGAGTCGCGCGCCCGGAAGCGCACACGGATCTGTTTGCCTTCGAGCGCCGCCGTCAGGTTCTCGATCACCGGCGGCGTGTTATCCACTTCAAACCGTGCAGATACTTTTTGCGCATAGAGCGCTTCGCCCGGCGAGTGCGAAGGGGCGTCCGACGCCACCACCATCACGGTATAGCCTCCATCAGGAAATAGGCTGGAATCGGATGTGTAGTAGCGGTCGCTCAGGTCATCCTTCAGCAACAGCCAACGCGATTCGCCGTCGGCGCGGTAGTAGACGGAATACACAAGCTGATCGTCATTCTCATCGTGCGCCAGCCAGCGAATCCCAATCGAATCGTGGTCGCGGATCGCGGGAGGTGGAGGTTCAAAGCGCGGTTGACCCGGCGCTTGCGGCTCCGTGCCGGTTACGTGCGAAATTGGCTGGTAGCGGTAGCCCGGCTGCACGGTGATCTCATCGACCACGGGCGCAACGTTTTTCGGCAGGTAATAAAGCAAAACACTCTCCACGCGCGGGGCTGTATTGCCCGCATGAAGCACCGATTTCCATTGCACGAACCGAGCCGCCGGTATTTTCAGCTCCGAGTTTGCGGCCAGTTCCACATGCTCCCACTTGCTCCAGTTGCGATCGGGGTTGTCCACATTGCCGCTGCGCGCATAGAGTTCGACATTGCCCACGCTACGCAGGCTGCCGCGCCCCCATTGCGAAAATCCATGCGCGTCGAACACATCGCTTTCGTACGAGCCTTCTGCTTCAGGACCCGGGCCCAGCTCAAAGATTTTCCCCAAATTGCTGCTCGAAGCATACAGACCGCCGCCGGGTGCAACGGCAAATGCCGTGATCTGCGAAGCGCTCGCCTTTACAAGATCGGTGAAATCATCCACGCCGTTGATGGCGAAAATGTGGCCGCGATTGCCGGTTCCCGCCAGCAACCGCCCGCGCTGATCAAACCCCAGAGCGTAGACCAGATCTTCTCGCGAGCTCCACAAATGTTCGGGAGCGCCATCAGGCGTAATGCGGTAAATTTCCGAGCCACCGGTGGCGCCAGCGCCCGGGGCAGGAAACGAAGCGGCGGAAGTTGGCGAGCCGGGGCCGCCAGCGGGAGTAATGCTGATTCCTCCCATCGACAGCGCAGGGCCAGATTGTGCCGGCGTAGCAACATTGATGCTCAGGCCTGCGGATGATCCGGCACCCGGATGCTTCTCACCCGCGCCCGCCGCGTAGATGTTGCCCGCGCCGTCAATCGCCAGCGCCGTAATTTCTTTTTTCGGCGCGCTGTAGAGAACGAACGCGTCGCCGTTGGGCGCAATGCGATAAATCAATCCACTGCCATCCGATCCGGCAATCAAATTCCCCTTGGGATCGAGCGCCAGCACGCGTATATGCACTTCGTCGCTCTTGAAAAACAGCGAATGCTGCCCATTGGCGTTGACCTTGTAAATCTCGCCGTGGTCGCCAGTCGCAACATAGAGATCGCCGGCCGAGTCGAGCGCCAGGTCCCAAATGTACTTCGCGCCGGGATCGAAATAAACCGAGGCGCTCCATGAGTTCTTCGACGGCGAGTTTCCCGACGAAGCGATACTCGCAGCTTCCTTGCTCCCGCCCTTGGCCGCCTTGCTCAACGAGGGAGCGCCCGACGCCGCACCTGGCGCAGCCGCGAGCCGGTACACCTTGCCGTCCGGCGAAGTCGCCGCATACACGGCTCCGTTCTTGGCCGCGACCAGAGCCTGTACCTGCAGTTCCTGCGGCTCGAAGATGGCCGTGCTCTTGCCGTCGGGCGTAATGCGATAGACGCGCGCGGGAGCGCCCGTAGCCGCGTAGATGTTGCCCGCCGCATCCGACGCGATCGACCACACATAGGTTGAAGGCAACGTGGCCAGGGACTTGAACGTGGGGGCCAGTTCGAGCCCGCCGTCGCTCGGGAAGGCGATGCCGTGGCCCGTGCCCTTGATCAGGTCGTCAAACTTCGATTGCTCCCAGGTGCGCGTGCCCTCGGCGGAGGCGGATGGGGAAAGTGCAACGGTGGAAAAAGCAACGACAAACACCAGCGCGAGTGTTCTACGGGCCAAGGTCATATCTCTTTAAGTGTAATGCTTGAACGCGGATTGACCGAGTCAATCCCAAATTAGCGGGTATAACGGAGTTGCTACAGTTTCGCATCTGGACAATAGAGAAGAAGGCATTCCTGGCAGATGCCGTAAGACACACGGGCGGGCGGGTTACGGAGGAATTCAGGGACCCAGTCCCAGCAATTGTCATGGAGGCGCTTGGTGCGACGACATTGGGCGCACACGATAACGAGTTCTCCAATGCCGTAGTCGTGATCTGTACTGTGGAAAGCGGGGTACGGAATGTCGCCGTGGGCAAGCGGGAGATGCACGACGGCGAGGAGGGACGTGGCCGGGATGGGCGAAATTTGCATGCAGAATTTGCGGAAGATGTCAGGGGAGTTACATTCGTAGTCGGCGGTGACCAGTTCGTGCTTTTCGCGTGCGCGTTCGAATAACTTCGAAAGGTGATATTCGAGAACCCGCGGTACATAGCGGAACAGCGGCGTGCGGCAGATTCTGGAGGCGATGGCGGACTCTCCGTTGTTGGCGAGGGCGAACCGGTCCCAGGCTGGATTGCAATAGACAATGGTGAAGGCCGGGTCAAGAACGCAGGTGACGGATTCGTTGCCATCGAACTGTGCCCGCCAAGGGTCTGGGTGAGTCAAGGTCATCGGAGTGCTCCGCAAAACTATGGAAAGAATATAGTAGCCTGCCCGTTTCGTGGGGGCGAATCTCAACTTCTTACGATATGGTTCTTAATCCAACGCCACAGCTCGCAGTTATTTACGCGTTGACAGGCGAGAAACCGTCGGGCATACTCGGCGATGGGAAAGCGTGATTTCGCCGGTCCCAAGTTTGATGACGAATTAATTGATCTAGCTAGACCTGAAAGGTCTTCTTATGCGACTTATGTTACTAAGTAGAAGCTTTTTCCCCAGCTTTCTGCTGGCCGTTCTGGCATCTGTTTGCACACTCGGTGTCCCAGCCGCACAGGCGCAGCCGCAAACTCTGCTAACGCGTCATGTGCGCGACGCAGTCCGCACTGGTGAAGCGCAATCCGCCGGACGCCTCCCCGAAACTCAAACCATGCTATTCGACATCGTTCTTGGTCTGCGCCATCAGCCCGAGTTAGAAAATTTTCTGCAGGAACTTTACGATCCGTCGAGCCCTTCTTACAGGCGTTTTCTAACTCCCGATGAGTTCACAGCCAGGTTTGGTCCCAGCCAGGAGGACTATGACGCCGTGATTCGGTTCGCCGCGGCAAGCGGCTTCGAGGTGATTAACGGCTCACGCGACGGCATGGACGTTCAGTTCAGGGGCACGGTGGCGAAGGTCGAGAAAGCCTTCCACGTGACGATGGGCGTGTACCAGCACCCCACGGAAGACCGCACATTCTTTGCTCCCGACCGCGAGCCCACGGTGGACCTGCCGTTTCAGTTGTGGCACATCACCGGTCTGGACAATTATTCGCTCCCGCACACCACGTACAAACACAGCGATATCAAGGCGCAGTCTAGTGTCGCTGGCTCCTGTCCTGGCGGCTATTATTGCGGCAGTGACATGCGGGCGGCTTATTATGGTGGGGCTCTGACTGGGACGGGGCAGAACATCGCCTTGTTTGAGGCCGCCGGCACCGATTTGGATGATTTGAACACTTACTATTCGAATGTTGGGCAGACGAAGCCTTACACTCCCACTCTTATTTCTACTGCTGGGTACAGCACCGCCTGCGTTTATTCGAAAGGCTGCGACGATACGGAGCAGACGCTGGATATGACCCAGGCGATGGGCATGGCGCCAGGGTCGAATATGCTTTATATGTACGTGTGCGGCAATGGTTTCTTGTTCAGCGACACTGCCTGTTTCAGCGCGATGTCAACCAACGAGGTTGCTCCGTTAAGCTCACAAATCGGCTGTTCCTGGACGTGGGCGCCCTCGGACCCGGGCAACGACGCCCCCTTCTTCGAAAAATTTGCCGCCCAGGGCCAAAACCTTTTCGTAGCTTCGGGCGACTATGGTTCTTATCAAGATGATCCTACGGGTTTCTACTACCCCGAATCCGACGCCTACGTCACGGCGGTCGGCGGCACAGACTTACAGGTTACTCACGCGGGAGGCCCTTGGAGTTCAGAGACCGCATGGAGCTGCAACGGCAGTTACTTCGGTTGCAGCGGCGGTGGATACCCGGATGACGGGTCCGTACTAATTCCTTCCTGGCAACAGACTGCGGGCGTGATTAACGCCTCCAACCTCGGATCGGAAATTTTTCGGGACGTTCCTGACGTAGCCGCCGAAGCCAATTTCGACTTCTACGTCTGTTACAACCAAAGTGGCTGTAAGGGAGGCTGGGGCGGGACGAGTTTCGCTGCGCCCATGTGGGCAGGCTACATGGCGCTGGTGAATCAACAGGCGATTGCCAATGGCAATCCTCCGGTCGGCTTAATGACTCCCTTTCTCTACACCAACATCGGTGTGGGCTCAGGCTATGGCGCCGCCTTCCACGACATCACCTCCGGCAGGAACGGGCCCGATTTCTATCCGGCGGCCACGGGCTACGATCTGGTAACCGGTTGGGGCAGTCCCAATGGCTCCGGCCTCATCAACGCACTCTCCGGGGCTAACGGACCAAGCTTCGCCATAGCCACGGATCCAACGAACCTGGGCATCGACGACTGGCCCCCCTCAAACGCCATTGGGACCACCACGATCACCGTGTATCCTTTCGGCGGTTTTAAGGGCGCCGTGACGCTGAGCGCATCGGGCTTGCCCCGCGGTGTGACCGCCGCGTTTGCTCCGAATCCGACAACCACTACCAGCACGTTGACAGTAACGGTTAGCACGCCCCACGGCGCGACGGGGGGCACGGTGTCGATTACCGGTACCTCCGGCAGTCTAACGGCAACGACCAAAGTGAGCCTGTCGGTCAATGCCCCGACGGATCCAGTGGCCACAGTAACGCCTACCTCGTTGACTTTCGGCAACACGGTAGTGGGCGCGAGGAGCACCAGGGGCTTTACGCTTGCCAATATTGGAAGCACGACGATGAACATCGGCAACGTCGCGGCCAGCGGGGACTTCGGTCTTACAAAGAGCACAAAGCCATGCGGCGTCACGCTAGCCGCCTCAAAGACTTGCATCATCGCAGTTGCCTTCAGTCCCAAAGCGCTTGGAGCGCTCACCGGTGCCATTACGATCAACGATGATGCTCTCGACAATCCTCAGACAGTGGCACTAAGCGGCATCGGCACTGTGCCAGCGACTCTGATGCCGGCCACTGCGACCTATGCCGCGACAACCGTGGGGAAGACCAGTTCAGCCAAAGTGTTTACACTGACAAACAAACAGAGTGTTCCGCTGACCCGCATCGTGATCTCGACAACCGGGGAATTCCATGTCTCCACGACGACCTGCACATCGAGCCTTGCCGCCAAGGCCAGTTGCAAAATCAGCGTGGTCTTCAAGCCAACCGGGACGGGCAAGTTGACGGGGTCGTTGAAAGTGGTTGATAGCGCTTTCGGTAGCCCACAGACTTCAAATCTAACGGGCACCGGCGAGTAGAAAGTTGGCTGCGCGCAGTGAAGTGGGTGGTACGGAACCAGCTGCTCCTGGCTTTCTCAGAATTGCCGCTCGCGCTTCGGGCGGCTTTTCTTTACGGTACGCGGAATGTGGGAGACGATAACTGTCGCAACCAGGCGCGATAGCGCTCAAAACCCGGACTGCCTGATTTCGGAGCCGCTGACGTAAGCGACTTACTTAATATTAATCGTCAGCATCTGCGCGCCGGCAACTACATACTCCAGCGGTTCGGTGGAAGCTTCGCTCACCGACGATTCGCCGAGCACCACCATGTCCTGCGTGCCGCGCATGTTGTCCATCACGTTCATCACGGAAAGCGGCAACGTAGGCATGATTTTGTCCGCGACCATCGCCTCCGGGTCGGAATCGAAAATCGACACATACACGCGGTCGTTCGACCGTTCCTTATTCAGCAGCGCGATTGTCGGAGCCAGGCCCAGGCCCCGGCTCATCATCGGCGCGGCGCGATGCATGCGGTCCAGCGTATCGCCGTCGCTAACAAGAATGCGCATCGTGCCTTTCGATGCCGAAGTCGGAATGCGAACTGGAATCTGCCGCACCAGCCGCTCGCCGCGATAAGGACGAATCACCGTCTCAACCGTAATCTGGTCGCCCGGCCGCGCCTCGGTCACATCCGTGCGCGATGCTTCCAGCCGCGCCGACCGCCGCTCCCGCACCAGATCGAAATCCAGCTTCACGCCCTGAACCTCGGGCGCGTCATAAGGATTGCTGTAGATGCGCCCGAAGCGCTCTCCGATGCTGCCGGCCGCCAGCGCCGCCGCGGGTTGGCCGCTATCCTGTGGCGCAAACATATTGTGCATGGTCACGTCCGGATAGCCCTTCACGCTCAGCACACCGTTCATGCGATAGGTGGTGTCTTCGCCGTATTCGTTCGTGCCATGCAGAGAGTTAAACACCGTAGCCATCATGGCCATTGGGCTGAGGCGCGCGTTATTGAGAATTTCGTAGTGGAACTCTTTCGGAGCCGAACCGCCGCGCAGAGTCACCGTCACCGGAATCATCTTCGGCTCGTGCCCCAGCTCGCCAAGAATTCCCGACTGCCGGTCTTGCACAAACGCGCCTACGGTTTCCGTTGTATTGACAATTTTGAATGCATTCAGCGGCGATGGCAGGGTCGCCACCACCGTCGCCTTCGTCATCGGCAGGTCAACCTCGCCAAACTGCAGCAGCGGATGCCCGCACGCCAGCAACCGCTTGGGATCGACATACGTGACCGTGCAAGTTGCCGCAATATCCATGTCGCCGCGCACCAGCACCGCGCTGACGGCCGAGCCCGGCTCGATTGGCTCCGGCTGCTTCTCACCGCTCGACGATCCCGTGCCCATGACCGGCACAATGCCCGCAGCCACGAATTCATTTGCATAGCGCGCCATCGTCGCATCGGAAAATCCGCTAAACACAAACGGCGCTTCAATCGGCTTCAGATACTCACGGTAGTTGCCGGCAAGAGTCGGCGCGAGCGACGCCGCGCCGATTCCCGGGCTCGCCATCGCGCTCTTCCCTGCCTTGTCGGAAGCGTTCACCTGCACTGGCGCTGGCGCCGGCCGGTCGTCGAGCGCGTTAATTTCCAACATCTCTTCAATCGGCGTCACACCGGCGATCGGCTCCTTGGAAAATTCGCCGATGCGGAACGCCAGCGCGCCCGCCAGTTTGCCGTCGATGTACACCGGGCTTCCGCTCATGCCCGCGACTACGCCCGTGTATTCAGGCTTGGTGCCATGCAGCCTCACGAGAATGACGTCGCCTTTGGGTCCGTTCACGTTGTGCAGCACGCCCAGAACTTCCACGTCCATGGATTCCGGCTTGACTCCCTGAAACACCGTGAGCGCCGTGCCTTTCATGCCGGCATGAATCTGGTCGAGCGGGATGATGGGTGGCTTGTCGAGTGCGCTGGCAGACAAAGTGACGCCTAGGCACAGAAGGGCGGCGCGTAACGCCGTGATTCTCATTGAGGGTCCCCGGAGGTCAAAAAATGACCGTGCTACTTTCTTAGACTCCGCGCGCTGTCAAAATGGTTTTGCCGGAGAGGAGGTCTTTTTGCACCCTGCAAACTATTCCAACCGCAGAGTTGTTGCATCTATACTAGCACAGGTCGTTTCGAGGTCCTCCCATGATATCCAGGCTGTTTCTGCATCTTCGGCTGGGGCTGGCAAAGCCCCGTAAGCGTCTGAGCGCCTTGGCTTTTGCCTGTTTATTGCTGGCTTGCGCTAGCTACTTCGTTTTGGCCCAGAGCTCTTCCCAACAGTCCCCGCCGCAGCAACCACCGGCTAATCCCAACCAGCAGGAGGCCCCGCCGGAGGCCGGTGGGCCGCAAAACGACATCGGTCCCTACGTCATCCCGAAGAAGAAGGACGAACCGCCGCCGCCCGCGCCCGAAAAACCCAAGAAGATCGAGAACATGCCCGACTACTCGATCAAGGTCGATGTTCCCCTCGTCACGCTCGACGTGCTCGTCACCACCAAAGACGGCCAGACTATACCTGGTCTGAAGCAGGACAATTTCAAAATCATGGAGGATGGCCAGCCCCAAAAAATCTCTTCCTTTAACCAGACGCAAGCGCCGATCACCGCAGTCCTCTTGATTGAATTCGCGGCTGCCAGAGCCTTTTCCGGCTCTCAGGCGTATCACTACATGTATGACGCGCTCAACGCCTCTTACACATTCGCCAGTGGCCTCAGGAAGGATGACTACGTCGCCGTGGTCTCCTACGATATGAAGCCCCAGATTCTGGTCGACTTTACCCAAGACAAGCGAGCCATCATGGGCGCGCTCAACTCGCTTCGCGTTCCGGGAATGAGCGAACGCAATCTGTTCGACGCGCTCTTCGACACGATCGACCGCATCGATCGCGTCGAAGGGAAGAAATACATCATCCTGATTTCTTCAGGAGCCGATACCTTCAGCAAGCTCAATTACGACCAGATCCTGAAGAAGGTCAAATCCACCAAAGACATCACCATCTACCCCGTCAGCATCGGGTGGACATATCGCGAAATGGCGGATGCATTCGGAGCAAGCGGAGCGCGCGAGATTGGCTGGCTGCAGAACGACAATCAATTGAAGACCTTTGCCAGCCTGACCGGCGGGAGGTTCTATCAGCCACGCTTCCAGGGCGAATTACCGGAAGACTTTGCCCAGATCTCATCCGACATTCGCAACCAATACACCATCGCGTACCATCCCACCAATACCAAACTCGATGGCACTTACCGCAAACTGAAGGTTGAGATGCAGGCGCCCGACGGAGGGCCGCTGAAAGTTAGAGACCAAAAGGGTAAAGAGGTAAAGTACATCGTCTACTGCCGCGAAGGATACACGGCCAAACACCAGGTGGATTAGGGTAAGTCGATGGCGATTGCGAAGAGGAGAACCCGACTGGAGTCCTGTTGCCAGCGATGGCTCTGCGCACGAGTCTGAACTACGGTGATACCGTGCTTTTCATGCACGGGACAGCCATACTTAGAATGCTAGCGTTTCCCTGACTTGGACCCCTCCCACGTTGCCTCCTCATTGAGTCGTGAAGAACAGAATCGTGGGCGCGGCTGTGTTCCCAGCCAAATCAGTAACAGGAGCGAAGTATGAAATAAACACGGAGTAGAGCGCCCCCCCTCCCGTAAGGTACGCCTTCGGTTGCAGCGTGGCCGTCGTATAGTTGGCCGAGAAAGTTATGGTCGCTGGGACCAGATTGTGCGAGGAGTCATACATCACGAAGCTGTTGGTCGGATCGAACGACGCGGGGTTCATGGCTTTGTTGAAGAAGGCTTGCACTCCGGTGGTTACGGACACGCTCGTTGCGCCGCCCGCCGGGTTCGTCGACGACAGGGCAGGTTGAATCAGATCAGCCGTGGTCCCGGTCGTGAACGACTGCGATGGGAAGCTGGTCTGGGCATTGCCGGTGATGTCGAGGACTCCCGTGACGTTGATGGTGTAAGTCGTGTTCGAGGTCAACGGCGTCAGAGGCAGCAACTGCAGACGCTGATCGCCGTCGGATAGCGCGGCGGTTGCCGGAATTACCGAGCTACCCTGCTTCAGTGTCACGCCACCAATGGACGCGCCATCAATGGGTTCGCTGAACAAAATTTGTACGGGCGAGTTAGTTCCAACTCCCGTGAATCCGCTCGGCGGACTCACCTGCAGCACCGCTGGGCCCGTCGTGTCAGTTCCCGTTCCCGCGTAGAACTTCACGCAGTAATTCGTCTGCGTGTTGCCGGAGAAATCCGTCATGGAGTTCGCGCACATCTGAAACTGATGACTGGCTGCCAGATTGGCCGTTGGCTTCAGCATGACCGTGGTGGAGTCGGCGCTGAACGTAATGGCCGTTGCGACATTCGCAGCGGCGGTAAGGTCATAAACGAAGACGTCTTGTGCGCCCGCCGGGTTCACGCTTCCGGGGTCCATCGGTTTGTTGAACTGCATGGCGAAGGCGGCATTGGTGCCGACGTACTGGTTGCTGGCCACACTGGCATTCACCACGTACGGGGCAGTGAGGTCCGGTCCGGCCAAGGTGGTGAAGTGCGTGGTCTGACTGGCAACGGCCACGCCCGCCTCGCTGGTAACGCCATTGATGGCGACCGCCATCTGCGTGCTCGTTGGCAGCGGAGCCTGCGGAATGATCGTCGTCCGCGTGAAGTCCGGCGTGAAGCTGATGCTCGACGGCACTTCCGTGACCGAGCCGCCGCTCACCTGGATCGAACTACCCGTAACGGACACAGGGTTAATCGCCTTATTGAAGTTCACGCTGACCGGGGCATTTGTTCCGATGTTGACAGACGAATTCGGAGGCGCGACCGAGACGACGGTAGGCGCGGCGCTATCTACGGCCGTGCCGGCGGTGAAACTGTAGCTGAACGGCTGGACGGCAATGCCGTCGATATTGGTGACGTTACCCGTCACCGCAACCTTATAGGTCGATCCCGAAACAAGATTACTGGTTGGGGCGATATTAATGACTTGCCCGCCGCCAACCACCGTGCAGTTCGGCGTCAAATAGGTGGCCGTGCTGTTCTGGTATAGAGTCACCGAGCCCGAGCTCCCATTGCAAGTGACCGTGCTGACTTGCAATGCCTGGTTGAACTCGACCTGGACGACGCTGTTCAGCGGCACGTTGGTGGCGTTGGGGAACGGATTGACCACTTGCGCAACCGCCGCACTGTTAGTCAACGAGCCCGTGGTCGTGAAGGTCTCCGCGAAGTTCGTGAGATTGTTCCCATAAATGTCCTGCGCGGTGGAATTCAAAAAGACCTGGATCGGCGCCCCGGCCGCGAAAGCGGAACTGGGCGTGAATTCGATGGTCTGTCCGTTGCTCAACACCGTAGCGGTTCCAGAAACCAGCACGCCGTTCTGCGAGACCTCAAGAGCGCCGGAAATTGTTCCCGCATTCATCGGAGCGCTGGTAAATAACGTGATGACGATGTTGGCCGGAACATTGGTTGCGCCGTTGCCCGGGCGCGAACTGAGGACGCTAGGCGCCGATGTCAGAACAGCCGCCGTAGTGGTGAACTGGCTGGTCGTGTCGGCAAGCGCATTCCCCGAGAGGTCTGTAATCATGTGGCTGGCCATCACGGTGATGGTCGCGCCGGCGGGCAAAGTTGTCCCATCGGAGTTAAGGACCACCGTGCGATTGTCCTGGGAGATGGTGATTACCGGGTTGAGCGGCGTATCTCCATTAAACAGGTTCACCGAACTGCTGCTGATGGTCGTCGGGTTGATGGACTTCGAGAAGGTCAACACAACCTGCGCGTTAAGCCCGAGGTTGGCCGAGCCGTTGGAGGGAGTGATGGCCACCGTCGGCGGGGTGCTGTCCACCGTGCTCGCGGTCGTAAACGACCCCCCGTTCTGATTACTAGTTACATTTCCCGCCACGTCGGCCAACCCGTCCACATACATTCCTATCGTGGCATTGGCCGGGTATTGCGTCAGCGGTGTAAATGTGACGGTGGCTCCGCTCACACTGTAAGTGCCCGCCACATATTCAGTGCCGCAGGTGTTGATGCAGACCTCGACGGTGCTGTTGTTCACAGTTGCCGGATCGATCAGGTTGCTCATGGTGAATGTGACCGGGCTCGTCACCGCTACACTCGTGGCTCCGCTCGCCGGAGTCGTTGAGCTTAAGGTGAACGATGCACTGCCGTAAGAAGCGGTCCCCGTCGTGAACGAACTGGCAAAAGTTGAGACGGGAACGTTCTCCACGCTGTTGAATCCGCCAACCGATACGTTGTAGACCTTGCTCTTAGCCAGGTTCGCATTAGGCACGAACGTGAGCGTGACGCCGTCGCTGGCGAGCGTCACGGTACCGGCAATGGCGCTGCCACCAGAGGGTGTAACGGTGATGGAGCTGTTGGTGACCGTTGTGGGATCGACGCTGTCGCTCATGACGGCCACGATCTGCGCGTTCAATGGCACGGCGGTTTGCCCACTCACCGGACTTATCGTGCTGACCGTGGCAGCCTTGGAGTCCGTGCCTGAGCCGGTCGTGAAGTTACTCGTGTAAGCAGTACCGCTGTTGCCGGCCACATCGTAATAGTTAAGGGTCTCTCCGATGTAAAGCTCGTATTGAGTGTTGGACATGAGCGGAGAAGTGGGCGTCAGAGTGGCGGTCAACCGGTCAGAGGACATGCTGACTGTGACGGGCACGAACACGCCCGTGGCGGCGTTTAACAACTGGACTGAACCCTGGTTATATGTCTCGTTGGAGCTCGTCACCACGCTGAGCGGGTTGAGCCGCTTGGAGAACTGCACACGCGGAGCTACGTTTGTGCCCACGCCCGCTGTGTTAGGTGCGGGATCAGACAAGACCACCGACGGAGGGTTGAGATCGAAAGTTGGTCCGGTGGTGAACGTGTTCGTGACCGTTGCGGTCATCTGGTTGCCGGCCGTATCCTTCACACCCGTGATTGAAATGGTGTACCCGGTGCTGGCCGCGAGCGGCTGCGTAGCCGTTAGAGTGAGCAACTGGTTGGCGTCGCTGAACGATGGTGTAACCGCGACCGCATTGCTGCCGGTTTTGAGCGTGATTTGGCCGATGCTGGTCGGTTGGATCGGCTCGCTGAACAGCACCTGGACTGGCGAATTTGTTGCAACCTGAGTCAGGCCGTTTTCAGGGCTGGTGTTCACCACGCTTGGCGGGGTAGTGTTGGCGGCAAAGGCTGCGGTGAAATTAGCGCAGAAGCTCTGCTGCGGATTGCCGTCAAGGTCCGTCATGGAGGCGCTGCACAGCGAGTAACTATCGCCAACGTTCAGCGGCCCGCCGGGCACGAGGAAAATGGTCGTCTGGTCGGCGCTCCAGGAAACTGTGCTGGGCACGATCTGCGCCAGGATTCCTCCAGAAACATAGACGTTCGACGCATTGAAGCTTCCGATGTCCATGGCCTTACTGAATTGCATGCTGAAGGGCGAATTCACGGGAACGTTCGCCTGGCCATTCTGCACGCTGCTGTTGATAACGTAAGGAGCAGTGAAGTCGGGCTGCGCGGCGGTTGTGAAAGTGGTAGTCGTGGCCGCCACGCTCTTGCCGGCTTGGCTGGTCACGCCGTTCACCGCTAGTGTCATCACAGTGCTCGGCGGCAAAGGAGCTTGTGGAACGATCGTCACTCGCGTGTAATCCGGCGTGAAGCTGATGCTCGAGGGCACCTCTGTTATGGAGTTGCCGCTCAACTGGATGGTGCTGCCCGTGACCGATACCGGATTGATGGCCTTATTGAAGTTCACGCTGACGAGTGCATTCGTGCCGATCCTGGTTGCGTTGTTGATGGGAGCTTCCGAAGTGATGGTGGGCGCGGCATTGTCTGCGGCCGAGCCGGCGGTGAAGTTCGCCGTAAATGGCTGCACGGGAATGCCGTTTGTATTGGTGACGGAACTCGAAACCTTTACCTGATACTGCGATCCCGAGGCCAGATTACCGCTCGGGGCGATGTTGATGACCTGGCCGCCGCCGATCAGCGTGCAATTTGGAGTCAAGTAAGTGCCCGTGCTGCTCTGGTAGAGCGTCACCGACCCCGAGCTTCCGCTGCAATTGATGCTGCCTGCCGCAAGCGGCTGGTTAAATTCCACCTGGATGATGGTGTTCAGCGGTACGTTCGTTGCGTTTGGGAACGGATTGACCGCCTGCGCGACTGCCGCGGTGTTTGCCGGAGATCCCGCTACCGTGAACTGTCCGCTAAAGCTGCTGAGCGAAACGGCGCTCGCGCTCTGAGCTGTCGAGTTCAGGAAGACCTGAATCAGGTCGCCCGGGTTGAAAGAACTGGCCGGCGTGAATTCAATAGCCTGGCCATTGCTGAATAGCTGCACTGCCCCCGATACCACGACTCCATTGTCCGTGACGTAGAGAGATCCATTGATGGTCGAGGGGCTCATGGCGGTACTGGTAAACAGCGTGACTGCTGTATTTGCGGGGACGTTGGTTGCGCCGTTGCCCGGACGCATTGCCACCACAGTAGGAGCGGAACTCGCGAGCGCCGTGGTTAAGGTGAACTGGCTGTTGGTATTTGCCAAGGCATTGCCGGAGAGATCCCGAATGGCGTTGCTCAAGCCGACGTTGATGACGGCGCCCGGCGTCCATGCGTTGCCCCCCGGAGTGACGATGATCGTGCGATTGTCCTGGGAAATGCTGTAGTTGTAGCCGATCGGACTATCGCTGTTGAACAACGCCAGCGAACTCGTAGAAATAGTGGATGTGTTGATAGACTCCGAGAAGCTTAGAACAACTTGGGTGTTCAGTCCGACGTTGGTCGCGCCGTTGGCGGGAGTGATCGTCACCGTCGGGGCGGTCGTGTCCACAGTATTCGCAGTTGTGAACGTGCCGAATTTGGGGTTGTAGACCTGGTTGCCGGCCTCATCCATCAATCCGGATACGTACATTCCAATCACGGTGCTGGCCGGGTATTGAGTTAACGGAGTGAAGGTGACCGTTGCGCCGCTCACTGCGAAGGTCCCCGCCACGAATTCCGAGTTGGTGCAGGGGGTGCCGTCATAGCAGACCTCGACCTCGACGGTCTGGCTGTTCACGGATGCCGCATCAATGAGGTTGCTCATGGTGAACGTCACCGGGCTGGTTACCGATACACCCGTAGCTTTGTTCGCCGGACTCGTCGAGGACAGCTTGAAGGATTGGGCGGCGAATGAAGCCGTGCCGGTAGTGAATGTGCTTGTAAAGGGAGTAACGGAATTGCCATCGATGTCGAAGAACCCGCTTACCGAAATCGTGTATACCGTGGAGGCGGTCAACGCCGTACTCGGAACGAACGTAAGGGTAACGCCATCGCTGGCGAGACTGAGGGCTCCTGCAACTGCGCTGCCGCCTGAAGGCGTAACGTTGATTGCGCTATTCGTAAGCGACGTGGGATCGACGGTATTACTCATGACAGCCACGATCTGGGGGTTCAAAGGCACACCCGTCTGAGCGTTCGCGGGAACGACCGTGCTCACCGTGGTGTGGCTGGTGACCGCATTGCTGCCGGTAACGAAGGTGGAACCGAAGCAATTGCCGCTGTTTCCAGCAATATCGGTGTATCCGCAGATCTGCACGCCATACTCGGTGTTCGGGAGAAGCGGCGCGCTGGGCGTGATGGTGGCGCTCAGGCGATTCGCCGCAACCGTAACCGTGGCGGGAACGACCGGGCTGCCGTTCTCGTAATCCAGGCTCAACGTGGCTGGAATGCTCAGTTCATTTACCGGTTCGTTGAACGTTACATGCGGGGTAACGTTCAAACCGACGTTGACGGTTTGGTTCGGAGGGTCCACTACTGTGACGGAAGGACCGATCGTGATGCTGTTGGTGCCGGTCGTGAAAGTGAAACTGCCCGGGTTGGTCAGCGCGTTGCCGACGGTATCGGTGATTTGGGCACTGTAGCTGACGGTGTAGTTTGTGCTCGCCGTCAGTGCAGTGGCGGGGGTGAAGGTAACAGTCTGGTCGTTCGTGGAGTATGTGAACGTGCCAGACACCGCGTTTCCGCCCACCTGCATGGAGAGGCCGGTTTGCGCGGTGATCGGATCCAGCTGATCGTTGAACTGCAGGACTATCGGCGCATTCAGCGGGATATTAATATCGCCGTTCTCGGGGCTGGTTCCCGTGAGTGCCGGCCCGGTCAAATCGTTGTTAAACGCGGTTGTGAAGTAGAACTGCTGGGCCGACAGGCTATCTCCGCAGGCATCTTTAGCCAGGTTCGTGTGGCTTAAGTAAATGGAGAACACTCGGCCGGCTGGCAGCGTCTCGCTGGGCGTGATGGTGGCAATGGTGCCTGATGCGTCGAGCGCGATCGCGCCCGGTACTTCCTGGTTGGTCGTGGTGTCGTAGAAGAAGACCGTGGCGCTTCCGCTGGTCCCAAGCGAGAGCGTGCTGCCGTTCATAGGCATGCTGAACTGCACTTGAACAAGCGCATTCAGCGGCACGCCCGTCGCGCCATTGAACGGACTGATGTTGAGCACGGCCGGCACCGTCCCGTTGCAGGTCTGAACCAGCATCCCGTTGTTCACGGTCAAGGTTTGCGAGCCGGTCTGGATCTGCACGCTGCGGAATCCGTTTGAGGCGCCGGAGGTGACAAGGTTCGCGGTCAAACTCGTCGCGCTATTCACAGTGACGGGACCGAATGTACCAGCGGCTGCGCCGCCGACCGCGATGCCAGGACCGAAGTTGGCCGTCGTGGTCCCGCTGGCCCAGTTGGTGAAGGCCCCGGTGATGGCTACGCTTTCCGTCTGCGTGGGCTGAATCATGTTCGGGCTGATCACGGTTACCACCGGTACGCCGGCGACCACGGTAAACGTGGCCGTTGCCACTTGCGATCCAGTCGTGATGGTCACGGTGCGTGGCCCGATCACCGCTACGTTATCAATCGTGATTGGCACGGAGGCGCTCGTCGGCCCATTCACGCTCACCGTCCCGGTGGTTATGTCCGCTCCAAAGTTGACCGCAGTCGTTGGACCAAAGGTTGTACCAGTTCCAGTGATCGTGATCGTCTCTGCCGAACCTTGGTGCGCGGAAGACGGATTGAGCGTGGCGCTACCTGTGGTTGTGGTGCAGGTGATTTGTATGTTCGTGACATTCGTGTTGGCGGTGCCGCTGCCATTGGCTACGACGCACGCCTCCGCTGGGCCGGAAGGCTGTGTCAGAACCGTGACGTTGTAACTGCCACCGCTGGGAACGGGCGTGCTAAAGGTGAACGCAGTTGCCCCGGCAGCGACCGGCAGGTTGTTGCCGCCATTATCTTGCAACACCAGCCCGGAACCCGTAAGACCCGAGATTG
>Ga0224557_1001174_pt1 | contig 26144 bp, 6 predicted proteins | sample 714S31014metaG_FD_180677 | JGI IMG/M metagenome (GOLD analysis project Ga0224557, IMG submission 180677) | Peat soil microbial communities from Stordalen Mire, Sweden - 717 S3 10-14 | ecosystem: Environmental > Terrestrial > Soil > Wetlands > Peat | place: Sweden: Norrbotten County, Stordalen... | reverse complement strand
CGTCTCCGCCGGTCCTCCAGAAGACCGGCGCTTCCCTTCAGCCGGGGCATAGGTATTCTGAACCTCAATACCCATTATTGCATTATTTATGCAGGAGTCAATAGTACTACAGTTGTGCTTCGCTAGAATGCTGCAAGAGGACAAGAGCCGGGCCTAAAGGCCCCTTTTCCACGGCTTTTTCAGGGGCCTGAAGGCCCCTGCTCCCTCCCCAAAAACCTATCTGCAGCTGCTGTATTAACCCGCATTTCTCACACGGGTCGAGTTTTGTAGCGAGGCAGGGTGCAGGGCGCGTTTTGAGAGCCGCTATACGAGCGGAGGTCGCTTTTGATAGGGTCGGGCGATGTCGCGGAAGGGTTTTTCGCGGATCGAGGGATGATTTGGCGCATAGCTCCGCCAGGTCGATTCTTGGGTTGGTGTGGAAAAGTTGTTTGGTCGCGGTGGAGACGGTCAGCAGCGCAGCGCGTCGAAGGCCCGGGCGTAAATCTGTTTCCACGGATAGGTGGAGCTGAGCTCCAGCCATACGCGCCGGGCGCTGATGCGGACCAGCGCGCCGATCTTGAACAGCTTGAGCCGGATGGTATCGACCTGCGCCTCGGCCCACTCGGTTCCCTTGAGCGCCAGCCGCCGCAGCGCTTCGACCAGGGTGTAGGCCAGCGCCGACAGGTACAGCCGGAGCTGATTGCCTTTCATCTCTTCCGTCGACAGGCGATAGGCGAACAGGCACATCTGCTCCTTGATGCGGTTCTCCATCTCGCCGCGCTGGCAGTAGAACTGCTCGTACAACTCGCGCGCCGCCCACTGATCGGCGCCGAGTGAAGTCACCACGAAGCGTGGGTTCTCGCCCTTGTCCAGATACTCTGCCTTGGCAACTACTCGCCTCGCCCGCGCCCAGCTCGTGTGCGTTTGATAGTCGAACTCGGTGAAGACACGCGCTGCCTTGCCGGTCTCGGCGTGCAGCAGCATGGCCTCGCGCATCTGCTTGCCGACGATCTTCTGCAAGCGGCTGTTGCGCGCCAGACCGAACAGGAAGTCCACCCGGTTCTCGTCGGCCTCGCACCAGGCCATCAGTTCCTCGCGGCAGAAGCCCGAGTCGCCGCGCACGACGATGCGCACCTTGGGCCACTTGGCGCGCAACTGCGCCACGATGCGCTTGACTTCATCGAGCGCGCCCGCGGCGCCATCGATGTTGGCCGGCCTGAGCCGTGCGCACAGCAGTTGATCGCCGGCGAAGATATAGAGCGGCAGATAGCAATAGCTGTCGTAGTAGCCATGAAAGAAGCGCTCCGGCTGATGACCGTGGAGCGGGATGCCGGTTGCATCCAGGTCGAGCACGATCTGGCCGGGCGCTTCTGCGTGAGACTCGATGAACAGATCGCAAAGCAGCGCGTCGATCTTCGCCGGCACGTAATCGATCTTGTGATAGCGCTTGCCGCCGCCGGGAAGTTCCAGCCGGTTCAGCGTGCTCTTGCCGGCCAGCGGATCTTCCAGCTTGCGCCGGCCCGCCAGCACCGCCATCAGCGGATCGTGGCGCAACTGCTCATGATCGTTCAGGTCCTCATAGCCCAGCGCCAGCCCGTAGATGCGCTGCGAGAGCATCGCGGAAAGCTGGTGCTGGACCAACCGCGGCGACCGCCGGCCGGTAAAACAAGACGCCACCCGCTCCAGCAAACCGATCTTGCACCCGGCCTGACGCAACAAAAGCGCCCCGCCATCGGTCGATACCTGACCAGCCGTGAAACCGGCTTCCACGCGGCGCGAAAAATGAGATGCAAACGAGAAGACTTCTTGATTACACTCTGTCATAAGAAAGGCCGCCCTTTCCTCGGCCATAACCCGTATCGATAACGTAGTTATGACACAGAAAAGACGGCCTTTCCAGCTATTTCCTTCTTCCCGACTCACCCAAATCGACAATCCGCCTGTGAGATATCCCGGTTAGGACAGCGCGCAAATACCACGGGCCCCTCCACGATCGATTGTGGAGGGGCCCGTTTGTTATGCAGGTTGGATGCATGGTTCTACTCGGCGATGACGGTCAACGTCGTGCTCTGCTTTACCGAGCTCGATGCCCCTCCCAATCCCGAAGCCGTGACCGTGATGGTAGCGGTTGAGGTAGTGGATGTGGTTGAAGAAGTAGTAGAGGCCGTACCGCCGCAGGCCGAGAGGGCGCCCAGGGCCGTCAAGCCGAGCGCCAGGACCAGGAGCAGTTGCAGCCGCGAGCGCTTCCTGAAACCGAGGAAGCAGAGCGCGACTCCGAGGGCGGTGACGGGGACCAGCGACCGCGAGTCGTGGCGAACCATGGCAGCGGTCGTGGGCGGAGTCACGGTGATCGTCGTGGTTGCTGTGCCGCCTTCGGCGATGGTGATTGGGTTGGGGTTGAAGGTGCAGGTATAGCCCGAGGGCAATCCGCTGCAGGTAAGCGCCAGCGAGCCGGTGAAGTTGTCCGAAGAGGTGACGGTCAACTGCGTCAAGCCGGAGGTTCCGGGCACAATCGTCAACGTGGCGAGCGAGAGGTTCAGGCTGAAGTTGGGGTTCTGGCCCGTGGGATTGACGGTGAAGCTCTGCGTCACCGAAGGAGCCGCGGCCCAGGTGATGTTATCGCCAAGCTGCGAAGCCACGATGGTGCAACTGCTGGCAGAGGTTTCGGAGGCGAAAGTAACCGCCGCGCCGACGACCTTGCACACCGAGGTGGTGGTGGAGATGTAGCTGACCGGCAGGTTGGAGCTGGCTGTGGCCGCGAGCGTCAGCGGCGTGGCCACAACCTGGGTTCCCGGATTGTTGAAGGTGATGAGTTGCAGGGCCAGCGGGGCCAGGATGTTGATCGACCCCAGAGGCGTATCGGTCACTGCCGCGTAGTCGGTGCTTTGGGCCTGCGTGGCGTCGATCACGATGGTGCCCGAGACGACGCTGCCCTGAAGCGGAATGGTGAGTGTGGCCGTGGAGGTGGCTCCGTTGACCGTGCTGGCGCCGAAGGTTCCCATGATGGTGCTGGAAGCATCCAGGGTGAAGGTGATGGGATTATCCGATCCGCCGCCGACTGCCGAGACCTGGACCGTGATGCCGCCAGCGATTCCCGGCGATGCCGCAATGAAGTGGATGGGTTGCGTCTGCGGGACGAGGGTGATGGTCTGAGCCGCCTGGTTGATGGTGAGGGTTTGCGCATCCGTCAGGCTGCCGGCTGAGTAGTCCACATTTCCTGCCTGGCTGGCGTCGATGATGATGCTGCCGGCTCCGGTCACCGTCAGTGTCGCCAGCGAAGCAGTTCCTACCTGCGTCGAAGTGGTGATGGTTCCGGTGCCGGTGCTGCTCGGGTCGATGCTGAACTCGACGGGATTACCCGTGGCGCCGCCCGTAGCGCTCAGCTGGACCGTCACCTGGTTCGGCGCGGGAGCGTAGGTGTACGTGGATTGGACAATCGGCGTGAAGGTGATGGTTTGCGAAGCCTGGTTGATGGTGAGGGCCAACTGCGCCGTGTTCGACAGGCTGTAATAGATATGGTTGCTCGCCAACCCAGCCGGCTCGTAGGCGTCGATTTTAATCGTGCCTGCCTGCGTCACCGTGAACACGACCGATGTGTCGGCGCCAGTCACGACGCCGGTCATCGTAGTGAGGCCGTTGGAGAAGGTTCCAGCGCCGGTGCTCGAGGCGTCGACGCTGAAGATGGCCGGGAAGTTCGACCCGCCGTTAGCCACGGTCAGCGTGATAGTGACCGGGCTGGGCGGGGCCGCATAGGTATAGGTGGTGGTGGTGGGCGCCGTGAAGGTGACGGTCTGCGGCGTGGTCTCGGCAAAGCTGCTTACGGTCGCAGAGCCCACGCCGCCGTTGGTGGTGTCGCTCACGGTCAAGGTTGTGGTTTGAGCGCCGGGGTTGAGGGGGTCGAAGGTGATGGTGGCGGGATAGCTGGAGGCGCCATCCACCGGGTATTCCAACGTGGCGTCGCCGATCCCAAACGAGCTGCAGGGGGTGTCTTGGACGGCGGAGAAGTCCGCGTTGGTGGGCACGAAGACCAGGTTCGCGGCCGTGCTGCACGAGAAGGCGTTGTCCACGACGTTCGCCGGAGCGCTGGTGGATGCGCCGAGGTACTGCGCGCTGGGTACCGTCAGGGTGCCGAGCGCGATGACTCCGGCAGCGTCTTTGCCGCTGAAAGCGTTCCCGGCAATATCCGTGCCGCTGCCATTGGCCATCAGGTAGAGGTTGCTGTGCGTATCGAAGATGAGCGCCTTTGCACCCTGGTTCGATACGGCGTACTGGCTTGTCGCAACCGGACCGCCGGTTTGGGTGTTGGGAATGGCGAAGGCGCCGTCGTACAGAACGCCGTAGTAAATGGTGCCTGTGGTTGGGTTGACCGCGACGCTGGCCAGCATATCGTCGTAGCCCCCTGGCGTGCCGGTGTTGGTGAACGTCTGCAACGGGGTTGGGGTTCCGGTAAAGGGCGGCGCTGCCACACCCGCCTTGGGAATTTCGTACAGACCCGAACTCGACGCTCCCGAGTTGCCTTCGTTACTTGAGCCTGCTTCTAAGTAGTTTGCGTCGGTGAAGAACAGGTTGCCCCAAGGATCGAAGGAAATCTGACTGACTCCATTCGAGTCGGAGTAAAGTACTGTTCCGGTGCCATTGGGCTGGCAACTCGAGTTGCACTCGTAGATGTAGCTCTGGCCCGAGCCCGACGTGCTTGGCTCCGAGACCATGTAGAAGTTGCCGGAGGGGTCGAAGGCGATGGCCTTCAGGCCGCCGCTGTTCGGGGGCGTGGGGGTGGAGGGGTAGGTGACAAAGACGCACTCTGCCGTGTCCGCGGCGCCGCCCTTGCAAGCCGGCGGCGCAGGAGTCGGGCCGTCGGTCAGCATGGCGTATGTGCCGCTCCCTAAATACGGCAACTTGTAGATGACATTGTTGTAGAGGTGCGCGAAGTAAAGATTATTGTTGCTGTCGATGGCGATCCCGCCGGGACCGTTGAACTTCACGCCGCTCGCAGGATTTGTGCCGTTCGCGATCAAGAGGCCGGTCTGCGCGTTGATAAAGAGGACGAGGTTGTTGTAGGTGGTGCCCACCACGAACTCGCCATCCTGGGTGATGGCAAAGCTGCCGCCCTGCGGAGTCTGGCCGTCAGTAAAGCTGTTAGAGGGGTAGATCCACGAGAACTGGTTCATGATCAGCGTGGGTACCCCGGTTGCGGTGATGTCGCTGATGGCGATGGATTTCACCACCGGCGTCGCCGCCGCGTACAGTGTGCTGCTTAGGCTGCCGGCGCCCTGGCAAGTGTTGGTGCATTGCGGCAGGCTGGCGGTAATGCTGCAGGCGCCAGCACCGACGAAGGTGGCGGTGAAGCCGGAGGTGGTGCTGCCCGCCACCGTGCAATAGCTGGGCGTGGTGGAGGTGAAGGTAACCGGATAGCCGGCGGTTGACGTGGCCGACAGGTTGATCAGCTGGCCTATGTAGCCCGTGACCGGCGGGGTCCAGGTAATGGTGTTCGTTTGAGCGGCCGATGCCAATGCGTTGCCGGACATGAGCACCGGGATTGACACCGATGGGGTGGTCACAAGGATATCCGCGGTGCCGCTATAACTTCCGACCGCGGTTCCTACAGTTGGCGCGAACTGGGCCGTGAATGCGCACCAGGATCCGCCAGGTCCGCTGGTCCCGGCCGTGCAGGAGTTGGCCGTTGCCGGCAGCAGCGTAAACGCCGTGCTCATGGATTGCGCCACGTCGGGAGTGGCCAGAGACGCCTCTGCGTTGCCGGCGTTCTCCAGGTAGACAGTGCCGGCGCCGGTCGCGCCGTCCGCCACGGCGCCGAGATTGATCGCGGCGCCGGAGGTCTGGTTGCGCATGATGACGTTGGCTGTTTTGCCGCTAACGCTCGCCACGTACAGGTCGCCCGCCCAGTCCATCCACAGCGAGTTCGTGATCGGATTGATGGTTGCGATGACGATCGCCTGGGATGGGGTCAGCCCCGGGGTGTTGGTCTCAGTGTTGTAACTGGGAATGCGGACAACGTTGGCGCCGCTCGCGCTGTCGCTCGCGCTGTCGGAGACGATCAAGCTGCCGGAAGCGTCCACCGCCAGGCCGACGGGGTTGGTCACGTCGGGAGGCGTCACGGTGGTCACCACGCCGACGCTGGAGACCTCGAAAATCTCATCCAGGACTGAGTCCGCAATGTACAGGTTGCCGGAGGCATCCACGGCAAGCCCCTCCGGGCTCTCCACGCCAGCCGGGGAGGAGAGGCCTTCGATGGTTGCTTGAGCCAGGGTTATGCCGCCCTGGCCGGTGACGAGATTGTAGGCCACGACGCGGGAATTTGCCCCATCGGAGATGTACAACGTGCCATTGGGTCCTACGGCCAGATGAAGCGCGCTTGCCAACGGCTTGCCGCCGAAAGTGAAGGAAGAGCTGACGATCGTCCGCTTGGTTCCGGCGACAAATGCGCCGGAAGTGCCCGTGTTGGGAATTTCAACGATATCGGGCACGCCATTGTCGGCGACAAACAGATCGCCGTTGGCGTCAAAGGTCAACGCGATAGGCGCTGTAAACCCTGAGGCTACCGTGGTCGGCGATGTCGATGCTGTCGATCCTGCGGGGAACTCGAAGACTTTGCCCGCGGTGCTGTCGGCCACATACACGTTGCCTGCCGGATCGGCTACGACGGAAGCCGGAGCGGTGAGTCCATTGGTGAAAGTGGTGAGAACGCCGGGATCGACGGTGCCCATCGCGCCCTGGCCAATCCCCGCCAATGCCGCGGTTCCGCTGACGTTGTTGGTGGAGTCCGCGATGATAAGCGATGCGTTACGGTTGCCCACCTTCGCCGGGGTGAAGCTGAGGGTCGGTGTAAAGACCGCGCCCGTGGACGCCAGCGCAGGGCTGAAGGTTCCCTGGCCTGCGTTCACAGAGGTAGCGCAAGTGAGCGCGGAGGCCGCGGTCGTGAATTCGGTCGTCGTGACTCCGCCTTCGCTGTCGGTATAGGTCAAAGTGGGCGCCGTGGTGCAATTGGCAGCGCTGTCAATGACCGTAACCGTGGGCGCCGTTGCCGAGGCGGCTCCCACCGTCGAGGCGCCAAGATTGATACTGCCCATCGGCGTGATGAAAACGCCGTCGTTGCCAAGGGAGTTGCTATAGTTCACCTGGTAGAGGTTGCCGGACTGGTCGATGGTCAGGCCTTTGCCGCCCTCGCCCGACACCCTGTAAATGCTCGCGGCGTTCGGACCCGAAGAAGAGTTCGGAATCGCATAGATGCCGTCGTTCGGAATAGAAAAGTAAACGGTGCCCACGCTGCTGATGGCCACGCCGGCGATCCCGTTGTAGTTGGCGGCGCTGTTGTACGTCGTGACTGCCGTTGGAGTTGACGCATAATGACCGCCAGAAAGCGCCAGTTCCTCCACGTAGGTGTTGTTTCCGCTGCTGTTGCCCTGGCCATCGGAGAAGAACAGGTTGCCCCACGGGTCAACGGCCACGCCGCCAAGCGCGGCATACGTGTCGGCGTAAATCACCTGGGGAGAGCTGCAAGCCGGCAGGCTGGCCGCGGCGCACTCGTAAATCGTGTTCTTGTTGTTCGCAGGGGTAGTATCGGTGGCAAAGAAAAAGTTGCCCTGCCCGTCGAAGAGCAGAGAGGAGAACCCGCCATTTTCACCGGAGAACAGCGACTGGCTGCCCGAAGCGAAGACGCACGCCTGGGTATCCGCGGTGCCGCCCGAGCAGTTGGTCGATGGAGTCGTGGTAAATCCCGCATACTGGCCGGTCGAGGCGTTGTATGGAATCTTGATAATGCTCGGGCCGTAGTCGCGCGCGACATACACGTTGCCATATTGGTCGATTCCGGCCGCATTGCTGTTCCCGTAATTGGGAGCGAGGCCGGATTGCGTCCCGCCCGGAGTGCTCTGCCACACGCCGGTGCCGTAGCCTGCGCCGTAAATCACGTAGCCGTTCGCGCCCACGACGAAGGTGCCGCCCAAGGGCGCCTGACCGCTGAACCAGCCGCCGCCGGCGCCGCTGTAATGCATACTGCCGATGAGCACGCTCGGGCCGGTCACCGCGATGGGTGGGGCGTAAGGGTCGCTGGCTCTCGCTGGAACTGCGCTCAGGCAAAGGGTTAGGGCGACGAACAGAACTGCGCATGTTCCCGCCGCGAAGAACCGCACTGGACTCGTCAATTTGTTCAAAAAGATCGTTTGCATACTGGTCTTCTCCGATTCTGGTGCCCGTTGAATTCGAAAATCAGTTACGGTTCCTTTGGTTCCCTATGGGGCGCCGCCTGCTTCAGGCTCGCGGCGCGTGCTGCTCGAAGCGCCATTGTCCCTCTCGCCGGCCATCGCCCCCGCTCTCAAGTCAGACTTAAACTTTTTTCGGGCTTCGACGCTCGCCGAGAAACCTCATCCCGGACGCCCTCGCGTTTCATCGCCTGGCCAAGCCTCTTTACCCGAACCAATGCTCATGCCTGGGCATCCATGAATAGCGACCGGATAGAGAGCGAAATCTATCACTTCCACCTGGCCTTACCTTCCTCGGAAAGATCGAGCCGAAACAGCCACAGAAAATACCTGCAAAAGTAAACTTCGCCCCGGCAACCTTCCGCACGCACACCGGCAGATGATTATCCTTTGAGTTTCGTGCGGATTTAATGTACCAATTTGGTAACGATACACCGTAATCGAGCAAATTCCCCCCTGTCAAGTAAAAAACTCTGAATAAGGCGTATGAGGGAGATGGGAAAGGCGCGTTCCGCGCACGCCAAAAAAGATGGCACGGGAGCCGGTTTCCACCAGCGGGGCTGCCCTCCGGGAGTGCGTGCGGCAGGCCCTTGCGGCACTTCAGGGAAACGCGAGATGGAGCAATAGGAGCGCAGGGGCCTTCGGTCACGAGGACGCGGCGGCGTGATAGGATGGCTGACGCCTGTTCCAGCCGAAGCAAGGGCAATCGATTCGGCGAAGGCAAAGGAAACATAACCCGATGCCGATGAAGGCGATGAAGAAAAAGGTTTCGGCGACGATGCGCAATGCGGGGCGGCACGCGGCATTTTGGTTGAGCATCCCGGTATGCCTTTGCTTGACGGCGTGCGGAGGAACGACCAACTCCGTGAGCACGGGCGGAGGCCGCGGGACGACGTTAACGCCGGCGGTGACGGTTTCAGCAAGTCCGTCGAGCATCACGACGTTTGAAAGCACGACGGTGACGGTGACGGTGAGCGGCGAGAGCGGGACGCCGACCGGAACCGTGACGCTCTCCAGCGGCGGTACGAGCCTGGGCTCCGGAACGTTGAGCGGGGGGAGCGCGCAGTTCACGATTGCCGCCGGGATGCTGGCGGCGGGCATCGATGCGCTGGCGGCCAGCTACACGCCGGACTCGAACAGTTCGTCGACCTATAACAGCTCATCTGGGACCGGTACGGTGATGGTGACGGCAACGACAACGCCGACGGTGACGGTGTCGGCAAGCCCGTCGAGCATCACTACCGCGCTGAGCACAACGGTGACGGTCGCCGTGAGCGGAAGCGACGGCACGGCGACCGGCACGGTGACATTGACCAGCGGCAGCTATAGCTCAGGCGCGGTCACGCTGAGCGGCGGCAGCGCGCAGATCGTCGTGCCCGCCGGCTCGCTCGCCACCGGGTCGAACACGCTGACCGCCAAGTACACGCCCGACGCCAACAGCTCCTCCATCTATAACGGCGCATCGGGCACGGGCTCGGTGACAGTTTCCGCTCCCACGCTGATTACGCCTTCGGTGACGGTCTCGCCGGTCCCGTCGAGCATTAGCACTTCGCAGGGCACGATGGTGACGGTGACGGTGAGCGGGGGCAGCGGAAATCCAACGCCCACCGGCTCGGTGACGCTCTCGGGCGGCAGCTACAACTCAGGCGCGGTCGCGCTGAGTGGCGGCAGCGTGCAGTTCGCCGTTCTTGCCAGCTTGCTTACGGCCGGGACCGATACGCTGACAGCCACGTACGTGCCGGACGCAAAAACTCCGTCACCATATGCCAGCGCAACGGGAACGGGCTCGGTGACGGTGACCGGTCCTGTCACCTATATATTGACCGTCGATTCCGCCGCACCCTCCAGCGGCATCAGCATCTCTGCCTTCCCGGCCGACAACAACTCCAAGAGCAACGGAGCCACGCCGTTCGCGCTGACCTATAACGGCGGGACGCAGATCACGCTTACCGCGGCGCTCAATGCCGTTGTCTCGGGCAGCAGTCTTTCCTTCGTCTCATGGAGCGGGTGCACATCCACGAGCGGAACCAGTGGAAGCATCTGCAGCGTGACGGTGAACGCCCCCACCACTGTGACAGCGGCCTACAACCAGACGGGAATTACTTCCATCACCGTGTCGCCGGCGAGCGCTACGATTGGGACCCAGCAGCAGTTCACGGCCACCGTGAATGGCACCGGCAGCTACAGCCACGCCGTGACATGGACGCTGAGTTGCACTTCGTGCGGCAGCCTGAGGGAGGGCGACTTTGCCTCAACCACAACCACCACGGCGCTCTACAACACGCCTTATCCGGCGCCGGCGAAGGTGACGGTGACGGCGACAAGCACCGAGGACACCTCGATCAGCGGCAGCGCGACCGTGACCCTGAATCCGCCGGCCGCGACGGCGGGGCCAACTCTTGCCGTGGACGTGAACACGCCCAACAACAGTAGCGAGAATCCGCACACGATCAATCCGTACGTGTACGGAATGAACGCATACCTGCTGGACGCGGCTACGGAGAAGACAGCAAATTTTGGGATCCTGCGCTGGGGCGGCGACGACACCTCGCGCTACAACTACCAGAACGGGTGGACCAACTCCGCCAGCGACTATTACTTCCTCAACGGCAACGGCGCGGCCTTCATGTTCCCCAACCCCGCCAGCGGCGAGAACTTCACGCAGTTCTTCCCGGCCGTGGATGCGACCGGCGCAGCGGCGCTGGGCACGGCGCCGGTTCTCGGGTGGGTCAGCAACGGCTCGTATACGTGCAGCTTCACCGAGTCGGCGTACCCAGGCCAGGAAAGCTACGTCAACGGCTGCGGCAACGGCATCTATGCCGACGGCTCCGAGGGATGCACGAGCTCCGGCGGCTGTAACCTCTACGGCAACAACACCATCGCCGCCATTACCAGCATTCAGGAAACTCCGCCGAGCATCGCCACCGCTCCCGCACCCGGCTCGGTGACAACCGCGTGGGCTGACGCCACATGGTCCGGCGGCTGGGTGAACTCGATTGTGACCGGCTACGGCAACGGTACGAGCGGCAAAGGCGTGGCCATGTGGGATCTGGACAACGAGCCTCCGTGGTGGGATGCCGTGCATCGCGACGTGCATCCCGTTCCGTTCACCTACGACGAAGTCACCAACAACGGGATCGGGACGGCGCTGGCGATCAAGACCGCCGACCCCACGGCGCTGGTCAGCGGACCAGTGATCGACTACTGGTGGGCGTACTTCTATTCCAAGAAGGACATCGAGCAAGGCTGGAACACGGGCCCCTGTTACCAGCCGTGGAGCAACCCGACCGAGCGCGCAGCGCACGGCGGCGTGCCGTTGATCGAGTACTACCTGCAGCAATTCAAGAGCTATTCGCAGCAGTACAACATCCGGCTGCTCGATTATGTGGACATTCACGGCTATTTCGCGCCCGACTATCCGTCAGGCAGCGGTAACTCTGTCGCCTTCACGACCGCAGGCGACACCCAGGAGCAGGAGGCGCGCATGACCGGGACGCGCGTCTTCTGGGATCCGACCTACACCGATCCCAGCAACAATTACCCGCAGCCGAATTACTCCACGGACCCGAGTTCCTTGAGCTGCACCGTGCCGGCGCAGGCGCCGGAACTGATCCCGATGCTCGAATCGTGGGTGAACAGCGACTACCCCGGCACGCAAACGGCCATCGACGAGTATAACTTTGGTGGCATGGAAGCGATCAACGGCGCGGTGGTCGAGGCAGACATTCTGGGCATCTTCGGGCGCGAGGGCCTGGGCATGGGCGCGCTGTGGCCGTCGGGACCCAATAACGAGATCGACTCCGTTGCGCAGAACCCCGTGAACTACGCCTTCGCGATGTACCGCAACTACGACGGCAACGACGCGATGTTCGGCAACACGTATCTCGACGCGAGCAGCGCGGCATCCGGCGGCGGCGATGGCGAAAGCCAGCTCGCGGTCTACGGCGCCCAGCGAAGCTCCGATAACGCTATCACCGTGATGGTCATCAACAAGACTTACGGTTCCCTGACCTCAACCATCAACCTCAAGAACTTGACCGTGGCCAGCGGCACCAGCGCGCAGGTTTATCAGTACTCGAGCGCCAACCTGAACGCCATTGTCCAGCAGGCGGCTGTGAGCGTGACTCCGCCCACCGGGAGCGGAACCACAAGCACGATGAGCTATACTTTCCCGGCCCAGTCCATCACGCTCTTCGTGATCCCGAACTAGAAGGAAACAGCGGCGGAGGCGGGGTTAGCGGAGCTGGGCGGGCGCCGGAAGGCGATCGCGTTTCATGCGCGGCGGGCCGGAAAAGCCGGCGGAGGACTTTATACGAAGCAGGGAGCCCACAAACTCCGAGAAGCACTGCCGTACATTGAGGAGCGGGATACGAATGCAGCGAACAAGCGCAGGGAGCGGGCTTGCTGGTGTCGCGAATCGAGAACGCGCGGGCCAAGCGGGGGCATCTGCAGCCCAGAAAACGCGATTTTCGCATGATTATTTTTCTTCGACGAGTGCAGAAAAATTCTCTTGACAGAATCGAGCCGCTAGAGTGAGAATCACGTGTCATCAAATGCAGAATAGAAACTGTCATCAAATGCAGAATGATAATCTGTGTTCTATCGCTCAAAGGATGAAGAGCTTATGCGGAGGGTGCAGCCTGCTGGCCAACCGCCGTGTGGGTTTCACGGTACAATCGTGGCGTCTGGCGGACGACGGGGACACCGTCCGTACAACCGCTCTTGAGTAAGCATCTTAAGGACTGTGTGAGGACTGCGGACCGGGTGCAGATCGGACCAAAGGAACGTAGCCGACGGGGGAACTACCATGAGGTTCTTTTCACGGATAAGGCCAACAGCCTCGTTGCTGGTAACGCTAGCATTGTTTTTGGTAGCGCAATCGGCGCTTTACGGGCAGGCAACAGGCAACGTGACTGGCGTCGTCGAAGATACGACCGGCGCCGTCATTCCGAAAGCTGTCGTCGTCTTGACTAACCTGGCGAATGGGGCCCAGAGCTCCACCACCAGTAATGCCGCAGGAGCGTTCGCGTTCGCGGGCCTCACTCCCGCGACGTACAGCTTTGAGGTGACAGCCACGGGCTTCGAGCCGTGGAAGACTCAGCCTTTTCAGGTGCACGCGGGCGATCAGCTCGGCTTTAATAATGAAATCCGGATGAAGGTGGGCGCGGCCACCGCCGAAGTGACGGTCGAGGCCAAGAGCGAAACCGGAATCGCCGCTCTGGATACTGCCGAGCAAAGCGACATCATCAACTCCGACGAGTTGAACACGCTCAGCGTGGTGGGCCGCGATGCGACCGAGCTGGTCCGCATGTTGCCTGGCTACGCGCTGTCCACGGGCGACCAGGGCCTCTTCAACCGGCCGGGATACAATTCGGCGGTGGTGGGCCTGAGCGGCCCCACGGGCGCTTTCTCCGCCAATGGCGCGGGCGTAACCGGCATCGCCATTGTCACGGATGGCGTCTCGCTTACCGATATTGCCACCAACTCGGGCTCGGTGCAGCAAATCAACATCGAGATGGTGGACTCGGTGAAGGCGACGAACTCTTCTTTCGGCGCCGCTTACTCCAAAGGGCCGGCGGTGATCAGCGCGGAAAGCAAGCAGGGCGCCTCCAAATTTCACGGCGAGGCCTACTTCGCCGCCAGGAATACGGATCTCAACTCCAACGACTGGTACGACAACTACCTGCGCCAGTCGCGGCCGGCGGGGTCCTACTACTACCCCGGCGCTCAGTTAAGCGGCCCCCTGCCGCTGTTCAGCCGCAGCCACCCGAAGCTGTTCTTCTTTGCCGGGTACGAATACTACAACCAGAGCTTTGAGGCCAATCAGGAGGCCATCTCGAGCTGGGTGCCCACCATGGCGGAACGGCAGGGGGATTTCAGCCCCGCGTCGCTCAGCGCCGAACTATGCGGTCCGCGCCCCGACGGCGCCGCCAATCCCAACTCCATTCAAGCGATGTGCAACTCTGACAACTTTCTCCCCAACGGAACGGCAGTGACCAACTACAATGCCCAGCCGTATGCCAATTCCTCCGGCGAAGCGCTGGTGAACTGGTTCCCGCTGCCCAATGCCGATCCCTTCGCCAATCCCTTTGGCTACAACTATATTCAACAAATCATAGAGACCCAGAACGGACAGCAATTCAAGGCCACGCTGAATTACAACATCAACGAGAAAAGCAGCCTGTTCCTGGTGTACGGGCTGCAAAAGCAAATCGCGCAGGATCCGGTGGCTCTGAACCAGTCTTTCCCTCAGGCTGCCGTACCCTATCCCGGCGATATCACCACGGGCGATATATCGAGCATTCTCTCGGCCCGCTACTCGCACACCCTCGGCTCTGCTATGAGCAACGATTTTGCCGCCGCCCTGTCCTTCGTGAGCCTGCCCGGCAAGATGGGCAACCCTCGGGGGGTGGACCGCTACGACATGAGCTATTACAACTGTAGCGACGTGTCGGAGCGCGCAGCGGGAACCTGCCCTTACAGCATCGGCAACAACTTCGATTATCTGGGCATGTACAAGAACACCGGCGATCTCTCGATCCCCGCGGTCGGCGGCAATAACGGCGTCGGCTATCCCTTCCTGCTCATGCCGGGAGGGTTCTATAACAACCGGGTACATACCAAGAAGGTCGACCCCATTGTCCAGGACGATTTGAGCTGGCAGTTGAGGAGCCACTTCCTGCAATTCGGCGCCTACTGGGAGACGGGGACGTACAATGGCGTTGCCGATCCTTCGCATGCCGATCCGCAGGGCGAATACACGTTCAATCCCGGCAACGGCTACTTCGAGTACTCCGCTACGAACACCGCGCCCTACGCCGGCTGCCAGAATCCCAGCATCGAGGGCACGCTGCGCAACTCGGGAGTCAATTACCTGGGAAGCTGCTACAATCCCACGGCCATGATGTACGAGGGTTACGCGGATTCTTTTGACCAGACGAATTTTGCGCCGCTCGTCGACATGCGTTACATGACCGTGGCCGGTTATGTGAACGACACCTGGAGGATTCATCGCCTGTCGGTGGTTTTGGGAGCGCGCATCGAGCACCTCGGTCCGTGGACGGACAAGCATAACAACGGCCTGGCGACGTTCTCCGACAGCCTTTACAACACGGAGTGCGGCGGCTACACGCGCGATTGTTCCGGCGCCAACATGCCGGGCATCACCTGGTATTCGCAGAAGTCGGGCGTATCGAATTCCGTGAGTGCGCCGCCGACGATCTACTTTACTCCCCGCGTGGGCGCATCCTGGGATCTCTTCGGCAAGGGGAAGACGATCGTACGCGGCGGCTGGGGCATCTACCGGAATGAGGAACAGTTCAATCCCTATGCCCTGGCAGCGGCCACGGCTCAGGATTACAAAGACAGCCGGCTCGTAGGACCTCTGACCTTCAGTCAGATCGACAGCGAGTCTCCCCTCAATCCTCCCGACATCAACGCCTATACGCTCACGCCGTCGGATACGGTTCGCCCGGTTTACTACCAATACAGCCTCTCCGTCGACGAGCGCATGCCCTGGAACTCGATCGCGCAGATCGCCCTTGTAGGCAGCCGCAACGTCAATCTCGGCTCCTACAACGGCAGCAGCTACAACGAGGCGTCGGACATCAACGTTATTTGCGGTATCGAGACCGGCTGCCCAAAAAATAATAACCCGTACATGGTTGGCACGGCCTTTCCGGACAGCCTGCTTCAAGTACTACCCGTCGCCGGCTCGAATCCGGACTGGTTGAATATGCTCGCGGTGACAAACCCCAATTACGGAGGGGGCGGCATTGGCGGGTTTGACACCCAGGAGCAGGACTTCTTCCGTCCTTACCCGTTCTACCAGCACGTCTACGCGCTGAAGCATGACTTCTATTCGAACTACAACAGCTTGCAGGCGCAGTGGAACAAGCAGGCGGGCATGGTGACCTTTGGCGCCAACTATACCTTCGCCAAGAACCTGGCTACCGCGGCGACCTGGGCCAACAACATCGTCGACCCGGTCCATCTGCGCAACGACTACAATCCGGTGCCGTACGACCGCACGCAGACGTTCAACATCCACTATTTGCTTGACCTTGGGAAGCGTTACAAGGGCTCGGCATTGCTGGCCTCCGAGCTCATCAATGGATGGCAGGTTTCGGGAATCTCGACCGTGAGCAGCGGATTCCCGATCGCGTCGGAATTCAACGAGAATTTCGGCTTCGGCTACGGCGGGGTTCAGCCGGTGGGTGTCCCGTATCCAGACCAGTCCCTTCCCAGCGAAAGTCAGACGGTCAATTGCGAATACGTCTGGCACGTTCCGGCCATCAACGGCACCAACTACTGCACGACGAATATGAATCCGACAGTCTGGCTGGGCACGCCCGACGTGGAATTGATGCCGACGCTGCCCGGAAATCCGAAGAGCGGGCTGAAGACCCATCAGTTCATCAATCCGCTGGCCTTCGGGCTGCCGGAGCCGGCCACCAACGGGGTGTTTCGTCTGCCCTACATGCACGGACCGGCGTACCTCGACCACGATGTGACGTTGCTGAAGAACTTCTCGGTACGCGGGGGGCAGAATCTGCAGCTGCGGATGGCGGCTTTCAATGTGTTCAACCATCCATTGGTTAGCTTTAACCAGCAGAACACCAACAACCTGAACCTGAGTTTCCAGCAGGCAACGGTGGGTCAGGCGCTCACCAGCAATGTGATGGTGTACCCCGACTTCGGCGTGGCGAACATCAAGGTCGGGAACCGGCTGGTGGAAGTTGAGGCGAAGTATTCGTTCTAAGGTTTTTCCGAGCAGGCCTCTGCGTTGGCGCCGCAGGCTGCCGAGCGCAGAACCGGCGAGTGGTTCATAAGAGGGCGGTGCCTGGCGAATCCGTGGGAAACGGCCGGCAGGCAAGCCGCTTGTAAAGGCAGGTTGGAGTGAAGTTGGGGAGGCAAGGTATGAACATCGAGTCTTCTATCGTTTTTCGTCGCGTCGCACGGATCGCGTGCCTGGTTCTGATTGCCGGTCTGCTGCCAGCGAGCGCGGCCATGGCTCAGTTGCCGATTACGATCACGCCCGGGAACCCGCCTCCGGTACTCAGCGGCTCGGTCATCCCTTTCAACCACGGCGCGACGGGTGCATGGGGCCAGATCTACTCGATGAGAATCGCGCCCAGCGGCAATATCCTGTTCTTAGATTCAGCCCTGGGCAACCTCTATCAGCTCGCGCCCGGCGCGTCGGAGCCTTCGTTGGTTGTGGGGCCGGGAGGGCAAAGTTCAGGGGCAAACAGCTGCACGACCCTGGATGCCGCGGGAGATTACTATAACGCAGGTATCGCGGTCGACTCCGCCAACAACCTTTACATCGGCAACCGCTACAGCTCCATTGCGGCGTTCTGCGTGGTGCCGTACGATGCGGCCTCGAACTCCTGGAACTTCCAGAAAGCCGCCGTCTTTGGCCCTCCTACAATCACGTCGGGAGGCAACTCCGTGGTGCTCAACCCGCAGGAGCTCTTTATCGTCCCCTGCAGCGGTTCCTGCACGACCAATACGATGTTCTTCAGCACCTCCGGCGCTGCCGGAGGCGACGCGATCTATGAGCTCACCGTGAACGTGTCGACAGGCGCCATCACCAACCTGACACCTGTCATTACTAATTTGCAGGATTTCGCGGCCTCCATCACCGTTGACCATGCTGGCAACCTCTACTTTGTCGAGAATATCTATCCCACTCCGGTGAAGGAGAGAGTTCCGGGAATTCTCGAAGTTCCCGCCGGCGTAACCGGTCTTGTGGCCAGTGGAAGCGGCTCCGAGGCGACTCTGTCGCCGCCGATTAGCGGGACGACCGGGTCGTCGGCCAACTTTACCGGCATCGGAGGAATTGCTTTCGACGCGCAAGGCAACCTGTACTTTGGCAGCGTCAATAACGCCAGCTACGCCGGATATGTAGACGGCGTGTTTATGATTCCCAACGAGGGAACCCCCACCAGTCCCAGCCTAAACTGGGACGATACGGTGATGGTTTCGCCGGTTACCGGGGGGCATGAGCCCTTGGTCGATCCCAGGGGATTCCTGTGGATCGCGCTGGGGGGCACCACGAACAACTGGGCGCCTACCGGGACGGCGGCTTCGACTTGCGACACCACGAGCGCCCAGACCATCGAAGCTACGTGCCTGGTAAAAGCCGTCGCCATATGGAAGCCCGGGACGTCCAACCTGGCCTCGGGGGCGGCGGGTGGCTCAACCCCAGTGGCAATTACGGCCTACTCGGTGCCGGCAGCGGGCGGCACGCTGGACCTGACCGCAAACAATTCCTTCACGGAAGACCAGGTGGTGACGATCTCGGCGCCGAATTCGAGCGATCCCCTCTATCCGCTCAACGGCCTCGGCTTTTTCGTGCAGGAAAGCTCCCTGAGCAGCACTCAATTCGCGGTTTCCACGAGTCTTCTTTCCGGCGGCGCCAGCGGCGCCACTTCGGCAACTGCGACGTTGACGCCCTATTCGACGGTCTACTACACCTTCAACGCGGCCACGACCCCGGCCAGCTTTAGCTTCGGGCTGAGCAATAACGATTTCAAGATCATCCCCAATCCGACCCCGGACACGGGCTTGACTACTCCGGTGCTGCCCTGCACGGCAGGCACAACCTATCCTGCTTTCAGTGCGACCGAGGAAACGTCGACCAACCCCTCCACGGACTACAGTTGGTGCTCTCTCTTTGTGCAGCTCACTACCACAGCGCCCGGAGCCGTGGAGAGCGATGTGCAGATGCTGAACTCCGGCAGCGCCGTCATCACGGGGAGCAATGCCTTCCTGGGCGGCGTCGGACAAGGGGCGGCGATCTCCAGCGTGGCTACCCCCACGGTATCGACCATCGCTACCTCGGGTTTGAGCGAACCCGAGCAGGTAGCGGTCGATTCGCAGGGAGGCATGTATGTGGCGGATAAAGGCCTGAAGGCGATCGAATACTATCCTGCCGGAACCACCGATGCGACCTCGGGCACAAAGGCCCTGGGCGGCAGCCTTTCGGGGCCTACGGGCGTGGCTGTCGATGGGGCAGGCGATCTCTTTATCGGCGACTCCGGCTACGTCTACGAGATTCCGTATATCGAGGGCAAGCTGCAGACGACGGAGCGGACCGTGCTTGCCAGCGGCCTGGGCAGCCAGTTGAGCCTGGCCGTGGACAGCATGGGCGATGTTTTTGCCGCGGATCAGACCAAGGCGCAGGTGGTCGAGATACCGAACCCGCAGTCCGCGCTTCTGCGGCAAAGCTTGTCTCTCTTAACGCTGGGAGCCAGCGCCAACTTCACGGGGCCGACGGCGATCGCTACCGACAACTCCGGGAACGTGTGGGTGGCCGACGGAACCAACCTGTGGGAGATCACGATGCCGTTTGGCGGGATTGCGAGCAGTCCGGCCACCACCAAGCTGCCATCCGGGGTGACGGGACTAGCCATCGACCCGTCAGGTTCCGTGTTTGTAACGAGCCCCAGCGGCCTGTACTGGATACCCTATCAGTCCTCCGGCCTCGATATGAACGGCGAGGTTCTGATGGCAAGCACCTTGGGCTCCGGCAGTGTCGCGCCCGTCGGTGTGGCGTTGGACGGGTCGGAGAACGTTTATGCCGATTACGGCTCCAGCACCACCGCGGGCCTGGCGCAACTGAGCATAAACGGCACGATTAACTTTAACAACACTTACTCGGAGATTACTCCAGGCTCGCCTGACGAAGTCGATGCGGGGTTATACAACCTTGGCAATACGCCTCTGACGCTAGCGGCATTCTCTCCAAACAACGGCGGCGACACCTTCACGGGCTCGAGCGACTACTCAATATTGCAGGCAGCCAATTTCAACACGCCCGCCTGCAGCTCCTCGACCGGCGTCTCGCCGGGAAACTGGTGCTATCTCGGTTTGCAGATATTAGCCGCGGCTGCGAGCCCGGACGACACCGCAACCTTGACCGTCGAAAGCAACGCCGAGAATGTGCCTGCTACGCCTTCAGGGCTGAATCTTGCGCTCTCGGCCACTGTCATCGCAGATCCTCGGCCTGCCACACAGATCCAAGTGAGCTTCACGCCGGTCATCAGCTCGGGATGCTTCGGTTCCACCTATCCAGGGTGCCAGACGGCCACCGTGACGGTTACCTCGGCCGCGGGTACGCCGTCGGGCAGCGTGACGCTCCTGGTTCCCGGCAGCGGTGTTAACCAGGATGATCAGACTGGAACGCTGGTCGCCTCCAGTACCGCCGGCACGGCCACGGCCACATTCAGCTTCACCAATCTCTCCGGTGGACCGTACCCCGTCCTGGCGACGTATGGAGGCGAAGGCGAACTGCTTCCTACGCCGTGCACTGGCGCTTCCTGTTTCGCGGGAAGCGCGGTCAAAACGACCCTCACGATTAGTACTGCGACGCCGGCGTTTACCGTCGGACCTCCGGGCAGCGAGGGCTGCCTGAGCTGGACGGCGAAAAACTGCACGCCGGACCCGTCGAAGGTGCAATCCTACCTGGGCACGGATTTTGTCCAGTACACGACGAGCAATTGGTTTACCGCCTTGGTGACCTCGAGTGTAGGAACGCCGACAGGCTCCGTGAGCTTCCTGGTGAACGGACAGCCGGTCGATCCGACGCAACTGCAGAATTCGCTGAGCGGCACTGGCCTCGCCAGCTTCACGCTGGTCAACCTTCCAATAGGCACTTACACGATCACCGCGCAGTACAACGGCGACCAGAACTACAGCAGCGAGGACATCGTGCTGCCGACCTTCCAGGTCATCCCTCCCAGCATCGAGATCACTGCCAACCCAGCGGCGGTAACCACCAAGGCAGGAACGCCCGTTCAGACGACCCTCAACCTGGAGCCGCTGGTGGGATTCAACGGATTCCCGAGCCTGGAGTGCGTCTCGGCCACCTTGCCGCAGTACGCGGAGTGCACATTCGCCTATCCCAATACCGGCCAGGGGACCGTAGGCGTAGGGCAGCCCAATACGACGCCGCCCTCCACCGTCGTGGTCACCATCAGCACGAATGTGCCGGTCAACAGCGGTACGGCATCGCTTGCGCGGCAGGCGCCCTGGGCCTTGGCCGGGCTCTTTGGAGTGGGCCTGCTGGGGCTGATCGCCGGTCGCAAGAGAGTCAACCGTTACCTCACCATGGTTTGCCTGGCGGTCATGCTCTCCGGCGTATTCATGGCGGTGACCTCCTGCACCAATGCGGGATACTCAACGCCGTTGAAGGCGCCCCCGGTGCAAACGCCGACTGGAACCTATAGCGTGAAGATCATCAGCTACAATCCGGCGAGCTTGTTGCAGAACTCGCTGGCCAACACGCCGGCGTACACGCTGCAACTGACGGTTCAATAAGGCTGCCCAAGACAGGGCAAAAAATCGCGCTTTCCGGGAGCTGGAGGCGGCTCCCGGAGAGCGAAGAAGAAAAAAGCAAGCCTCGAGCCGCGAGAAGAGAAGCCGCTCGCGGAGATTCGATACGAGTACTTTTCGGGAGGAATGCCATGGCCACCACGTCGTTCACCGCACCGCGCCGCCTTGCCAGGATTGCATTTGCGCTGATGCTGCTTAGTCTTTGCTTGACAGGAACAGCCATAGGTCAAGCTCCGCCGGCGGTGACCGCGAGTGCTCCGGCCGGTCTGACCCATCCCAAGGGATGGGGCCAAATCGAGCAGACGGCGATCGATTCGAACGGCGACTGGCTGGTGGTGGACTACGCCAATGGCGCGGCTTATCTGTTCCCCGCCAACGGCGGAGCCATGATTACGCTCGTCGCCCCTGGCGGCCTCGGCGGTGGCAACAACCCGGTAGCGCTCTTCGACCCGGCTAACAACATCTATTTTAGCGGCGACTGGAACAACTGCTTAGAGGATTACCTTTACGACGCGGCCACGAATTCCTGGCCAGGGATTTCGGTGCTGACACCGACCAATAATACGGCTGCTGAATGCGGAACCACTCCGCCCACATTGGCCCAGTACAGTATCTTTCCCGGCCCCGGGTTCCCCAAGGGAACGTGGTACTTCCAGCCGTGGGGTGTCGCCATCGGCAACGCCAACACCAGCACGAATCCCGACAACATCATCGTGGGCAATCAGAACGGGAACTACATCTTCAGCATGAACATCACAGGCGCCTGGAGTAATCCCTCTGTCCCGCAGAACGGCAATGGGGATGACACAAACGTCACCGGCATCCTCTATGGCATGACGAATCGCCCTATCTCGATCGCCGCGGATCCGGAGGGCAATATCTACTTTGTTGAAGATGCAAATAACGGTGGCTCCAACGGGGGCAAATACTTGCCCGGCGTATATCAAATTCCCGCATCGGCCGTGGCTGCCGACATTGCTACAGCGAAAGCCGCCGGGGTGGAGTGGGAAACTGCCCTGAGTTCCGACTGCCCAGTCCCTGCCTTGGCCGCCGGAAGCCCGCCGCCAACTGGCTCCAGTTGCCTCACTCGCGTCGATCCCAACCTGCCCAATGTGACGGGAGTCGTCACAGACGCGGCCGGCAACCTGTACATCAGCGACGGGTCGGAAGGCGTCTTCATGGTTCCGAACCCATCCGGAACCCCGGCACCCTCGGATGCATCGCTGCTGACCACCCTGCCTACTCAGGGCGAGGTTGCGGTTGATCCGGCGCGCAAGATTTTGTATGTTCCGACCACCAAGAAACAAAGCAACGGTCAGGCGGATGTGGCCAAGGTGGGCATCGGCTACGCGGAATTCGGCGGGTTAAGCGTCGGCACCACGACCGCCACGAACGTGCCCGTCGAATTCGACTTTAACAGCAGCGTGACCCCGGCGAATTTCACCATTGTGGAAACCGGGATGACGACGCCCGAATTCTCCATCACCGGCGGAACCTGCACCACGGGCTCGGCCTACGCGGCCTTGTCCTCCTGCACCGAGAACTTGAACTTCACCCCGGCCGCGGTGGGCAGCACATCCGCGAGATTGTTGATGCTCGACGCCGAGAGCAACATTTTGGCCTCGATACTGCTGCACGGCACCGGGCTGGGCGCGGACGCTCAGGCAGCTCCGGGCGTAGAATCCACGATTGGCTCGACTCTGAAGACGCCGACTCAGGTGACGACAGACGCCTTGGGCAATGTTTATGTTGCGGATCCAGGCCTGAAGGAAGTTGTCGAATACGCGGCTGGCTCCAGCACCGCAGCCCCCATCGGCACGGGATCGGTTACATTGGCTGCCCCGACCGGCGTGGCGGTTGACGGCGCGGGCGATGTCTTTATCGCCGATAGCGGAAACGTGTACGAAGTACCCTTTGGGCCAAGCGGATTGAACGCCTCGGGCATAGTCGCCCTGCAGAGAGGCCTGGGTTCCAACCTGAGTTTGGCTGCCGATGGGCTAGGCGATCTCTATGTCGCCGACCCGAGCAATCGCCGCGTGGCGAGGGTGGCCGGGATTGGCGACTCCAGCTCCGGCGCCCTGGTGCAGTCGACAACCATGCTCACCTCCGGCTTCACGGCGCCATCCGCTGTTGCCGTAGATTCCAACAACAATCTTTTCGTCAGCGACGGCACAAATCTCTTTGAGCTGCAGGGCGGCCTGGGCACGACAACAACCGTTTTGAGCAGCTTGAGCGGCGTCACCGGCCTGGCCGTCGATCCTTCCGGCGCCGTCTATTTTTCCTCGACTAGCGGTACCGAGCGCATTGCCATTGTGGGCGGCGTTGCCGGCAGCGCGTCTGTAATTGCGCCGGATGTGACCAGTTCTTCGTCCGTGGCGCTTGACCGGTCGGGCAATGTGTACGTGACCCCGGCTGCGGGTCCTGGCGTTAGACTCGTCAGCACCACCGGAATCGTCAACATAGGCAATCCAGGTTCACTACCGTCCACCATCACGAACATTGGCAACACGACGCTTTCGATTACCGGCTACACCGATTACTCATTCGTCCTCGACTCGGTGACGATCACGAACTTCACGGGCGCCGATGGGAGCCCCGCGTGCGTAGCGGGCAGCCCCATCGCGGCCGGGGATACCTGCCAGGTAGTAGTCACCTTCGCTCCAGAATCCGGACAGCAGGGCGCGCTCACCGGCTGGGTCCAGGCAACCAGCAATGCCATTAACGCTCCCATCACGATCGACGCGACCGGCAACGGTCCGGCTTTGACCAATTCAACGGTCCAGGTTACCGTGGGCAGCGGACCCCAGGTGATCAGTACGTCCTTGACGGTGACTGTGAGCCCGAAGAGCGGCGCGGGCGTGACTCCCACGGGAACGGTCCAGGTGAGCTATCCGTCCTGGACGGTGGTCGTTCCCAGCACATGCGCGAGCGCGCCGTGCGCTCCAACCATCAATCAAGTTACCGTGACGGCTGCGTTGCCGTTGATCAATGGCGTGGCTCAGTTCACCGGCAACAACGCCCTGGCGCCAGTCCTGGCAGGACCCCAAACCTTTACTGTCGGTTACACGGGCGATCGCGTCTACGGCGAGTCGACGGGAAGCACGACTGCGAACGTGGCGAAGTCCTCGATTGCGGGCTTTATCGCCGATTCCAAACCGCCGTCGTATCTGCCGTTCGTTGAGGAAGGGAACCCGCCGAGCAGCGTGTCGCCTTATGACGGTACGCAACTGTACTGGACATACAGCATGCCGGTGACTGTCAATACCGCGATCGGAATTCCCACAGGCACGATAACCTTTAACGATAATTCCGCGGCCTGCCCCACCGGAACCTCGGCTTCGGGGGTAGGCGCGGCCATCTGCCTGCTGGCGAATTACTCCGGTATAGCGTGTCCACAGAGCCTGGGCTCCGGAGCCCAATATGTGGTGAACAACACCAACTACAGCTCCGCGACCGCGGGCGCCACGGCTACCTTCGGTACCAGTTGCCTGCAGATGCCGGAGTTCACAACCTACACTCCCGTCGTGTCGACGCACTACATCACACCGGTGTATAGCGGCGATGCGAATTTCAATGGGGCTACAGACCCGGTGTCCACTCTCTTCCAGGCCCTTGCTGGCCCCCTGGTGAACATCACTCCCACCGCCCCTGCGGCTCCTTCTGTTCCTATCTCCGCGGCCTCCGTGACCGTGCATGCGGGATCGACGGCGAACCTGACACTCTACCTCGCGCCGCTGCTGGGCTACGGCTTCCAGGGAAAAGGCGGGATATTGGACAATTACAATTTCCCGGTGACCCTGACATGCGACAATCTGCCGCCGCACGCCGAATGCACGTTTGCCTACCCCTCAGGCATCAGCTCCTATCAGCCTAACGCCCCCGATTCGGCGCAGATTTGCCCCCAGCCCAACCTGGATACGAATTCGGACAGTGCGGCGGCGTTCGAGGCGCTGGCTGAAAACGGCGGGTGCAACGCGAACGGTGTCGGGGTTGTCACGCTCACCATCAACACCAACGTGTCCACTGGCACCAACACCACCGGTCAAAACGCTGCCGCTGCATCGGTCACTTTGGCATCGATTTTTGGCGTGGGAATGATAGGGCTTTTCATCCGGCGCAGGGCGTTCGAGAAAGCGCGCCGGCTCTTGATGATGGTGCTGATGATCGTTGGTGGCGGGCTTGCGGTTACCCTGAGCGCCTGCAATACCACCAACCTCGCTCCCCTGGCGCAACTTGCTACTCCGTCGGGAACCTACGCAGTGACCATCACGGCGTCGCAAGTGGGCACTCAGTGTGTTCCGTTGCAGAGCACGAGCAGCAATTGCACGACAGCCAGCGGGGGACAAGGCAAACTGGTCGCCGGCTCGAACAACCAGGTTTCTCTGCCGTATTACATTAACCTGACGGTGCAGTAAGAGCCGGCCAGCGTACAACTGGAACCACGCTTAACATGATCGCGCCGCGCAAGCGGCGCGATCGTTTTGATGGTGCGCCCGGCAGGGCGCACTCACTTGGGGGTGCAAGTCCCCTACACACCCGGCAAGGGGAAGTGTTAGCTGAACGGCAAGGGTGTCCATCGTGAGGTGGAATCTGGAGGAAGCTGTAGGCAAA
>Ga0224557_1001173_pt1 | contig 26160 bp, 19 predicted proteins | sample 714S31014metaG_FD_180677 | JGI IMG/M metagenome (GOLD analysis project Ga0224557, IMG submission 180677) | Peat soil microbial communities from Stordalen Mire, Sweden - 717 S3 10-14 | ecosystem: Environmental > Terrestrial > Soil > Wetlands > Peat | place: Sweden: Norrbotten County, Stordalen... | reverse complement strand
TTGCAAATTACTGAAAACAAAACCGCAGGGGCTAAAGCCCAACATGATTTTGTTGCTCTTCCGGCACGACTGAAGTCGTGCCCTGACACTTTTTGCAGTCTCAATGGAATTTTGCAAGAGGCTCCTTTGAAGTACTTATTTATGCGCACTGCCTTAGAGGCAGTGTTCTTGAATAGCGCTTTAATGAGAAACAGCAATCGACTGTCTTAGAAGTTGGCCCCGGCTGTCCGGGATTCAATACTTGCTCAAAACAATCGACGACTCACCTAAGAACTCGCCCGAAAAGAGGACATTTCAGACAAAGCCGCCCCGTGGAGGATTGCGCTCAGACGATCCAACCGGGGCAAAGACCGCCCCGGTGCGCCGCGGCGATGCGCGAGCAACCCAATAGAATCGTTTGCCAACCGCGGTCAGGCGGCCGTGTCGCCGCGGGTCTGCAACGGAGCGCTTAGTTGTTGACGGAGACTCCCTGCCAGATCGGCCACCACACGAAGCTTGTCGGCGACGTTGGAGGGAACCTCGGCGCCGGAAAGAGCCAACTGCGAGTGCAAAAGCAGCCCGGCGACCGTGGTCTTCAGTTCGTTTTCGATCGCCGCCGCCGCGGCTCGGCGGGCCAGGATTTGTTCCCGCTCACGGCGGTGCAGGGCGGCGCGAATCTCCCGGATCAACCGGGCCGCTCCGGAGAGCGCGAAGTTGATCTGCAGAGGAATGGCCAGCCCGGAGCGCTCCCACACCGCCTCGGCGGCGGCTGGATCGCACTCGGCCATGGTTTCATCCACCACGACGGCGGCAAACTCCCGGTGGCGCAACGCGGCCAGTGCGGCCTTGCGTCCCTCCGCCACTTCAACTTCCATGCCCAGTTGCGCGCTCACCACGGCGGCGCAGTTACGGGCGCCTTCCACTCCGGTCACAATCAGAATGCTCATTCCCAGCTCCTTTTTCCGTATCCCGTTCGGTTCCGCGCCCCGTTCGCTTAGAGCAAAATCAGGGAAACTGTGCCCAAGGGGATTCATTCAGGGTCGCCGCTCCCTGTTGGTCGCGTCGACTTTGCTGCATGGCCTGTGGGTACATCATCCCTGATTTTGCTGTAGCTCAGGGGCTTGTTCTTCCGGTGCAGGCAGGTTTCATTTCCACGCCAGTCTGTGGCTTTTCCCGCCATTGGATTGTGGGCGCGATTCCCTCCGGCGCCAGTGCGGACCGGTTACTCTTCCCGCAGCGGGTCGGCGATGCCGTATTCCTTCAGCTTGCGGTAGAGAGTGGTCTTGCCGATGCCCAGCAGCTTCGCGGCCTGGAGCTTGTCGCCGTTGAGGGTGCGAATAGCCCCCAGAATGGCTTGTCGCTCGAGATCGGCCAAGGTGGTTACCTCCGGGGCACTGCCCTGCTGGGTTGGCTCGCCGGCGACCGCGGCGGTGCGCCGAGCCTCAAGACCCTGCTGCTGAAGCTGCGTCGGCAGGTCGCCGAGATGCAGCACCGGACCGGAGGAGAGGGCGCAGGCCCGCTCTACCGAGTTTTCGAGTTCGCGCACATTGCCCGGCCAGTCATGGCGCATCATGGTGCGTAGAGCCTCGTCGCTGAGCGTGAACTTGGTGCCGTGCTCGCGGCTGATGCGATCCAGAAAGTGTGCCGCCAGCAGCGGAATATCCTCGCGGCGATCGCGCAGGGACGGGAGCCGCAGATTGACCACGTTGAGCCGGTAGAAGAGGTCCTTGCGGAAGGTGCCCTTCTCCACCATCACCGCCAGGTCGCGGTTGGTGGCGGCCACAATGCGCGCCTTGATGGGAATGCGGTGGGTGGCCCCGACCGGCCGGACTTCCTTCTCCTGGAGAGCTCGCAGCAGCTTGGCCTGCAGGTCCAGCGACAGCTCGCCGATCTCATCCAGAAAGACCGTGCCCCCCTCGGCCGAGACCAGCAACCCGTCCTTGGAGCGGTTGGCTCCTGTAAACGCGCCCTTCACGTAACCGAACAGCTCACTTTCGATCAGCGTGGGCACCAGCGAGCCGCAGTCGACCGGCAGGAAGGGCTTCTGAGAATTAGGCCCATAGGCGTGGATGGTCCTGGCCACCAGTTCCTTGCCCGTGCCGCTCTCGCCGAGGACCAGCACCGGGTGCGAACTCTGGGCGACTTTGGACAGGATGCGGTAGAGCTTCTCCATCTCGCCGGAGCGGCCGATCATGGCGCCCAAACCCTGCGAGAGCCGCAGCCGCTCCCGCAACTGACGGGTCGCGGTATCGGTCAAGTGGGTCGCGGCGGCGCGGTCGAGCACGGTGGAAAGCTCGTCCATGGCGAAGGGCTTGGTCAGGTAGTCGGAGGCGCCGCAGCGCATCGCTTCCACGGCCGCATTCACCGAGCCTGAAGCGGTCATGGCGATCACCGAAGTCTGCGGGTAGAGCAGCTTCACCTCGGAGACAAGCTCCAGGCCGTGGTTGCTCCCCGCGGGCAGGTTGACCAGCAGAATGTCGGCCGCCCGGCCGCGCAGCAGGCTCCGCGCCTGGCCCAGATCGCCGGTGCTCTCGACCGCATAGCCCAGGCTGGCGGCGATCTCGGCGCAGGCCGAGCGGATGGCCGTGTCCGCGTCCACCACCAGCAGGTGCAGCCGAACCGCCGGCTCCGCAATTTGCGAAATGTGAGGGACAAACTCCATGGTTCTGGTCGTGATTGCTGTTTCGAGCATTGTATTCGCCTCGCGCGTGTTTCGGTGAACTGGATGGTTGAAGACCGGCTCGGTGCAGTTTGACGAACCGGCTGTTGAGAGCGGCACTCCAGTCTGCAGGCCGCTTCCAGCCTCATGCAGGGTGGCTTTTACTTTCACCCCAGCGACCAAGACCTGTCGCTGGGGACCCCGGTAACCACCCCAGCGACCAAGACCTGTCGCTGGGGACCCCGGTAACCACCCCAGCGACCAAGACCATTCGCTGGGGACCCCGGGGGACGGGAAAGAGTCACTTAGCCGTGTTGCCTTCGCTCATCGGCAACTGGAGAACCGCTGGAGCGCCCCGGCTTCAGCGGGTCCGGACAGGCAGTTCGATCTCCAGGCGCGCTCCCGCCTGGGGGCGATTTGCGGCGTGAATCCGCCCGCCCGCGCCCTTGATCACCGATCGCGTGATGGACAGACCCAGCCCGCGATGCGCGACCAGCCAGCCTCCCCTTGCTGAAGAACCGTGCGCATGGGTGGTGTAGCCGGATTCGAAGATCTTATCCAGCGCCTTGCGGGGGATTCCCGGCCCGTTGTCTTCGATCGTCAGCGTAAGACTGGCAGCGGCTCCCGGTTCCGTTCCCGGTTCGGAGGGCCGTTCACGCAGACCAAGCTGGATGCGTCCACCCGCTGGCATGGCCTCCGCGGCGTTCTTCACCAGGTTGACCAGCACCCTGGTAAGGTCCTCTCCCGTCAGCCACACCGGCTTGGCGCACCCTTCCACGTCCACGGTGAGGACAATCGAGGGCCCGGCCAGGGCGGCCAGCAGATTGCGAGTGGCCAGCAGCTCCGCAGCCAGATTGTCAATGGGTTCGGCCGGCATCAGATCCCAGCGCCGGGCCCGGTCAGGCTGGTTTTGGTCAAGTTTGCCCCGGTCAAGGCCGCCCCGGTCAAGCCTGTCCCGGTCAAGCCTGTCCTGCCCGAGCCTGCCTTCTTCGAGCCTGTCGCGCACCAAGGCATCCATCGGCATCTGGCCCAGGTTGAGGAGCCCAGCCCGGGAACCAGCGCCTCCTGGAGATGCGTGCGTATCCAGAGCCACAAGTTTTTCCACCAGCCGGTGGCTGGCTGCGGCCACCAGCCGCAACTCGTTTCCATAGTGAAGAAAAGGAGTCGCCAGCACTCCGGGCTCCTCAAGAAGATCGCAGTAAAGTCCCAGCGCCGTGACCATGTTCCTGGCGTCATGCGCCACTTCCGCAACGGTCTCGCCCTTGCTGCCGAGCGTGGCCAGGGTCTCCACCACCGCTTCCACACGCTTGCGCTCCGCTCCGCCCAATCCCCTGGTTTGTTCCACCTGCTGCATGGCATGCTTCCTTTCCTGTTTTGGCCCTTCGCGATCGCCGCTACGGCCTTATTCCCTAGTCCCTGTTCCCTAGTCCCTATTCCGTAGTCCCTGTTCCCTATCTCTTGCTTTTGTCCTCTTCTATTACACGTGGGGTGCCAAACTAGAACGCTCTAGCTAAGTTCCTAATAAGGGAAGGGCTTACTGTCCAAAATCCGGACAGCCGCTCCAAACCGATTGGGAAGAGATGGTTCCAATATGGGACAGGACAGTCGCGTCCCGTCCACCTAATCTATTCAGATTCAGCCGGTTAGCAAGGCCTTCCTGTTTCGGGCCGCCGAAACGCAGGATTCCCGTTCTGGGGCCCGCTCTGAACCGGGAAACCACCCCCACCAGGACCCTCTCCCGTACAATCTCCCTATGCACGCCCCCAGCCAAACCTCCGTCCAAGTCTCCGGCCACGCTCCCGGCGCAGACCCCTTCTTCCGCCCCGGCGGCCGCACCCCCGGCCAGCTTCGCCCACTCTCCCTCACGCCAGGCTTTGTCCAGACCGCGGAAGGCTCCGTGCTCGTCTCGCTCGGCAACACGCGTGTCCTGACCAACGCCACCATTGAACAAGGAGTTCCCGGCTGGCTGCGCAACTCCGGCCGCGGCTGGGTTACGGCGGAGTACGCCATGCTGCCCCGCTCCACGGTCACACGGACCCCTCGCGAGAGCGAGCGAGGCAAGATCGGCGGACGGACCCACGAGATCCAGCGCCTGATCGGCCGCAGCCTGCGCTCCGTTGTGGACATGAAGGCCCTCGGCGAGCGGACGGTGATTCTGGACTGTGACGTGATCCAGGCCGACGGCGGTACGCGCACCGCAGCCATCACCGGCGCCGCCGTGGCTCTGGCCCTGGCATTGAACGCCCTGGTCGAGGCGGGAACGCTCAAGCAGTCGCCACTCAAGCAACTGGTGGCCGCCACGTCCGTGGGCATCGTGGACGGCAGGATGTTGCTCGACCTCTGCTACGAGGAGGATTCCGCGGCCGAGGTGGACATGAACGTGGTGATGACCGCCGACGGGGGACTCATCGAGACCCAGGCCACTGCCGAGAAGGGAAGTTTCTCCCGCAGCCAGTTGAACGCCCTCATCGACCTGGCCGAATCCGGCCTCAAGGAGATCTTCGCCTCGCAGCGGGCCGTGCTGGGGCGGTGAACCCAAGCCTTGCCTGCGCATGGTTGCGCAGCCCCCGAATAAGGCCGGCTTTCTCATCCGCCATGGCCGCCCGCTTCTGCGTATCTCTTGCTTTCGCCGCTGCGGCGCAACGGGATTCCTCTTGAGCGCGGAGCGCCATGCACCACGGCCGAAATGGGAATCCCACTCTGGAATCCGTCGAGCGAGCCGCGTCCGGCGCGTGTGTTCACCGGCACACTCTTCGCTTGCGCCGCTCTGCTACCATAAGGACGATTGCAGTTCCCGCCGCCCGCGAGGCTGAGTTTCCGCTCTTTCGGGCCCGTGCGTACAGGCGGCCGGATCCCAACCGGATCCCAACCAGATCCAACCCAGAAGGAGAATCCTTATGCCTCTAGTCTCCATGCGGCAACTTCTCGACGAGGCCGCCAAGGGCGGTTACGGCGTCGGCGCATTCAACGTCAACGATATGGAACAGATTCAGGCCATCATGGAAGCGGCCAAGGAAACCCGTTCCCCCGTCATCATCCAGGCCAGCCGCGGCGCACGCCAGTTTGCCCAGGACCGCTACCTCTTTCACCTCATCCTGGCGGCCAGCGAGCTCTATCCCGACATTCCCATCGCCATGCACCAGGACCACGGCAACAGCTTCGAGACCTGCAAGAGCGCCATCGAACTGGGCTTCACCTCGGTCATGATGGACGGCTCCCTGAAGGCCGACGGCAAGACCCCGTCAACCTTTGAGGAGAATGTTGCCGTCACCAAACAGGTGGTTGACTTTGCCCACGAGCGCGGCGTCACCGTCGAGGGCGAGATCGGCGTGCTGGGCGGCGTTGAAGATGGCCACGGCGCAGGCGGCAGCGGCCTCGACCACATCACCGACCCCGACCAGGCCGTCGAGTTTGCCGAGCTCACCGGCGTTGACGCCTTGGCCATCGCCATCGGCACCAGCCACGGCGCTTACAAGTTTACCAAGAAGCCCGACGGCTCGGTCCTCAAGATGGACGTCCTGATCGCCATTCACAAGCGCCTGCCCAACACCCACCTGGTCATGCACGGCAGCTCTTCGGTGCCCAAGGACCTGCAGGACATCGTCAACGAGTACGGCGGCAAGCTCAAGGAGACCTGGGGCGTACCCGTCGAAGAGATTCAGCTCGGCATCCGCAACGGCGTCCGCAAGGTCAATGTGGACACCGACAACCGCCTGGCCATCACCGGAGCCATTCGCAAGGTGCTCTGGACCCAGCCGGAGAAGTTCGATCCCCGCGACTACATGAAGCCCGCCCGCGAAGCCATGCAGAAGGTGGTGGCCACGCGCATGACCCAATTCGGCCAGGCTGGCCATGCCGGCGACTACAGCCCCATCCCCATCACCGAGATCGCCAAAGGCTACGCCGACGGCACCCTCACCACCCAACCGTTAGTCGCCGCCAAGTAACTCCGGCTGCAAGCGTTCATGCAAAAGGGCCACTCCACGGTTGCGGAGTGGCCCTTTTGCAGCTGTAGGTCAGGCTTATCCTAACGATGGGAACTTCCCGCGCTGACAACTCCCGCACCGGAACTTCCCGCGCTGACACTTCCCGCGCTGGAGCTTCCCGCACTGGAGCCGGAGCTGCTCACGCTCGAACCGCCTCCTCCTCCACCACCGTGAGATCCGCCACCACTTGAACTGCTTCCTCCTCCACCACCGCGAGATCCACCCCCGCTTGAACTGCTTCCTCCTCCACCCCCGCGAGATCCGCCCCCGCTCGAACCGCCGCTTCCTCCGCGAAAACCGGCGCCTCCGCTAAAGCTTCCGCCCCGAGCCTGAAGATTGCCACTGTGGTTGGACATCGGCTCCATGACTGTTACGCTCCTGTTTCCCTGCATTACATGCTGCGCGATCATGAAGTTGCCCGACTTGTGATCGAAACTCAGCGGGATGCCCGCCCTGGCGACGGTTCCCTTGCTCCCCATCGCTTCTCTCAGTTGGTGAGCTTCCATGCGCGGCTCTTCCGCGCGTGCAAGTGGAGGCAAATACGCATTGCGATACTCTCGGGGGGGTGACTTGAGAAACTCAATCGGGCGGCCTGCTTCGAGTTTTACCAGTTCGACCGATAAGCCGTTCTTGTTGCGCACCGCGAATACTTCCTCCTTCCCGTTGATCGGAGGCTTGCCTTTCACGTCATAGGGATGGATAGGAACAAAGGCCACCCTATGCCCGCTCTTGACCCAGCGAACCGGCTCCATATGGTGCCTCTTGTGACCCACCACCCACACATAGTGATGCTGCCGGTGAATCCAGCTCCCCGCGTGACACACGGCCCAGGCGTACGGGAGCGGGAAGATTGCCTGAGCGATCACACGCTCCTTGCCCGTAGTCGTATCCCTTTCGACCCGGTAACGGAGGGCGCTCGGAAAGCACGGAAAGTCGAAGACTTCACGCTCTTCAATCTCAGCGAGCGTGGGAGAGGCCTCCTGCATTGCCTGCAAGCTTGAAGACCTGGGGGTCTCCACAAAGCCAGTCCGCACCAAATGCGCAGGTCGCCGCACATATTCCATTGAAGACGGCCTGGTCTGAGGAAGTTTGTTGTCCGGTTGCAGCTTCTTATTGGTGGCCGTCGGTTCCCAGCAGGTCCCATACGGCGCGCACTCAAAGAATGTTCCCCGGCCGTTCATGTCTGCCATGCCAGGGATCGGCGACGTGAGTCCGGAAGCTTTCATTACATCGGAAATTGCCGCCGAACGCTGGGCAACGCGATTTGCGACCCACTTGTCCCATGCGGCAAATGTATCCGGGTCGATAGAGAAAGGGGAAGCGATGCGATGCCCTTCGTCATAGAATTCCGTTTGTCCGTTGGTGAGTGCTTCTTCTTTTATGCCGGGCAAACGGAGGACATTGGCGCCCTGTGACGCAATGGCTGTCGCATCCGCATAACTTGTCACCCGGAGATCGGACTTACCGGGATATCTCACGCTGAGTTGATCCTTGGGAGTCTTCAGCACGACCATCTCGCCGGCAACGTACGGGCGGACATGAAGCGTCACTGTGCCCGTCAGCAGTGCGAGTTCGGTGTAAGGCACGCCGCCCGTGGTGTGCAGGTCGTTGAAGGTGAGAACCGAATTCTCGCCCAGGTAGAGCGTCGAGGCGTCTTCCAACTCGATTTCCGCGCGTCCGGCGCCTGTTACCAGGCTGAAGCCGACTTCAAGCGGCAGATCGGCAACCGCCTTCTCCCAGGTGGCGCCGCCATCCTTCTCGTTTTGCGTGCCCCGCGAGATGCGCACATCTCCCTCGACGTAACTGATTCGGACAATCTCGGCATAGGTCGCATCCGAATAATGATGCCCCAGGATAAACAGGGCTTCCTTCTTGAGCTTTTCACTGGAATCGCCGTTCAGAATCTCCTGAATCTGCGCCAGGGCCCGTGGCTCGTCCTTCTTCATCAGCGAATTGAGTGCCAGTAGTTTCAGGTCGTCGTCGTCTCCTGTTTTGGGCTCAACGGGTTTCCCGTTCCTGGCGTGAATCTCGATCTCAAGCGCACCGCACTCATGATTCCAACTGCTGGTGGCAAAGTCCCGGCCCAGTTCAGCGCAAGTGTCGAGTGCGGGCTTCACTTGCCCTTGCTTGTTCTGCGCATATGCCTTCCAGTAGAGGGCTCCATCGGCGTGCACGCCATGTTGACTGGCGACCTTGGCGAAGATTGCTTCCGCATCGGACCAGCGCCCTTCGTTGATGGCACGCTCTCCGTCCGCGTATAAACTGCTGTCCGGCGCGCTAGTCGCGGATGGGCTGCCCTCCCCCTCCGTGAACGAGACGGCTCCCGAAAAAGCCTCCCCAACAGGCTGTCTTGACAGGGTCTGGGCAGAGCCGCCCAACGGCAACCAAACGATTCCTGCCAGCAATGCCGTGAGAAATGCCGGTCTGGTCTTCATATTGTCCCTCCCTTGGAACGATTTGTTCCCGTTGTCTGCTGATCGGGGATTCTGGAACGCAACACACGCACCTTAAACAGCAGGCCGTCCGCGTTCATTTCGTCTTGCAGCCGGAGGATGGTCGCGGTGTTCAAGCCCTCAGGCTGATTCGCCAGTTCGCCCAGCAGCCGATCCAGGTGTTCCAATGCCGTTGCCAGCGCCGGATCGTCGATCTGCTTGGCATTCTGCCGGCACTCGCGATTTGCCGCCAGCAGGCTCCGCGCCTCATCGCGCATCGGGGATACCATTTCTGTGCTCCCGGCATCGGCATGTTTCAACTCCACCAACAGCCGTTCCGACCGGTCGAGATGATCGCTGAGCACCACCAGAACCACGTGCTGCTTGACCTCTGGAGGAGCGGATTTTACAACCGTTATGTGGGGCTGCCTCTGCTCCCATTGGCGGCCCGCATAGAATGCACAGGCCACCAGCAAAGCGCACGCCGCCGCATAGCTCAAACCCTTCCAAAGCCCGGTGCGCAACCAGCGCCGCTTGTCCGCTCTGTACACGGCGAGCGAAGGTGCGAGCGATTGCCAAACCCGCTCGCCATAGTTTGCATCGCGGGCAGGCGGCTCCACTGGCGCAACTTCGGCGAGATCGTTCTGGAGCGCAGCGTAGGCTTGCGCGCATTCCGCGCATGTCGCAAGATGCTGCTCGTTTGCAGCTTCGCTTTTGCCCCTCCGCTCGCCGAAGGCTTCTCCGATCAATTCTTCTTCAGTTAAATGCTTCATACCTTCACCCTTAATGTCGCTAGCCGGAACCGTAGTTTTTGTACTGCGCGAAACACCGCCTGTTTGGCCGCATTGGGCGCAATCCCCAGCGCGGCGCCAATCTCTTCCGTAGAGCAATCTTCCATGTGCCGAAGCACAAAGGCCGTCCGCTCCGTGGGCGTCAGGCTCTGCATCGCTGTCTGCTGCAGCGCTCCAATCTCGCCGCTCAGCAACAGCCGGTCAGGCCCCGCAGCCAGGTCTGCCACCTGCACATCGTCCAACTCCGGGTCGGTCTCTTCCGCCAGCCGGCTCGCCTCGTTCGCCCGCGAAGACTTGATTCGGTCCAGTGCGCAGTGCACCGCGATCCGGTAGATCCACGTCCCAAAATCCGACCGGGACTCAAAGCTTTCCAGCTTCCTGTATCCACGCAAGAACGCTTCCTGCACCACGTCCTCCGCGTCGGCCTCATTGCCGGTGATGCGAAAGGCCACCCGGAAGAGGCTATGGCTATGCCGCATAACCAGCGCCCCAAAGGCCTCCTTGTCCCCACCCAGAACCGCCCGGATCGCCTCGTGGTCGTTCTTGCCCATGCAGTGCATTAGACACGACTTTTCCGGCCGCGGTTAGGAGAGATTGATCGACGGGAATGAGGACCGGGCGCCTTACCTTCGCGGCGTCTTTGTTTTTTGCCGCCAAGGTGGGATAGATCTATAGCCTCTTATCGTTCTTGAAAACCTGTCATCAACGACAAACCCTATCGACTTGCAGGCCGGCATTTTCAATCCGCGCTGACAGGCAAAGTTGAAGGATCGGCAAACCCCAACTGATCCCTGATCCCTGTTCCCTGATCCCTGTCTTCCTGGTCCTTGTATTGCCGGGTGCCCCAGGTTTCGCCTTTGAAACCTGGGAGTGACGACCGATGCCCCGATCAAGGATGCCGTGTGATCGCAACGATGGTGATCACGGGAGTCCGTTGCTTGCCCTTGGTTCCATCGGGACCGTAGTGCCAAAAAATGCGGTAAGCGCCGGGGGTGTTGTTTTGAGCGTACGCCTCGAAGACCTTCTCACCGTTTGCGCCCGTCAGCGACAGGAACTCGTGTGTTTGAAGGCCCGGATGCTGTGGGTTGATCTCCAGATAACCGATCGCCTTCCGGACCTGTGCGAGTAGCCCGGCCTTTGACGGAGTGTTTTCCAGCGCCGTCAACTGCTCATCTGCCGTCGGCGTGAATTTGATCTTCCGCTGCATGGCCTATTCCCGAGCGTGCTTGGCAAACGAGCCGCGGTATACACTCTTCCCTTCAGCCGACTCCCGCAAACCTTGCTTCACGCTGGCCAGGGCCTCCGCGTTCTCGTAGAGCCACATCTCAGAAGCAGGAATGGTTTTTACCGGATCGAGGATGAGTTGGCCGAGGGGATTCCGGTAGATGTTGTAGGCCGTTGCGCCATGCAGAGCCTCCCCCAGCGACAGGCGCTTTTTCGCATCGGGCTGCGCGAACTCGGAGACCAACTGAAAATCGGTATTTTTGAGGACGGCGAAAGTCGGCATAGGGAGAGATTAACATTTGTGGGAAAATATCACAAGTGGGCCACGCCCACCCAGAGATTTTGCCGAACCGGACGCCCATGTCTCTCTTGCCTAGCTGCCCGCCACTCCCGCAATCGTCCGCATAGGCAGGGCCAGGCGCACCACTTCTGCTCTGCCCAAAACGGGGCCAAATTTGGGCAAAATGGGGCCAAAATGAGATTTTTCCAATATCTATGCTTGCTGGACCACAAACGCTGTCGGCTTGCAGGCTGACATTTTCAATCCGCGCTGACAGGCAAAGTTGAAGGATCGGCAAACCCCAACTGATCCCTGATCCCTGTTCCCTGATCCCTGTCTTCCTGGTCCTTGTATTGCAGTTCGTACAACTTCCAGTAGAGGCCGCGCTGGGCCAACAGCTCCTGGTGCGAGCCCATCTCGCGCAACTGGCCCTTGTGCATCACCAGAATCGTGTCTGCCCGTTGCACGGTGGAGAGACGGTGGGCAATCAGGACGCTGGTCCGGCCCTCGACCATACGCTCCAACGCGCCGCGAATGCGCAGCTCCGTGTCGGTGTCCACGCTGGAAGTGGCCTCGTCGAGGATGAGGATGCGGGGATTGTAGGCCAGCGCGCGGGCAAAGTTGATGAGCTGCTTTTGGCCCGTCGAGAGCGAGTTGCCTCGTTCGCGGACTGGCTCGTCAAACTGGCCCGGCAGGCCCTCGATGAAGTCCAGCACATTCACATCGCGTGCCGCCTGGCGCAGCCCGCCTGCCGTAATCTCCTCATTGCCGAGGCGAATGTTTTCAGCCAGCGTGCCGGTGAAAAGGAATGGATCCTGCAAGACGACGGCGAAATGCTTGCGCAGCGCGGTCAGATCCTGGTCGCGCAAATCCACGCCGTCGAGCAGAATCTGGCCGGCGGTTACGTCGTAGAAGCGCATCATCAGACTGGTGAGGGTGGTTTTGCCGGCGCCGGTATGGCCCACAATGGCGACGGTTTGACCCGGCTCGATGGTGAAGGAAACATCTTTCAGAATCCACTCGATGCCTTCGATGGCGGCAAGATCTTCTGCTTTGAAAGGGCATGGCTTTAGCCGTGCCGCAAGACGGTTGCTTGAATCCCCGGGCTTTAGCCCCTGAGGGATGGCATCGTCCGCATCCTGCATTCCCTCGGTGGCTAAAGCCGGGGTGTTTTCCGGCGATTCGGCGGCACGGCTAAAGCCATGCCCTTTCAAAGTTTGAGAGATGGCGGCCTTCTGCACATCCGTCAAATCCTGATAAGTGAACCAGACGTGCCGAAACTCAATTCGATTGCTGCCGTCGCCAGCGACGGGATGGGGCGGGTTGACGATTTCGGGAGCGGTGTCGAGCAGCTTGAAGATCCGCTCGCAGGCGGCCATTGCGGCTTGAAGGATGTTGTATTTGTCGCTCAAATCCTGGATGGGCCGCCAGAAACGCTGCGAGTACTGGATGAACATGGCGAGCACGCCGATGGTGACCCCGCCGGAGAGCACGCCGAATCCGCCGCGCCAGATGACCAGGGCGATGGCCAGCGCCGAAAGCAGTTCCACAGCGGGATAGTAGAGCGCATAGGCGAAGATCGTGTCTTTAAACGCGATCATATGCAGCCGGTTTACATCTTCAAAGTCCTGGTAGGCTCGCTGCTCGCGGTTGAAGAGCTGCACCACGCTCATCCCCGAAATATGCTCCTGCGTGAAGCTGTTGATGCGGGCGATGGCGGCGCGGACGCGGCGGTAGCTCTCGCGGACGCTGTCGCGGAACAGGCGCGTGACGACGAGGATCAGCGGCAAGACGGCAAAGGCGATCAGGGCCAGCCACCAGTTGATGGTGAGCATGACGGCGGCCATGATGGTGAGGTTGAAAAAGTCGTCGACGATGGCCAGGACGCCGGCCGTGAACATCTCGTTGATGGCATCCACGTCGGAGGTGAGGCGGGTGACCAGACGGCCTACGGCGTGGGTATCGAAGAAGCCGATGTGCATGCGCTGCATGTGGCGGAAGATGTCGCGGCGCAGGTCGAACATGATCTTCTGGCCGGTCCACTGCATCAGGTAGACCTGAATGAATTCAAACAGATAGGCGGAGAGCAGTGCGCCCAGGTAGATGGCCGCCAAGACTGTGATTCCGTGGTAGGCGTCGGTGGGGAGGCGGCGGGTGAGCCAGTTGGAGCGGAGGAACTCGGTGGTAATGACAGGGGCGGCAAGCTTGCCGATTCCGGCTGGAGCGAGATAGCGGTCAATGGCAATCATCACCAGGTAGGGGCCGATGACGTCGCTGAGGGATTTGAAGCTGACGGCGAGAGAGGAGACGATGGCCTGAATCCAGTAGGGGCGCAGGTAATGGCCGAGACGGCGAACCAGGTGGGAGTCGTAGACTTTGCCGACCGGGTCTTCGTCTCGTTTCTTCGGGTCGCGTTTCTGGGGCTCTTTTTGCTCTTCGTCCGCCATGCTTTTTGGGGGTTCGGGCTTCCGTCTTTATTGTAGCGGCAGGGGACAGGGGACAGTGGACAGTGGTCAGGGGTCAGTGGTCAGGGGTCAGGTCAAGCCTGAAATCTGACGGTCGGCAAGTCGATTGCGCCTGCCGGTCGGAAAGCCTGTGACTTCGCTGCTCTGGGATCTCACAGGTTTTTGTGCGCAACACCGCAAACGGCTCAGCCTACAAGCGGACAAAACGAAGCGATTTCTCGTGCTATGAACCTGCAATTTGCGGACAGTGCCCTCAGCCTGCGGAAAGGTCGGCCTGGACCTCGTTTGAAAACCAGCGAAGCACCGTTTCCATGCCGGCCAAAGGCTTCAAAACGAATGACAAACCGTGTGCTTTTGCGTGTTTTTCGCTGTTTTTTTGGCGCTTTTTGGCCCGCTTTAAAGAGTCCGCCAGAGAGGTATTCGGGTCTGGGGGAGACCTTGTATGCTGGGCTGGTCAGCAAGTCAGCAAGTCGGCGAGTCAGCAAGTCAGCGAGTCGGCGAGTCGGCGAGTCAGCGAGTCGGCAAGTCAGCAAGCTAGCGAGTCAGCAAGTCGGCGGGTCAGCGAGTCGGCGGGTCAGCGAGTCAGCGGGTCGGCGGACTGGGACGAGGATGCATTCGGCAGGAAGAGGCGGTATGGCGAATTTGGGGCATACCTATTCGGTTTATGTGGATGACAACTACCACTACCAGGACGAAAGCGCGCGGTACAAGCTGGGGGATTACGCGACGCTGGACGGGGCGGTTGCGGCGTGCGAGGCGGTGGTCGACCAATTTCTCAAGGACGAAGTTGCCATGGATCAGACGGCGGCGCAGCGCTATGCGGCCTACACGGGGTTTGGGCCGGACCCGTTCATCGTCACCGACGATCCGAGCGCGGGACACCCGCCGTTTTCAGCCTGGAACTATGCCAGGGAACGCTGTCATGAGGGATGATTTTGGCGGCGGGTGACACCGCGCTGTTTGATTTCCAATCTGGCGGGTGATCGAGCGCCGAAGGCCGGAGGGATTTACAACGTCAACAATATCCGTTGGTTTCTCGGGTCAGTCGCCTAGCCCTCGCTGTAAACTGGGCATGAACCCATGCCACTGACAGTCGCCGCATTCGTCCAGCGTTGGAAGATCAACTCGCAGTCCGAGCGAGCGGGTGCGCAGTCGCACTTTATCGATCTCTGTGACCTGCTTGGAGAGAAGCACCCGGCTGCGAGCGACTCAACCGGGGAGCGCTACGCCTTTGAGAAGTTCGTGGGCAAGGCTCGGGGTGGTAAGGGCTTTGCGGATGTCTGGCTCCGCGACCACTTCGCATGGGAGTACAAGGGCAAGCACAAGAATCTCGAAAAGGCCTACGAGCAGCTCAACGATTACCGCGAAGAGCTGGGAAACCCTCCTCTTCTAGTGGTCTGCGACCTTGAGCGATTTGAGGTGCATACCAACTTCACCGCAACATCGCCGCGCGTGTATGCTTTCAGCCTCGACGATCTCAATCGCAACCACGTTACCGCAACTTGCCCTCTTCCGCCGCTCGATGTTCTCCGTGCGCTCTTCGGCGACTATAACGTTCTGCGCCCCGAGCGCACCGATGCGCAGGTTACGCAGGAGGCCGCGAAGCTTTTCAGCCGGCTGGCGGAACGGCTTGAGTTGGAGGAACGCAGCCTGGGGGCTACGCGCGCGGAGATTGCGCATTTCCTGATGCGTCTGCTTTTCTGCCTTTTTGCCGACTCCATCGGTCTGCTCCCCGATCATGTCTTTCGCAATCTACTCCAGAGCGACGACCGCTTTCGCCCCAGGCAATTTCTGCGCAAGCTGAAGCTGCTGTTCGAGGCCATGAGCGAGCCGGACGGCATCTTCGGCGAACACACCATCCGGTACTTCAATGGCGGGCTCTTCGATACGGCCTCGATTATTCAGCTTGATCTTGCGGACCTCGGCATCCTTTATGAGGTTTCAAAGAATTACGATTGGTCGCACATCGCCCCGGCCATCTTCGGCACCCTGTTCGAGCGCTCGCTGGACCCGGCTCGCCGTTCTCTCATCGGGGCGCACTACACCAGCGAAGAGGACATTCTGCTGCTGATCGAGCCGGTACTGGTGCGGCCTCTGCGGCAACGCTGGGAGAGCGTGAAGCTACGGATTCTTGAAGCGCTGGAGATTGAGCGCGCCGAGGAGGCCGCGCGCAACAGCCGACAGGCTCGGCTGCGCGTCGATTTGCCTTCGGAGAAGCTGCTGGGCGCGTGGATCGAGGAGCTGACCGCCGTGAGGGTTCTCGACCCGGCATGCGGCTCCGGCAACTTTCTCTATCTCGCCTTGCGGCGGATGTTGGACCTTTGGTTGGAGGCGACGCGCTTCGCGGCGGAGGAAAGCATCTCGCTGGTCCTCTCCAAAATGGTTTCGCCGACGCAACTGTTCGGCATCGAAACTGAGTTCTACGCGCACGAGCTGGCTTCGATTGTGGTGTGGATCGGGTTCCTGCAATGGAAGCACGAACACGCCATCCGGGAAGACCGCGAGCCGATTCTTGAGAAGCTGACGAACATCGAGCATGGGGATGCGATTCTTCGCTACGACGAGGAGGGCAAACCTTATGAGCCCGAGTGGCCAAAGGCGGATTTCATTATTGGGAATCCGCCGTTTCTGGGCGGCAAGCGGCTGCGGAGGGAGCTGGGGGATAAGTGTGTCGATGATCTATTTGCTCTCTACGACGGACGGGTGCCCCATGAAGTCGATCTCGTAACCTACTGGTTCAGTAAGTCCTTTGCTGAGGTGCGGTCGAACGGTTCCAGGGTAGGGCTCCTCGCGACTCAGGCAATCCGTGCCGGGTCCAATCGGATCGTTCTTGACCGAATTATCGTGGAAGGTTCGATCTTCTTCGCCCGGAGCAATCGCGAATGGACGCTTGAAGGCGCCGCAGTCCGGGTTTCAATGATTGGCTTCGATGATGGCACGGAAACGATGCGCGAGCTTGATGGAATGTTCGTTTCATCGATCAATGCGGATTTGAGCGCGGGAGACGACCTGACAAAGCTGTTTTCTCTTCGTCAGAACCAAGGCATCGCTTTTCAAGGGCCAGTGAAAGTGGGCCGATTCGAGGTTGATCCAGACATCGCTCAAAAGATGCTTTCGGCTCCAATTAACCCCAATGGATTGCCTAATTCTGAGGTCGTAATTCCGTGGATCATAGCAAGAGATATTACCGATAGAGCGAAGGGCATGTACATTGTAGATTTTCAAGACAGGACGGAAGCGGAAGCAGCGCTTTTTGAGATGCCCTTCGAGCATGTCCGACACCACGTATATCCGTCCCGGCAGGCAAATAAGCGACAGAGGCGGCGGGAGCATTGGTGGCAACACGGCGAGAGGAATTTCGGTATGCGCAAAGCTCTTCAGGGTTTGCGCAAATACATCGCTACGCCAAGAGTTTCAAAACATCGATTCTTCACGTTTGTCCCGGTTGAGACCCTTGCCGATAGCCGAGTGGTAGTCGTCGCGCGGGATGACGAGTACTTCATTGGCATACTTGAATCGTCTGTGCACAAGGCTTGGAGCATCCGAACAAGTTCCCGTCACGGAGTGGGCAATGACATCACCTACAACATAGAGTCATGCTTCGATACTTTTCCCTTCCCGTGGCCTCCAGGCAGCGAGCCTTCCGAAGAGGAAGACGCTCGCGTCAAAGCTATCGCCGATGCCGCTCGGGAGCTTGTACGGTTGCGGGATGCGTGGCTGAATCCGCCGGGAATTTCGCAGGAGGAGTTGAGGAGCCGCACGTTGACGAGCCTCTGCAACCAGCGTCCCGAATGGCTGGCGAACGCGCATCGGACACTGGATGCAGCCGTTTTTGCCGCATATGGCTGGCCCTCCGATCTGCCAAAAGATGAGATTCTATCGCGCCTGCTCGCCCTGAACCATGAGCGGGCCGATGCCCAGGCCGACGGCGCCGCGGCGCGGTGAGCGGTCTTTGAGAGTGGCTTCGCCGCGCATACGATCTCTCAAAACTGCGAAGAGCTGAAGCAGAGCAGAGCAGAGCTGAAGCAGGTCCCACTTCGCCTTGCACAAAATAACCCGCCGCCGTCGCACAATAGTCCCAGCGGAGGTTCAAATCGCGCCCAGGTCCGTGACCGGATGAAGATGTTCTATCCAATGAACGAACGTGGGCCGGGAGGCCCACGCTACAGCCGGCCAGGAGGCCGGCGCTACATTCCCAAAAGGAACATTTTCATACGGCCAAAGAACCAGGTTGAAATCACGCCTAAGGAGAGATTCGGGGCCCTTACGGCACGGCTGAATCCGTGCCCTGACACAATGCCACACCGTTGAAGTACTTATTGATGCGCACTGCCTTATGGCTCCTTTTCGAGCTTGGGGTCGAATCCCGCTTCAGTGGATGGAACGATGGGGCTATCGCCGATGTAGCCCTGTTTACGGAATTCGAGGTGGATGTGCACGGGCGGCGGCGGCGGCAGGTTCTGCAATGTGTAGGCGCCGCTGCTGTCGGTGACGGCGGTGTAGGTCTTGCCATCGGCCAATTTCAAAATCACATCGACGCCGGAGACGGGCATGCGGGTTTTGAGGTCGGTAACCTCGCCCTGAAACTGCCAGTTGGGCGGAGGAGGCGGGTTGAGCTTGTGCCAGATGGGAACGGCGAGGGCCGCGACGATGAGGATGGCCGCGATGGCCTGGATGGTCCGCCGGAGCGTGAGCGTCCAGCCGAGGGAGCGGCGCAGCATGGCGGCAACCTTGACGCCGTCCGGGTCGCCGATGCCCTGAATCTCAAGCATGGCCGGCAGCGGTGTGCGGTCAAGAAGCCAGGGAAAGACCGGGATGTGGAGAGCCTGGGCGCGGGAGTATTCGAAGGTGATGTAATCGGAGCCGTGGGCGTGCTCAGACCAGCACAAGATAAGGGTGCGCGAGCCGCGGATGGAGTTGTCGAGGCGCTTCTTCCACTCTTCGCCGGGGTCGATGGATTGCACGTCGAAGAAGACCCGGTAGCCCAGGCGGCGCAACTCGTCGACCAGCGGCTGGATTCGCTGGGTGTCGGCGCGCGAGTAGCTGAGAAAAACGTCGTAACGGGGCAGAAGCATGGCCTTAGTGTTGCATAACCTCCTGAAGTTGGCGCAAGGCAGCGGCCATGGCGACGCCGTCGCCTTTTTCAAGGCTGTCGAACAGGGCGATCCACGATGCGCGGCCGGTCTCGAGGGCTGGGGATGAACTGAGATAGTGGCGCGTGCCTTCAACTCCCCAACCTGCGTTTTGCAGCTGGGCAGACTTGAGCAAGAGCGCCTGCGCGGTCTGCTGTGCGGCGGGCTTCTCTCCAGCGCCCCATTGGCAAGTCATCTTCATGGCGTCACGAATTAACCCGTAAGGACCTGCGGGGTCGGGCAAGGCTGCATCGTCCATTGAGGCCGCCTGCTTCTCGCAATCCTCGAAACGGCTGGTTGTCAGGTCCTCTTCGACCATGGTGAGTTTTGCCTCAGGCGAAGCCTCGGCCTTGAGCCAGCGATCGGTCAACTCATAAGCCCGATCGTAATTGTAAAGATCATCGTGGTAGATTGAGACCCCGGTTTGGAGGAATGAGGTGTCGTTGGGAAAGGCTTCGAGTGCCGCATCGATGGCCTTGGCCGCACCTGCAAAGTCCCCCTCGACCTCCAGCGCATTGGCAAGATTGTGCTCAACCATGGCCCACTCCTGAGGCATGTCGGCCTTGGTATAAACTTCCAGTGCCGCCCGCTGCGCCTGGATTGCCTGAGCCAATAGATCCTTGGCCTGAGCCCCGCTGCTGCGGTCCGCAAGGCGCCGCAGCGCCATGCCTAGATTGTTTTGCACCAATGCCCAGTCCTGGGGCATGGACGCCTTCGTAAAAACCTGGAGAGCCGCATGGTAGGCGTCGACGCCCTGGCTCATCAAATCTGTCGCTTGCGTCCCGCTGCTCAGCTCACCCTGCTGCTCAATAGCGAGCCCCAGACTGCCCTGTGCCGCTGCCCACTCCTGAGGCAGGTCCGTCTTGGTATAAACCTCCAGCACTGCCCGGTTCGCCGCGATAGCCTGGGCCAGCAAATCCATCGCTTGTGGGCCGCTGCTCCGCACCCCCTGGACATCCAGAGCCGCAGCCAGATTGTTTTGGGTCTCCGCCCAGTCCTGGGGCAGGCTGGCCTTGGTGCACACTTCCAACGCCGCGCGGTAGGCACGGACGGCCTGGGCCAATAAATCAGCGGCCTGCGTCGCGCTGCTGCGCTCCCCCTGCATCTTGAGGGCGTTGCCAAGATTGTTCTGAGTCCTGGCCCAGTCCTGGGGCAGGCTGGCCTTGGTGCGCACTTCCAACGCCGCCCGGTAGGCCTGCACTGACTGGGCCAGCAAATCCGTTGCCTGCGTCCCGCTGCTGTGTAACCCCTGATCCTGTAGAGCGATGCCCAGATCGTTCTGTGTATTGGCCCAGTACTGAGGGTCATCCGCCTTGGTCTGCACCTCCAGCGCTGCCCGGAATGCCTGCACTGCCTGGGTGAGCAAATCGGCGGCCTGCGGCCCACTGCTCCGCTCTCCCTGGGCCATGAGAGCTGCTCCGAGATTGCTCTGCGTTCCGGCCCAATCCTGGGGCAGGCCGGTCCTGGTTCTCACCTCCAGCGCCGCGCGGTAGGCACGGACGGCCTGGGCCAATAAATCAGCGGCCTGCGTCGCGCTGCTGCGCTCCCCCTGCATCTTGAGGGCGTTGCCAAGATTGTTCTGAGTCCTGGCCCAATCCTTGGGCTGGTCCGCCTTGGTGAGCACCTCGAGCGCGGCCTGGAATGCCTGCACCGACTGAGATAACAGAGCGGTCGCCTGTGCCCCGCTGCTGCGGATTCCCAGCTCCCACAGAGCAATGCCCAGATTTCTCTGGGCCATTGCCCAGTCCTGTTTCTCTCCCGGAGCGGATCTCTCCGGAAGCAATCCCTCATAGTCCTTGATCGATTGAGCCAATAATGCCGAGCTGGCACCGGCTTCGCCAACCTCTCCCTCGTCCCGCCGCGCACTTGCCAGGCGGAGCACCGCATCCAGCCAGATGCTGCGCAACGCCGCGTCGTCTGGGTATTGGCCATGTTCCGCAGCCGCCTTGTCCCGCGCCTGCGTCAGAGTCAAAGTCGCCTGGTGGAACTGGAGATTCAGTTGGTAGGCGTTTGCGCTCTGGAACTTCTTGTCAACCAGCGCACGCAACATTTTCCGGTCTTCTTCCAGAAACCTTTGCTTGCTCTCTTCCATCGCCTTTTCGTCGTCGTCGGCAGCCTGGTCGAACAATTGAGCGGCAACGCCATAGTGTTTGAGCGCCAGTTCGGCGAGAGCTCGCTCATTTGCAGTGGCCTGATCCTTACGCCGCTGAATGTCTTCCGCCCATAGCTGAACCTGCTTGTCAACATCCGCTTCTGCAAAGCCATTGGCCTTGGCCCAGTCCGTCATGGCTGCGGTCAGGTCGTCGGGCTTCTGGCTTTGGGCCGCGGCAAGCTCTGCCTTCAGCGCATGAATCTCCTGGTTCTTGGCACGGTTTTGGATCGACATGCGCTGCAGCATCGCCTCAATCTGCGGCGGCCCCAGCAAAAGAACGGAGCCTTTGGGAAGCAGACGGATGGTGACATTTGCCGGGAGACCCGACAGTTGTCCATCCGCGGGCTGGAAGACGACCAATTCGGTGGTTCCGGTGATTTCGACGCGCAGATCGCCACGCTGGGCAGCTTCAGGAGAGACGAGGAGCAAGGCCTGGCCGGCGCGATTGGTGGCGTCGCGGGCGTCTACGATTTTTTCTGAACCGGCAACAAAGCTCAACGACACGCGCACGCCCTGCACAGGCAGCGACGGGTCAGCGTGGGCGTTGACTACGTCCACCTTCAGTTCCCGTTGCGGCGGGCTTTGCGGCCAGGCGGCGGGAGCGACGAGACACAAGGCAAGAGCGAGGATTTGGAGTCTCGGCAAAGCGGACCCCTTTCAGGACCGTGCGAACCGGTCTTCTTCTATAGAGATTTAAAACCATTTTCTATCATAAGTTGTGCTGTGGGCGGATGGAGCCGGTGATGCAGGCCGCCGAGAAAGTTTTCGGCAAGGGTGATTTCGCACGGAGGCTATCGAGCCGCGGGCAGGAGGACGCCGGCTTACCGAATCGTGCCGCGGCTTTGAGTTGGGTTCGGTTGAATTTGTAAACTTCGGCGTTGTTGAACTGGAGTTGGAGGGGTCGGCTCGGCAATTGTGGCACAATATGGGATGAAGGGCGGCGTTTTTTGCAGACTGGAGGGGCCGTGTACACGCTGGACCGGATCGTTTGCACTCCAGGGGTGGTGAGCGGGAAGCCGCGCATCAAGGGGACGCGTGTGACCGTCGGTGCGATTCTCGGCCAACTTGCTGCAGGCCACAGCGTCGATGACGTTCTCCGGGATTTTCCCTATATACAGCGGGAAGATGTGCTGGCGGCGTTGCAATACGCCGCATGGCGGGCGCAGGAAGGAGAAGTTGAACTCAGCGCCTGAGCGTAGGATTCCATGACGGTCCGGCCATGACGATTCTGGTGGATGCCAACTTGACGCCACGTGGGGTTGAGTTTCTTCAGTCGACCGGCATCGAAGCGGTGCATTGGTGGAGTGTGGGCGCGGGAGATGCTCCCGATGCGGAACTGCTGGAATGGGCTGTCGAGCGCGATGCGATCATCCTCACAGGCGACGGCGATTTCTCCCAGATGCTTGCATTGCGCGGGCTGATTCGTCCAAGTGTGATTTATCTGCGAACCAGCGAGCGAAGCCCACAGGGGCCTGGAGAGCGGGTAATTGCGGCATACAAAGCGATGACCGGGCGGGCGGATGGCGGGATGATCGTTACGATCGACGATCGCGGTAGCCGCCTGCGCGCCTTGCCTATCCTGAACGGCGAATAGCTGTCTGAAATCCCTATATAGCTAGCCGCTTGCAGAATTGCCTCAGGCTATAGATTGTGTCAGGGCACGACTTCAGTCGTGCCGCAAATGGCCAATTTAGATTCCGGCTTTAGCCGCTGCGGAATTGCAAATTACTGAAAACAAAACCGCAGGGGCTAAAGCCCAAGATGACTTTGTGGCTCTTCCGGCACGACTGAAGTCGTGCCCTGACACTTTTGCAGTCTCAATGGAGTTTTGCAAGAGGCTCTAACCTCAAGCATTTACACTGGTAAACGGAGATTCCTGTGTTTTTCGATACGATTCTTACGAAGATTTTCGGTACTGCGAATGACCGCGTTCTCAAGCGGCTTTGGCCGGTGGTGGCTCAAATCAACACTCTGGAGCCGGCGACGAAGCAGCTTACGGATGAAGAGCTGCGGGCGAGGACGGTCGAGTTCCGGGCCAGAATTGCGGCGCGGCTCGAAGGGATTACGGACGAGGATGAGCTGAAGGCGGCTGAGAAGGCCGCGCTGGACGAGATTTTGCCGGAGGCTTTTGCCGTGGTGCGCGAGGCGGGCTGGCGCGCGGTGCAGATGCGGCATTTCGATGTGCAGCTTATCGGCGGCATGGTTTTGCACTCGGGCAAGATTTCCGAAATGAAAACCGGCGAGGGCAAGACGCTGGTGGCGACGCTGGCTTGCTACTTGAATGCTCTGGCGGGGCACGGGGTTCACGTGGTGACGGTGAACGACTACCTGGCCAAGCGCGATGCGGAGTGGATGGGCAAGATCTACGAGTTTCTGGGGCTGACGGTGGGCGTGATCGTCCACGACCTGGACGACCAGGAACGACGCGCGGCTTATGCTTCGGATATTACCTATGGAACGAATAACGAGTTCGGGTTCGACTATCTGCGCGACAACATGAAGTTCGAATTGAAAGATTGCGTGCAGCGGGGACATTACTACGCCATTGTCGATGAAGTGGACTCGATCCTGATCGATGAGGCGCGGACGCCGCTGATTATCTCGGGACCGACGGACCAGACGACGGACAAGTATGCACGGGCGCGGAAGATCATTCCCGACCTGGTGCTGGGCGAGGAGATTGAAGAGGGCGAGACCAAGTACTTGACCGGCGACTACATTGTGGACGAAAAGCAGCGGACGATTGGAGTCACCGACGACGGGTGGGTGACGATCGAGCGGCTGCTGGGGATCGGCAACATTGCGGACGCGGAGAACTGGGAACTGAAGCACTACGTGGAGACGGCGATCAAAGCACATGCGCTCTACAAACGCGACGTAGAGTATGTGGTGAAGGACGGTGAGGTGATCATTGTGGACACCTTTACCGGGCGGCTGATGCCGGGACGGCGCTGGAGCGACGGGCTACACCAGTCGATCGAGGCGAAAGAGGGCGTGACCATCCGCAAGGAAGACCAGACGCTGGCCACAATTACGTTTCAGAATTACTTCAGGCTATACAAGAAGCTGAGCGGCATGACGGGTACGGCGGAGACGGAGGCGGCGGAGTTCGAGAAGATTTACAAGTTGGAGATTGTGGTGATTCCGACCAACAAGCCGCTGCGGCGGCTTGAAAATGCGGATGTGGTTTACCGGACGGAGAAGGAAAAATACAAGGCGGTGGCCGACGACATCGCCATCCTGCATGAGAAGAATCAGCCGGTGCTGGTGGGCACGGTATCGATCGAGAAGAGCGAGCGGCTGAGCGCGATATTGCAGCGCAAGGGCGTGCGGCATGTGGTGTTGAACGCGAAGTTCCACGAGCGCGAGGCGGAGATTGTGGCGCAGGCGGGCCGTTTGGGGATGGTGACCATCTCGACGAACATGGCCGGCCGCGGGACCGATATTCTGCTGGGCGGCAACCCGGACTTCATGACGCGGCAGGAGCTGGTGAAGAAGGGGCGGGCACGTTCGATCAGCGTGGCTGAGGGGGCGATCAGCCCGATGGCGCCGGCGGGATTTCTGCGCTTCTATTACCAGGGGCAGGAGTTTGAGATTGCGGAGCCGGAGTGGGCCGAGGCGTTCAAGGGACACGCGGAGGCGGCGCTTGAGGATCACGAGCAGGTGATCGAGGCCGGCGGGCTGTTCATTCTGGGCACTGAGCGACATGAATCGCGGCGCATCGACAACCAGCTCAGGGGGCGCGCGGGACGGCAGGGCGATCCGGGCGAGTCGAGATTCTACCTGTCGCTTGAAGACGATCTGATGCGGATCTTCGCCAAGCAGTGGGTGAGCACGCTGCTGGAGCGGCTGGGAATGGAAGAGGGTATGCCGATCGAGTCGAAGATGATCTCGAATCGCATCGAGGGCGCCCAAAAAGCAGTGGAAGCGCAGAACTTCGAGTCGCGCAAACACCTGCTGGAGTACGACGACGTGATGAACAAGCAGCGCGAGGCCGTGTATGGAGTGCGGCGGCGGCTGCTTGAAGGGCTCGACCAGCGGGAACTGATTCTGGAGGATTATGTTGGCGGGATTCTGAGCGCTGCGCTGGATGAGTTCGCGGGCGAGAAGCTGCATCCCGATCAATGGAACCTGAAGGGGCTGGAACAGAAGTTGTTGGATCAGTTCGGATTGAGCATGACGGCGGCGGGGATCAAGCCGTTGCAACTGAGCCGGCATGAGCTGGGCGAGGCGATCTTTGAGAAGCTGAAGCAGGATTATGAGGTGAAGGAGAAGATTCTCAGCGCGGAGACCATGCGCTACCACGAGCGGATGGTGATGCTGAGCGTGATCGATGGAATTTGGAAGGAACACCTGCTCTCAATGGATCACCTGAAGGAAGGGATCAGTTTGCGCGGTTACGCGCAGCGGGATCCGCTGGTGGAATACAAGCGCGAATCCTTCGACATGTTCGAGGCAATGATGCTGAAGTTCCAGGAAGACACGGTCCGGTTCCTTTTCCGGATGCAGATCCTGGGACCGGATGGGGAGCCGCTGGGCGGTGTAACGCCGCAGCCGAGGCGGCCGGTTCCGCCTGCTCCGCCGGTGGCGAGCGCCGCGAGGCCGCTGACGCTGGACGCGGAGCCGCGGGAGATTTCGATTACCACGCGGCAGCCCTCGACGACGATCGACGCGCTGGAGAAGGAGTTTCACCGCAAGAAGCAGCGGGAACTTGAGGCAGCCACCAGGGCGGGAGCCGGGGAATCGAGCCAGCCCACGCAGCGGCGGACGGGCGAGAAAGTTGGGCGCAACGACCCGTGCCCTTGCGGAAGCGGAAAGAAATATAAGAAGTGTCACGGAGCGGAGTAGCAACTGGATTGCTCCTCGCATTTCCGGAGTTCGGCAAGGGGTTGCACACGTCCGTAAGAACCCCGTAAAGACTAGCCGCTTGCAGAATTGCCTTCAGGCTATCGATTGTGTCAGGGCACGACTTCAGTCGTGCCGCAAATGGCCAATTTAGATTCCGGCTTTAGCCGCTGCGGAATTGCAAATTACTGAAAACAAAACCGCAGGGGCTAAAG
>Ga0224557_1001171_pt1 | contig 26174 bp, 20 predicted proteins | sample 714S31014metaG_FD_180677 | JGI IMG/M metagenome (GOLD analysis project Ga0224557, IMG submission 180677) | Peat soil microbial communities from Stordalen Mire, Sweden - 717 S3 10-14 | ecosystem: Environmental > Terrestrial > Soil > Wetlands > Peat | place: Sweden: Norrbotten County, Stordalen... | reverse complement strand
ATCACCGGACGCGCCAACCATACAGCTTGCCGTCGTCAGCCTTGGGGTAGCAGACCCCGGATTCCAACTTCCAGCCGGGCCGGTCGCAGGCGGTCAAATGTTCCAGGTCGCCAGCTTTCCAAAGTTCGTATGCCCGCAAACCATCTACGGACTGCGCCCACGACGCTGCAAGATGCCCTTCGACGCCAGCATTGAAACCGCGGGCGCGACCGTGATCGAACCCGAGCCAATACCCAAGAGCGAACATGACAGCTAAAACAAACACCCCAGCCGTGGACGCAATGGCGCTCCATTTCACCAGATCGCGCAGACCCCTCTTTGCCGCCACGGATTCAGCGGCACCGACCACGGCATCGGTCAAAGACACCTGCAAACGGACCCTGGAAGACTCAGCTTCAGCCGCAGCGGCCGACTGAATTTTCTCCAGGATGCCCTGCACGGTTACATTGATCTTTTGCGGTACTGCCTCATACAGGTCGCCATACCAGCCCAGCACGATCATCAAGGCCCATACGGCATCTGTCGGCTCGATGCCGAACTTGTCTGCGTAACGCCGAACTCGGTCACGCTCTTTCTCCGACAGGTCCGCAAGAAAAACGCTGTACAGATCGTCACTTGGTGAGATCATCGCCACAAACCTTATCAAAGATGTTCAGGGCACATTCGCGACGCCACCGTTCAATCTCTGCGCGGCTACCAAGCGTTGCAGATTCCCGCGCCTTTTCGAGTGTCAGTCGGCTGCTCTGTACGAGATTGGTGACGCGCGTAGCCAATTGAGGAAGGTACAACGACAATCCATCTCTTTCCTCCACCGTCTGCCGCAGTGCCGAAGTGTCATACAACTCGAAGAGCGATGGTGCCAAGCCGAAGAACCGATTACGAACGACATGAATTGTGCCGTGCTTCACCACGCTCATGTATTCAGCCAGCATCTCGCAACTATCTCGCTGCTGATTGATGAGGAACAATGAGATGAATGGCCAATCGAATTCATGCAGCTTCTCATCAAACATTGAACCGTAACGGTTGACGCCTTCATTGTTTCGTGCGGCGGTATTGACGACAACATCATCGTCTTTGCTCGCATCCACTATGTCGAGAAGATCAAGCCAGCCTTCGTTCTCATCCAGGTTTACAAGCGAGAACGACTTCACATCCTTCTGGTATGCTTTGCCAACATCTGGGTTTGCTGTATCGGTCTCTACCAGCGAGACCTTTCGATTCCTCATCTCAAAGTAGTCGAGAAGTGCAATCGCGCCCACAGACTTCCCAACACCGCCTTTGCTGCCTGTTACGAAGAACACCCTTGCCATACATCTCTCCTCTCTTACAGCGTTACGTCCGGTTTCATTTGGAATTGTCCACGCCTGCCATCAACAATTGACGACACCACAGGGCTCACCTTACGAACCGATCTTGGTTGCGCTTCTTCTCTTGTCGGCGCCAGTTTGGACAGGTAGGTCGAGAGGGCGTTGGCTGAGATTACAACGCCATTCTCTGCAAAAACACGAGCCAGCACCTTCAGCGAGTAGCCGTTTTCCCGCAACTTCTTCAACTCAGGGTATAAAGCTCGTACAATCTCCCCCGTCATGAATGTTTCAGGTTGTGGCGGAGGCTCATTCCCTTTCTGAGCCAGGTGTGTGCGAATAACTTCAAGCTGATCTGTGGTAATCATTTGCACTTTACGTCGCGCTTTTTCCATACATCTTCCCCATCTCCGTCCTCATGAACGGCACATGCAGATAATACCATAGGACTGACCGTAGAAATGTATTATAATTGGATCGGAATGCTTGAGAGAGACGGCAAGATGGGCGCTGTGCGCACGAAACCCCTTCGGGGTTCCGCGCGCCCACCACCATTTTTCCAATCCGCCTGCGGCTACTCGGAGAAATGGTTGCGCATCTTGCTCAGGGCTACGCCCCGAGACCCCACAGAACAGGAGAAGACAATGGCAAGAGCTAAACAGAATGAAGTCGCCACACGCCGGATCTTCATCAGAATCACCGATGCAGAGAAAGCCAACATCAGGGACCAGGCGAAGATCGCCGGCCTGACCATGAGCGAGTACATGCGAAGAATCGCATTCAACAAGCGGATCATTTCAAAAATGGACCAGAAGGCATTAGGAGAACTTGCAAGACTCGGTGGACTCCAGAAGTACCTGCTCAGGCAGATCAAAGGTCTTCCGAATGAGGAAGGTCTGCGGAAGGAACTGAATTCGACGTTGTCCGCAGTGCTTAACGCAGTGAGCAGGCTCAATGCCACCGTGGGGAAGTGAACATGATCGTCAAGGTACAGCCATCTCGAAAACACTCCAGCAGCTTCAAGCGGCTTCATGAATACCTCACACAAGAGCATGATGCCGACACTGGAGAAGTTCGTTTGCGAGGAGATGTGGTCATGTCGGAGAATCTTCTGAGCTTCGACACAGCGGCAGGAGAAATGCTCGGGGTTGCATCTCTCAATGATCGTTGCAAGGATGCGCTATGCCACTATGAACTGGCATGGCCGCCAGGAGAACGTCCGACTCGACCACAATGGACAGACGCAGCGTTGCGCACACTGAAAGCACTCGGATACAAAGACCACCAATATATGATCGTCGCGCACGACGACAAAAAGCATTTTCATATCCATGTAATGGTGAACAAGGTACACCCAGAGACCCTCAGAGCAACAACACCACATCAGTCCCATACTCTTCTACACACCGCAGCTCGCCAACTCGAAACTAAATACAACTGGGCTCATACTCCGGGCCTTGCACGTTGGGATGCCGACACCGAACAAGCTGTACCAACATCACGAAGCGAACGTAATGCTTCCCGATCTGCGCGGCAACATCCAACCGGTGCCGCTGCACAATTTGAACATTACCAGGATCAGGAATCATTCCAATCTTACGTGCGGCGGGAGGTTGCTCCAAGCGTTTCCAAACTGCTTGCCCGACGCAATGCTACATGGGAGGATCTCCATCTCCTTCTCACCAAGGCCCATCTCAGACTTGAAAAGGGAGAGACTGGCGGATATACCGTCCTTGCCATCGACCACAACATCCGGGTCAAGGCGTCCGACGTACTCCGCAACAACTTCGCAGGAAAGATCAACCGCCAGACTACTGAGTCCGCTCTTGGGGCCTGGACACCTGCCTCAACATCCGGTTATGAGGCCGCTCAACATATCGTTCGTACTCCCGTTCGTAATAGCGCACTGAGGGAAGACCGCAAAGCGAAGCGACTTTCCGACCGAGTTTCCCTGATGGCCGATTATAACCAGTATCGTAATCGACAACGTGAAGTGTGCAAGGGTCTAACCACACAGGGAAGAGAGGCACGTCAACACCTGGTTATGAATCTCCGCCAGAGAAAGAAGGAGATTCGCGCATTGGCGCTGCCGTGGCCCGCCAAGAAGATCCTGCTCTCGGAGACTGTAGCCGCGTCCGTCATCGAGCTGCGAACGCTCAAGTTGTCCACGCAGAAGACGCGCCAAGCACAGTTTCCGAAGAACCTGCGCACGTGGGTTGCTGAACGCGCCGCCGGGGGCGATGCGCGGGCGGCAGCACAATTGCGCGGATGGCGCTATGCGGACCAGCGAAACCAGCGGCGGCTGGAAGCCACGCTTGAAGCCAATGCACTTCATCTTGGCCCTGCAATGGACGAGGGAAAGACGGATTGGTCCGAATTCATGGAACAGCGGCTTGCTGCTCAACAGCGGGCGGAGAATCTCGCAGGACAGATTGCCACGGCCCGGATATGGACGATCAACCGGACCACTGGGGATGTCTCGTACACGCTCAATGGGAAGCTGTCCGTCATCGACCGTGGCTTCGATGGCATTCTCAACATCACGATACTGCGCGCGCCTATCCGCGCGCAGGTACATGGTCTCGCCTGTCCTGTCGGTTCGATTGGCGCGGATGCGGCTGCCGAGTCGGGCGGGATCGACCTTGTCGAGTCCCAGAAACACCGCGCCGTCGCGCAGGACAGCCACGACGATGGCGTCATCACTTCCGGCGTCCGGCATGGCGACAGGATGCTCTGCCTTGGCCAAGTCGACGAAAACCATGTTGTGCGGCGCGAATAGCCGGTCACTCATTCCTAATGGGACTGGTGCCCAATCATCCTCTCCCTAAGAAGCGGGATTCCTCAGAACTTCTTTTGGGGTTTGTCGTCTGTGAGAACTTTCTTTGGCGACGACTCCTGAGATGAGGAACCAAACCCGTTCATCGCAGATATCCACTCCCAGTATTTTTCCGACTTGATCGCGCGCATCCACGTCCATGTGGGGCCGCACCAGGGAAGCTACAGTGCATGGTGGTCGGAGATAACGATCGAGGTGTACGGCTGGCCGGCCCCGGACGGACATGCCAAACTCGCGGGTGAAGCTGTGAAAACGACATGGAACAGCGCAATCAATGCCTGGCAGACGACCATACCTGACAGCGGCAAAGGGCTGGAGCTGACATTCAAGTAGTCGTTTCGAGCTTCAAGGTTCAGGACTTTGGGGTTGGGGGATTCAAGCTTTCTCCTCAACAGGCCCTGAAGATGTGGAGTTCCGCAAAGGTTGGGTTGAAAACTGCGGTTTTGGCTTCAAACAGCCGGCAGATGTACCGAATGCACCGAGAATGTCGTGAGCCGGCAGGGCCAGCGGATACGGGCCCGATGCCTGGGTTGCAGATCGGGAAAAGGACACATTCAAGGCGCAGGCGCCAGCCATATCGCCGAGCTTTCACAACCCGGACATAGGACCTTGATTGCGGTTCAACCCGGTTGAAGCACTACACTTGACCGATATGTCAGGGAAGCCAAGGGACCACGGAGGTGTCAATCGAGCCAGACAGCGGGGTCGACTGCTGCTCTGGTTAAGCGGCACTTGGACACTGCCGCCTCTGGGCGCCTGCTTCGCGATCTTCCCCGGCACACCATTGGCAAGGGCGATCATCTTCAGCGTTGCAGCGCTGGCGGCCCCTCTTCCCGCTCTCCTGTTGATGCGCCGGCAGCGACGCGGCTTGCAGGACCGGGCAGCAGTTGCCGAGGAAAACGCCGCACAACTGAAGCTGCAGTTGGAAACGGTCCGCTATCGCACGGCCCGTTTGCGGGAGGAGTTGCAGGCAGCCGACCGGCAGGCTCGGCTAAGCCACCAACTCACGCTTCTCGGCCAATTCACGGCTGGCTTCATGCATGAATTCAACAATCCTCTTGCGATTGTGGCCGGTCGCATCGAGGTGCTCCTCGACGAACGCAACGAGGATGCTGCGCTGTGCGCCGATCTCGAGCAAATGCTCAAAGAGGCCCGCTACATGAGCAACATCGCGACCACGCTGCTGCAAGCGTTGCGCCGTGAGCGCGGCGGAGAAATCTTCGATGCCTCCGTACCGCAGAAGGCGCTGCAGGATGCGCTTCGTTCCCTCGAACCCCAGGCGAAGAGCCAGGGTGTGAGGCTGGTGGAGGAGGTTGGGGAGGCGCCGAAGGTAGATGTGCCCGAACACGTCATCGGTGAAGTCGTCCGCAGCCTGCTGAGCAACTCGCTTGAAGCGCTGAAGGGGCGCGATGAGCGCACGATCTGGGTGCGTCTCGATCCCTATCGCACGGCCGGCGCAAAGGTTGTGGCCAGGATTGAAGACAATGGGGCAGGTGTGCCGGAGAGCATTCGCGAGCACCTGTTCGAGCCGTTCATTTCGCAAAGCACCGGGCGGGAGCGGCTGGGGCTGGGGTTGTTTCTGGCAGCCAGCCTGCTGGATATGTATGATGGCCGCATCCGTTATGAACCAAGGCCCGGCGGTGGCGCCTGCTTTGTTGTCGAGCTGCCTCCGACGCGATTCACGCGCGGGCAGCCGTACCACTGGTTTGCCGGAGGAACCACTGAGTGAGCCGCATTCTGGTCATCGACGATGAAGCCGCCCTGGGTGAAAACATCCAGCGGATGCTGCGTGCGCCTGGAACGACGGTTTCGGTTTTTGTCGATCCTGCGAAGGGGCTGGCCGAATGCCTGGCCAATCCCCCCGATCTGGTGTTGCTCGATGTTCGCATGCCGGGAATGTCAGGGGAAGAGGTCTTTGCGCGGCTCCATGAAGCGCATCCCGGACTGCCTATCGTCTTCTTGACCGCTTTCGGCTCCGTTGAGAGCGCGGTATTAGCCATGCGCAATGGCGCCTTCGACTACCTGCAAAAGCCCTTCAAGCGCGAAGACCTGCTTTTGGTGGCGCAGCGGGCGCTTTCGCACGTAAAGCTGGAGCGGGAAGTGGAGACGCTGAAGGGCCGTCTGGAGGCTCTTGGCGAGGCGGATGCAGCCCAGACGCGCAGCCCCTCCATGCTGGAGCAGATGGAAAAGTGCCGCAGGGCCGCGGCCACCGACGCCACGGTGATGATCCTGGGCGAGAGCGGTACCGGCAAGGAGGTTGCTGCCCGCTTCATGCACACCCAGAGCCGGCGCAAGGATGGCCCGTTTGTGCCGGTGGAGTGCAGCGCCATGCCGGGATCGCTCATTGAGAGCGAGTTGTTCGGCTATGAGCGCGGGGCATTTACCGGGGCCGAACGAACCAAGAAAGGTCTCATCGAGTCAGCCGACGGCGGCACGCTGTTTCTTGATGAAATCGGCGACCTGGGTGTGGAACTGCAAACGCGGCTGTTCCGCTTTGTGGAGGAGCGGGTTTTGCGGCGGCTGGGCGGCTTGACGCCGGTACGGGTGGATTGTCGCATCCTGTGCGCGACCAACCAGGACCTGCCGGCAAAGATCAAGGCGGGAACCTTTCGCGAGGAACTCTATTACCGGTTGAGCGTGATCACGGTCAAGCTGCCGGCTCTGCGCGACAGGGTCGAGGATATTCCCCACCTGGCGCGCTTCTTCCTGGAACGCTTCTCCAGGCGCTACGGCAAGAGTCTGTCGGGCTCTCCGCAATTTTACGAAGCGCTTCTAAACCAGCGATGGCCGGGCAACGTCCGCCAACTGAAGAACGTGATGGAACGGTTGACGGCGTTGCACCCCGGCGGCGTTCTGGGCCCCGAAGATCTAACTGAGGATTCGCTGCCCATCGAAGCCGCCGGCAACCTTTCCGCTCTCCCCTGGAAGGACGCCAGGGAGCAGTACCTGGCCAGCTTTGAGCTCTCCTACGCCCAGTCCGTGCTGGCGCGCTGCAGCGGAAATGTGAGTGCCGCCGCGCGGGAGGCCGGGGTGGACAGGAAGACGTTTTACGCCCTCCTGAAGCGGGAAAAGGAGCAGCAGATTGGGGAATCGATTCCCCAATCGAATCTGGAACTCGGGGAATGAAATCCCCACACTACACGGTTCTTATTCTCCAACCTGTTGATTCTAAAGCTTATGGACTTTGGCTCTCGCCGTGCAATGGAAACAGGCAGGAGCTCCCGCACATGAAACTCTGGACCTTAGGCGTAAAGCCAATCCTGTTGGGACTCGGCTTGATACTGTTGATGCCTCAGCCGGGCCATGCAATTCCGGCATTTGCCCGCAAGTACGGCGTCAAGTGTTACGCCTGCCACACCGTTCCCCCGGCGCTGAACAAGAACGGCTACATGTTCAAGCGTCTGGGCTACCGGTTGCCGCCCGATGAGATGGACGGGACCAAGCCCGCGCCGAAGATCACCGAGTTGGATAAGGACATCAAGTTCAGCATCACGAACTCGATCGCGCTGATCGTGCAAGCCAGCGTTACCGACGACAAGACCGTGGCCGACGCCGGCAACACCACTTCCGCGTCTCCCTCTACCTCATGTGGCAGCGACACCCAGTCAAGTTCATCCTGCTCGAGCTTCAACCTGGACGAAGCCGCGCTGTTTATGGCCGGAGCCGTGCCGGAGACGGGCTTCTCCTACTTCGGGCATTATGAGCTTTACCAGGATGGGAATAGCAATCTCGAGCAGGGGTTTGGCGTCTACACACGCGGCCGTGCCAACAGCAGCTATTTCATCAAGGCCGGCGAGATGCACATGCAGGAGGGCGAGGGAACGCGGGCAGCCATGTTCTACAACCTCTTCTCCGATCCTGCATACACTCTCACCAACGTCGATCCCATCAACTTTTCTCTCGATCAGCACCCTGTCGGCGTAGACGTGGGCTACACATGGGCTTCGAACTACTTCAAAAACGTCTTTGCCGTCTCCGCCAAGGTCACCAACGGTCTTAACGCGGATGGCAGCGAGATACTCGCGGACTCTACCAAGAATTCAAAAGATGTGTGGGCCGACGCCGATTACTGGTTCGGTCCCGACGGCGGCGTCACCGTGATGATGTACCGCGGATCCAAAGATCAGATACAGAATGCGGGCGCAAGCAATCAGTTCACCTATCGGCCAACCTTTTACCGGTCAGGCATCTTCGGCAACTACCTGTTCTTCGACAAGCTGGACCTGCTCGGCGGCTACATCCGCAGCGACGATGACTGGCAGTGGGTGCAGAACGGGCCGATGTCGCACTATATCGCGAACACCTACCGTGGCGAGGCAGACTACTATTTCAAGCCGGGCACGGTGATCATGGCGCGGCTGGACCGCGGGACCTCAAGCATCGATCCGCAACCGGCGATGCACACGCGCGTCTTCAGCATCGGCGGTGAGCGCGCTCTCACGTCTTTGGGCAATGTTGTCTTGCGCGCCGCATATACTCAGGAGCACGATGGCGACCCGCTTGCCCTCGTGGGCACGACCGATAAGCTGTTCAGGCTCGATATCCGCTACATGTGGTAAGGAGAGATTGAAATGCACAAGGCCATTCGAACCATGACAATCGCCAGTCTTTGTATTCCTCTGTTTATGGCGGCGCAGAGCGGCAGCAACGTTACGCTTCCGCAAGACAAGGGACCCAGCAAGATCGATGTCGCAAGCTATCCGCCGGATCAGCAAAAGGGGTACAAGGTGTTTGCGGACAAGTGCTCCAAGTGCCACACCATTGCGCGGCCCATCAACACGACCATGACCCGGCCGGAGTGGGAGCGCTATGTGAAGCGCATGATGCACAAGCCGAACTCGGGCATCGGCGATAGCCAGGGAAAAACGATCTTCGATTTTCTGGCCTATGATCAGGAAAACCGCAAAGACAAGAATCCCTCGGCGTTCTCCAAGTCGCTGAGCGACGAAGAGATTGAGAAGCTGAAGGCTCAGCAGCACTAGAGCGCTTTCATTGTGAGCGTAAGGTCCTGGGTGCCCCACCCTCGCCGCGTCTTTGTTTTTGCGGCTAGGGTGGGATAGCAGGATCCCCGCATTACAGGAACTGCGAAATTGCTCTAAAGTGTATTCGCGAGTTTCTGGTAGCCTTGCCAGCGCATCGCATGGCAGTGTTGCCTTCCTTCCCCCGGCGAGCATCAGGCCCGTTCGCCGGGGTTTCTTCTTACCAGAGCCGCTGCCCACGGGTTGCGGCTTCGGAGTACTCTAGCTGAAAAGCCGCAATAGTGGGGAACGCATGCGCTATTCCATTACGGTCCCGGACCAGGAATACTTCGACAAGAATATTCCCTGTCGCGCCGCCTGTCCGATTCATACGGAATGCGGGCGATACGTGCAGGCCATTGGGATTTCGAAGGATGAAGAAGCCTACCTTCTAGCCCGTGCTCCAAATCCTTTCGCATATGTGCTGGGGCGAATCTGTGCACACCCCTGCGAAGACAACTGCCGGCGCGGCAAGATTGACGAACCCATCGCCATCTGCGCGTTGAAGCGCTACGCCACGGATCGTCACAACCTGGGCACCGGGCACGATCCGGCACGAAAGAAGTTGCCGCCGCCAGTCAAGCGCGACAAGCGCATTGCGATCATTGGAGCGGGCGTGTGCGGACTCACCTGCGCGCACGACCTGGCCCTGCTGGGTTATACAGTCGAGGTCTTCGAGTCCGCCCCGGTTCCCGGCGGAATGCTCTATCTTGGCATTCCGCAGTTCCGCCTTCCGCGGGAAATCATCAAGATGGAGGTGGATAGCATCCTGGCCATGGGTGTCACGCTGCATACCCGCGTGACGCTTGGGCGCGACATCTCCTTCGCCGACCTGCGCTCGAAGTTCGATGCGGTTCTGCTGGCCACTGGCCTCAACAAAGGCCGCGAACTGAACATCCCGGGAGCGCACCTTGCGGGGGTCTACAACGGCATCGACTTCCTGATCAACGTCAACCTTGGATTCGAGATCGAACTGGGCAAGAGGGTTGTTGTGGTGGGCGGCGGCAACGTGGCCATCGACGTGGCACGCGCCGCTGTGCGCCTGGTACATGAGTCGGTCGATCTGGCCGAGCAACAAGAAGAGGCCAAGAGCCTGCAGCCTGCCCTGGACGCGGCACGCATGGCGATGCGCTCTGGCGCTGAAGAAGTGGAGCTGGTCAGCCTTGAATCGCGTGCGCAGATGCCTGCATGGAAAGGCGAAGTGGACGAAGCCGAGCATGAAGGCATCGTGGTGGACAACGGCTGGGGGCCCAAGGAGATTGTCGGCGAAAATGGCATCGTCACCGGCCTCAAGGTTCGCCGCTGTCTCACCGTATTCGATGAAAATGGCCGCTTCAATCCCGCCTTCAGCGACGAGGAAAAAATCATCCCCTGCGATAGCGTGATCCTGGCTATCGGCCAGCAAGCCGACCTCTCGTTTCTTACTGGCGATGAGGGCGTGCAGGTGACGCCGCGCGGCATTCTCAAGATCGACGAAAACCTCATGACAACTGCCCCCGGCGTCTTTGCGGGCGGAGACGTAGCCTTCGGGCCGCGCATTCTTGTTGAGGCCGTCGCCAACGGACACAAATCGGCCCGCTCCATTCATGTTTATCTCAGCGGCAAGACGAAAAAGAGTGTACTGAGCCGGTTCCGCATGATGCCCAACTGGGAGATGCCGCGCGGCTTCCTCTCCATACCCCGACAGAAAATGCCGGTGTTGGCGTCCAACCGGCGCATCGGAATCGCCGAAGTGGAACTGGGCTTTGACGAGGAACAGGGCCGTGCCGAAGGGCTGCGCTGCCTGAATTGTCAGGTGAATACGATCTTCGACGGCTCGAAGTGCATCCTTTGCGCCGGTTGCGTGGATGTATGCCCGGAGAACTGCCTGCGGCTCGTCGACCTGGCCCAGGTAAGCGGCGACGAGCGCTATGACGCCCTGATCCAACATCGCTATGGCGTGCCCGCGACTGAACTCAAGGCTGGCCACGCGGGCGCAATCATCAAGAACGAAGAGAAGTGCATTCGCTGCGGTCTCTGCGCCGAGAGGTGCCCAACTCAGGCGATCACCATGGAAGCGCTGGAGCAGCAGGAGCGGGAAGTCTTTGAGTAGGGGAGCCGAGGTATGAATCGAAGAGAGCTTTTCAAGTTCAGCTGGGGAACTGTGGGTCTGGCAGCCTTGATTTCAGCGGTGGGGATAAGTCTGGCCGCCGTGGTCCGGTTCCTCATGCCGAGCGTCTTCTATGAGCCGCCGCAGACGTTCAAGATTGGGACCCCGGCGGACTTTTCTTTCGGCGCGCCAACGTTCCTGGTCGATGAAAAGATCTTCGTGTTCCGCGACCGGGACAAGGGGTTCGCCGTGGCCAGTGCGGTCTGCACTCATCTGGGATGCACGGTCGCGTACTTCCAGAGAGACCAGAACTTCCATTGCCCGTGCCACGGCAGCGTGTTTGCCGCCGACGGTTCAGTCGAACATGGGCCGGCGCCGCGGGCTCTGGATTGGTTTGAGGTAACGCAAGCTCGCGATGGACAACTCAGCGTGGACAAAGACAAAGTGGTACCTCCGACCTATCGGTTGATGGTGTAACGATGAATCTGATCCGAGAGATCTGGCAATCGATCGTACGGCGGGATTCGCTTTCCACCGACAAGGGAAAGTCCGAACTGGTCTTTCTCAACGTGTGGCTGCACATCCATCCGGCCAAAGTGAAGAGAGAGAACCTCAGGTTCAAGCACACCTTCTATCTGGGCTTCATCACGTTTTTTCTCTTTCTCATTCTGCTCACCACCGGCATAGCGCTCATGTGCTATTACCGGCCGTTCCCGCCTCAGGCTTACCAGGACATGAAGGATCTCCAGTTTGTCGTCTTCATGGGCCCTTTCCTCAGAAACATGCATCGCTGGGCGGCGCATGGCATGGTGGTCTGCGTCTTTCTGCATATGTGCCGGGTCTTCTACACCGGCTCCTATAAGAAGCCTCGTCAATTCAACTGGGTCATCGGCGTATTCCTTCTCCTGCTTACGCTGGGCCTGTCCTTTACGGGTTACCTCTTGCCCTGGGATCAACTGGCCTACTGGGCTATTACAGTCGGGACTAACATCGGCAGTTATGCTCCGTTCATCGGCGGGCAGGTTCGAGAGATATTGCTCGGCGGCCACAGTGTCGGAGAAGCCGCGTTGCTCCGCTTCTACGTGCTCCACGTAGCCGTGCTGCCCTCGATCATCATCCTGCTCACCATCGTTCATTTCTGGCGGGTCCGCAAGGATGGCGGGCTCTCGCGGCCAATCTGGAAGCTCAAGCCCAAGACAGAAGATTTAGTCACCATCGGCGCGCCCGCGGCGATTGCGCCGATGCAAGCGACGGCGGCTTCCAGCACCAAGACTTATGGACTGATGGAAGTCGTCACCGGCAAGCCAATCTTTGAAACCGTGTCGCCCGAAGAGGAAGAAGATACGGTCTTCTCCTATCCGTATGCCTTTGTTCGAGAATCGCTTGCATTGATGGCTACGGTGACCACCATTATGACCATGTCACTGTTTCTGAACGCACCCCTCGAAGAGTTGGCCAACCCGGCAAAGACGCCCAATCCGGCCAAAGCGCCCTGGTACTTTCTTGGCCTGCAGGAACTGGTGAGCCATTCCGCGCTGCTTGGCGGTGTGGTGGCTCCGGCTTTGATGGTGCTTGCGCTCCTTGCGATTCCGTACCTCGACCGCAACCCAAGCCGCCTTCCCGGAGAACGGAAGTGGATTCTTTGGCTGTTCACAATTTTCGTGGTTGCCAACCTTGTCCTGATTGTCGTGGGAACCTTCTTCCGCGGACCAGGCTGGGCGCTGGTTCCACCATGGGTACATGGTGTTGGGGGGGCTGAGTAATGGAACGGAGACTGCAACAGCTCTTCTTCGCATTAAGTGTTCTGGCGCTGGCGCTGATCGTGGCCGCGGCATGGCAAGCCAACACGCCCTCTTGGAAGACCTATCAGCGCAACTTCCTTCAGCTCGAGGCCCAGGGCGAGCCCAACGCTGTAACCAAAGCTGCCGTGCTGGCCACGCCGCCCGAGATCCATCAGGTCATGCTCACGGGCTTGCAGCGCGTCGATCGCTGCACCACATGCCATCTGGGCGTTGAAGACCCGACCATGAAGAATGCGCCGGAGCCATTCCGCTACCATGCCAACCTAGGGCCGCACATTCCCTCCAGGTTTGGCTGCACCATCTGCCATGGCGGCCAGGGTCTGGCCACTGACAAGGATGGCGCGCACGGCAAGGTCGAGTTCTGGCCAAACCCGCTGCTGTCGAAGGACTACATCCGCGCCTCATGCGGCCGCTGCCACAAGGAAGGCGATGTACCCGGCGTGCCGGAGCTGACTGAAGGCCGGCGGTTGTTTGAAACCCAGGGTTGCCGCGGCTGCCACAAGTTGAACGGCGTGGGCGGAAGCATTGGTCCCGACCTGACCGCGGAGGGCGCAAACCACCGTGCGCCGGAGTGGCTCGAGCGCCATTTCCTGGCCCCCAACGCGGTCTCTCCCGGCTCGGCCATGCCCAACTTCCACTTCACAAAGGAGCAGGCGCGCGACCTCACCTACTACATGCTCTCGCTCACCAGCGAAGAGATGGGGACTTACTACTCGAGCGTGCGCCTGATTCCAAGCCCAGAGTACGGCCGGCAATTGTTTGTCGAAAAGAACTGCATTACCTGTCACAGCGTCGGCGGAGTGGGCGCAAAGACGGGGCCTGACTTGCTGGGCGTAACCGCGCGGCATTCGACGGAATGGCTCGACGAGCAACTGGTGAATCCGGAACTTGTTTATCCGGGAAGTTCCATGCCCGCATACGATTTGGAAACCAATGCTCGCAAGGCGCTTGTCGCTTACCTTCAGTCCGCCACACCAGACGATGTGCAACTGATCCTGTCCCACAAGAACCGTGCATTGATGCCCGAGGACGTGGCCATCGAAGCCGGCAAGCAGGACTTCGCGCGTTTCGGTTGCGTGGGCTGCCACGGCACGGAGCTGCAAGGCGGCGTGCCTAACCCCAACGCGCAGGGCGGCGAGGTGCCTTCGCTTCTTCATGTCTCGGACGACTACACCAAGGACGAAGTCATCGCCATTATTCGCAACGGCAGGGCGCCTCCATTGGAGAATGCGGCCGGGCCGGCTCCGCCACTCTACATGCCGTCTTGGAAGCATGTGTTGAGTGACGAAGACATCAATCGCATTGCCGATTTTCTGTGGTCGAAGCAGCAGAAGAAGGAGAGCTGGTAACCAGCGCGAAGCCTTTGCGCCAACCGCGAAGGCTCCGCGCCACAAGAGAACATTCCAGCCTGCAACGAGGTTCCAGCCGTGAAGCCATCATTCCTGTTTGTATCTGCTGCGGCTGCGGGCTTGCTGGCCGGGGCTGTCTTCATTGTTACCACTGCTGCTCAAGCTCCAACAGGCTCGCAAGACCCGGCTGCCAGTTCGCCCCCTCAGGCTCGCGTCTTTCCTGCTCCAACAAACCTGAAGGTGCTGCCGAAGGAAATGACCGGGGAGCAGATTCACACCCTTATGGTGCAATGGACAGCCTCACTTGGTGCCCAGTGCAGCTCCTGCCACGCCGAGGACCATGAGAACATCGGGCCCGACGGCCGCCCGCTGCTTGATTTCGCCGCCGATTCCAAACCGATGAAGGCAGTTGCTCGCACCATGTTCACAATGACCGAGGAGATTAACACCAGGTTTGTGGCCAGTATCGACAACTCCGGTGTTCCAGTGACCTGCGGCACGTGCCATCGCGGTCACCTGGGGCCGGAGCCGTTCGTGCCCGCTCCCTCAAAGGAAGTGAGCTTGGCTCAGCCAACGCGAAACGACAGCCCTCACTCGAATGAGGAGAATTCAAACCGGTAGGGAATGCAACGATTGCTAGAAGCATCAGCAGCGCCGTAGTTGCGGCCGTGAGATGAAGGTCGAGTTGAAGTTCTGAACCGAGAAGGGCGACTCTAACCGGTGGAATTCCGCTGTGGTCGGAAACCGCCGCCCTAAAAAGACTTGGCAGATGGCATCTGGAACCAGTCCCCGCAACCACAGCATCATGGGCCTGCCTGGCCAAACATCCAAATGACGTATGCAGTGAACTCTTTGCCAACTCTGTGCTGGCCGCGGTGGGGTAAGACCTGCGCGCCAGTAAGCGGCTCGGGCATCTGGATTACCCAGTCAGCGATACGCCCTAGCAGCCCGGATGGGGGTTCTTGAACACAACCTCGATGGGCAGCCAGTCTGACAGGCGCTTCTCGTCCAGTTCGGCATCTCCGGCCTGGCTGGTGAGCGACGACTTGGCAATCAACACGGATATCTTTATTTTTCCCTTCACGCAGCAAGCCCCGAGAAACTTCGAGAGCTCCTTATCTGCCGCAGCCATGTAGTCCGCGGGAAGTGCGCCCTCCGCACCGGAGATGTCGACCAAGGCCATCACCATCTGGTTCATCGCCGGCCCATTCTTCGTAGTCATTATGGTGTTGTGCCTCGCCAAAATACCGACAGGCTTTAGAATCAAGTATATAGACTGGATATTGAATTCGGCCTTTTCACATGTAAAACTGGTCACATGCTGCGCTTGCTGAGGCTCTTGGTTGATCTGTTTACTCGGCTCTTTCGCTCACGCCGGGACCTGCTCTTGGAAAACCTGGCGCTGCGGCAACAACTCGGCGTTTTCAAACAGAAACATCCGCCGCCGCGATTTGCTACTACCGACAAATTGTTCTGGGTGATGTTGAGCCGGCTCTGGGTCGGCTGGCGGCGGGCATTGATCGTCGTGCAGCCGGAGACAGTTGTTCGCTGGCATCGGACGGTCTTCAAGCTGTATTGGACGTGGATTTCGCGACACCGAACTCGAACGGGCAGAAAGTGCGTGAGTCGGGAACTGCGTGCCCTGATCTTCCGCATGGTGACCGAGAACCAGACTTGGGGTGCACCGCGAATTCACGGTGAGTTGAAGATGCTTGGCTTCGAGATTTCGGAGCGTACGGTGCTGCGCTGGATTCGGAGAGCGCCAAGGAGCCCTGAGCCGGCGAAATGATGGGCGGCCTTTTTGAACAATCATCGTGAAGTTATCGCAGCGATGGACTTCTTCACCGTACCAATGCTGAACTTTGGCGTCCTGTACTGCTTCTTCGTTATCGCGCATGATCGGCGGCGAATTCTTCACTTCAACGTGACCAAGCATCCGACCGCCGCATGGGTGATTCAGCAGTTGCGCGAGGCGTTCCCTTACGACTCCGCTCCCAAATATCTGATCTTTGATCGCGGCCCGCAGTTCAACAGTGAAGTGATCGACACGGTGAAGAGCTTCGGCATCCAGCCGAAGCGGACCAGCTTCCGAAGTCCGTGGCAAAACGGCGTTGCGGAGCGTTGGGTCGGCAACTGCCGCCGGGATATTCTCGATCATGTGATCGTTCTCAACGCGCGCCATCTGAAGCGACTCATGAATGATTACATCCGTTACTATCACGACGACCGAACGCATCTTGGGTTGGAGAAGGAAACGCCCGCAGGCCGTGAGGCGGCAAAGAGCACCGATGCTGGTTGCAGGATCGTGTCCATGCCAACACTCGGCGGTTTGCATCATCGCTACGATCTGGCTGCCTGAGCCGCATCTACGATCAACTTCCGGGAAAACTGAAGATGACCGGCAGCAGAAGTGTGTCTGCTGTCGTCACGTGCTGTGTTTTGTGCTTCTAGGCTCCCTGCGAACCCCGCTCTCCCGACCGAAAACTGCGCCAGAGCATCCGCATTTGTGCTCTTAACGGTTAAGATCAGACGCAATTTGCGGCCAGATGGAATTTTGGCGAGGCCGCAAGGAAGGTTCCGTTGAAGCTTTCCACGAAGGCGTTGATATGGCCCTTTCCTGGAACGTGTAAAGATGCTTAGGCTCATCGAGCAAGTACAGGCGTGGAAGCGGATGGCGGTACTTGCGAAATCGCCGACGCGGCTAGATGCATGTTTCCCTGGACTAGAAGGGCTTGGTAGGGCCGGGTGCCGCGCAAGAAGCTGAACATGGGTTCATACTTCATATAGAGAAAACCGGGGTCGTGAGAGGAGCAGCTAAGACTCAGATAGTGAAGGGTGCGTTCCTGATTGCCAAGCCGGGCATAGAAGTAGGCCGCAGACATTGCGCTGGCATTTCCGTTGTTGGCTTGTTTGCCGAAACCTTCCGCAAGAGTCCTATTCATGGCGACCAGCCCGTTGGCCTTGAGGTCCTTGTTTGCCGATTTCATCAGCGCCAAAGTTGGCGCATCCCCATTGAGCGTTGCTAACTTTTCCATTTCTTCGATGTACTGCGGCCAATCGTTCAGTCGCGCATAAACTCGGGACAGGTAGTTAGGGATCGCTGGGAATCGAGGATTCGCCTTTTCCATCTGGTCTAGAAACTCCCGGCCAGCCCCTCTGTTGACCGACGCCAGCAATAAGCCGCGAGTGGCGAGGATCGCGATGGAATCGGGGTCAAGATGGCGCGCGATGTCAATCTCTTTTAGCGCATCGTCAAATCGGCCTGCGGAAAAGAGGGATGTCGCATACCAGTGGTGGGCCTGTGAGTAGTTCGGGTCCAGAGCGATGGCACTTTGAAACTCCCTCTCCGCCGCAGGGAAGTTCCAAAGCCAATAGTTCAAGATGAACGCATAGCTGCAATGGGCGTCGGCTGAAGATGGATCGAGGGAAATCGCCTGCTGGCTGGCGGCGAGAGCGCGCGGATAGGCCTCCGCGTCGGGCATGTGCCCGTACTCGCGTATCAACAGGTAGCTATCGGCCAAGCCGGCGTAGGCTGCTGCGAAGTGGGGGTCGCGAACGATTGCCTGGGTGAAGAGATCGATCGCCTGGGCGAGGCTTGGTGCGGTTCGCTGGCTCAGGAGGTAATGACCTCTGAGATAGAGCTCTTGTGCCTCTCGATTGCTCGATTCCCTTGACTTTTCGGAAGATGCGGCGCGCGCAGGGTTCCCGCCCGCACGATTGTGACGATAGTAGAACCATTCGACTACCGAACCTGAGAGGACGATGGCTACCAGCAGCGCGACCGCAGCTCGCACCCAAAAGGAGCTCGAGGTTGAGATTGCCGGAACGGGAAGGTGGCTCGTCGGAACGAACGGAAAAGGCGAGGCTGGATCGGCTTCCGTCTCAGCGGCCGCGTCCACTTCAACGCCAGCCAGACTTAGCTGCCAGATATCAATCTCGAATGTCAATGCAAAAACGAGACCAGGACCGCCGGGCAAGCGACGTACAGGAAGCGACCGTGTCTTCTCCCAACGCTTTGCGGTGCGCTCGCCACAGTTCAGGTGAGCGGCGATCTCTTTCCACGAATTGAGGCGTTCGTGCGGGGGTGAGACGGCGGGTTTTTGAAATGATGGCACGAGATGGCCCGACCTGGCCCGACATAGCTCTTGCTGAAGTGTGGGCTGCTAAGCACATTATATGGCGTGCATTTGCTTCCTGAAGCGAGTGCATTGATAACGATAGCCAACAGAGGCCCCCCTGCCATGATAACCGCGATTCGTTCCTTCTGCATGTTCAAGCCTCGTTTTGGTTCGGTTCTCCGGGACCTGTTCGGCTGTGTCGCCTTTCTGCTGCTTCCGGTCAGCGCTCTAGCCCAGACGCCTACGGGCGACATGGTCATCACCTCCAGCACCGTGTGGCCTACGTGGCACTTGACGCGCGAAGAGCGCTCGGCTCCGCTGACAGACTGGCAGACGCACCAATCGCGCAACTTCAAGATGATGAGCATGCTGCTGCCCGTGGGCTGGCAACTCGATGTCCGTCCCGGCCCGAACTTCGCCACGATCGATTGCGCTGACACGTCGGGCCGCATCATGATCTCGGCTACCAGCACGGACAAAGGCACCGGCATCTTCGTCATTCCCGCGAACGCAAGCATGTCCTCGAACAGCCCGGCGTTCCTGCAGCAGAAGGAAGGCATCATGCGCAACTTCAAAGGGGTTTTCAACTGCACCATCGAGCAGCCGAAGACGCTCTCGGTGGCATTGCCTGAGGGGGCGGAAAAGATCATAGCCGGGGCGCACATCGTCGGCCAGGTGGAACCTGTCCCCGGGCTCAGCGAGGAGATTCCACAGATCGTTGCCGCCGCCAACCAGCACGGCAACTCGCACATTACCGCCGAAGCCGGACGACTGCGTCTGACCGGCTCCTTTCAAGGCAAGCAGGTGGAGATGTGGCTGGTTGCGCTAGCCACGCATAGGACCGAGGCCGTGCCCGGTGGAGGCACCGTGACCTACAACGATCTGCCGCTCGCCGCAGTGATCTATGCACCGCCCGGCCAGCTCGACCGCAACGTCAAACTGCTGATGACGCTGCTTTCGTCCGTGCAGATCGACCCGGAGTGGATCCGCAACGCACAGTCCTTCGTCGCGGCGTCGTACGAGAAGATCAACGGCGCCTATGCGCAGGTCAACAGGATCCATCAGCAGATGGCCCAGGACAACGCGAATGCGGCCGCGCAGCAGGCGGCCATTCGCAGCGACACCGCGAACTACCGCAGCAACGTTATGTCCAGTGTGGCCCGCAATCGCTCCGCCGCGCTCGACCACAGCTCCCAGCAATTCGCTCTTTACATGGGCGACCAGGCCATCTATAAGGACCCTTCCACCGGTCAACGGGTGCAGATGTCCAGTGGCTACGATCACGTGTGGGCCTCTACGACGGGCAATACCAATGACTACATCATGACCGACTCTGCCTCTTACGATCCCAACGGTCACGCGGGCAGCGCCGGTTGGACCCAGATGCAGATGGAGCATTAGAAAACCTGTCGCTGACGTTTCTTAAACAAACCAGCCGGAGTCCCAACATATTCTGTCCGCGATTGACGCGTTCCATAACAAGAGGCCCTGCCATGATTCTGACGCCCTCGAAGTCCGCCCTCCACTGCCTTTCCACCCTCGCCTTCATCTTCGCGGGTATTGCCGTCGCGCAAATCCCGGGACACCAGCAGCCGGCGAACCTGCACGTCCCCCATGTGGACGCCGACTTCGGCAAGTTGCCTCTGAGCTTCGAGCCCAACCGTGGCCAGACTGACCCGACCGTACAGTTTCTCGCTCGCGGCAGTCAGTACACCGTCCTGCTACAGCCCACCGCCGCGACCCTCGTGCTCAGCCGCGAAGACGCAGCGGCCCGCCGCGCCGGCCGGCCCGTACCAGCTACCCGCGCCGCGATTCGCATGACGCTCGACCGCGCCAACACTCGCGCCGCTATGTCGGCCGACCGCCCACTTCCCGGCTACGTCAACTACATCACCGGCGACAAAGCCAAAACATACACCGGGATTCCAACCTACGCGGCAACCCGCGCCGCAGGCGTCTACCCCGGCATCGACCTCGTCTACTACGGCACCGCGCGCCAGCTCGAATACGATTTTGTCGTCTCTCCGAAGAGCGACCCCAGCCTGATCCACCTCGTGATCGGTGGCGCGCGCGCGGTCGTCGAATCGAACGGCGATCTCCGTCTGCAGATCGGCGCCACCAGCCGCGATACCGACATCGTCTTCCACAAGCCTGTCCTCTACCAGCAGGTCGACGGCGCACGCCAGTCCATCGACGGAGCCTTTACCGTCGCCGCGAACAACAAGGTCGGCTTCAAAATCGGGGCCTATGACCGCAGCAAAGAGCTCGTCATCGATCCCATCATCAGCTACGCCAGCTACTTTGGTGGCTCCATCCAAGATGAGATCACCGGCACAACCATCAATGCGGCCAACCAGCTTTATGCCGTTGGCCAGACCCTTTCGCCAACGCTGCCGTCGGGAACGGGCGAGTTTCAACCGGCCCGTTCCGGGGTCAAGAACAGCAATTATCATGACGGCTTCGTGACCAAGTTCTCCGCTGACGGTTCCAGCGTCATCTGGAGCACGTATCTCGCCGGCAGCCAGGACGACTTCGCCACCGGTGTTGCGGTCAACGCAACCGACCAGGCGTATGTTGTCGGCTACACCAACAGTTGCCTCAACCCGGGCGAATTCAACAATACCCCATTAACCGCCGTCCGCTTCCCGTTCACTTCAGACGCTATTCAACCGCTTTGTAACGGGGGCTACAACCAACCCGAAACTGGCGAGTCCGATGGCGGCAATTCTGACGCCTTCCTGGTGAAGCTTTCTTCCGACGGCAAGACGGAGCTCTATGGCACGCCGCTCGGCGGCAGCCAGAACGACTATGCCAGCAGCATCGTTCTGGATGCTACGGGCCGGCCATACATCGTGGGAGAAACCAATTCGACCCAGTATTACAAGTGCGCCACCGTTGGACCGCACTGTAACGACGTCCCTTCCTATCCTGTGGACAATCATGGCAACGCGGACATTGGACCCACCAACTATCCGACGACCCCCAGCGCCTTTTACAGCAACGTCGCCGAGTCCATTCAATACTCGACCACAGACAGCAGCGGCAACACCGGCGGCCCGCAGGATGAGCAGGCCTTCATCACGATCCTGAGCGCCGACCTGCACTCCTTCGTTTACTCCTCGCTTATCGGCGGCGGCGTAATCGGCGGCTGCGGCAACGGTGCCTGCAACACGAACGGCCTTGCGGTCGCCGTCAACGCCGCTGGTCAGGCCTTCATCGGGGGCAACACGTCCTCCGCTCACTGGCCCACCACCGCCGGTGCTTTCGCTACCTCCTGCCCCAACGCCAGAAACGCAAACAGTCAATGCCCCATGACCGGTTGGCTCGCGGGCTTCGATCCCAGCAAGTCCGGGGTAGCCTCATTACTCTTCTCCACCTATATGAACGGCTCCTCGGCCGGCGCGGACAGTAATGGCAATCCCCTGTATCCCGGGGGAGATGTCTACGGCGTTGCCACCGACTCGACCGGTAACGTTGTCGCCACGGGCGATACCAACGCCAACAACTTCCCAACCACCACGGGTGTCCTGCAACCTGGCTGTGCGATACCTTCCGGCGACGGAAATGGCGATGTCAACGTTTGCGCGAACGCCTTTGTCACCAAGCTGTCGCCCACGGGGGCGACGGTATGGTCTACTTACTATCGCGGCACCGGGTCCTTCTTTGCCGGAGAGTTCGTTGCGGGTCAAGGCGTTGCGCTGGATACGAACAACAACGTCTACGTGATGGGCTTGAGCAACGTTGAGACGTTGCCACTGAAGAATCCCATCTCCACCAATCCCGCTCGGAATAGCGACGCGTTCCTGATCGAGCTCTCCCCCGACGCCTCCACCCTTCTAATGGGCACCTTCTTCGGTTCCACTGGCGGCATCACGGTCAACACGAACTCGCTACACCTCGATAGCAACCTCAACGCATACTTCGCTGGCTACATCACCTTCAACGGCAACGACTACATTCCCACCACCCCGGGTGCCTTCAACCGCACCGGTTTCGGCGCGTCCACCAGCGGATTCGTCGCTAAAATGATCACTCAGCAGCAACCCACCGCGGAAACTCTCACCGTCTCCCCCAACCCCGCCAGCCCCACCCAGACAGTCATCCTCACGGCTACGGTCCTGAGCACCTCCGCCCTGACTGGAATCCCCACCTCGCCCACCGGCACGGTCAGCTTCATGAACGGCGCAACGGTCGTTGGCACCGGGACCTTGAACGCCGCGGGTATCGCCACCTTCTCGGGCATGCTGGCTGGCGGCGCGTACAACATCACCGCCGTCTACCCCGGAGATTCCGGCTTCAACGGCGCAACCTCGAACGCCGTCGCGCTCACAGTCTCCTCCGCGGTTACCACCACCACCACGCTTACCGTCGCGCCGGTAACCTCCATGTATGGGACCGCTGAGGTCCTCACCGCCACTGTCAACGCCGGGACAGCCGCGCCAACAGCCGGCACCGTCACCTTCACGGCGGGCTCAGTCAGCTTCGGCAGCGCGAGTGTCAACGCGCAAGGTGTGGCGACTGTCACCGTCACACCTCCTGTGGGTGTCTACTCGGTGATTGCAACGTATGCGGGCACCTACAACCAGACGACGAATCCCACCGGCTACGGACCAAGCGCAAGCACCGGCGCTTCGCTCACCGTAACCAAGGCGGCCAGCACAACGGCGCTTACTTCCTCCACCACGTCTGCCAGTACCGCAACGAACTTCACCTTGACCGCCGCCGTGACCACGGGAGCGACGGGCACGGTCACGTTCTATAACGGCGCCATATCGCTAGGAACAGGGGCGGTGGGGATCGGCGGCACGGCAACCCTCACAACGTCCATCGCGGCGGCGGGTTCCTACAGCCTGACGGCGGTCTATTCCGGCGATACGAACTTCACCGGAAGCACGTCTCCTGCCTTGACACTGGTGGTCGCGGGCGCGGCCGCCACGCCAACGTTCAGTGTGCCTGCCGGGACGTACGCCACCACGCAGACGGTAACAATCAGCGACGCGACGGCAGGCGCAACCATCTACTACACCACCAACGGAACCACGCCAACCACAAGCTCGTCCGTTTACAGCGGTGCGATTACGGTTTCGTCGTCAGAGACACTGGAGGCGATTGCAACGGCGAGCGGCTACACAACCAGCGCCGTAGCGAGCGCCGCCTACGTGATACAACTCGGCCTCACCACGCCTACCGTCACGGTGACGCCGGCATCCTCAAGCATCACCACGGCGCAATCGCTGTCTGTGCCCATCTCGCTGGGCGGCGGCCAGTGCGCGGCTGTTCGCCGCCAGCCTACAGGTGCGACCGTCCGTCCCGAAACATGCAGCACTCTTACACCCACCGGAACGGTAACGCTCTCCGGCGGCGGCTACACGTCCGCAGCGGCCACGCTGTCTGGCGGCACGGCGACGATCATGATTCCCGCCGGATCGCTAGCTACTGGAACAGATACGTTGACCGCGACGTATACGCCCGACTCGAACAGCACTTCCACCTATACCTCTGCTACGGGCACAAACACAGTCACCGTCACGGCGGCTGTTACATCCGTGCCAGTGGCTTCCCTCACACCCGCGTCGCTTACCTTCACGGCGGTTACGGGCGCAACCAGCGCGGCGCAAGTTGCAACGCTGTCGAACACCGGTACTGCAACGCTGACCATCAGTGGCATCACCATCACAGGCACTAACCCATCCGCCTTCGCAATCGCCACGGGAACCAACGTTTGCGGGACTTCATTAGCTGCAAGTTCGAGCTGCTCCATCTACGTGACGTTTACACCAGCGTCAGCCGCAACCTTCTCCGCAACTCTCTCCGTTGCCGACAACGCCTCCGGTTCGCCGCAGACCACCACCTTGAGCGGCACAGGAACGGCTGCAGCCGCTCCCGTGGCTGCGCTCACGCCCGCCACGCTCACCTTTACGGCGGTTACGGGCGCAACCAGTACGGCGCAGTTTGCAACGCTCTCCAACACCGGCAATGCTGCGCTCACGATCAGCGGCATCACGATTGGCGGCACCAATCCCGCCGACTTCGCCATCACCACGGGCACCAGCGCCTGCGGCTCCTCACTGGCTGCGAGCTCAAGCTGCTCCATCTACGTCACCTTTACACCGGCTTCGGCAGCCAGCTTTACGGCCACGCTATCCGTTGCCGACAACGCTTCCGGTTCGCCGCAGACCACAGCCCTGAGTGGCACAGGCACAGCTGCGGTGGCGCCAACCTTCACGCTCAGCTCGCCTACAGCTCCGCAGACCGTGCAGCCGGGCGCCGATGCCACTTACACCATCACAGGTACCGCGCAGAACGGCACATTCTCAAGCGTGGTGACACTCGCGGCCAGCGGCCTGCCCACCGGCGCGACGGCCAGTTTCTCGCCAACTTCGATCACCCCTGGCAGCACATCGGGATCCTCGACGCTTACCATCCAAACCTCGGCCGTCGCCACTGCCACACCGCTGAAGAACCCGCAATGGCCGCTGGCCGCGCCAGTGCTGGCGCTCATCGGCCTGTTCTTCCTGCCCGTCAAGAAGCGTCGCCGCTGGATCACGATGGCTCTGCTGCTGTTCGCTTCACTGGGCGCTTTCACCGCTCTCACCGGGTGCGGAGGCGGCTTTGGGCTGGTTAGGGTCATACCCCCGGCCAGTTACACCATCACCGTGACCGGAACCAGCGGCGCCGAACAGCAGATCACCACCGTGCAGCTCACGGTCCAGTAAAAGGAGACTCCATGCGACTCAGGATCAGATATCAACTCGCCCTGTTGTTGACCCTTGCCGCGGTCTCCACCCGCCCGACCGTTGCACAGACCCCTGCCGCCCAATCCGAGCCCGTGGGCGACAAGCCGTTCCGCGCCGAACTGGCCCTGGGCTACAGCTACATGCACAGCAACGCGCCTCCGGGCGGTTGCGGCTGCTTCAACCTGAACGGCGGCAACGCCACCTTCGCCTGGCCAGTCAAGCCGGGAAGCTTTGCCTTGGTGGGTGACGTCGCGATCGCCCATGCAGGCACTGTCTCCAGCACCGGCGACAGCCTTACGCTGAGCACTTACACTGCGGGAGCGCGTTATCTTCCGAAGTTAGGCCACTCGCCGCTTCAGCCCTTCGGCCAGGCGCTGATTGGTCTCGCGCACTCCAGCGGAAAGCTGGTGCAAGGCGCCAATCCGGCCTCCGCCAATGCAGGCGCGGCCTTTGCCGCCAACCTCGGCGGAGGCCTCGACCTGCGCGCAAGCCGCCGCTTCGCTGTGCGGCTCATCGAAGCCGACTACCTGCTGACCACCTTTGATAACGGAACCAATAATCACCAGAACAACCTCCGCGTCAGTGCCGGCATGGTGGTTCACTTCAGCGAGAAGTGACTGAGGCGGGAAAAAGAAAGACATTGTGAGCTTCGGCAATTCCAGCGCGATTATCTGTTGACGGAAACGAGGCGTCGCGCCTTCGGAGCGCCTGAATGAGAATCCTCGCTTCAGGAGCGCACCAACCAAATTAAGGTCAATTGCTTCGAGGGTCAATGGCAAGATTGGTACCGCGAAGTCTTTGGGCTGTATCTGGAGCGCCCACGCGGTGACGTGTCGGTGAGCTGACTTCCGGGTGGGCGCTTCAGATACAGCGACTTGAAGGAAGCCGCCCCGGTCCTTAGGCACTTATGTATTTTGA
>Ga0224557_1001168_pt1 | contig 26221 bp, 26 predicted proteins | sample 714S31014metaG_FD_180677 | JGI IMG/M metagenome (GOLD analysis project Ga0224557, IMG submission 180677) | Peat soil microbial communities from Stordalen Mire, Sweden - 717 S3 10-14 | ecosystem: Environmental > Terrestrial > Soil > Wetlands > Peat | place: Sweden: Norrbotten County, Stordalen... | reverse complement strand
GATTAGCCCGACGACCAGATTGACGGGCTTGACTTCGTTCAACGAGCCGTTGCGCTGTTTGCCACGCGGCGTGCGGATGGCCTCGTAAATGAACGCTTCTTCGGACATGTCGACTTCCTGTTCGCAAATCGGAGTTCGGAACCACCTCAAGATTAGGCCCGGTACCAGCACCCTAACAAAGGCCCCCGGCCAACCTGTTGGTTGGGCAAGCTCTCGCAGCTCAGCCACCGAACGTGACGCTGCAGTCAGGATCGAGGCTGAAGCTAGGCTCGACTGCCATGACGGTGCCGCGGCTGCGCCCCTACGCGACCACAGTGTTCGCCGAAATGTCGGCGCTGGCCGCACGTGTCGGCGCGGTGAACCTGGGCCAGGGCTTTCCCGACGAGAACGGCCCGCCAGCAATGCTGAAGGCCGCGCAAGACGCCATCGCCGCGGGGGTCAACCAGTACCCGCCAGGGATCGGCATCGCGCCGCTTCGGCAGGCCATCGCCGCGCAGCGCCGTCGGCACTTCGGCGTCGAGTACGACCCCGACACCGAGGTGCTGGTGACGGTCGGGGCAACCGAAGCCATCGCGTCCGCGGTACTCGGCTTGGTCGAGCCCGGCTCGGAGGTATTGCTGATCGAGCCGTTCTATGACTCCTACTCCCCAGTGCTGGCTATGGCCGGCGCACACCGGTTGGCCGTACCCCTGATCCCCGATGGCCGCGGCTTTGCTCTGGACGCCGACGCGATGCGCCGGGCACTGACACCGCGAACCCGGGCACTGATCGTCAATTCACCGCACAATCCCACCGGTGCGGTGCTCAGCGCCACCGAACTGGCTGCCATTGCGGAGATCGCAGTGGCAGCGGATCTTTTAGTGATTACCGATGAGGTCTACGAGCACCTGGTTTTTGACGCCCACCAGCATCTGCCACTGGCGGGCTTCGACGGTATGGCAGAGCGGACGATCACCATCTCCAGCGCCGCCAAGATGTTCAACTGCACCGGCTGGAAGATCGGCTGGGCTTGCGGCCCAGCGAAACTCATCGCCGGAGTGCGCGCGGCCAAACAGTATCTGACCTACGTCGGCGGCGCGCCGTTCCAACCGGCGGTCGCCCTGGCGCTGGACACCGAGGATGCGTGGGTGACCGCGCTCCGGAACACTTTGCAGTCCAGACGCGATCGCCTGGCAAACGGACTGACCGAGATCGGCTTCACCGTGCACGACAGCTACGGGACGTACTTCCTGTGCGCCGATCCGCGTCCGCTAGGTTACGACGACAGCACGGCGTTCTGCGCGGCACTACCGGAAAAATTCGGAGTCGCCGCCATCCCCATGTCGGCGTTCTGCGAACCTGCCGGGCCGCAAGCCGCAAACCAGGCCGATGTATGGAATCACCTGGTGCGCTTCACCTTCTGCAAGGGCGACGACACCCTCGACGAGGCGATCAGGCGACTTTCCGCGCTCCGCGACTGACCGATTACTCGGACGGGCCCGAACCGTTGCGGCTGAGCACGAAATCTCGCAGGCCTTCCGTCGCCGCTTTGAGGACTCGCTTGCGTGCCCGGTTCACCAAGAACTCCGGCAGCGGCGCCGACGGTTCCATGGTGATGTCGAAACGCACCCGCGTCCTGGTCTCTCCCTCACGCAGCAAGGTGTACTCGACGTGTTGCCCGTGTTGCTGAGCGGTCCTCTTGGCATCCCACACCACCCAATCGGGGCCCCAGTGGTATTCGAGCACTTCGTGATCGGGGATCCCGACCACCCTGATCGCGACCTTGACGTGGTGCGGCCGGCCGTCGGGATAGGTGTCGATGACTTCGGCCTGCCTGTGCACCGGGGACCACGACGGCACCGAGCCGATGTCGGCTAGCGCGTCCAGGATCACTTCCGGCGGCGCATCGATGATGATTTCCTGCGAGGCTCGTACGGCCATTCGTACAAAGCTAGCAATTTGATTTCAGATTGTGTTGCGAATTAGGCGGGAAACTCAAAGAAAATCAAGGACATAGCAGCCCCGTCAAGACAATCAGTCTGTCCGCTGCTCGACGGTTTGATTATTGACCACCCAATCGCGCAGGCCCTCGGTGGTGGCGTCCAACACGATCTTGCTCGCGCGTTTGACAATGAAAGCCGGAATTGGGCCCGACGGTTCGACGGTGATATCGAAACGCACCCGCGATTTGTCGACGCCCTCCGGTTCGACGAGGTACTCGATATGCTGTCCACGCTGCTGGGATGTCTCTTTGGCATCCAAGACCACCCAGTTGGGACCCCAATGATATTCCAGGATCTCCTTGTCGACGATCCCGAGAATCTTGACGATGGCTCTTACGTGGTGGGGCTGACCATCCGGATACCGGTCAAGGACTTCGACCCGTTTATGCATGGGAGACCAGGCCGATAAGACGCGAATATCCCTCAGCGCCTCCATAATTACTTCCGGAGGCGCGTCGATCACAATCTCTCGCGACGCCTGTACCGCCATTGACGCGACGCTAGCACTGCGCGGTCGCGTTCGTGGCAATTACAGATAATTGGCTTATTTCCAGTCGATTTCGGTGATCAGCGTCGTGACCGCAGGCGGCGGTCCGACCGGCCCGGCCGGTGTTCGGGAAAAACGCGGAGCCGGTGCGGCCTGCTCCACACCGTGGGCGGTGATCACGGTCGACCGTGCGTTCAGGTGCTCATTGGTGGCGGCTTCGGTCCAGGTCAATACCGGCGTGACGCATGCGTCCGTGCCGGCGAAAACTTCGGTCCATTCGTCACGGGTGCGGCTGGCGAACCGGTCGGCGAAAGCATCGCGCATTTGCCGGTAGGAGGCGGTCTCGAACTGGCCCGGCAGCTCGCCGGGCGACAGGCCGAGCCCGGTCAGCAACGCCGCGAAGAACTGCGGCTCGAGAGCGCCAACCGCCATATATTTGCCGTCGGAGGTTTCATAGCAACCGTAGAACGGGGCGCCGCCGTCGAGCAGGAACGATTCACGCTGGTCGCGCAGCGCGCCGGTGGACTTCATGGTCCACATCATCTGGGCGAGCACGCTGACTCCGTCGACCATTGCGGCATCGATGACCTGGCCCTTGCCCGAGCGCTCCCGCTCGTACAGGGCCACCATGATGCCCAGCAGCACCAGCATCGAGCCCCCACCGAAGTCGGCGACCAGGTTCAGCGGCGGCGTCGGGGGCCGATCGGCGTAGCCAAGAGCCGACAACACACCGGTCTGCGACAGATAGTTGATGTCGTGGCCTGCCGTCCGGGCCAGCGGCCCGTCTTGTCCCCAGCCGGTGATCCGCGCGAAGATCAGTCTCGGGTTGACCGCCGCGCAGTCATCGGGTCCGATTCCGAGTCGCTCGCAGGTGCCCGGCCGGAAGCAGTCCAGCAGTACGTCGGCCTTGGCGGCGAGCTCCAGCAATGCCTCGGGCCGCGTCTTGACGTCCAGGTCGACGATCCGCTTGCCGCGGTGTTGCAGGTCACGATCTTCGGACGGCATCGTCACGGCCGCTTGGTGACGACCCGCTGCGCCCGGCTTCGCCGCGCTTGCGATCGCCACGCCGCCAGGACGACGCACCCGCACCACGTCGGCACCCAGGTCGGCGAGAACCATCCCGGCGTGCGGACCGGGCCCGATACCGCCGAGTTCGATGACCCGCACACCGGCCAAGGGGCCCAAGCCAGTCACTCTGACTACCTCCCCTTCACCTTGAGTACCTGTTTTCGCAGTCCTTCGGTCGCAGTATCGATCGACCCTTTAACGGCGCGTTTGAGCACGAAGCCGGGCAGTGGCACCGACGGGTCGACGCTGATCTCGAACTTGACCCGGGTCTTGTCGCCCTCGGACGTCAATGTGTAAGAGGCATCCTGGGAACGCTGTGCCGCGGAGCTGACCAGCGTCCAGCTGACCACATTCTCACCCCACGTGTAAGCCACCACCTGCTCGTCGGTGATCCCGGCAGACTTGATCCTCATCTTCGCCTTGCTGGGCCGGCCCTCGTCCCCGGTCTCGAGCACTTCTGAGCTCTGATGCGGACCCGACCATTCGGGCAACGATGCGAGATCGGCGATGACGTCCAGAATCTCCTCGGGGCTGGCTTCGATGACGATCTCGCGGGATTCTTTGATTGCCATGGCCCGCACGATAGCGAACCGGCGTCCGGCCGGGAAGGTTTCGGCCGGGAGGTACCGTCGTCTTCGTGACTGATGCCGCGACTGAATCCGTCTACACCGTCGGTGACTACCTGCTAGACCGCCTCGCCGAACTCGGCATCTCCGAGATCTTCGGTGTTCCCGGGGACTACAACCTGGAATTCCTCGACCACATCGTCGCCCACCCGGCCATTCGATGGGTGGGCAACGCCAACGAGCTCAACGCCGGCTACGCCGCCGACGGATACGGGCGGCTACGCGGAATGTCAGCCGTGGTAACGACATTCGGAGTGGGCGAGCTCTCGGCAGCTAACGCGATCGCGGGTAGCTATGCCGAGCAGGTACCAGTACTACATATCGTCGGCGGCCCCTCCAAAGATGCTCAGGCCACGCGCCGGGCGCTACATCACTCGCTCGGCGACGGCGACTTCGAACACTTCTTCCGGATCAGCCGCGAAATCACTTGCGCCCAAGCCAATCTGATGCCGGCATCTGCCCGCAGAGAGATCGACCGAGTGCTCAGCGAGGTGCGGGAACAGAAGCGGCCCGGATACATCTTGCTGTCCACCGACGTGGCCCGCTTCCCCACCGAACCACCCGGCGCCCCCCTGTCCCGCTACAGCGGCGGCACCAGCCCCCGCGCGCTGTCGATGTTCACCGACGCCGCCACCCAACTCATTGCCGACCATCAGTTGACCGTGCTCGCCGATCTATTGGTTCATCGCCTGCAAGTGGTCGAAAACCTCGAGGCGTTGCTGGCGGCCGACGTGGTTCCCTACGCCACGCTGATGTGGGGAAAAAGTCTGCTCGACGAGAGCTCGCCCAATTACCTGGGGATCTACGCCGGGTCGGCCAGCGCCGAACCGGTACGAATCGCGATCGAAGAGGCTCCCGTCCTGGTGACCGCCGGAGTGGTGTTCACCGATATGGTCAGCGGCTTCTTCAGCCAGCTGATCGAGCCGGCCCGGACCATCGACATCGGCCAATACCAGAGCAGCGTGGCCGGCCTGGTATTCGCGCCGCTGGAAATGGACGCTGCGCTGGACGCGGTTGCCGGAATCCTTACCCGGCGGGGAATCACTTCACCACCGGCGACGGCGGCGTCGGACGAGGTGTCCTTGGAGAAACCCGAAGCAGCCGAATCACCGGCGCGCGACCGCCCGCTGACCCAGCAGATGCTGTGGAACCGGCTTTGCGATGCGCTCACGCCGGGAAACGTGGTGCTCGCCGATCAGGGCACCTCGTTCTACGGCATGGCCGACCACCGGTTGCCGCAGGGTGTCACCTTCATCGGCCAGCCTCTCTGGGGCTCGATCGGTTACACGCTGCCCGCCGCGCTCGGGGCGGGCTTGGCCGAGCCTGACCGCAGAACGGTGTTGCTGATCGGCGACGGAGCCGCGCAACTGACGATCCAGGAGCTGGGCACGTTTTCCCGCGAAGGACTGTCCCCCGTCATCGTGGTCGTCAACAACGACGGCTACACCGTCGAGCGGGCGATCCACGGAGAAGCGGCGCCCTACAACGACATCGTCAGCTGGAGTTGGACCGACATCCCCAACGCCCTGGGGGTGGCCAATCACTTGGCGTTCCGGGCACATACCTATGGCGAACTCGATGACGCACTCGCCGCGGCGGCACAGCACAAGGACCGCATGGTGCTGGTCGAGGCGGTCTTGCCGCGGCTCGAGATTCCGCGCCTGCTCGTCGAACTCGTCCAGCCGACGTCGCCGGATGGCAGTGCCCGCCGCTGACTTACACCGGGCGTGTGGTTCGATCCGGACTTGCTGAGTTGAGGATCGCCCGGACAGTCCGCCGGCACCGCCCGCAATCGGCGCCCGCTCCGCAAACCCGGGCGACCTCGTTTGTCGTCGACGCCCCGGCTGCGACTGCATCGGCCACCATATGGCTGGTGACGCCGTTACATAGGCAGACGAACATCGCGAGAGCCGCTCACTTAAGTCTCGATGCGCATCATGTCGAAGAAGCGGCCGACGAAGAGCGGCGGATAAGCACCCACTCCCGCCCCGGACATCCACTCGGCCGCGGCGTCGGGATGGTCGATCCATTCCCGCGCGCTTTCTTCGTCGGGAAACTCCTGCAGGATCAGTACCTCGTGGTCATCGTCAAAAGCCTTGAAGACCCAGGTTTTTCGGATGCCGGCGGCGGCGAACCGGTCCATCGCATCGCCGACCTCCACGGTCAGGGTCGACACATCGTCGACGGACCCGATTCCGGCCACCACAACGCCGGGCGCTTTCGGGTTCGAAGGTGGCTCTGCGATGAACCTGTCGACGATCTCGCCGGCGAATACCGCGGGGATATCGTCGACGCCCGCGGCATCGAACCAGTCGAAGAAGACTCGCGAACGGAGCAGATCCACGATCCGCTCGCGGCTGTGCACTCCGATCATCACCAGGACGCGGCCGTAGTCATGCGTCGACGTGTAAACCAGGACGTGATGGGCGCCGATCTCGGCAAGTGCTGATTTATTGCGCTCGAGCAGCGGCCACACCCGCGAGGGATCCTGCACGCGATAGTCCGATGCGATCACCATCGAATGGATGTCGTTGGCGCTTACCAAGCCCTCACCAGAGCCCCCACTAGAGACCTAAGTCGGATTGAACGACGAAATAAGCCACGTACCATCGGCTTTCGTCATCGAAGCCACAACGCTGCTGGACGTCATTGTCGGCTCGGGCCGATCCTTGCTCTGGGTGGTTTGGTTGACGAACAACAGCACGACGGCCGAGTCCGGGTGGAGTTCCCCCGTCAGGGCGGCGCGAAGCACCACCGCAGTCGTCTTGACGCCCTTCAGCTTGGCGGCCGGTCCGACAATCTGCTGCGTGAACTGTTCGTAGTACTTCAAGAAGTCGCCCGTCAAATGGGACTTCGCGGAGGAAAAGTCCCGGTCCAGGGTGTCCGGAGAATACGACAGGACCGCGACCGTGCCGTCGGAAGCGGCCGAGAGCGCCGATTTAACGGCGGCGGCATCGGTTTGCCGATCAGGCAGGTACAAGAAATACAGCGACCAACCCAGTAACGCCAGCGACGCAGTGACCACCAACGCCAACAGGCCGGCAAGGATCCTGCCGGACACCAATGCCTTGACGGCGGCAGCGAAGCGTGTCAACCGACCGGGCCGCGACTCATTCGAGTCGGGGTCATTGATTTGCTCGGTCTCATGGGCGTCAGTCTCGGATTCTGCTGTCTCGACGGCCGAGGATTCGTCTGCGGTCACGGCAAGAACTCCACTTTCGACAACTTGAGCTGGCCACCGTCGCGGGCCACCGTCACGATCAGCCGGTACTTACGTGGATCCTGTTTGGCCCCAGCCGCATTGGTAACCTCCGAGGTGCTGGCGATCAGCACCACCGCCGAATTGTCCGTCATCGAGTTCAGGTCGACCGCGTCCGCCTGAACGCTACCTTGCGAGATCACCTTCGACTCTTGCACCACCTTGGTGAAATCGTCAGCCATCTTCACGAAATCGTCCTTGAACGACCCGGTGGAGACCTCGATGATATTCTGCACGCCTTCTTTGGCGTGCTCGAAATCCAGCGATGTCAGTGTCACCACGCCCTGCCGCGCCGCCGCCGCGAACTCGGCCGCGCGCCGACGTTGCTCGGTCGCATGGCGATGATCCAGAACCATGTACACGCTGCCTGCCAGCGCAGCAAGAATGACGACAACCGCAACGGTCGCGGCGACGGTGGACCATCTGGGCCGCCTGAGCCGGCTGAGCCGGCTTCGTTCGGGCTCCTCCTCCGCGTCGTCGATAGCGGAAGGATCCGCGTCAGGTTCCTCCGTGCCTTCGATGGCCTCGTCCGGACTCTCTTCAGTCTCGACAGCGTCCGGCGCGACAGCATACTCGGCAACTTCCGGCGCGATCTCTGGGGTGTCTTGCACTTCGGCCGGAACCAAGTCTGTCGGCCTCGCTTCTTCTGCGGCCGCTTCTTGCGTGACTGCTTCTTTGACCGGTTGGTCTTTGGCTTCGGCGACTTCAGCCTCACGGCGCAACTGGATGGCACGGGCACGGGCACGGGCGGCGGCGGCAAGAGCCTCAGCTTCTGCGGCCTCCGCCTCGGCCTGGTCGGCCAGCGACCGCATTTCTGCCGCGGTCTGCAGTGTGTCGTCGTTCTCGCTCACCGGAACCAATTTCGTGTCGGCAACATTCTGGCGGGCGCCGCCACTCACCATTCACCAGCCAGCGAAAGCGGCTGTTCGTGACTCAATCTGGAACTCCTCTACCACTTGCCCGCCTGCGGCAAGTTTGCTTCTAACCGTCGGCGGCCAGCAACGATATCCCGGCACCGACCGAACTTGCGCCACCATACTCGGCACCTGCAACAGCGCGGGAGCACGTCGCCGGCGTACGACTCCACCGTGTCGGCAGCCTCAGGAGAGTCACGTTATCACCCTCTGCTGCGGGCGTTGCCGAAACCGCTGTACCCCGATACCAGGAAATCCTGACGAGCTGCGGAAATGATGTTCTCATTTTCGGCATATCGACTATCCTGTTTTAGTGCAACAGATCTTTGACTACCTTGCCGGTGGCGTTGAGAGGTAAGGCATCGAGAAACTCCACTGACCGCGGCACCTTGAATCCCGCCATGTGCTCGCGGCACCAGTCGATCAGCTCTCGAGCCTCGAGACCACTGTTCCTGACGACAAACGCCTTGCCCACTTGCCCGAGTCGCTCGTCGGTGACACCGATGACCGCCGCCTGCGCGACGGCCGGGTGATTCAACAGGAAGCCTTCGATCTCGGCCGGATAGGCGTTGAAACCGCCCACGATGAACATGTCCTTCTTGCGGCCGACGATGCGCAGGCGCCCGGAGCCGTCGAGGTTGCCCAGGTCTCCCGTGTGTAGCCAGCCGTCGCCGTCAATCGCCTGCTCGGTGGCCGCTGGGTCGTCCAGGTAGCCCTGCATGACGCCGTAGCCGCGGACCAGCACCTCGCTGTCATCGGCAATGCGCACCTCGACCCCCGCGCAAGGCACGCCCGCGGTGGTGGCGACATCCTCGAAGGAATCACCGGGCAGCGAAAGCGTGACGTTGCCGGCCTCGGTGAGCCCATAGCCGGTCATCAACGTCTGGAACGGCAGTTCGTCATGGATGCGGCGGACCAGTTCGACGGGGATGTCCGCGGCGCCGGTGACGCCTGCCCGCAAGCTTGACAGCCTGGACTTGTCGACAACCGTGAGCAGCGAATGATACAGCGTCGGCGGACCCGGCAGCATCGTGACGCGTTCGCGCTCAATGAGATCCACCACCGTGTCGACGTCGAAAACGGCGACCGGCAGCATCGTCGCGCCGCGCAGGAAGGATGCGATGAGTCCCGCCTTCAGACCGAACGTGTGAAAGTACGGGTTGATCTGCAGGTACCGGTCGCCCTCGCGCAGATCCGCCAGCGTCGCCCACTCCTCGTACATCCGCAGCGTTTGCTGGTGATTCAACATCGCGCCCTTGGGCCGGCCCGTAGTTCCCGAGGTGAAGATGATGTCGGAGGTGTCGGTGCCGCTCACTGCGCGCTCGAACGGTGAACCACTGGAAAGGAATTCGGATTTCAGATCGATCACCGGTATCCCTGCGGGAGCGGTGAAGTCTTGGCCCAGAAATCCCTTCTGGACCAAGACAGCCTTCGCTCCGCTGCGTGCGATGACATCGCCGGCCTCTTCGGTCTTGAACCGTGTGTTCACCGGCACGAGTACACCGCCGGCAGTGAGCAGCCCGAACGCAGCGATGATCCACTCGGCCGAGTTGGGTGCCCAGACGGCGACCCGCTCACCCTTGTCGATGCCGAGATCGGCGAAAGCCCCCGCGGCGCAACGTATCCGCTCGGCGACCTGCGAGAACGTCAAGCGCAACGCGCCGTCGACAACCGCTTCAGCATCGCCGAACCGGTCCGCCACGCTCAAGACCATCTCGGGGATGGTTTGCCAGAGCGGGTCCGTCACACCGTGACGAGACGAGCGAGGTTGCCGCCCATGATCTTTGCTTGATCCTCGATGGGCAGGTGCGCCAGCGCATTGATGTAGAAGGTCGGTTCGGCCAGCCCTTCGGGGTGCGGCCAATCCGAGCCGTACAGCACCTGATCCACACCGACCAGTTTGACCAGATCGTCGATGCCGTCCTCGAAGAACGGGCTGACGTGGATTCGGTTCTTGATCATCTCGACGGGGTCGCTCGGGAAAACCTCCGGGGCCTTCCGGAAGACCTCCGTCAAGCCGTCGAGCAGCGGCAACATCCACTTCGAACCGGCCTCGACGATCGCGACCTTCAGCTTGGGATGGCGGTAAAGCGCGCCGTGGATCACCCACGACCCCACCGAGTCCTGGATCGGCCGCCACTCATTGAGGATGCCCATCGCGTTGGTTTGGAACGGCAGCATCTCCTGGTCGGCACCGTCCCACTCGGAGGTGTACCGGGAGTAGCCGCTGTCGCTGGAGTGCATGCCAACCAGCAGGTCGTGCTCGACGACCCGCTCCCAGAACGGATCGAACTCGGGCAGCGCGAACGACCGGGGGCCGCGGAAGCCGGGAACCGGCGCCGGGCGGACCAGGATGCAACGCGCACCGCGCTTGACCACCCACTCCAGCTCTTCGATCGCCTTCTCCACGATCGGCAGGGTGATAACCGGGGTGGTGAAGATGCGGTTCTGGTAGTTGAAGCCCCAGACCTCATCGAGCCACTGGTTCAGCGCATGAACCAGGACGTGGATCGCAACGGGGTCGTCCGACAGCCGCTCCTCGAGGAGACTGGCCAATGTCGGGAACATCAGGGTGCGCTCCAGGCCCAGCTCGTTCATCTTCTCCAGTCGCGGACCGGGCTCGAAGAACGCCGGGATCGCGCGCATCGGCTCACCGAACAGCTCGCGCTTGGTCTTGCCGTCCGGGTTGCCGTACTTGAAGTATTCCTCCCAGGCACCCGGCCGGGCGACAACCTCAAAGGTCGGGTTGGGAATGTAGTTGCTGATCTGGCCACGGATCGCAATCTTGGTGCGGCCGTTGACCTGCACGTACTGGACGTAGTCCTTGTACGCCTTGGGTAGGAACTTGGTCAGCGCTTCCGGCGGCTCGTAGAGGTGATTATCGGCGTCAAAGAGCGGGAACGGGACGTCTTCCCGATGTGAAATCTGCCCCATGAGATCCTCCTTCGCGTTTTGCGAGAATACTATTCTCTTGCCCGCCCGGCCGCAATGTGCGCTACCACCGGACTGCGCCATCTGCGCTGCCAAAGGGCTACCGGGGTCGGTTGCCGCTCAGCACGTCACGACGATTTTGAAGTCAGCGGTGGCCGGTTCGCCGGGTTTGTCCGCCTTGAAGCCGTTGGCGCTACCGGCGACCGTGAATGTGTCGCCGTTGAGGCTGACGTTGGCGCTCCCTACGCCGCCTTGCGAGTACATGCCGGTGAACCCGCCCAGATTTTGGATGCGGACCGACGTCGCAGTGAGCGGGTGGGCGCTTTGGTTGACGACGGCCGTGGCCCCGGCGAAGTCACCGCCGATGTAGATCGTCCGGTCCCACTGCAGCTGAACGCACTTGACGACCTGAATCTTCGCGTCGTGTCCATCGACCGTCACGGATGCCGTGCTGGAGAGGGGGGTTTGCGGCAGTGCGCTGCAGGCACTGAGAACGGCTGCCGTCAGCGCCGCACCGGCCGCGGCCACAACTCGGTTCGGCATTTTTGGCAACCCCAATACTCGGCTCGATACTCGACAGCGAAACCTCTGGGCTCGCGGCGACGATGTTATTCTCCCCCGAGGAGAATGCCAATATCGGCGTTTCTCCCGAGGATCGAGCAACAACATCGTGGTGGCCACTTGCCCGCCATCCGGCCGCCGAGATAAAACGGGTAATCAGGAGCGTTTCGCCTGATGAAGCGATAGCATCCGTTGCACGGCTGTGGGTTGCCGACGCACAACTGGCAGGCCGCAGAGCGGGTGACGAACCGCACCGCAGGTCCACGCAGCGCAGCTGGAGGAGCGACATGACCACGATGAAGAGGCTGTTGGGCGTCGGCTCGGCCACGTTATTGGCATTTTCAGCAGCGCTGGCTGGTCTGTCAATGAGCACCGGCCGAGCACACGCCGACCCGGTCTGGCACCAGGTCGTGTACGTCGTCACGTCCACCAGCCCGGTCAACGTCGACATCTTCTACCAAGATCAGGACCCGACGCTGTTCTCCGACTACAGCCACAATAACTATGCATTCACCCCGCAAGTCCATGCTGATGTCGGCCCCGGCACGCCGTGGGTACAGCCGGTGAACCTGTTGAACCCGGATCAGTGGGCGATGGTCACCGCGACAAGCGGCAGGGGACCGGCCACACCGGCCGGAATTCAATGCGACCTGTCGGTGGACGGCAAGGTCGTGGTGTCCAAGGTTGGCCCCAAGGGCGCACTCTGCTCGTTACGGACCTGGTGAACCTCCCAGGCCAGCGAAACTCCCGCGATGGGCTTTGGCTCGCCTTCCAGGCGACGCAGGTAGCTCTCCACCAGTTCTAGGGTTTCCGCATGACCGCTGGACATGCCGACTGCCTGCTCGAGCACCAGAAACCGCGACAGGCTGGTCATGAGCACCGCCCATACCACCGGCGGCACATCGTGGCTGTCCACACCGTAGCGCTCCAACGCAGACGTCACCGCTTCACGTTCTCCCTCGCGGAAACGTTCGGCGTAATAAGCGATTTCGGCTCGCATCTCCTTGCGATGATTGGCAAGCGCCATGAATTCCATGGATATGCGGGTGAACGCGGGATCGGTACCGAATCGCCACAGCGCCCACAGCGGCTGTGGCGACTGCAGCGCTTGTTGCTGCATTTGCAGACCTTCGTCGGCGCGGCGGCGGAAGACCTCGACGAACAACTCTTCCATGGTGCGGAAGTAGTAGTGCACCAGCTGAGGTTTCAGACCCGCCTTGTTCGCGAGCCGGCGCGACGTCACCGCGGCATAGCCTTCTTCGATCATCAGCTGTTCGGCCGTGTCGAGCAGCAGGGCGCGATTCTTCGCGTCCGGCGCTCCGATCCTGCGGGCCGATGTCATGCCACTGCTCCATACTCTGTGCGCTTCGTGCCGATCACGCGGATCGTATCGCGGCCCAAGCGTCGCGACCTTGACCACGACATTACCGCCATGCTAAGCAGGTGCTCAGCATGTTCTCGATCTTGAAATTGGGCGCGCTACCGCTTGCCGCCGAACATCACGAGTAAACCCAGCCGTGGAAGGGCGCAGTCAGATGAGCGACTACGAATCGATCGACTTCTTCACCGATGGGTCGTTGGTGCCCGATCCACACCCCTACTTCGACTACCTGCGGGGACAAAACCCGGTGCTGCGGCTGCCGCATTACGGGGTCGTCGCCGTCACCGGCTACGACGAAGCCACCGAGGTCTATAAGGACCCCGGCACGTTCTCCAACATCGTCGCGCTCGGCGGCCCATTCCCGCCGCTGCCCTTCACGCCCGAGGGCGACGACATCAGCCCACTGATCGACCAGCACCGCAGTCAGTTCCCGATGAACGAGCACATGGTCACGATGGATCCACCGGACCACACCAAGGCCCGATCGGTGCTGAGTCGGCTGCTGACACCTAGCCGACTGAAGCACAACGAGGAGTTCATGTGGAGCCTCGCCGATCGCCAGCTCGATGAGTTCCTCAGCACCGGCGAGTGCGAATTCATCGCCGAATATTCCAAGCCATTCGCCACCCTGGTCATCGCCGATCTGCTCGGCGTGCCCGAGGAGGACCACAAGGAGTTCCGGTCCGTCTTAGGCGCTGGCCGTCCCGGCGCACGGGTCGGGGCACTCGACCACGAATCCGTCGGCATCAACCCATTGGAGTGGCTCGACGACAAGTTCTGCTCCTACATCGAGGACCGCCGCAGCAATCCGCGCGAAGACGTGCTGACCTCACTGGCGACGGCGAAATATCCGGACGGATCCACACCCGAGGTCATCGAAATCTCCCGCTCGGCGACCTTCCTCTTCGCCGCCGGACAGGAGACCACGGCCAAGCTGCTCAGCGCCGCGCTGCAGGTGATCGGCGACCGCCCCGACATACAGCAGCAACTGCGTGAGGACCGCAGCCTGATCCCCGGGTTCATCGAAGAATCGCTGCGCATGGACAGCCCCGTCAAGAGCGACTGCCGGCTGGCGCGCAAGGCCACCACAGTGGGTGGCGTCGACATCGCCCCAGGCACCGTCGTGATGCTGCTGCCGGGTGCCGCCAACCGGGATCCGCGCCGGTTCGAGAACCCGCACGAGTTCGACCTGCGCCGCAAGAACGTGCGCGAGCACATGGCCTTTGCCCGCGGAGTCCACTCCTGCCCGGGCGGACCGCTTGCCCGGGTCGAGGGCCGCGTCTCGATCGAGCGCATCCTGGACCGGATGTCTCACATCGCAATTAACGAGGACCACCACGGGCCGGCCGCCGAGCGCCGGTACAACTACGAGCCGACATATATTTTGCGCGGTCTGTCCGAACTGCACCTGAACTTCACGACCGCGGATTCGGTCGCGGCGGTGCACTGAGAACCACGACACTGAGTCGCCCGGTTCCATTCCTTCCATTTTCAAGGCAAAGGCGCTCAGATACGGTTCTTGCATGAACACCGTCACGCGCTTCGCCGCCGCAGCCATCATGGTCACCACCGGCCTTGGACTGGCGGGCGTGGGCGCCTCAGCCACAGCTCACGCCGACGACCCGCCGTGGCCCTTTGTGGGATACCACTGGTGCCCGAGCCTGCCCTTTAATGCGGCATGGGGACCTCAATGGGACAACACCACCTGCCACGATGCGCACCATCGCGACGAGGACGGCACGGTTCATAACCGCGACTACTTCGGACCCAGCCCATTCCAAAACTGGCCCGAGATACCGAACACGCTTCCATAAGTTCGGCCTGAATCGGATTACGTGTCGCCGCGTTCCCAGATCTGTCTACCGTCATGCGCGTTGCACACCAGGAATAGGCCATCCGGCGCCTGCGCGACGTAATACTCCGGGTAGTCGGTGCAAAGCGAGTTCTCATCCTTGATGCCGGCCATCGGAGGCGACCGGAACCATCGAGGCTCATATCTCCTCGGCGAGCCGCAGAACATCAGCCGTCCGGGTTGCGTGGCGAAGGAGATGTCGTAGTCGGCGGTCCCGTACACGAAATAAGTGGTGTGGTCGCACGGCGCACCAAGCACGACATGCGGGAGGATGCCTGGCGTGCAGTCCGGGTAATCGCAGCTGCTGGGTCCGGCTGCAGCGGGCGGCGCCATCAGCACGCCCATCCCCAGGAATGCGGCGACTGCTGCCACGATGAATCTCACCCGCTTAATTTGCCACAGCTGGTAGGAAAATTCATCAACTTTCTGCTGCTGGTAAGAAAATTCTCCTTTTCGGAGAACCCGCGCATCGGCTGTGCGCCGCCGCCACTAACGCCCCCGCCCGGCAGTGATAGTGTGGCGTTCTCCTGCGGGTGGGGACGAGGAGGTGATCCATGCCGCCGCGCGAGTTTTCAGCTCAGGCGCTCGAGACCGGTTCGCCAACCGCTTCTGCAACCGAGTTGGCCGAGCTCCCGCAAATAGAGGCCCGCGCCGAGGCCGCACGGGCCCGGGCAACACGGCTGCGCCAACAAGCCGAGGCGGCATCGAGCGACCTTGCCGCGCCCGTCACGGTCGAGGAGAGGCGGCGTTGGCTGCGCCGCCCAAGTCGGATAGCGCTAATTGTCATTGCGGGGCTGGTGGTCATCTGCGGCTCGCTGGCGACCAGCGGTTTGGTGGCGTGGCACCACCACAACGTCGCGCAGCAACGGCAGCGCAGCGCGGAGTTCGCGACGACAGCCCGCGACGGCGTTGTAGCGATGATGTCGATCAGCGCCGACAAGGCGAGAGACGATATGCAGCATTTCGCCGACCGCACTACCGGGACATTCAAGGCCAGCGTGCTGATGGGCGCCGACGACGTCGTCAAGGACATCGAGAAGTCGAAGGTCTCCACCAAGGCCGCTGTGCAAGCCGTCGCTGTGGAGTCCATGACCACGGATTCAGCGGTCGTCCTGGTCGCGGCCAAATCGGAGATCACCAAGCCCGATCAGGCCAAGCCGCAATCCCGGTCATGGCGGCTGGTCGTCAACGTCGAAAGAGACGGCGGGCAGCTCAAGATTTCGAAAGTCGAGTTCGTCCCGTGACGGTCGAGACTGCGGCAGCTCAGGAGCCCGCGCCCGCCAGCCCAACACGCCAACGGAACAGCGCCATCGGGCGTTGGGCACGTCGTGGCCTGGCCAGGTGGCGTCCGATTCTGTTGACGATTCTGCTGGTTGCCTCAACGGGGTTCGCTACGGGCTATTTCCACTCTGTCTACCGGACGGATTGGCGCACCAATGACGCTGCCAGAAACCAGGCGATCGCGGCCGCCAGCGATGGTGCGGTGGCGCTGCTCTCCTACTCGCCTGAGACGCTGGCGCGCGATTTCACCAATGCCAAATCCAGGGTCACCGAGAACTATCTGCCCTATTACCAGCAGTTCGCCGACCAGATCGTAGGGCCCTCGGCGCAGCGCGGCCAAGTCACGACGACCGCCTCCGTGGTCAAGGCCGCTGTGTCGGAAATGCAGCCGGATTCAGCGGTCGTGCTTGTTTTCGTAAAACAGAAGACCGCGAGCAAGGTGAAGCCGCAACCGGTGGTGACATCGAACAGCCTCAAGATAACGATGAAAAAGGTCAACAATTCGTGGCTCATCGAGAAATTCGAGGGCATGTGACCGCGAAGGTTCTTTCTGCTGAACCGGACCGAGATGGGCGGAGACGGTGTTAGTCTTTGGGCTTCACTCGAAAATGGCGGTATGTAGCGCGTCGAGGAGCAAATGATGCGTTCAATAAGCGTGGCGGTATGCGCAACACTGGCGGCTGCCAGCGCAGTCGGCAGCGTGGGGATGGCCCCTCGAGCACGGGCGTACGACCCCACCCTCAACGGGACATTCACCGCCACGATGGTCGGTGATTGGGCCAGGACACGCTCCGTCTATCACCAAGAGGCGGTAACGCGCAGCACTTGGACGATCAATACTGCATGTACCACCGCGCAGGACTGCAGTGGCCAGTTGACTAGCGACCAGGGCTGGACCGCAACGATTAAGATGACCGACGGGCTCATCTGGTACGCCAAACGCGATATCCCGAACTGGGAAGTCTGTCCGGACGGCACCGCATTCCCGGGAAAAGACTATATCTATTTCTACCCCGCGGACCCGGAGACTGGGATTAACAATCAGAATCCTGGGTCGGCCGTCCTGGCCGGACGGGAAGAAACGATCGGCCCGAGCGGCGCATGCGGCACCAACCTGCCGCTGAACATCGAGCAGCCGATCAGGCTGGACCGAATAGGGTGACCCAGCGCACCTAGCGCAATGAACCGCGCCTCAGGTGGCGAACATGTCCTTCCACGTCTTCGGCGACTTGGGCGTGGTGGGCGTTACCAGATCGGACTGCCGATAAACCTGGCCATCCGGACCGACGTAGCTGCCGGTGTGCGGGTCGTACTGGGTAATCGCCACCGATGGGCCAGGCTGTAGCGCATCGCGTCCGAACGCACTCGGCGCAACAGACGGCGCGCCGCCCGCCACACCGGCCGGGGGCGACGCAGCACCGACTGGGGGCGCACCTGGCGCGCCGGGAACGTCGATCGGGGCTAACGGCGACACCTCCCCCATCTGCGTAGCGGGGCTGGGCGGCCCCACCGGCGGACCAGCGACTCCTGGAGGCAACACTCCTGGTGGCAGTGGCGTTCCGTTCACCGGCCCGAAGATTCTGTCGCGGTTCCAGTTCATCCTGTCGTCGGGCGGGATGCCCTGCCCGATCAGGTTCGGGTCCAGCGGGTAGGTGCCGAACACATGCTGTCGCATCGCCAGCGGTTCGAAAGGCTTATCACTGTCACAGATTTCGACGGTCGGCGCGCGCTTCCCGGGATGCCCCATGCAGGGGTAGTTTCGCGCGCCACGCACTCCAATGGGCGAGTCCTGCGGCAGTTTGCAGTACAGCCCGTCCGGCGTGTCGACAATGGCGGTGTCGGCCGGCGCGCGCCATTGGCTCGGCGGCAGAAAGCCGACGGTGCATGCCGGCGGGTCACTGACGACGAGGTTGAAGGCGCCCGTGGCCAGGCCGGTCGGACTCTTGGTGCCGAGGAATGACTGAATCGCGGCCGTGAACGGCGGCAGCAACACCAACACCTGTTCCAGTGATGCGTGATAGGTGACGCCAATCTGGCCGACCGTGGTGAGGTTGGCGAGTAGCACCGGCAGCGTCGGTTTGATTTGCTCGAGCAACCGGGACGCCTCGTTCAGTGCCCCGGGGCCTTTCTGCAGCAGGCTACGCACCTGAGGGTCGTTGGCCGCGAATTGCCCGGTAAACCCGGCAAGGCTGCGGGCCCACAGTCGGATCGAGTCGGTGGTCTGCGCCTGGCTGTCGAGGAACGGCCCAGTGTCCTCGGTCAGGGCTCGCGTTTGGTCGGCGACGCCGTTCAAGTCGCCCGAAACTTTCGCCGACGAGTCGAACAGTGACTGGAAGTCGTAGCCCTCGCCGTTGAATGCTTTGAAGGACTCATCGAGCAAATCGTTGAGCTTGCCCTTGGGGATGCTGGTGAGCAACTTGCTGGTCTGGTCCAGCACGGGACCGATCGGCTGCGGGATCGTCGTTTCGCTCGCGGCGATAACCGAACCGTCGCGCAGGTAGGGCCCCGAGTTGGTTCGGGGCCGCAAATCCACGTACTGCTCGCCCACCGCCGAGATGCTGAGCACCTGCGCTTGCAAATCCGCCGGGATCTTCGGCGACGTATCGAGGGAGAGTGTGGCTTTCGCGCCGTGCGGAGTCAGATCCACCGAGGTGACCTTGCCGATCTGCACGCCGCGGTAAGTCACGTTGCTGAAGCGGTAGAGGCCGCCGGTCGCGGGCAGTTCCAGCGTGATCGTCATCTTGCCGATGCCGAGCAGCGTCGGCGCCTGGATGTAGAACACGACCATCACGAACAGGCCGATGATCCCCACGATCGTGAAGATCGCCAGCTGGATACGGACAAACCGGGTCAGCATCAGTGGGTCCCGTCGGTCGGCTGGGTTGTAGCCGGGGTCATGCCCGGGGCAGGAGCGCCTTGACCAGCCGGCGGCCCGGGTAGCGGCGGTGCATCTGCCGACTGTGGGTTGAGCGGCGCCGGTGCGGCCGGTGGCGGCGGTCCGGGGAGCGGTCCCGCGTTTGGCCCCGCGTTTGGTTGAGGCACCCCAGGTTGCCACGCCGACCCGTTTGGCCCGCGCAGCGGTTCCCCGACCGGCCCGGGCATCGGGTCGTAGCCTCCGGGCGCCCCAGGTGGCGCATCGTGCCTGAATTGCAGGTACTCCGGATCGGACATCGACGGCACGGGCTCCGCACCCATCCGTTCCCAGTGGGTACCCCGGAGGATGCTCTTGCGGAGCCCGGCGTTCGTCAAGTCGATGATGAAGTACCCGTTGACGAAGTCACCCCGGATGTCCCGGTCGATGAAGCCCTGGGTTAACGGGAACGTCGGTGCCAGCGCAATGGCCGCGTCGAGTTCCGGCCCGACGTCGGCGAGAGCACCAATAATCGGCCCGAGATTTTGCAGGTTCTTGACCAAGTCATTTCCCGCGTCGTTGACCAGCCTGGTGGCGGTGTTGCTGAACACGCCGAGTTTATTGAGCGCGGTGGTGATGCGCGGTCGTTCCTTAATGAGCACATCGAGTGCCGGCGGGATCTTGTCCAGCGCCTGGGTGATCACGTCGCGTTGGCCGGCCACCGTGGTGGAAAGCCGGTTCAGCGCCTGGATCGATTCAACGAGATTGCCGCGCTGATCGTCGAGTGTGCCAATGAACTTGTCCAGGCGGGTCAGTAGATCGCGAACCTCGCCCGGGTGCTCGGACAGGGCGCCGCCGAAGTTGTGGATGATGTCGCCGATCTGCCCCAGCCCGCCGGCGTTGAGCACCACCGACAGCGACGACAGCGTCGCCTCGGTCGACGGATATGTCGACGAGCGGTTCAGCGGGATGGTGGCACCGGGTTGCAGTCGTCCGTTCGGCGGTTGACCCAGTGGCGTATTCAGGGCCAGGTGCATCGATCCCAGCAGGCTGGTCTGGCCGACACTTGCCACTGCATTGGCGGGGATCACCACGCCCGGATTCACCGAGACGTCGACCAGGGCGTACCACGTGCCTTTCGGCACACTCAGCTTCTTGATGCTGCCGACGATGACATCGTCGACCATCACCGGCGAATTCGCTTCCAGCGTACCGACGTTGGCGACCTCGACATGGTAGACGCTGGCACCCGAACCGCGTCCCACCGCCCCCGGCAGCGGCAGCGAATTCAGGCCGTTGAACCCACACCCGGTGGCGGCGAGCATGACGGCGCAACCGATGCCGAGCACCCTTCGAATGGCTCGAGCGGCGGGGCGCGGCGTCATGGTTGCGCCCCTTGGGCCGGGAGCAACATGTCCGGCACGTTCGCCGGGGCCGGCGGTTCGGGCGTCACACTCACAGGCGGAGGCTCCGGCATGGCCGCTCCCGGTATCCTCCCCGGCGGCGGCGGTGGGGGCGGTGCGTCCGGAGTGTCACCCGGCAGGCCGCGATACGCCGACACCGCGGGCGGCAGCTCGGGCGGCGCCAGCTTCGGGCCCTCCCCGTTCGGCTTCAGTCGGTCCTCGGTGTAGATGACGTTCTTCGAGTCAAACGCCGGCGCTAGGAGCGGGTTGACCGGAAGCGGGAGATAATTGAAGTTGAACATCAGCAGCGGGTTAAAGACCTTGAGCGCCGGGCTCAGATACAAGCCGCACAGCTTGCCGGTCTCGACCCCGGTGTTGGTCTCCAAGGCCCCGAATTGTGAGCAGTAGGCGTACGTCGGATTGCTGAAGTTCTGAACTCCAACCCCGCCGCGGATGTTCCCGACGTCCGGGTCGTAGTCGTTGTAGCCGTTTGCGATCGCGTTCGGCGCGACGTGCAAAACGTTCTGCAGGGCCATCTTGTTGTCGACGAGAATCTGAGTAAGGTCGGCCAACCGCGCAATCTGCTCAGCGGTCTGGTCACGACTACCGGCGATGAACCGCTGTACCTCCCCGGTGGCGCTGGACAGGTCCGTCAGTGCCGCGTCCAAGTCGGACTTGTTGTCGTCGAGCACGCTGGTGAGTGACGCCAGCCGATTGTTGAACTCCACGAGCTGGACGTTGCTGTTACTCAGCACGCCGACGAATGTCTGCAGATTCTTGATGATGTCAACGAAGTTGCCGCTGCCGTTGGCGAAGATCCGGGCCACCCCCGACAATTGAGAGAGCGTCTGCCGCAGCTTCTCGCCGTTACCGTTTCCCAGCGCGTCGGCAGCAGAGTCGATAAACCGCGCCACCGCGGGCGTCGACACCTTGCTGTTGGGCCCGAAATCCGTTGCCAACCGCATCAATTGGGTTTTGATCTGGTCCCACTCAACGGGTACCGCCGTCCGGTCGACCGGTATCACCGCGCCGTCACGCATAGTGGGACCGCTCGACTGGTAGGCCGGGGTGAGCTGGACGTAACGTGCCGCGACCAGGTTCTGGGCGACGATCACCGCCTTGGCATCCACCGGGATGGGCACTCCGCGATCGACGTGCATCACCATCTTCGCCTGGGTGCCCTGCGGTTCGATCGATGCGATGGTGCCGACCTTCAGACCGGACACCCGCACATCGTCACCCGGATAGATCGCGGTGGCGGTCGGGAAGAACGCGGTGATCGTCGTCGGGCGGAAGAACATGTTGCGGATACCGACCGCCACGCCGAACACGACGAGAGCGGCCAATACGATCGCCAGCCCGGCCTTGAGCTTGTTGCGCGGAATCTTCTCGAGCCGCATCATCGCCCCCCAGGGTTCTGGTTGAACGGGAACGGGAGCAATGCCCGCGGTCCGACGTTGTCCGGTGGCTGACCCGGGGCGCCGTAGGCCCGGAAGCCAAAGGCGTAGTCGACCAGCCACTGGAAGAACTGATACTGGAACAAGTTCGGGATGAAGGGGTTGTAGTAAAACCCGCTCGAGACCGTCTCGCCTGTCGTGATCGCAAATTGGGCCAACCCCGGAAGTGCTTTGCCGAGATTGTCGCGGTTCTTTTCCAGCATCGCCGTCACGGAGTTCAGCTTCGCCAGCGACGGTGCCAGCTTCGACTCGTTGTCGTGCACCAAGCCGGACAGCTGCTTGGCCACCGTAGATGTGCTGGACAGCAGCCGCACGATCGCCTGCCGCCGCGCCACCAGCATGGACAGCAGGTCGTCGGCGTTGAGGATCAACGTGTTGAGTTGCGCGCTGCGTTGCGAGAGGATGCCGGTTACGTCGGCGGCGCCCTTGAGTAGCTCACCCAGTGTCTGGTTGCGGCTGTTGAGCGTTTGCGAGAGCCGGGTCACCCCGTCGAATGCGGGTCCCAACTGTGGCGAAATCTGATTCAGTGTTCCCGACAACGTGTCAAGGGACTGGTTGAGCTTGTCGGTGTCGGTTCCCTGGATGTCGGATGCCAGGTTTTCGACGGCCTCGGACAAAGAATACGGCGAGGAGGTGCGCGTCACCGGGATGACGGCCATCGGACGTAGGGTGCCGCCGCCCGCGGACTCGAGGGTGAGCACCCGTTGGCCCAACAGCGAGCCGGTCCTGATGTGTGCGGTACTGGCCGACCCGAGCTGGACGTTCCCGTTGACGGTGAACGTCATCAGAACCTCGCCGCGCTGCAGCGACATATCCGTCACGCTGCCGACTTTGATTCCCGATACCGTCACGTCGTTGCCGGTTGCGATGCCGCCGGCGTCGGCGAACAGGGCCTGGTAGCGGACCGTGGTGGCCCATTGCGTGAGCTTTTCGGGGGAGAGCCCGACCGCAATGATCAGCGCCACCAACACAACGCCGATGAATCCGGCCCGAATGAGTCCTGCTCCGCGGTACTTAAGCATCGGGTTCCGCACACCTTCCGGTGACCTGGTGGTTTATGCCCACTTCCACCGTCCGGTACTGCAGATCAGAAACGCGCAGCGCCAGTCCGCACAGGTAGTAGGGGAACCAGGCGCCGTAGGAGCCGAGCCTCCTCAGTTTGCGGTAATTGTTCGGCAGCTTCTGCAGCGAAATGTCGATGAGGTTCTTGTCCTTGTCCAGCAGCGGGGCCATTCGATTCAATTGGTCCACGGTGCCGGCCAGCGCCGGGCGGGCACGGACCAGCAGATCAGCGATCGAGGCGGTCCCATTGTCCAAGGCGGTGATAGCGGTGCCGATGGTGTCGCGGTCTTGCGAGAACCCGCTGACCAGCTTCTGAAGGCGGTCGATGGCTCCGGAGAACTTGGTGCCCTCCTTGTCGACGGTGCCCACCACGGTGTTGAGGTTGTCGATGAGCTCCTGCACCGTTTGGCTGTTGTCGGCCAACGTGTTGGTGAACGACGTCGTGTGCGACAACAGCGAGTTCAGAGTGCCACTCTCGCCCTGGAAAACCTGGATGAGTGATGCGCTGAGCGCATTGACGTCTTGCGGGTTGAGGCCCTGGGTAACCGGTTTCAATCCACCGAGCAACAGATCGAGGTCGAGGGCCGGCGCCGTGCGATCGATCGGGATTTCCGCTCCAGCCGGCAGCACCTTGGTGGATCCTGGGCCGTCCACGAGCTCGAGGTAGCGATCACCGACCAAGTTGAGGTAGCGAATGACGGCCCGGGTACCGGTGGTGAGCACGACGCTGTGGTCGGCATCGAATTTCACCAGAACCTTCTTGTCCGGACGCAGCGAGACGCTGTTGACCGTCCCCACCCGGACACCGGCGACCCGCACGGTCTGTCCTTCTTTCAATCGCGACACGTCGGTGAACAGCGCTGAATACTCTTCCGTCGAACCGGTTCGGTACTGACCGAAAATGAAGAACAGGGACACCGTCAGAAGCACCATGATGACCGCGAAGGCCCCGAATTTGATGATCATGCGCCGTGAGCCGGTCATCCGGGTTGTCCCGCCTGGAAGACGTTGCGCGGCGGCCCGTCGATCGGCCCGTACAGCAGCTGCTTGAGCGCGTCGGAGTTCCACAGCAGTTGCGCGTTGCCGTACTCCTGAGGGTTGGCGCCGACGTCGGCGATCACGAACGGCGGCGCAACATCAAAGGGCACATCGGGAAGGCCGTCGCACTGCGGACCGCCGGTCGCGGCCACCCTGGGCAAGTTGCTCGGATAGCGGTAGCGTTCGGCGCCGAGGCCAACGTAGACAATTACTTTGAGCATCGGTTCCGGCAGGTTCGGCGCGTGGAGGTTCTGCAGCGACCCGGCAAGCCCGCACCACAACGCTTGGTGGTACTGGTTGAGCAGATCAGTAGTCGGCGCAAGTAAGTGCAAGACATCGGTCAGCGCTTCCCTGTTGCCGCCCACCACGTCGTTGCCGACGTCGGCCAAACCGATCGAGCTGATCAGGAACGCGTCCAGGTTCTGTTGTTCATCGACGAGCGTTTTGCTGATCTTGACCGCGGAGTCAGCGCTGGTCAACAGATGGGGCGCCGCGTCCGCGTAGGCGTTGCTGACGGCGGGTAGCACCTCGAGGTCGTGTCTCAGCGCGGGAAGAGCGGGATCCTGCTTGATCAGAAACGCGTCCAGGTCGGACAGCATCTGGCCGATCTTGTGGCCGCGTCCGTTCACCGCCGAAGCTATCGCACCGAGCGTTTCGTTGAGTTTGGCGGGATCAATCGACGACAACAAACCCGTGAGTTGCTCGAAGGTCGTGTTGGTCTCCACGGTGACGTCTTTGTTTTGCAGTACCGCGCCTGGTTTCAGAGGCTGCGGCGAGGGATCGGCCGGCGGCAACAATTCGACGAACTTGGCGCCGAACACCGTCGGGGACGCGATGTCGACGAGCACGTTAGACGGAATGAGGTGCATCTGCGACGGTTGCATCTCAAGCCTCAGGACGGCTTTACCGTCCGACCGCACGTCTATCGAGCCGACCTTGCCCACCTCTACGCCGCGCATCTTCACCTTGGCGTCCGGATTCATCACCAGGCCGGCGCGCGGCGATACCACGGTCACCGGCACGGTCTTGGTGAAGTCGCCCCGGAACAGGCCCACCGCGAGGGCGACGATGGCGGCGATCACGAGGAAGGTCGCGAGCCCCGCCAAGGGGCTTGCGTACGACCGTGCGCCGAAGTCGCGGCCAGGCGACGCCGCGATAGGCGTCGCGGAGCTGGTGGTCTCAGAACGACCGAAGGGGCTCGGCCCCAAGTTACGCGTCACTGTCTATTCACCCCCCTTCCTAACCCGACAGGTTGAAGTTGCCGTTGGAACCGTAGATGGACAGCGAGACCAGCAACGTCACCGATACGACCACGATCAGCGAGGTGCGTACCGCATTGCCGGTCGCGACACCGACACCGGCCGGTCCGCCCGACGCAAAATAGCCGTAATACGTATGGATTAACAAGATGGTGATCGCCATCAGGACGGCTTGCAGGAACGACCACAGCAGGTCGATCGGGTTGAGGAACGTCGTGAAATAGTGGTTGTACAGGCCACCGGATTGGCCGAACAAGACCACCGTGGTGAATTGACTGGCCAGGAACGACAGGCAGACGGCGATGGAGTACAACGGCGTGATCGCCATCATCCCGGCCACGATCCTGGTGCTGACGAGATAAGAAACCGGCCGGATCGCCATGGATTCCAGCGCGTCGATTTCCTCGTTGATCCGCATGGCACCCAGCTGCGCGGTCACGCCGGCGCCGAAGGTGGCCGCCAAACCGATTCCGGCGACGATCGGGGCCGCGATCCGGACGTTGATGAACGCGGCCAGGAATCCGGTCAGCGCTTCGATGCCGATATTGCCCAGCGAGCTATAGCCCTGGACGGCCAACGTGCCGCCCGCGGCGAGCGTCAAGAACCCGACGATCACCAGTGTCCCGCCGATCATCGCCAACGTTCCCGCGCCCATGCTGATTTCAGCGATGAGACGAATGATTTCGCGGCGGTAGTGCCTGACCGCGAACGGTATCCCGGCAAGCGACTTGGCGTAGAACAGCGTGTGATCGCCGACCCGGCTCAGTGCGCCGATCGGCTTGTCGATTTGGCGCGTCAGGCGCGGATAG
>Ga0224557_1001167_pt1 | contig 26223 bp, 23 predicted proteins | sample 714S31014metaG_FD_180677 | JGI IMG/M metagenome (GOLD analysis project Ga0224557, IMG submission 180677) | Peat soil microbial communities from Stordalen Mire, Sweden - 717 S3 10-14 | ecosystem: Environmental > Terrestrial > Soil > Wetlands > Peat | place: Sweden: Norrbotten County, Stordalen... | reverse complement strand
GGTCGAACAATTGCAACAAATACAGAGGATGAAATAACTCCGGTTCATTTCTGAAAAACGCTGACGCGGGCAGCAGGGTGGAGGCGCTGCGCCGCCACGCCGCCGTCACGGCCGGGGCCGGTGGAAAAACCAGCGAAACATCATCCAAAAAAATTGATGAACTGCCCTTGCCGTGAGGCAAAGGCAAAAGGAACGGGTTGCGAAAAATCTGAAGTCAGATAAAGTTTCTCCATGAAACTGCTGGCCGCCAAAGAAGAGCAATTCCTCACCGACGCCAAAGGCAAGCGCACCGGCGTGGTGCTGGATTTGCAGACTTACGAGCATCTCCGCGCCGCCGAGGAGGAACTGGCCGACATCCAGGCTTATGATGCGCTGCATGACCGCGCGCATTCGGAAATCGCCGCCGGCCAGTGCGCGACTCTGGCATCTTACCGCAGTGACCGCAAACGCAAGGTGAAATGAAATTTCAAATCATCCTGCCCAAATCGGTTCAGAAGGAACTGGATCGTTTGCCGGATGAAATTTTGAACCGGATTCTGGCGCGGCTGGCCGCATTGGAAGTCAATCCGCGTCCGGCGGACGTGAAGAAACTCAAAGGCCGCGCCGCGTGGCGGATTCGCGTGGGCGATTACCGGGTGATTTACGAAATCCACGACCGTGTTTTGCAAATCATCGTCATCACGGTTGGCCACCGCCGGGAAATCTACCGCTGAAAACAATTCAGGCCGCGAGCCGATTTCACTGCTGGCTCCGTTTTGAGCCTTTGAACTAAAAATTAAAAACTCAAAACTTAAAATTCATTCCCGCCGGGGCCGGGGGAAAAACCAGCGAAACGGTCATCCAGAAAATCTTTGATGAACTGCCCGTGCCGTGAGACAATAATTTTATGCCCACGATTTTCATTGAAGGCTATAAATTCCGATTTTACTCGTCGGATGTGAACGAACCGCCGCACGTTCACGTCATCAGCGCCGAGCGCGTGGCAAAAATCTGGCTTAAATCGCTCGAAATCGAATACAATCGCGGCTATAATGAGGCGGAGTTGAACAAAGTTTTGAAACTGACCGAAGAAAACGAAACCAAACTATTGGAGGCATGGCATGAGCACTTTGACCGCTAACACCACCGCACAAGTCCACGCGAAGGGCGTCCGCTTTACCAACGGCACGCTGCACGTCCGGCTCAACGATGGGCGCGAAATCAGCCTGCCACTGGCCGAAGTGCCGTGGCTGAAATGGCTGACCAAAGCCACGCCCAAGCAACGCGCCAACTGGTCGCTTGAACCCGGCGGCTACGCGATTTACTGGCCGGACTTGGACGACGGCATCGAGGTTTGTCACCTGCTGGACACGCAGCCGATTGCGTGAACCTACGAGGCCGGGGTTCGGGGGAAAAACCAGCGAAACATCATCCAGAAAATCTTTGATGATGTGCCCGTGCCGTAAGGCGAATGAAGAATTAAATATCTGGCGCATTTGGACGCGGGAATGCCCTCAATTTCAGTCTTGCGGAGTGACTGCATTATGACGGCTACCGGATCAAGGCATGGCGTTTGGGGAAATTTGTGTGATCAATATAAGATCACGCGATAGAATCGCTGCACCGCGTTGGTCGCCTGGGGGTCTGTGAATTGAAACTGACCGCGCGAACTTTCCATGATTCCACCCATGATCGTCCAAGTATTCAAAGGCAAACTTAGGTCTGAAGTTGACTTAACGACCAAACTTGCACCAGGCAAGTATGTGAACGAAAAACTAAATGCACCGCCGGGAAGCGATGTCGGGCTCAAATTGAAGGGTAAACCATACAATTCCGCGCTATTGAGACAACTGCCATTATATCCTCCCGCCACCAGCACGCTCCCATCGGTCAACATTGTCGCAGTGTGGAAAGATCGCGCGACATTCATTGTAAGACTCTGTGTCCAAGCGCCCTTGATCGGATCATACAATTCCGAGCCGCCATTACTAAATCCATAAATGGCGCTGCCGCCCGTAACCAACACCTGCCCGTTTGGTAGCAGTGTAGCGGTGTGGTTGACACGGGCGGCGGTCATCGAATTAGTCGCCTTCCAAGTTCCTAAAACGGGGTCATACAGTTCAGCACTGGCCGTAGCGATATAGCCAGGCCCCGGGGACGGAAAGTAATTGTAATTTCCACCGGTGATGAGCACTTGGCCATTTGTCAGCAATGTTGCCGTATGATTCCAATGCTTGTTAATTAATGAACCGGTTGAAGACCATGTTCCACTGTTCGGGTTGAACAATTCTGTGCTGGAAAGAAGACCACTGGTGACATTGGTGCCGCCGGCGACGAGCACATAGCCATTTGTCAACAATGTTGCAGTGTGACCAAAGCGCTTTGCAGTCAGCGAACCGGTTGTGATCCAAATTCCGGTGACCGGATTGTAAAGTTCGGCGCTATTCGTAGTTAAGCCGCTGCTGCCAACACCTCCTGCGACGAGCACTTGTCCGCTGTTCAATAATGTCGCGGTATGCCAGGCGTGTGGCGCGTTCATGGAGTTTGTTGTCCATGTTCCCGAGGCTGGATTGAACAGCTCTGCGGTTCTGAGAGAGTTGGTTCCGTCGTAGCCCCCGGCAACCAGCACCTGTCCATTTGTCAGCAGTGTCGCGGTATGACCGTAGCGTGCCAGTGTCAATGAATTCGTGAGCGTCCATTTCCCGCTGGCTGCATTAAATATCTCGGCACTGGAAAGAGCATTGGTTCCATTGTAACCTCCGGCGACCAATACCTGTCCATTTGTGAGCAATGTGGCAGAGTGATAATCGCGTCCGACATTTAGCGGGCCAGTGGGAGTCCATGAAGGAACGGATGTGTATATTTCCGCACTTGCAAGATAAGTGCTGCTGTCGTAACCCGCCGCAAACAGCACGCTTCCATTGGTTAGCAGGGTCGCCGTGTGTTTGTAACGTCCGGTGACAAGTGAACCAGATGGCGTCCAGGTTCCAGAGGTGGGATCAAACAGTTCCGCATTAACAGGCTCGTTACCATTCCACCCCCCCGCAACGAGCACTTTGCCACTAAGAAGCAATGTCGCAGTGTGGTTCTGACGGGCCGACGTCAGCGATCCTGTATATGTCCATAAACCGGTTCCGGGGTCATAGATTTCCGCACTGGCATCTGGAGAGCCGTTGCTGGCATGAGATCCTGCTGCGACGAGCACCTTGCCGTTTGGAAGCAGCGTCGCGGTGTGGTTTACACGGCCAAAGTTCAATGAGCCGGTAATCGTCCATGTTTCAGTGCTTGGATCATATAAGTCTGTGCCGGCGTAGCCGTAGAAGTTTGTTGCGCCCCCGGCAACTAGCACGGTGTTATTCGCGAGGAGCGTCGCTGTGTGTTCGTAACGTGGAACAGACATTGAAGCAGTTAAGGTCCACATGCCGGTAAGAGGATCATACAACTCAGCGGTGCTGGTGAGGCCGTTTGTGGTATAACCCCCGGTCACAAGAACTTTCCCACTGGGAAGCAGCGTGGCAGTGTGGTTATATCGAGGAACGTTCATCGCACCAGAATACGTCCACGACCCTGTTGCAGGATCATATAACTCCGAGTCCGGCGGATAATAAAGTTGTCCAGTGTTAAAGTTGCCATAAACACCACCGGTAACCAGCACTTTCCCGTTTGGCAACAAAGTTGCAGTGTGTTGTTCACGTGTGATGGCAAGTGAACCGGTATTCGTCCATGTTGCTGCGGCGGGATCATAGAGCTCTGCGCTCGATAAGGCCACCCACCCCAGGAAGGGCCCGCTCAATCCTCCTACGACCAGAACCTTCCCATTGGGTAAATACGTTGCCGTATGCCGATCACGGTATGTGGCCAACGAACCAGTAGTGGAAAAAGAACCGCCCGCATGTAAGCGTTCAACTAAAGATAGATTGAAAACCAACGTGACCAGCGCCAGCGCAGTTCTTTTTTTCATTTGAATACGCTCCTGATATGTTGGCACCCGGTTACGGGCAGTATAACGGGATTAGGCATTTGCATTTGATTCACGACTTGGTTGTCGCCGGTGCCGGTGCCGGCGTCGGCGTTTCATCCGGGGCATGATGAGTCGGCGGGAAGATGCCCAGCCGGAATTCGGCGCGGATGGGCGCGTTGGCCGGGTCGGTGGCCGGAAATTCCAGGTCGGCGGCGTTTTGGATGGTCAAGATGTGTTCGTAGGCATCGGCGGCATCGGTGGCTTTCACGCCGGTCGCCTTTTTGGCGTCGCTCTGGCCGGATTGCTGCGTGGTGGTGCTGGCGGGAAACGTGGCGCGCACGGTCGTGAAAGTCTGCGTTTCGGCATCCGTCCAGCCTTTGAGTTTCATCGCGGGCAAATTGGCGGTGGTTTGCACGGAGGCCAGAATGATGTCGGCGCGTCCCAGCACCGCGCCCAACTCGTGCGAATCGTGTTCGCCCGTCTGAAACTCCGCATGGAGCTTAACTGTCTGGTTTGAAAAGGCCAGTCGGGCGGTCTTGCGCGCCTGTCCCATGCAATGCAACAGCGCATCGAGGTTGGCCTGCTGTTCGGCGGTGAGGTTGCCGGTTTCGCCCTTGGCAATTTTTTGGCCGGTCACGTCGGCGGGTATTTTGCCGAGGGCGGTGGTGGTTTCGGCGAGGTAGCCGGCGGGCAGCCGGGCGGCGACTTTGGGGTATTTCTGCGCGGCGGCGACGATGAGGTTGCCATTGTAGGTGATGACGGGGACGGGGCAGTGTGGTTTATGGTTCATAATCAGTTTTTAGTTGTGGATTTGACGGTTTGGAGCTTGAAATTTTCGTAAATGGCTTTGGAACAGGCCATTGTAAATGATGGCGGCGGGAGAAAAATTGGGAAACGTGGCCGGGAAATTGGGGAAAACCATCGGTGCAATGGGGAAAGTCGCAGAAAAATTGGGGGCGTCCGCCGGTCCGTTGGGGACAGCCCTGTCTCCAGTGGGGACGATGGCTTTTCCATTGCGGAACCATCGGGAAAAATGGGACAGGCGGAGGCGCTTTGGGGACGGACAGTGATGCTTTGGGGACGATGCTTCGTATATTGGGGAAGCCGTCCGGTTTGGGGTAAAAAATTCCTCCGGTCAGGGCGCGAACCTTTCGCGCGGTGGCTTTCAATGAGACTTCCAACTGTTCCCCGCTCATTCATGGCTTGCGTGGTAAGTTTTTAAGGAATGGCGGATTTGTGTCAAGCGTTTATCTTATTTTTTTGTCACGATTTTGAATCGGCGTCAGACAGGATGCCGGCCCTGCCAAAAGTTAATCATTGAATGGCATCGTGTTTTTCTGATAACAACGCGCATCGTGAATTCCGTGAAATCCCAACGCTGGCTGCGCATCATCCCCGTCGCGCTGATCATGTATACGATTTCGTATGTGGACCGCACGAACGTGTCGCTGGCGCTGGACCCCAGGATTTCAACGATGATGAAGGACCTGCTGATGGACGACCGGCTGAAGGGCCAGGCCGCCGGCATTTTCTTTCTCGGCTACGTGCTGTTGCAAATTCCCGGCGGTTACCTGGCCGGCCGCTGGAGTCCGAAAAAATTGATTTCCATGTTCCTGGTGTTTTGGGGCATTTGCGCGGTGGGCTGCGGACTGGTTTCCAGTTTCCGGGGATTTGCCACGATGCGCTTCCTGCTCGGCGCGGCGGAAAGCGGCGTCTATCCGACGATGCTGGTGCTGCTGGCGAACTGGTTTCCGCGCACGGAACGCGCCCGCGCGAACGCCTACTGGAACCTTTGCCAGCCGCTGGCGGTCGCCGGGGCCGCGCCGGTTTCCGGCTGGCTGCTTTCGGTCAACTGGGGCGGTTTCGACTGGCCGCAAAACATTTGGAGTCATTGGTCCGCCAAACCGCTGGCGGGCTGGCAGGCCATGTTAATCATCGAGGGCGCGCTGCCCTTCATCTGGCTTCCGATCTGGCTTTATTTCATCAAAGACCATCCGCGCGACGCGAAGTGGATTTCGCGGGAGGAAAAGGATTTTCTTGAAACAACTTTGCAACGCGAGGCCGGGGAACTGGAGCCGGCAAAAAAGATTTCCCCCGGGCGCGCCTTCCTGCAACCGGTGGTTTTCGTGATGCTGGCGGTTTGTTTCCTTTACAACTGCGCCTCCTACGGCCTCAACACGTTTCTCACGGAAGGGTTAAGGGGCGGCGGCCACAATTTCACCGGCCTGCAAACCGGCCTGCTGTTCGCCGTTCCTTACGCGGTCACCGCCGTCGTCATGGTGCTGCTATCGCGCCATTCCGACCTGGCCGGCGAGCGGCGCGGTCATGCCGCCTTCATTTATGCCGTGAGCGGCGTGTCGCTCATCGCGAGCGTTTTGCTCAAGGAACATTCCTTCTGGCTTTCCTACGCGTTTCTGTGTCTGGCCATTCCGGGGCCGTTTGCGGGGCTGGCGCCATTCTTTGCCATTCCCACGGAAATTCTGCCGCGCGCGACCGCCGGCGCGGTCATCGGCCTGGTGAACGCGCTGGGCAATGTCGGCGGTTATCTTGGCCCGAGAATCGTCGGAGAATTGAAGAGCCAGACCGGCGGCATCACCGTTCCGTTTGTGGTTTTGGGCGGCGCGCTGCTCGCGGCGGCGGCGCTTTGCTTTTTGCTGCCCAAAAGACGGGATTTCGCGTCTCCCGCGCCGTGAAAATGAACCGCCAGCCATGCCTTGAAATTCCAGTGACGCACCGGGGAACGAAATGGCGGGGCAATTTCCGAAAGAGAAACAAACCGGAATTCCGATCTATTTCCGAAACACGCTGACACGGGCGGGCGGGAAATTGAGCCAGACGATTTTGGAGGCGTGCAACCGGAAACTGGACGCGCCGCGCGGACGCACTTTGTCAATCCGGTAGCTGTATTGCACCCAGTTGCCCTTCGGCTCCAGCATGGCGCGGATTTTTTGCGCCAGCGCCTCGACTTGGTCCTTCGGAAAATTCAGCAGCGGCAGACTGGAAATCACCGCCCCGACGGTTTCAACCGGCTCGCGCAGGTCGCGGAGCAACGTGTCCATGTGCCACGCGTCGCCGGTGATGATTTGCGCCCGCGGAAAACGCTTGCGCAGCAGCTTGGTCAGGTTCGGATTGTTTTCAATGGCGACCAGCCGGTCCTCGCGCATCCCGCGCTTGAGCAGCGCGGCCGTGACCGCGCCCGTGCCGGGGCCGAGTTCGAGGACGAAGCTTTCCGGATTGCGCGGCAGCCAGCGCGCCATGGCCGCCGCAAGCTGCCGGGAGCTGGGCACCACCGAGCCGGTCCGCTGCGGATTCACCAGCCATTCCTGCAGGAACAGCGTCGTGTCGCTCAAAGTCGCCAGCAAACGTTTGCCCATGATGTCTAAAAATGATTACGCGGAATTTATTTCGATTTTCAGGATAGTTCACCGGCACGTCGGCAGCCAAGTTAATTTCCTGTCATTTTGCCCTTCGGTTTCACCGGCGCGGAAAGTTCCGCCAATTTTTTGCGCGCGGCGTCACGGCGCGCGGCCCAGTCATCCCAGCTTCGCTCCCATGCCTCGCCGGTGAATTTGGTTTGCGCCTCCGGCCAGAGCGCGTCGAGCGCTGATAATTCGCTTTTCGCGTTGTCGCTTTCATGCCATTGCAAAAAGGACTCGGCCAGGTTGAGGTGATTTTCAGGATAATCCGGCGCGAGTTTCGCGGCCTGCTCCAGCCATTCGCGGGCCTTGCGGCGGCTGCCGATGCTGAACGGCCAGCCGGGCGCGTCGCGATACAGCAAACCGAGGCAGCGCTCCGGGCCGGCGTAATCAAATGACTTGTCCAAATCCGCCGCCGTTTTGAATTCGCCTTCGATCTGCCGAACCAGCCGGTAGGCGGCCAGGGACGGCGCCTCGGCCCGGGCAAGCTGTCCGTAATTCATGGCCAGATAATAATGCCCCGGCGCGGAGTTGGTTTCGTGCTCCAGCAAATCCTGGCACGCGGCGATGCCCTGTCGCGCAATCGCGGCGCGTCCGGTGTCGTTGGTGGCGAAGTCGGCAAAATCGAAACACGCGCGGGCGAACTGCCAGGCGGCGGACGGGCCGTTCGTGCCGGATTGCCACTGGATTTGGGCGCGCTGGAATTCGGCCCCGGCGCGCGCGGCGAAAATTTTGTTGCGCGTCTCATCGGCGGAAACCAGTCCGGCCGCGGCCAGAAGAAAAATCGCGGCCACCCCCCCGCGCCCCGACCGGCGCCGCCCCTGTCGCTTAACACTTTCCATGATTGGAATTAACAGTTGCCATTGTGCCGGAGTGAATTATACTCGGCAAGTGAGATTAAAGTGGAGATTTCTGTGGCTGGCAATTCCGGTGGCGCTCGCGCTCCTTGGCGCGGGCTGCGGCGGCATTAATGCCAGCCAGGGCGTCTCGCCCCTGGATTTCTTAATGCCGGGAGCGGGGCATTTCCTGAAGGTGGAACCGTCGGCGACAAATGCGCCGGCTTCATTTCCTGAAATCCCCGCCGAACTTGCCCTGAACAAATAGTTATGCGCTTCCCCTTTGCGCTGACGAAAAAAATCGCCAGCCACATCATCAAGCACAAGCTGCGCAAGACGCCCAAGTTTGCAATGGTTTTGCAGCTTGAACCGCTGCACACCTGCAATCTCACCTGCACCGGCTGCGGGCGCATCCGCGAATATTCCACCAGCCTCAAGGACATGGTGCCGCTGGAGCAATGTCTCCAGGCGGCGGTGGAATGCGAGGCGCCGATGGTCTCGATTTGCGGCGGCGAACCGCTGATTTACCCGAAGATTGAGGAATTGGTGAACGGCCTGCTCGAACAGGGCCGCGTCATTTACATCTGCACGAACGGGATGTTCATGCGGAAGAAAATGAAGGATTACCTTGCGGCGATTTATTCACCCGCCGTCGAGCCGAAGCTGAAAAAGCTGCTGGATCAGAAGTTGATTTCCGAAAAGGATGCCGAGACGATCCGCAAATCCGACGACGCGGCCAAAAAGAAAATCGTCATCCGCCCGACCCAGTGGATGTATTGGAACGTTCACGTGGACGGTCTGGAATTCACACATGATTTGATTGTCGAGCGCGAAGGCGTGTTCCAGGAATGCATCGAGGCCATCAAGATGGCGAAGATTCTCGGCTTTCAAGTGGCGACGAACACGACCGTCTACAAAGAGACCGACGTGGCGGAAATCGAGGACATGTTCAAGTTCCTCTCGTCGCTCGAAGTGGACGGCCACACGATTTCGCCCGGTTACGATTACGACGCGGCCAAAAAGGACATGGTCAAGCGCCTCGGTCGCGACCCGAAGGAATTTTTCCTGACGCGCGACATGACGCGGCAGAAATTCGCCAAGATCGAGCAGTGGGGCAAGGCGTTCACGATTTTCGGCACGCCGGTTTATCAGGAATTTCTCGCCGGCAAACGGGAGCTGACCTGCACCGCTTGGGCGATTCCGACCTACAATGTCAAGGGCTGGAAAGCGCCGTGCTACCTGATGACCGACGGCCATTACGGCGGCTACCAGGAAATGCTGCGCGAAGTGAAATGGGAGAATTACGGCGTCGTGGACGGCAAGGCGCGCGACTCGCGTTGCGAGCATTGCATGGTCCACTGCGGCTACGATCCCAGCGGCGCGCTCGGCACGAATTTTCAGCGCGGCGACAACTGGAAAAATTTCAAATACAACTTCGGCGCGAAGCCGAAGCCGTATCCGGCTTCGCCTGAATTGGAAAAGCGCGCCTACAACGGCGTCACCATTGGCAAGGGCCACTTGGCCGAGGCGAAAGCCGCGATCAATTCGCCCGCCGCCGGCGCGCGCGGCGCGTTCTCGCGCAAGGAAGAAGATCACAGCCAGAATGGCAACGGCCACGTGGCTCATGTCGGCACCTTTTGCGGCGAAGGCGGCAGCGGCGAACGCGATGATTTGCTGGCGAAAATCAAGGACGCGAAAAAAGCTGAAGCGCGGCCGGAATAAGTTTCTAAAATTCAAATGAGCAGAACCCTTTATCTTTCACCTCCGAGCTTTGACGGTTTTGACGGTGGCGCCGGCGCGCGTTACCAGGCGCGGCGCGAAGTCACCAGCTATTGGTATCCGACGTGGCTCGCGCAACCCGCCGCGCTCACGCCGGATTCCAAACTGCTCGACTGCCCGCCGCACGGTGTTGACCTCGCGAAATGTCTCGCCATCGCGAAGGATTTTGATCACGTCATCATCAACACCTCCACGCCGTCGCTCAAAAACGATTGCAAGGTCGCCGAGGCCATCAAGGCGCAAAAGCCGGACACGAAAATCGGTTTCGTCGGCGCGCACACGATGGTGCTGCCAACGGAAACGCTCAAGGCTTCGAGCGCCATTGACTGGGTCGGGCGCAAGGAATTTGATTTCACCTGCAAGGAAGTCGCCGAGGACCGAGACCTCGCGACCATCGCCGGTTTGTCATACAAAGACAAGGACGGCAAAATCAAACACAACCCCGAGCGCGAAATGATTCAGGACATGGACACGCTGCCGTGGGTGGCGGATGTCTATAAACGCGATTTGCAGATTGAGAAGTATTTCATCGGCTACCTGCTGCATCCTTACATTTCGATGTATACCGGCCGCGGCTGCCCAGCCCAATGCACCTTCTGCCTCTGGCCGCAGACCATCGGCGGACACAAATACCGTGTCCGCTCGCCGCAGAACGTCGCCGACGAAATGACCTACATGAAGAAAATTTTTCCGCAGGTGCGCGAATTTTTCTTCGACGACGACACCTTCACCGCGAACCTCCCGCGCGCCCGCGAAATTGCCAAGAAACTCGGCCCGCTCGGCGTCCACTGGAGCTGCAACAGCCGCGCGAACTTGGATTACGACACGATAAAATCTTTCAAGGACAACGGCCTGCGTCTGTTTCTCGTCGGTTACGAAAGCGGCAACGACGACATCCTCACCCGCATCAAAAAAGGCGTGACGATGGACGAGATGCGCCGGTTCACGAAGGATTGCCACCGCGCCGGCGTCGTGATTCACGGCACGTTCATTTTGGGATTGCCGGTCGAGACGCAGCAGTCCATCGAGAACACGATCAATTTCGCGAAAGACCTCGACGTGTTCAGCCTGCAAGTCTCGCTCGCCGCGCCGTATCCCGGCACCGAGCTTTATGAAATGGCCAGGCAAAACGGCTGGTTCGTGAAGAAGGACAAGACCGACCTGATCGAGAGCGACGGTTTGCAACAGAGCACGCTGGAATATCCCGGCTTGGGCAAGGACAAGATTTTTGAGGAAGTGGAACGTTTCTATCGCGCTTATTTTCTGCGTCCGAAACCGATTCTGCGCATCATCAAGACAATGCTCGAAGACAAGGATGTTTTTGTCCGGCGCTGTCGTGAAGGCTATGAGTTCGGCAGGAGCATGCTGGATCGCCGCAAAGACCTCGCGGCTTCCAAAGCCGCGGCGGCGTAGCCCGGTTTAATTTCCAGATTCCCCGATCCCGCTTCCCAATGCGGAAGGCGGAACGTGCGAACAGCGCTCACGCCAGTTTCAATTTCGATTCCACCCGCGTCATTTCATCGTGGAGCTTCAGGATGGGCCGGACGGCGGGATGCACTTCGTCGTTGCCGGCTTTTTTGACAAGCTCGCACGTGGCCCAGCCGGCGGCGAAGGATTGATATTGCGCGTCCCATTTCTGGAAATGTTTCTCGGCGCGGGCGTCCAGAAACGGCCAGCGTTCGGGCTTGCTGCGGACGCCGCAGCGCCACGGCTTGGGCGTCAGCCGCGCGCGGTAGCATTTCTGCGCCTTGCAAAGCTGGCGGTAAAGCGGGTCGGCGCCCAGCGCGTCAAACACGCCGTCCGAGGCGGCGGCTTCGGGATCGAACAGCGCGTGCGTGGCCAGCAGCCGCAGACCGGCGCGCGTGCGGTAAATCCGCCAGCCCCAGTCCGGATGGTTTCGCGTCCAGTTTTCAACCTTCGCAATCGCGCCGTCCTGCGTGACGACCGGCGCGGCGGACGGTTTGCCGAAAAGTCTTTGGAACAAACCCGCCGGCTTCGGCTCCGGCAAATCCACGTCCACGAACATCACGCGGGCGGTGTTCAACACGAGGCAGCCGTAGGAATTGCGCGTCACGACGGCGGCGGTTTCACCGGCGTCGTTTTTGATTTCTTGCAGCACCGGCTCGCGGAACGGGCGGTTGGGATAATAGCCGCCGTGCTTGGGCGGAAAGTCGCCGCGCCGGAAGCGCTCGGCGAGTTTTTGCGCGTCCTGATCGGCAAGCGATTGCGCCTCGGCGGCGCTGTTGGACGACCAGCGCCAGCAGAAAAAATTCCCGCTGACGCCTCTGGCCCAAAACGGTGGAAAGTTCATGCGCCGACAATGAAAAGGAAATGACGGCGCGGCAAGATAATTTCAGTGTGGTGGAAATATCGGTGTTCATTAAGTGGTGTGCATACTTTTTGTCACTTTTGTGACATTACTGTGACTTTGCTAATTTTTTCCCATTAGTGCTTGACATTCTCGCGCTATTCCTGTTAAGTCAACTGCGCAAGCCATGAGGGCATTCAGAACATGGTGTGATTCCCGCGCAACCGCGCAACCGCGCAACCGCGCAACCGCGCAACCGCGCAACCGCGTAGAGCGGAGGGGCGGATTATCTTCACGGCTGACGCCGCTCCCGGCGCGGTCAAGTCATCCAGACACACGGGCGCATCATTTACCGGTCTGGCTGATGCCGCCAGCCGCACGGTCGGTTCCGCCAGCCGGACGGCTGACGGATTTATCCACACGGCTGGCTCAATCAACCGCACGGCTGACGCTGCCAACCATCCGGCTGGTTCCCTCGACCGTATGGCTGGACGAATTATCCGTCCGGCTGACGCTTCCAGCCGCACGGCTGGGCGGGTCAGCCGCGCCAATAAATCATTTATCCGCGCCGGTAAATCGTCCAGCCGCGCGGTTTTTGGCCAAAAACAGACCAAAACCCCCAAAAACCGCCCCTTTTACCCCTCCCGCCGCGCCGACCGGTCAAAAGGCGACAGTTGCTCCATGCCGGATGATTTTAGTTTTAACGCGCCACCTCACCCGGGCCACAAGAATGGCTCCAAACCCCACGACCCTCATCCGGCCTGCGGCCACCTTCTCCCGCTCCGGCGGGCGAAGGACATTCTCCCCCAACTCCGTTGGCGGAGAGGGAGACACGCTCGCCGTCTTGATCGTGAACCGGCGACGGGATTGGCCGGACGGTCATTGGCAAACCAGCAACTGCCCCAAGGCTTTTCCCTCTCCCGTCGGACGGGAGAGGGTCAGGGTGAGGGCATTTCCATTCTCCGCAGTTCAACCCACAACCAATAACCATCCATGAAATCCGACTACATCCAGCAAAATGACGACGCGTTTAACGCGCAACTCCAAACCTTCAAAAACGGCATCGGCAATTACGCCGCCGTGATTGGCGTGACCGCCGCGCAGATTGCCGGGCAGGCGGCGGACGCCCTTTACTTCGACTACACCCTCAAGTGCTATAAAATCATGGCCAACGCCGCCCTGCAATGGACGGGCTGGAAAAACCTCACCCGCGCCGGCGGCACCCCGCCCGTGAGCGGCGCGCCCGTGGCCCCGGTGTTTCCCACGGCGGTGCCGGCGGTGGCCCCCGGCATCGAGGTCCGCTTCCGCGCCCTCGTGCAACTCATCAAGGCCAACGCCAATTACAACGAGACCATCGGCCTGGCCCTCGGCATTGAAGGCGCGCAACAGGTTGGCCCCGACCTCACCACCATCCAGCCGGTGATTGATGCCCTCATCTTCGGCAACCATGTGAACGTGAAATGGGGCTGGGGCGGCAACGGCGCCTATCTGGACTTATGCGAACTCCAGGTGGATCGCGGCGACGGCAAGGGCTATGTGTTGCTGGCCTTTGACACCACGCCCGGCTACACCGACACGCAGCCGTTCCCGACAACCCCGGCCACGTGGACCTACCGCGCCATTTACCGCGTGGGCGACAATCAAGTGGGCGTCTGGAGCCTGCCCGTGAGCGTCACCGTGCCGGCGTGAGGATTTCAGAAACCAAACAAACATATTACAATGAAAAGAATAATAAAATCAACACTGGCCACATTTTTTTTAATTAGTGCTGCTCTAACCGGTGGGTGTAGTGAGTCACAACTGCCCTCACTGACAACAGAGCAAATCAAATAAGGACTTGAACAGTCAGGAAAGCCGTTTTATTACGGCACCAGTTATCCGGGTGAAAAGTTAGATAATCCAGCATACTTCCTCAAAGATACGATACTGGGCATGCAGGTTTTGGACCGAGCAACAGACAGCCAAGCGAAAACACAAAACGTAAAAGTCAAAATTTGGATTCATCTTAATTGGACCGACGCCCCACACGCCGGGACGTTTAATTTGACATTTAAGCATTACGACGAGGGATGGCGGCTGGAAAGTGGGCTGGAGAAACCCATCTTTTTGCCAGAAACCAAAGAGAAAGCTCCAAGTGCAGCACAAGACAAACCAGTTGAGAGCCAATCCATCCAACCTTCTAGCGAATCCAAAATGTCATCATTAACCACGGAACAGATTAAGCAATGCCTTGCCCTATCAGGTAAATCGTTTTATTACGGCACCAGTTATCCGGGCGAGAAACTTGATAACCCAGCGTATTTCCTGAAAGATACAATACTGGGCATGCAGATTTTGGATCGAGCAACGGATAGCCAGGCAAAAACGCAAAAGATAAAAGTAAAGATTTGGATTCACCTTAACTGGACTGATACCCCACACGCCGGAGTATTTAATCTGACATTTAAACATTACGACGAAGGGTGGCGGCTTGAAAGCGGGCTGGAAGAACCAGTATTCTTGCCTGAAACAAAAGAGAAGGCTCCAAGTGTAACCTAATACTACATTATGAAAATGAATCTACAAAATGCACTACTAATTGGCTTTTCAGTGGGCTGCTTATTTTTAACAAAAGCCGTTTGTGAAGATTTGCAAGTGAATTACACAGTATCTTATGACCAAGTGGTTTCAACATTTTGGTATAATGCAATTACGCAACCAGACGCGCAAGTTGAATGCAAGGTGCCGCTTCTTGAAGATAATCATCTTAAGAATGGCGCTTTAGATTGGCATGGTTACCACTATGTAAAAAGAGAAGCACAAAAGGATGTTATTCTAAACACCTCCCGTCCGCTTTATATCAATTGGGATCCAGACTACCTCGCTTTTTATAAGGCAAACCAAATCTTTTACGAAAAACCTCAAGTTGCCTCGCTGGACGCAATAACCCCTGGCGAATCTCATGCCTATGCGGTGGCTGAGGGGTTGGTTGGAATGAATGAATTTCAGAAGAAACGCGCATTGGCGATGCAAGCGAATATCATTGCAGATTTCTGGAAAAACGCTCGCCCAGTAACTCCAGATACAGAAATTGTTTACATGCAGGATGCGACAATTGGTGAATATGATTTTAATCGCCACGCGTTTCCAGTTAATCTCAATATAGATTGTGATTTTAACCCTGCATCATATTACACGAACAACGCTGGAGAAACCGTAAGCATTTCACTGCTTCACAAGCATTTTAATGGTAGATGTGATGTTTTAATCTTTCTGTTTGGCGGCAAGTTCGGGAAGCCATGCGATAGACTTTCACTGCAAGACTCAGATGCGGAAAAACTATATACATTTCTTCAAAAACAAAGTCACTGGACCAAGATTGAGTATGCCATGCACGGCAATCTTGTATTCGATAAGACGCTAATCGAAAAGGCGAAATGTTCGACTTTGGTGAACTTGACAACCGACAACAACTATAAATATGACCCGAATGCATATTGTTACTTTTTTGACGTAAAGTGGATTGACTATTTCAAATATAACGACAAAAAGGAAATATTTGCAAAGTTTGCTACGACCAAATACGAAAAATCAGGAATGACTCAAACATTTTCAATGGATGAAGCATTAGATGTTAAGTCTCAGGTCGGCCATAGCCCACAACAAACCGCAACGCGCAATAGCGATAGCGCGAAAATGCCAAATTCTGCATCGGCTTCAGGCGGAATCGGGGCCGCAGTCAATGACCTAAACACCTTTTCAAACTATTGCATGGCCACCCTTGCCGCCGACCAAGACCGAATAGAAGCTATTCCAAACAATCCGGTCAAGACGAAACTAAAGGCGACTTCTCTGGAAATTCAAGCGGGAATCAACAAGATGATTAGCCACCAGCAGGAATATCTTGAGAGCCTCACACCCGGTGCAGAAGCAGACGCATCGCTAAAGCGCGCGATCCCGAACTTGAATATACCTCGCACTTCTGCAACCAATGCTCTGACGCAGCTTGACATTGGAATCAACAATGCTGCACAGCTAAAATAAAAGGTCAGCGCGCAGTATTGAAGAACTAACGCAAAGCCGGTTCCTGAAAGGTTCCGGCTTTTTCAGCCCCGTCGGGGCGGCATCATACGCAGTTTCCAAAATATGCCGCTCCTTCCGCCTTCGCCTGACTCCCGCCGTCGCTTTGCCATGGCGCGGCAAGTCGGCGCGGCAAGAACGGAAGCTCATAAATTCATGGGGATGTTTTTCCACAGGGATTTCAGCCCTGCGGACTTTTCATTCTGCCTTCTGCCTTCTGCCTTCGCCTCACGTCACGGTTTTGCCGCTTGCGCGGCAAGGCGGCGGGTTTAATCTTTCCCCATGACGATGCGGCAGTTTTATGACTGGCAGACGGCGGGCGGCGGCGATGATGTATCGCGGCTGGTCGCCACGCTGGAGCGCGGGGAGATCGCGTGGTGCATGATCGGCGGGCTGGCGGTCAACCATTGGGCGCGCGAGCCGCTGGCCACGGCGGACGTGGACGTGGTGATCGCCGCCGGGCAGGTGGAGGCGGCGGTGAAGGCGTTGCGCAAGGAGGGTTTCACTGCCAAAAAATTTGCGTGGTCGGTCAATCTCAAGGGCCGTTCGCAGGTGACGGTGCAAATCAGCACGGAGGAATTTTACCGGGATTTTCCAAGCCGTTCCGTGCCGGCGGACATCCACGGCATCCTGATGCGCGTGGCCAGCCGGGAGGACACCTTGCGCGGGAAGCTGCTGGCGTATCAAGACCCGCATCGCCGCGCGAGCAAGCGGCAAAAAGACTTGTTGGACATCCTGCGGCTCGCCGAGGCGCATCCGAAGCTACGAAAGCTGCTGCCGGCGGACGTGGCAAAAAAACTGGCGGAATAAAGTTGGTGGAATGCCCAGTGTCGCTGCGGGCAACCGTGCTGCCGGAGTTGCAGAATGTGCCGCTCCTTCCGCCTTCGCCGCCGGCGCGACAAGAACGGAAGCCCGAAAATTCATGGGGATGTCTTCCCACAGAGATTTCCGCCCTGCTCAAAGCAGCGTGACGGGATATTGCCGGATGAGCGGATCGGACGAGGCGAGCGTCAGCCCGTGCGCCTGTGCCTGACAAACCAGCATCCGGTCAAAAGGATCACGATGCAGCGCGGGCAGTCCATCCAATTGCGCGACGGCTGCTTCATCCAAGGCCAGCGGCGCAATGAGATGTTTTTCGCGTTGTTGCGGGATGAATTGCGCGGGCGGTTGCGGCAGGGGCAGTTTGCCGAGGCTGTGTTTGACGGAGATTTCCCAGAACGAAACGGCGCTCAAAAAGACCTGATTGTTCGGGTCGCGGATCGCAGTGGAAACTGTGACGGACAATTTCGGGTCGCCGGATACAAGCCAGAGGAATTCGCAGGTGTCCAGCAGGATTTTCATTTGCCTTCAAACGTCTGCAAAACATCCTCCGGCAGCGGGGCATTGAAGTCGTCTGGCACGGTGAACCGGCCCCTGGCAAGACCGATGGGGCGCAGTTGGGAAAGCGGGGCGGGGGTGGGGATCGTAAGCAGGCCGGACGCCTTTTCCGGCAGCGTTTCCGCGCCTTTCGTCAGAATGTGGCCGTGGTCAATTTCCACTTCAACGGTCAGATAACTCATGGCGTGAAATTACGCCGTTGCACAGCTGCCCGCAAGTGGAGATTTGACAGCGAGGAAACGCAGGCGGCAGCACTTTTGTTTCCCCGCCGTTCATCCGTGGTTGAAAATTGTCCGCGTTTTTCATTCTTATTTCCGCCTTCGCCTCACGGCATCGGCTGTTTACCCAGCCGCCGGGGCTTATGTTCCAGGATTCCGTGTTGCCGCCGTCAATTTGTAAAGCACCACGCCGTGGACGGGAATTGTCATTTTCAAAACGCCGGTGGCGGCGTCCACGTCCGGCAAATTGCTTTGCCGCCACAAATCGCGGACGTGCTGCGCGCCGGTGAAGCCAAGTTGCGCAAGCTGGTTGAATTCCAGACTGGCCGGTGCGGAGCCGAGATTGAAAAAGCCGAGCGCGCGTCCGCCGTCTTCCAGTTGCTTTTCATAAACGCGCACGTCGCCGTTGGTGACGACGCACGTCGCCTCACGGCCGAGCGCGTCCTGATCCAGCGCGAGCACCTCGTCGTTTTCCAAGAGGTTCAGTGTGAAATCGTCGAACCTGGTCATGTCACAGCCGATGAGCAGCGGCGCGGACAGCAGGCACCAGAGGCTGATGTGGGTGTATTGCTCGTCCGGAGTAAGCCCGGACGGATGCAGATTGCCCCAGCCGACCTGTCCGACGACGAGCATGTCGGGGTCGTTCCAATTTCCGGGCTTGGCATAGGGCGCGGCCATGTCTTGTTTGAAGCCGATGCCGCTCATGCTGCTCCAGGTGTCGCGGATGTCGCCAGTGGTGCGCCAGGAATTGCCATTGACCGAGCCGCCCCATTTCCAAACCGACGCATCGCCGTATTGGCAGAGGCTGAAAACAATGTCGCGGTTTTGCTCGCGCAGGAATTTGCCCATGACTTTGTAGGGGTAAATCGCGCCGGCATCGTTGGTCGAGCTTCTGGTCCAGCGCGGAACATTGATGGTTGCGTTCGTGCCCCTGCCGGAGGCGATGTCGCCGTAGGTGCACCAGTCGTATTTCAGATAATCAAAGCCCCACTTCGCGTAAGTCTGCGCGTCCTGCTGCTCGTGCTGCCAGCTCGCCGCGCAACCACCGCAGGTCCACGGGCCGGGCGAGGAATACAATCCCGCCTTCAAACCAAGCCCGTGAATGTAATCCGCCATGCCTTTCATGTCGGGAAAACGCGAGTTCGGCACGATGACTCCATTCGTGTCGCGGAACGGACCGCGCAACGTCGTGTCTTTCGAGTTGCGATGGTTCTGCCAGTAATCGTCCACGTTGATGTAGGTCCAGCCGTGGTTGATGAGGCCGCTCTTGATCATCGCATCCGCCGCGCTCTTGACCTTTTCCTCCGAAACCGCTCCGGCAAAGCAGTTCCAACTGTTCCAGCCCATCGGCGGCGTCAGCGCAATCTGGTCGCCGACCACGATGCGGAACTTTTTTTCCGCCGTGCCGAGCCAGTTTTGCGCGACCAGTGTCACGACGTAAGTGTCCGTAACCCGCACCGGATGAGACAGAAAGTAGTCGCCCTTGACATTCGCGGGCGTCGGCACCGCCTTTGCCAATGAGCCGGTGAGGCGGCCGGTCTTGGAATCAAGCTTCAATCCGAACGGGAGATTTTTCACGGAAAAGGTCATGGGCCGCTCGCCCGTCGCCGGAATTGTGTAAAGAACCGGCGAACCGGGCCGCACGCCAAAGACGTCCGGGCCGTTGATGCGCGGCGTGCCCAACGCGGCGGGCGTGAGGATGTAAGGCGCGACGGGCGCGTTCGTGTCGGCGGCGCGAAGATGGGCGGCGCAGCAAAGGCAAAGGGCGAGCATCAGGCGTGATTGCATCCGCACATTTTGCGGCGGAAATTTTGCGCGTCAAGCTCGCTTGCCGGAAAATATTTGTTAGGCTCCCCGCATGACGACGCTGCTCATCGCCACGCGCAACGCCCACAAGGTCGGCGAAATCCGCGCCATCCTCGGCGCGCAATTCCAATTTCTCACGCTCAATGATTTTCCAAACGCGCCCAAAGTTGTCGAGGACGCGGACACATTCGCCGGCAACGCGGCGAAGAAAGCGGTTGCGCTGGCGAGGTGGCTGGTGGAGAAACATTCAACATTCAACATTCAACATTCAACGCCCAACTTCGTGCTGGCCGACGATTCGGGCCTGGAAGTGGACGCCTTGAACGGTGCGCCCGGCGTCCACTCCGCGCGCTTCGCGGCGATGGATTCGGCGAAATCCGGCAATACGCCCGACGCCGACAACAACGCCAGGCTGCTCCGGCTGCTCAAAAATTTGCCGCTGGAAAAGCGCTCGGCGCGATTCCGCTGCGCCATCGCGCTGGTAGCCGTGCCGGCCGGGAAAACCGAAGTCGCGTCGCCGGTTTGTTACGCGGAGGAAATGGAACCGCAGACATTCGACGGCGCTTGCGAAGGCCGGATTGTTTTCGAGCCGCGCGGGGAAAACGGCTTCGGCTACGACCCATTGTTTGTGCCGGTTGGTTTCGAGCCGACTTTTGCCGAACTGGGCGACGGCGTGAAAAACCAGTTGAGCCATCGCGCGAAGGCGCTGGCGAAATTGAAGGATTATTTCTGTAACGCAAAGTAGGACAGGCGTCACGCCTGTCTCCATTTATTGAAATGTCAGAGACAGCCGCGACGACTGTCCTACAGTCACTTCAGCAGACTGCCGATCTGAAGTTTCTTCCGCAACTTGCCGTTGTCGGCGCACATCCGCAGTTTGCCGTGCGGCGCGGGCAGCGCATAAAATTCGCCGCCGGCGTTTTCCACCAGCAACGAGCCCGCCGCCACGTCCCACAAGTTGATGGTGCGTTCGATGTAGGCGTCCAGCCGTCCGCTGGCGACATAAACCAGCTCCAGTGCGGCGGAACCCATCAGTCGGATTTTTTTCACGCGCCGCGCGAGCCGGTTCAAGTGCGGCAGGGTCTTCTCCAAATTTTCCCGGCTCTTGGAAAAACCCATCGCGATGACGGCATCCTCCAGCTTCGAGCGGTTGCTGACGCGGACGATTTCTCCGTTCAATCGCGTGGGTTCGCCGCGAACCGTCGTCCAGAGTTCATCGGTGAACGGGCCGTAAATCACGCCGAGCAGTGTGACATGTGACGGGTGACAGGTGACGTGGGACTGCATTCGGCTTCGCGTGTTTTTCTCGTCACTCGTCACCCGACACTTGTCACGCTTTTGCAATGCGATGGAAACCGCCGCGTGCGGAATCCCGTAAAAATAGTTCACCGTGCCGTCAATCGGGTCAACCACCCAGCGGTATTCGGCGGTCACGTCGCCGGAATCGCCCTCCTCGCCGAGCAGTGGAATTTCGGGAAACGCGGCGCGCAGAATATTTTCGATGAGCGCCTGGCAGCGCACATCCAATTCGAGCTTGATGTCGTGGGCGTCGTCGAGCTTGACGCGTTTGGGCTTGTGCCAGTTGTCGCGCATGACTTTTCCGGCGGCGCGCGCGGCTTGGACGGCAACGGCCAGGGCCTTATTCAGAGAAACAGTTTTCATAAAAGGTTTTACGGAATGACCTCGTTCCGGCCGTTCAATTCGTTCTCCTGCTCCCGGCGTTTCTGGTCGAGCAGGTTTTTTTCAGCGGCTTCGACGGCCTGGAGCAGGTCGGCGGCTTCGACCAGGCGCGGCGCGGTGACGTAATTCGCGCCGGCAGCATACAGGATCGGAATGTCGGAAAGCAATTCGGCGTGAACGGTAATCATTGCGCCCGGATTCAGTTCGCGGAGCTGCCGGAGCATTTTCAAATTGTCCGCGCCCTTGAGCACCATGTTGGGCAGCGAGCAAATGATGACCTCGGCGTGCGACACGCCGGCGTGATGCAGCGTGTCGCGTTGCGTGATGTCGCCATAAACAACGCGCAAGCCGCGCTGGCGGAGTTTTTCATAGACGTTGGGATTAAAATCCACGACGACGATTTCGGGAATCAAGTCGGGACGCTCGCGGCTGATTTCCTCGAGCAATGAACTGGCCGTCCAGGAAAACCCCAGCAGACAGATGCGTTTTGGTTTTTCGCCGGCGTCGTCAGCGGGAACAACCTGATCGAGGTCGTGGAAACCCATTTTGTTCAGCCAAGGCGTGACTTGCTGGAGAATGGCATTGTTTTTGAAAATGGCGTAGGTCGAATCCACCGCGAGCAGCGCGAAGGAAAACGCGGCGATGCCAATGATGTTGTCCGAAACGTCGCCGCTGGCCCTGCCGAGCGCCAGCACGATGAGCGACAGTTCGCTCATCTGGCAAAGATTGATGGCGGGCAGCAGGCTGACACGATAACCCTGGCGCATGAAGTAGAGCGGGGAAAAAACGGTGACCAGCCGGCTGCCGATCAGAAACAGGCAGAAGAAAATCGTCCACAGCAGGTAACTCCACGTCGGCATGGGAATCTTCATGCCCAGGCCCACGAAGAACAGCGTCACAAAAAAATCGCGGATGCTCGTCACCTTGGCGACGACATCCAGCGTGTAAGGAAACGTCGAGACCATCACGCCCGCAATGAGCGCGCCCATGGCGGCGGACAAACCGAGCCAGCCGGCGAATCCCGCCAATGCCAGGCACCAGGCCAGCGCGCCGACCAGCACCAGTTCCGGCTGGCGCGCGACGGCCCGGAACACCGGCGGCAGCACATACCGGCTGGCCAGGAACGCCACGGCGAGCAGCAGGATGACATTGCCGAAGGCATGCATCAGCGAACCGAGCGCGGGATTTTTCAAGGTCGGCTGGATGGCCAGGAACAGGATCGTGGCGATGTCCTGTAGCACGAGCACGCCGAGCGTGATGCGGCCGACGAGCGTTTCCATTTCGCGTTTGTCGTAAAGGATTTTGACGATGATGACCGTGCTGCTCATCGCCGCGGCGACGCCGAGGTAAAGCGCCTCCAGCCGGTTTTGCGCCGGGCCGCAAACGTCAAAAACCAGCCAGCCGAACAGCACGCCGCCGACGATTTGCGCGGCGGCGGTGACGGTGATGACCCGGCCCGCACTCAACATTTTTTTCAGGTCAATCTCCAGACCGATCATGAACAACAGCAGCGACAGGCCGATTTCGGAAATGGTGGCGATGGATTGCGTGTCGGTAATCCACTGAAATCCGTTCGGGCCGATGGCGAAGCCGGCGACCAGATAGGCCAGCAACAGCGGCTGACGCGCCACTTGCGACAACACCGCCACCACCCACGCGGCGATGATGCAAATGGCGATGTCGGCGACGAGTCCGTGCTCCATGCGGCGCGAAAATTAGATGGAATTGTCCGAAGAATAAACCACGAAATGCACAAAACACCCGGAGGCGCGGAAAGTTTCCCCGGAACTATTCGTGAATTTTGCGTTCAAAAAATCAACCCAGCAACGCGGCGAGCGCGGCTTGCGATTGCGCCAGTTTGTTTTGCCACTCGACGAGCCGCTGCTGATGCTCCTGCAAAACCTGCGGCGGAACTTTTTGCGCAAAATTCGGATTGTTCAATTTTTGGCCCGCCTTGGAAATTTCCGCTTCGTATTTCGCGATTTCCTTTTTGATGCGGATTTTCTCGGCTTCCACGTCCACCAAGCCTTCGAGCGGCAGGAACAATTCGCCGAGTTCATGACGGATGGCCAGAACATTTTTGGCCGGCTGAAAATTCCCGTCCACTTCAACGGCCTCGGCGTTGAGCAGCAATTTCAAAACTTCAACGTCGTGCGGCGGCGTGAAATTCACCGGCTTGAAGATGAACTTCACTTTTTTGTTCGCCGGAATGTTCGCCTCGCGGCGCAGATTGCGGCCCTGCCCGATGAATTCGTTGCGCGCCTCGATTTGTTTTTCATCGCTGTCGCTCAAGCGGTAGTGCGACTTGAAATCGTCGTCCAGCGGCTTCGGCCACGGCGCGAACATGATGGTCTTGCCGCCCTGATTTTCCGGCATGTCCTCGGCATAACCCATGCCGTGCCACAATTCCTCCGTGATGAACGGCAGGAACGGATGAAACAGCCGCAGTGTGTGCGAGAGGACGAAATCAATCACCGCGAGCGTGTTCGCCTTTTGGGCCGTTGAATCGTTGAATCGTTGAATCGTTGAATCGTCCTTCGTCGCGGGATTTTCCCGATTCAACGATTCACGATCTTTCGATTCAACGCCATGCGACAGCACGGCCTTGCTCGCCTCGACATACCAGTCGCAATACTCGCTCCAGAAAAAGCGGTAAAGCGCCGTCGTCGCGTCGCTGAATTTGTATCCGGCGAACGCGGTGTTCAATTCGCGGATGGCGGCATCCAGCTTCAGCAAAATCCATTTGTCGTCGGACGTGAGCAGCTTGGGATCAATTTCGCCCTGCACTTCGCCGCCCTGCATTTGGCGGAAACGGCAGGCGTTCCAGAGCTTGTTGCAGAAATTGCGGCCCAGCTCGACGTTCTGTTCATCGAACAAAATATCCTGACCAAGCGGCGCGGCGCGCATCACGCCGAAGCGCAACGCATCCGCGCCGAACTTCGCGATGAGGTCGAGCGGGTCGGGCGAATTGCCGAGGCTTTTGGACATCTTGCGACCCTGCTTGTCGCGGATGATGCCAGTGAAATAGACATTTTGGAACGGCAGCTCGCCCATGAATTCGTAGCCGGCCATGATCATGCGCGCGACCCAGAAGAAAATGATGTCCGGCCCGGTGACGAGGTCGGTGGTCGGATAAAATTTCTTCAACGTGTCGGTCTGCTCCGGCCAGCCCATCGTCGCGAACGGCCAGAGCCACGAGCTGAACCAGGTGTCGAGCACGTCGGGGTCTTGGGTGAAATCTAATTCTTCTAACTTCTCTGCTTCAAGAGGCGAATCTGTCACAGCAATAAATTCAGGATCGGCATTTTTATAAATCCTTGGTTCTGGCCGTTTCGAGTGAAAGCTAAAAAAGGTTGAATGACCTTCAACACCGCTCAAAGAGAACTCAAATCCTTTACGCAGATTTTCTTCATTCAAAACTCGCTTTAGTTCTTCAGTAAATAATGACGAACGATTTTTTGGCAAAAAGTTGGTCCATGCCGGAATCCGGTGTCCCCACCACAACTGGCGACTAATACACCAATTTTGTAGATTGCCCATCCAATGTTCATAGACTTTCGCCCAGCGATTGGGATGAAACTTCATTGCACCAGTCGCGACGCTATTTCGTGATTCCTCAACTTTCGGATACACCAAAAACCATTGGTCAGTTAAGTATGGCTCAATCTGCACGTCGGCGCGCTCGCTGAAACCAACGTTGTGTGTGTAAGCTTCTTCTTTTTCCAGAAGACCGAGTTCACGAAGTTTTTCGACTGCAATTTTTCGAGCTTTGAAGCGCTCAAGGCCGACCAAATCCGCGCCCGCTTCATGTGTCATAATGCCTTTTGCATCAATCACCCTCGGAAAGTTTAGATAGTTTCGATCTTTTGTGCGGCTTACTATGCGCATTATTATTTCAAAATCGGCTTTATCATGTGCAGGCGTGACTTTCAAAACGCCAGTTCCGAATTCGAAATCCACATGTTCGTCGCCGATGATTGGAATAAATCTATACTCGCGCGCCATTTCTGATGGTAGTGGACGCACAACATGCTTGCCGATAAGATGCGCATAACGCGGGTCTTTTGGATTCACCGCCACGGCGGTATCGCCGGGAATCGTTTCCGGCCGTGTCGTCGCGATGGTCAAAAAAGTTCCCGGCGCTTCGGCCACTTCGACTTTGAAATAATAGAGGAAACCTTTTTGCTCTTTCATCACCACTTCTTCGTCGGACAACGCCGTGAGCGACGCAGGACACCAATTTACAATGCGGTTGTCGTAGTAAATGAAACCTTTTTTGTAGAGGTCAACGAATACGCGTTGCACGCAGCGCGAATATTCCGGGTCCATCGTGAACCGTTCGCGCGTCCAGTCGCACGATGCACCGAGCTTCTTTAATTGCTGGATGATGATGCCGCCGTGTTTTTCCTTCCATTCCCAGACGCGTTTCAGAAATTTTTCGCGGCCCAGATCGTCGCGATGCTTGATCTCGCCGTTTTTTTTCAACGTGCGCTCAACGACCGTCTGCGTGGCGATGCCCGCGTGGTCGGTGCCGGGCAGCCAGAGAACTTCCTTGCCGTCCATGCGCGCCTTGCGGGCGAGAATGTCCTGGATGGTGTTGTTGAGGGCGTGCCCCATCGTGAGCACGCCCGTGACGTTCGGCGGCGGGATGACGATGGAATACGCCGGCTTGGGCGACTTCGCGTCCGCGACGAAAAATTTTCCGTCGAGCCAGAATTGATACCATTTGTCCTCAACCGCTTGAGGCTCGTAAGCTTTCGAGATCTCGCTCATGTTTTCAACAAGGCGAACTCCATGCTGTCCA
>Ga0224557_1001166_pt1 | contig 26225 bp, 26 predicted proteins | sample 714S31014metaG_FD_180677 | JGI IMG/M metagenome (GOLD analysis project Ga0224557, IMG submission 180677) | Peat soil microbial communities from Stordalen Mire, Sweden - 717 S3 10-14 | ecosystem: Environmental > Terrestrial > Soil > Wetlands > Peat | place: Sweden: Norrbotten County, Stordalen... | reverse complement strand
CCGTCCAAATCCAAAGCGCCGCACCAGACGCTCCGCGGCCAGCGCGCCGAATACTCCGCTGCAGCCGCCCACCGCGATCACCGCGCCCAGCATTACGGCGTCGATCCGGAGTTCGCGCACGGCGAAAAGAATATACAGGCTGCTTCCAAAACCCCCGAAGATGGCGGCCGTGGCCGACCGCAGCAACAGCGTGCGCAGAATCGGTTCGTGCCATGACGCGCGCAGCCCTTCCACGATCTCCCGCCCGATGTGAGGCGCACCGCTGGGCTTCGGCCGCGGCTCCGGAGTGCGGATGAGCCATACCGATAGCGCCGAACAAACGAACGATGCCGCGTCGAACAGGATGGCGATCGGCGCCGTGAGGGCTTGTATCAGAACGCCTGTAAGCCCCGGACCCACCACGCCCGCGATCGATTCCGACAAGGTCAACTTGCTGTTGCCTTCCAGAAGATTCTCGGGGCTGACCAGCGACGGCAGATACGTCCGGTAACTCACATCGAAGAATACGGTCAGGACCGCGCTGGCCGCCGCCACCACATAAAGATGACTCATGGTTAGCCGCCCGGCCGCCGCAGCGAATGGCACCGTGCCCAACACCGCGGCGCGCCCCAGGTCGGCCCAGATCAGAATGGGACGGCGGCGCAACCGATCGGCCCAGACTCCGGCGAACAGGCCGAACAACAGGATGGCGGCCGCGCCGGCGCCGCTCAGAATTCCCATCTGCAGCGGCGAGGCCTTCAGCAGCAAGGCGGCCGTCATCGGCAATCCCACCAGCGTGATCCACGATCCCATTTGTGAGACCGCCTGGCCGGCCCACAGCTTCAGAAAATCGGGTTCGCGCCAAAGGCCCCGCAGCGGCATGTCAGGGCTTTTCGAACTTGATCACCGAATCCGCGCCGAACCGCTTGTATTGCGTGTAGCGGATGGTCATGCGCACGCGCTGCAAGCCGGTACTGAACGGCAGCGTGTCGTCGGCGTACGTGTACACCGGAAACCGGTGCCGGCCGTCGACAAGCTGGCGAATCGTGGTGAATCGCGGAAACAGGTTCTCCGATTGCCGGCTGAGCATCTGCGGAACCGCCTGCCCTTCCAGGCGCACGATCGAGAAGTCTTTCTTGTCCGCCCACAGCATCCCGTCGAACAGGCGCTGGCCTTGCAGAATCTGCCGCGGGCGCACTTGCAGCACCCAGCAGTCCACGCCATCGATCGACTCGTCGCCGCGGAACTTGGTCTCGTAATTCCAAAGCTGGTCCTCGGTCATCACGAACGGTTGGATGCCGCGGATGTCCTGGAAGTCTTCGTCGGTCATCTTCAGGCGCTTCAGGGTCAGCAGCGGCTTGCCGATGATTTGTTCGGTGCGTTCGTGCTCGGGCGAAAAAATCACGTCGCGCTCCTCGCGATACTCGCCCGTCGCCGCGCCGTGTCCATCCAGTTCCGTGAACACCAAGGTCTGCCGGAACGTATAATCGTCGCGCGCGGCCTTTGTCTCGCTCTCCTGGTGCGCGATCAGGCGCGGCAGGTTCGGCGGGGCTTCGTCGGGCGGCGGCGCTGGCTGCGCACGGGCGCCAGCCGCCCCGCACCCCAATGCTAAAATGAGGCCGATGACCCAATCGCTCGGCGGTTTCCGGGCGGCTCTGCTGGCCGGCTGGACCGCGCTGAGCGCCGCGGGCCTGCTGTATGCTCGTTCGAAAGGCATTCCTGCGTGGGTTGCGGTTCCAGTTCTGGCCGCGTTCCTGATTGAATATCCATTCTATCTGGTCCCCGCATTCGCCGAAGTGCGCGAGCGTTTCGAGCGGAGCTTGCCCTGGTTTCTGGTGGTCTCGTTCGTCGCGCCGTATGTCGTCTACGCGTCGAACACTGGACAATTCCGCTGGCGGGCGCTGGTGCAACTGGCCGCGCTGGCCACAGTGCTGAGCCTCTGGTACAAAATCCTGCCGGCCGCGCCGCTCGCCGATGGCGCGTTCCTGGTGCTGGTGACGGCCGTCGTGCTGCGCGGGTATTTCGATCCGATCTACACATCGCCGTTCCCCGGACTGCATCTCGAGATACTCGGCCATGTGGCGCTCACGCGCCTCTGCGCCATGGTTATGCTGGTGGAGCGGCGCGTCCCCGGCGTGGGCTATGGCTTCATGCCGAGTTTTGAGGAATGGAAGATCGGCCTGCGGCATTTCGCGTACTTCCTGATCGTCGGCATTCCGCTAGCCTGGGCCACGCGGCTGGTGCGCCTGGGCCCCGGCATGCCGCTATGGAAGATCGCGGCGACCTTTGTCGGGGTACTCTGGGTGGTGGCGCTGTCGGAGGAGTTCTTCTTTCGCGGCCTGCTGCAACAGTGGATGGTCCAGTGGACCGGCCGCCCCGCCTGGGCGTTGGCCGGCACATCGATTCTGTTCGGCGCAGTACACCTGGGATTTCGCCAATTCCCCAATTGGAAATTCGCGCTCGCCGCGGCCGTGGCCGGGTGGTTCTACGGCCGGGCCTACCAGCAAGGGCAGAGTATCCGCGCCAGCATGGTGACGCACGCGCTGGTGGTCACCTTGTGGCGGGCGTGGTTTGTGTGAGCCACGTCGGCCAGCATACCTGTGTTTCACGACCGGTGGCTGCGTTCTTCCAGACGGGTAAGACGTGTGTCGAGATCCATCAGCCGTCCCATGATGAGATCGAAGCGAGTCGTGAGCGTGCTCTCCAATGCAGTCATGCGGGACTCGATGCCCGACATCCTTGAATCGAGCGCGGCCATCCGGGAGGTGGTCATGACGGCCAACACAGTGAACATCAGGCCGTTGAAGACTATGGGCACGCCAATCGCCAAGTAAAGCTGGACGTTGTTCATACTCTCTCTACGAGTATACGCCACTCAGCCCGGCATTTGCCCGCCCCTTCCTCCGCGGCTCCGCGGTACGGCAAACCTCCATTCGGCCGATCGCGCGGGAGCGTAGGCCGGCCCCGCGACGGATGCCTGCTGACACCAGCCGCGGTGTACCACAATAGTTCTATGACCGCTGCACCACAAGGTTCAAAGCCGATCTTTACAGTCATCCTGCACCGCCATTCACCGGAGGGATTCGATGCGCGCCGAACGCGGCGATTCGAACGCCTATACGCCACCGCCGAAGCGAGAGATCGCTATCGAGAGGAGTTCAATGCTTCGTGCCCAGGCACACACAGGTATAACGGCATTGCCGGATTTGCTGAGGTTTACTGGGATGCTGCGACAAGGATCTTGGTGGACTACTATTTCAGAGGCCTAAGGAACACGCGCTTCGGAAAGGCAGTTGTCGCTCATTGGGGCGAGGGGGTTCGAGGCGAAGGCTTCTACCCTATTCCGTACATTGAACTGGGGAGCATACCACACCCAGAATGCAATGGGGCGATGAAGCGGCAAGCGATCCGTGATGCCCTCGATGAATTGGCTCGCAGAACCGCCGAGGACTTCGGGTGCTTTGCCAAGACAAATCACGAGAGGCATCTGTTGGACCTGCTCGACGTTGCCCGTTTGTTGGTGCAGCAGGATAGCGGCAAACCTTCACACTCAAGCGCCGCCGTTCCGGTCCTGAAGCCTCCAAACCACGAGCGCTCCAATTAGAGCTGAACAGAAGGCAAACATGGCGCCTTCCTGCCCGTTCATCAAACCAATGACCACGAGGATGGCCGTTATCCAGATAACCCACCACTGGCGCTTTGCCGGATACCAGCCGCCCTTCTGAGACGTGAGGAGCGGTTCCGGGTGTTCCAGAAATTCGGTTTCCCGCATTTGACCACAACGTGGGCAGGCGACCCACTCCTTCTCCAGTTCTGAGCCGCAGTTCACGCAGTACCTATACATACGATGCTCTCCCCCGAATCAACGCGAAGACCTAATCGGAGTCAGCTTGGCCAATTCGTCGGTGGACAGGTATTTGTCAAATCCGATTTTGCGGGCCTTCTCCGCCCATGGGTGGCAGCGGTATTCCGAAGCTCGTAGCTTGATGTCTCCAAGTCCCAAAAACGTTATCGTGCGATCGAGGCAGTTTCCGCACAGAACGAGTTCCGCCCTCAGCACACGGTACGACGTCCTTTTGCCCGGACTCTGCCACACGAGAGCACCCCCGCCCAACGCTGGAGCCAAAGCGATGCTTATAGCCGACGCCGCCGCGTAGCCTACCGTCCCGCTCCAATCCCGCTTCACGGAGAGGACCTTCGCAATTCCGAACTCATGACGTGTCAGGTCCGCCGATGAGCCGCACCTATGACATTGATTTGGTTTAGCGTCAGTCCGGAGTACCTCCATCAGCAAGTCCTCCAGTGACCGGACCGGCACCTGCGGGCGAGATGGCGGTGAGCCAGCGATATTATAGAATCGCCAGCCGTGTCCCGAAAGAGGGCCTTTCCACAATGGTGGCAGTAGTGGCCGTACTCCGGATTACGGCTTCCGCAGCTCACACAGTACACGACCGCCTCGGATGCTAAGAAGCGAGAATTGTACCACGCCGATATGGGAGTCCGAAAATGGTCCTCTGCAGCAACGGACTACAGTTATGGTGGCCGCAGCATCTCTATCCACAGCCGCATTGTAAGATCGTGCCGCTCGGCAGCGGCGAGATACGGCCGAAGCTCCGACCGGTACCGTTCTTCCAGAGTCGTGAGATTGAGTGGGACGGCGCGGGCCAGGAACTTCACATCCTCGCGATCGCGCGCCGAGTTTCTCTCCAGCTTCGAAAGAGCCAGATCGTAGGCTTCAAGACCTGCGAGGCGCACTCTGCGATACGCGCCCGGGAAGATCGGAATCAACCGGCCCGCATAGTTCTCCGGGACGGTGACAATACCCACGTGCTGCACGTGCACGCCGTGCTTCCTGTCGAGCGCCGATCCCATTCCGGCCAGCGCATCGAGCCTTCCGATTTCACCGGCCGGAACCACCGACAGGAAGTCGACATCCACGGTCGGCCGCGGTAAGCCATATAACATCGCAATAGCAAATCCGCCGATGCACTGGAGCTCGATAGGTTCGTCGAAGGCCTTATCGATGTCGCGAAAGAATGAGTGCCAGGGCTCCGGCGGCCGGTCACGCCGCATAAGGCAGGTGCTCCGCGTCGAGGTCCGTCAGAAGATTCCAGTGCCGGGCATCGGCCGGCCGCACCCGGCGCAGCCAACGGCGTTCCGCTTCTGAAAGGGAGCCCTGGCAAAGACTGTCTTCACGTGCGAGGCGCGCCTGCTCGAGCGATTCTTCAACTTCGCGCAGCTTGCTTTGCGCCGTATCCCCGCCCCGTTTCGCGGCGACCCGCCGGCCCAACGTCACAACAAAACCGAGCCGGTTCTGAGCATCGCGAACCTTGGCCTCTCGCATTAGCCACTCCCAGTCAAGATCGTAGTATTCCACTACGAGCCAGGGGAGAGCTTCCACTACGCGGACCTCGACGTCGCGGCGGGAAAGCGCCGCCAGCAGGACGACCGCGGGATTGTCGCGCGGGCCACCCAGAAGATGACGGAAGCCAGCGTACCCAAGGTTAGCGAGAGCCTTGGCCAGGTATGCGGAGTCCCACAATTCAAGATCGTCAACGCGCAGAGGCAGCACCGTCGGACCCAAGCGGTACAGATCCATCATCTTCAATCCGACTTTCTCGGTGACGCGGCGGCGGCCGGTTTCCATCAATGCAAGATAGGCCTGCGAAACGCCAAGATGCCCGGCGGCTTGTTGTTGCGTGAAGCCAGCGGTCTCTCGCGCCGATCGTAACCGATCTGGTGTGATGGCCGCCACAGATCCATTATAACAGTTTTTGTAATCAGAGCCGGCGAGCTGCCGGCGTCTCCAAAGCCCCCGATGGACCGCCCTCGCCCCCTTGGTATAATCGAGGCGTCATGACGAGTATCGATATCAAAGCGACTCCACCGCCGCTTCGCTTTGATGGGCAGGGTGTCTGCCGGGTAGCCGATACTCGTGTCACGCTCCTTACGTTGATCGAGGCTTTCCTGGAGGGCGCGACTCCAGAAGAGATCTACCAGGATTACCCATCCGTAGGATTGGCAGACGTATACGCCGTGATCGCGTTCTATCTCGGTAACCGCGATGAGATCGACGCTTATCTCGATACCGTGCGCGGGCACGAAGCCCACGTTATTGAAGAGATCAAGCTTCGTTCGCCGCTGCCCGAAATCCGGCGCCGGCTTCTGGCGCGGAAGACTCAACCGGTGTGATTTCGTTCCTGGCCGATGAAAATCTCAAGCGTAAAATCGTCACCGGCTTGTTGCGCCGGAACCCGTCCGTAGATGTAGTTCGCGCACAGGATGCCGGATTGACGGGAGTCGAAGATCGGATTTTGCTGGAGTGGGCTGCACGGCATGATCGTGTTCTCCTGACTCACGACGTCCAGACATTGGTCGGTTTCGCCTGGGAGTTCGTCCGTCTCGGCAAGCCGATGGCGGGAGTGATCGTGTTGGGCACGCGTGGTGGCTTACCTGCCCTTGTAAACTTGTTTCCCGACGCGCCTACACGCCCCACAAATCGCCGTCGCCCGCCCCCGCCATCACCCGCTCCGGTTCCGCAGCCTCCGCAGGCGCGAGATCGTAGGCCGGCAGCAGCCAGTGGCGATAGTTTGCCAAATGGCCGCGGGTGGCCTCCAGGTACAGGAAGCGAAGCTCGGCGGCCACCGGACCGATCGCGCCGGAGCCTACCGCGCGATGGTCCACCTGCGTGACCGGCGCCAGTTCCACAGCCGTGCCGGTGAAGAAGATCTCGTCCGCCAGATAGAGTTCGCTGCGGTCCACCGGCCGCTCCACCACTTCCATATGCAGTTCGTTGTGCGCCAGTTCCATCACGCAATTCCGCGTGATGCCCTCCAGGATGTTCTCGCTCCCCGGAGGCGTCACCAGCTTGCCGCCCCGCACCAGAAAAATGTTGCAGGTGGCGCCCTCGGCCACGTGCCCCGCTTCGGTCAGAAAGATCGCTTCGTCGAAGCCGTTGCGCCGCGCTTCGTCGCCTGCCAGCGCGCTATTTACATACGATCCGCAAATCTTGGCGCGGCCTGGAATAGCGTTGTCTTCGATGCGCCGCCAGGAGACCACCCCTGCGTGCAGCCCGCGACGGCTGTCCAGATAATCGCCAAACGGAACCACGATCACGGAGAACGCGTCGCGGTCGTCGGGATTCACGCCGATGCGCTCAGCCGACTTATAGGCCAGCGGCCGCACATACACGTGCGAGTGGAAGCGGTTGCGGCGGATCAACTCCACCGCGATGGCGCATAACTCGGAGGCGTCCGGCGCAATGCCGATGCGCAAGATGCCGGAATTCGCCTTCCAGCGGCGGAAGTGCTCCATGGGACGCACCAGGAAGAGCTGCTCCTGGCGCTCGTCCCAATAGCCGCGAATGCCGTCGAACACGCCCGTGCCGTAGTGCAGCGCGTGCGTCAGGATGCTGACCTTCGCATCGCGCAGCGGCACATATTGATTGTCGAAGTAGACAACGACGTCGGAATGATCTTCAGTTTTCATGGTGGATTTCCTTCCTGGCTTCCTCGCGCCCGCGCGCCATGGCGGCCAGGTCGATTTCGATCCAGCGCGGACTTTTCACCAGCTTGTGCAACGCCGCGGTAACCTGCTCTTCGGAGAGCATGCCGGTGGCTTCCAGCAGCGCGCCCAGCATCACGATGTTGGCGGCCTTGGCCGCGCCCAATTCGTCGCCCAAGCGCGTAAACGGCAGCGCAATGGTGCGGACGTCGGCCCGCGCGCAGTCGTCCGGCATCGCGGTCCCGTTATAGATCACCCAGCCGCCCGGCTGCACCGTGCCGATAAACTTGCGCAGCGAAGGCTCATTGAGCGCCAGCAGCACATTGGGCACCGACACCAGCGGCGAATCGATGGGCTTGGTGGAGAGCCGCACATGACAGTTGGAAGTGCCCGAGCGCATCTCCGGTCCGTAAGAGGGCAGCCAGGAGACCTCCAGGCCGGCGGTCAATCCAGCCTCGGCCAACACTTCGCCGAGCAGCAGAACACCCTGTCCTCCAAACCCGGCAATCTTAAGCCGAGCATCGGTGCTTTGGAGGGCGGGGTTTACCCCGCGCGGGACTTCAGTCCCGCCGTCAGCCAAACCCAGAATCCCAGCTATCTCCTCCAAAGCCGGCGCCGCCGCGGGCGCAGGGCGCATCGGAGCATCCTTGGTCCGATCTCTAAACACCCCCAGCGGGAACGTCTTGGGCATCTCTTCCAACACCCGGCGCTGCGCGTCGAGCGGGTCCAGCTTCCAGATCGTCGGGCATGGCGAGAGCACTTCGACCAATGAAAAGCCGATCCCCCGCACCTGGTTCTCAATGGCGCGGCGCAATGCGCGCCCCGTATTCATCACCTGTTTGTTATTGCCCAGCGCCACGCGCTCGACGTAGACCGGCGCCTCCAGCGATGCCAGCAATTCGCTCACATGCATCGGGAAGCCTTCGTTCCACTGGTTGCGGCCGAACGGCGACGTGGTGCTCTTTACGCCCAACGGCGTGGTGGGCGCCATCTGTCCGCCGGTCATGCCATAAATCGCGTTGTTGACGAAAATTACCGTGATGGGCTCGCCGCGATTGGCCGCGTGCACGATCTCCGCGCAGCCGATGGCGGCCAGGTCGCCATCGCCCTGATAGTCGAGCACGATGCTCTCCGGACAACTGCGCTTGACCGCCGTCGCCACCGCCGGCGCGCGCCCGTGCGCCACTTGAATGTTGCCGACATCGAAATAGTAGTAGGCGAAAACCGAGCAGCCCACCGGGCTGATCAGGATGGTGCGGTCCTGGATGCCCAGTTCGTCGATGGCGCGCGCGATCAGCTTGTGCACCACGCCGTGCCCGCAGCCGGGGCAATAGTGGGTCTGGTGCTGCAGCTCCGCTTTGCGCTCGTAGATTGGGTAAAACGATTTGGCCTTCTCGTGTGTTACCGCATAGCTAGGCATAGACCTGAACCTCCTCGGTTCCGTGGCTGGTGACTAGTGGCTGGTGGCTGGTGGGCAAGCCAAGCTCCGCCAGCACTTCTTCGGCGCTGGGCACATTGCCACCGACCCGGCCATAGAACTCGACCGGACAACGGCCATCGACTGCCAGGCGCACATCGTCCACCATTTGCCCGGTGCTAAGTTCCACTACCAAGAACTTGCGGGCCGTGCGGCTCAACTCGCGCAGACGCTCGACGGGGAACGGATAGAGCGAGATGGGCCGCAGCAGTCCCAGCGCCAGGCCTCGTGCGCGGCCCTGTTCCACCACCTGCTTCAACACGCGCGAAACAATCCCGTAACCCACCAGCACGATCTCCGCATCGCCGGTACGCCAGTCCTCGAACTGTACGGCTTCCCGCTCGGCGCGCTTGTACTTGGCTTCCAGCTTGAGTACGTGCGCTTCCAGTTTGTCCGGCTCCAGGTAAATGGAAGTGATCAAATTGCGGCGGCTCTCCGCGGTGCCGAACACAGCCCAATCGGGCCGCGCGGGCGGCGCCATGGCTTCCGGAAACTCCACCGGTTCCATCATCTGCCCGATGTAACCATCCGCCAGCACAAACACGGGATTGCGGTAGCGATCGGCCAGGTCGAAGGCCTCGATGGTCAGGTCCGCCATCTCCTGCGCGGAATTGGGCGCCAGCACGAGCGTGCGGTAACAGCCGTGCCCGCCGCCCTTCACCACCTGGTGGTAATCGCCCTGCTCCGGCGCGATGTTACCCAGCCCCGGCCCGCCTCGCATGATGTCCGCGATCACGCAGGGCAACTCGGAACCGGCGAGGTAGCTGATGCCTTCCTGCATGAGGCTGATGCCCGGACCGCTGGATGCCGACATGGCGCGCACGCCTGTCGACGCGGCCCCGTACAGCATGTTGACGGCGGCCACTTCGCTTTCGGCCTGCAGGAACACGCCGCCGGCCTGCGGCATGTAGAGCGCGGCGGCTTCTGCAATCTCGCTCGCCGGCGTAATCGGATATCCATAAAAGGCGCGGCACCCCGCCAGGATGGCGCCCTTTACGATGGCTTCGTTGCCCTTGGTGATTTGTTTCGTCATCGCCCCGTCCTCCTTACGCCGCCAACCGCAGCACCATGATGGCGCCCGGCTCCGGACACACAAAGAAGCAGATGCCGCATCCGGTGCAGCCCACGCCCGCGTAGTTCGCCGGGTGATAGCCGTAGCGGTTCAACTGGTCCGCCAGCAGCAGAACCTTGGGCGGGCATGCTTCCACGCACAGCCCGCAACCCTTGCACTCTTCCGAATTCAGCTCGACCATGCCGCGGTCGGGCTTGCCGGTATTTGTCATGCGACCTCCAGGAGGGAACCGCTTCCTAACGGTCGCGGCTCGGTAGGGATCTCGCGCGCTGCGACATAATGCACGCGCGCGGCGTAATCGTATAGCTCGTCGCGAAACTTGGGATCGGCGATCGCGATCAGCGCCTCGGCCCGCTGCCGCAGCGTCTTGCCCCACAAGTACGCGACGCCATGCTCGGTAACCACATAGTGCACATCCCCGCGCCCAGTGACCACGCCCGAGCCCGGATCGAGCACCGGCACGATGCGCGACAGCCGCCCATTCTTGGCGGTGGAGGGCAGCGCGATGATGGGCTTGCCGCCCTTGGAGCGCGCCGCACCGCGCACGAAATCCAGTTGCCCGCCGAATCCGCTGTAGGGCGTCGTCCCCATGGAATCGGCGCAGACCTGGCCGGTGAGATCCACCTGAATCGCCGAGTTGATGGCCACCATCCGGTCGTTCTGCGCGATCACGAACGGATCGTTGGTGTACTGCGTGGGATGGAATTCGAAGACCGGGTTGTTGTGGATGAAGTCGAAGATCCGTTTCGTTCCCAGCACAAAGCCCGCGACGATCTTGCCCCGGTGCAGCGTCTTGCGGTCGCCGGTGATGACGCCGGCTTCGATCAGCGGCACCACGCCATCCGGGCACATCTCGCTGTGAATGCCGAGGTCCTTGCGGTCGAAAAGCGATTCCAGCACGGCATTGGGAATGCCGCCGATGCCGAGCTGCAAGGTGGCGGCATCGGGGATTAGCGGAGCCACATTCGCGGCGATGCGGTGCTGCACGTCGCTGGGCGGCACGGGCGGCAATTCCAGCAGCGGGCGCGAGGTCTCCACGATAGCCGAGACTTTGTTGACGTGCAGGAACGAATCGCCCAGCGTGCGCGGCATCTGGTCGTTGACTTCCGCGATGACGTGGCGGGCGCACTGCGCCGCGCTCAGCGTGCAGTCGATGCTGGTGCCCAGACTGAGGTAGCCGTACTCGTCGGGCGGCGAGGTTTGGATGAATGCCACGTCCAGCGGCATCTGTCCGGACCAAAACAGCTTCTCGATTTCGCTGAGGTAGATGGGCGTGTAATCGGCGCGTCCGGCGGCCACCGCCGCCCGCACATTGTGCCCCAGAAAAAGACCGTTGTGGCGGAAGTGCCCTTCGTACTCCGGCAGGGTGTAGTCGGCGCTGCCCAGGGTCAGCATGTGCACGATCTCGACATCGCGCAACTCCGGCGCGCGGCCCAGCAATGCCTCGATCAGGGGTACCGGAGTGGCGTTGCCTTCGTGTACCCAGATGCGGTCGCCCGACCGGACGGCTTCCACGGCGCGCGCGGCGCTGACGACCTTCTGGCGGAACTGGCCGGCCGGTTTCACCTTAGCCCCCACCTCCAAGTGGGTCTACCTGATTATATTCCAGATTAAAAGGTATGTAAATACTAATTTGGCATTGATCTGCGCCTACCGCAAGACTGGAAACGTGCAGGCGGCTTGGGAGGCCAATGCTTGGAATTCGTGGGGTAGACCCCCCGGTCTGCGCGGGTCCCCCTGGACCCGCCTCTTTTGTTCGAAGAATCAAGGCTTTTGACGACCGCGAGAGGCCGACGAGAGCGTCGGCCGCGGTCCTGGGGGACCGCCCCACAAACCGCGTTTACTCGTACCGTAAAGCTTCTATCGGGTCCACGCGCGCCGCCCGCCGTGCCGGCACATACGCCGCAACCAGCGTGATGGCAATCATGGCCGCCGCCCCGAAGGCGATCGGGAATGCGCTTAAGCTGCCGGCAAGCCGCTCGCCCCAGTATGCGACCGCCACTCCCATCGCCAGGCCCCCGCAGCACATCCCCAGCGCCTCACCCAGCACCATCCGGGATACGGCCCCCGGCGTCGCGCCCAGGGCCATACGGATGCCGATCTCGTTGGTGCGGCGCGCCACCGTGTACGCCAGCAGTCCGTAAATGCCGATGGCCGCCAGCAGCGAACCCAGCGCCCCGAACAGCCCGGACAGCGTCGCGATCAGCCGCTCCGGAACGATGGATGCATCCACCTGACCGGCCAGCGTGGTCATCCGGACCACCGGCACGGTCTTCAGCAATTCGCGCACCACCCGGCGCACCGCCGGACCCACAGTCTCCGGATCGACGCTGGTGCGGACCGCAAAGCTCTGCGCCGGCTGCGGGAATTGGAACGTGTTGAGATAGATGGTGCGCCGCGCGGCCTCGCGAATCTCCTGATACTTTGCGTCGCCCGCCACTCCCACGATTTCGTAAGGCTGGCTCTCACCATCGAACGTAAAATATCTTCCAATGGGGTTGCCGCCGGCGAAATAGTAGCTCGCCATCGCCTGGTTTACGATAGCCACGCGCGGCCGGCCCCGGTCCGCGAAGGTGAAGTCGCGGCCGGCCAGCAACGGTGTCCCGAACGTCTCGAAGTACTTTGGCGCAATCCAGACTACCGAAATGTAGCGGCGATCCTCGGGCCTTTCGGGGTGGCCTTCCACGGTTGCGAACCGGCTGGCGCCCGCGCCCGACAGCGGCGTCGGTGCGCTGATGGTGGCCGAGCGCACGCCCGGAATCGTTTCCAGGCGCGCCAGCAATTCCTGGTAGGCACCGGACAATTGTTCGCCGCTATACCCGCTGCGCGCCGGATCGAGGGTCAGCAGCAGAACATGATCGCGGCGGAAGCCCAGATCGATGTGTTCGAGATTCGACAGGTGGCCGATAAACAGCCCGGCAGCGCTCAACATCCCCACCGACAGAGCCACCTGCGCCACTACCAGGCTCTTTCCAAAAAACCGGCCGAGCCGCGTCTCGCTCACCCTGCCGGCCTCCCGCAGCGAAGACGCCAAGCCGGAGCCGAAGGCGCTCCACGCGGGAGCCAGTCCGAACAGCAGTCCCGTGAACAACGCGACCCCGCCGGTGAAGAGCAGCACGTGCGCATCCGGGCGCACCTGAATGTCGATGCGAGGCCCTATCGGCGGCCGTCCGGACAGCATGATCCGCACCAGCGCGCCGGCGCCGGAATACGCGAGGAAGATACCCAGCACGCCACCCATCCCGGAAAGCAGCAGAGATTCGGTCAATACCTGACGCATCAGGCGAAAACGGCCGGCGCCCAGTGCCACGCGGACCGCCATTTCGTGCCGGCGGGCCGCCCCCCGTGCGAGCAGCATATTCGCCAGGTTGGTGCACGCGATCAGCAATAGCAGGCCCACCACGGCCATCAGCGCCGCGAGCGGCTTCGCGAATTGATCGCGCAGGCCGGTGGCGAGGCCGGCGCCCGCGGGCTCGACCGTGAACTTCAACTGGCGCTGCAAGGGGTCGTTGCTGGCCCTGGTTCTTTCTTCGAGAGTCCACCGGAACAGCACCGCCATCTCCGCGCGCGCCTGCGCGATCGAAACACCAGGCTTCAATCGCCCGATCAACTGGAGCGGACCAGGGCGTTGCGCCGTTGACTCGATAGCCAGCGGCACCCAGATATCCGGCCGCACTCCTACCTGTACTCCCAGGAACTCGCGCGGCGTCACTCCTACCACCGTCACCGGCACATCTTCCACCACCATTCGCCTGCCCACAATGGCCGCATCCAGATTGAACTTGTTCTTCCAGTAGGACCAGCTCACCACGGCCGCGGCGGAGTCCCCAGGGCCAATTAGCCTACCCATCGCGGGCCTAACGCCCAGCAGTTGGAAAAAGTTCCCGACCGCAAATTCTCCATCCACGGTCTCCGGTTCGAGGCCCTCGCCGCGCACATGGAAACGAGAGGGGCGCAAGCCGGTAAGTCCGGAAAAGACGTGATTGTGGTCCCGAAAGTATTCGTAACTTTGCCAGGAGAAAACGTTCAGCGGCGGATCGCCCGGATATTGATTCAGGAATTCCACAAGCTGCTCCGGTTCCGGAACCGGCAGACTGCGCAGCATCAGGGTGTGAATAAGGCTGAAGATGGCGGTATTGGCGCCGATCCCCATCGCCAGCGACAGCACCGCCACGGCCGTGAATCCGGGACAGCGCCCGATCCCGCGCAGCGCATAGCGCACATCCTGCCAGAGCCCCCTGCTCATACCTCGCCCCCGCTTTCAACCGGCATTTGGGGGCAGGCGCCGGCGAGAATCCTTGCCACCCAATCGGCATGGGGAAGACCGCACCCGGAAAGCGCCTTAAGCTCCCTGTCCACGTTATACTCCACACGCCGGATCGCCGGGGTGGACCCATCCAGCACCAGGTACGCGGCGCGGCGATCGCCATCATAGGAAAGACCAACGCTGCCCGTGTTGGCGACGATCATTCCTGCAACGCTGCGAATGAATGGGCGATGGATATGCGCATAGATGGCAATCGGCTGGCCGAGCGGCGAGTAAACGGACTCCAGCTCGGCATCGCTCGCTTCCGGTGCGGGTGCGCGCCAGCGGCTCTCGGGACTGGCGTGTACCAGTGCCATCGGACCGTGAATCTGGACGCGCGGCAGGCCGCGCAGCCAGGCGAGCCGCTCTTCGCCCAGCGTCGCACGAGTCGCCGCCGCCATCTCCTCGATCACGGTGAAGAGGGGTTGCAGCTTGGGCGATTGCTTCGCAAACTCCCGCAGGGACTCGGGGCGAAAAAGCATTTCATCGGTGTTGCCAACCACGCCTTGCCAGCCGAGGTCGCGAATGCGATCCACAATGTCCTCGGGACTTGCGCCGGCGTCGGCCAGATCGCCGCCGTGAAGGATCAAATCGGGAGAGGTTTGCCGCAGATCCGCCAGGACCGCCTCAAACGCGGTGCGGTTGCCGTGGATGTCGGATACGATGGCGATGCGCATTAGTGCCGCCGGAGGCACCTCCGCGTTTTTCTCCGGCTTCGCGTAAACAGGGATAATGGCTCAGTCCCATCCCCGCTGCATGTCCGCCTCGCCCGTGCTCACTTATCGCGCACGGGCTGCCCGCACAAAATCGCGAACCCTATTCTTCGTGAAATCGGAGGCAGAGAATCCACCAAGAATTAATTGGAGGAGTACGTGTGTAGCCTCCGCATGCATCCTGGCTCTTCCGCCCTGAAGATGCGCTTGCAGTTTCTCAACGCTCATAATCTCTGCTTGCCCATAACTGATGCAGGTGTCCCACTTCAGAAATGGATGCTCTCCTGCCTGGAGTATAACAGTCTGATCCTTTGCTCCCCTTAGCGACGTGAAGCTGGCTACAGCGAACAGTTTCTCATTATTGGGTTCTGTGGCGATTATCCACAGATGCTCACGCTGATTCTCATCATTCAACGGGAAAAGGAAGGTTTGGCCAGCGTGAAAGGTCACGGCCTACATCACGAGGCTAAATGCGGCCCTCTGCTGGTCAACCAAAGATTCGATGTGGGCGGCTTCGTCCTCGGATAGATTGAGAGCGGCAATGATCTCGGAAATATCGATAGGGGAGGAGCTTTCGCCAGGATCGTCCCATTCCGGGAAATCTCTGTGGCATTCATCAGCCAAAACAAACGGGGCCTTGTGGCCGTGAGCCGCAAAGATCTCTTTGATTAGCTCTTCCTCGATACACGATAATTCCGAAGTGCCGGGGTCCACTCGAAGCGCTACGACAAAGGGGTCCGCGGTTCGCTGAATGTGCACCGACCAGAACGTCGGATGAGCGTTTGGGTTCAGGCTGGCCTTTATCCGGTCATAGATATTGCTGGTGACAGGTCCGAGCTTCATCGAAACATACTTGTCAGTGGTGACCGAAAGTCCGCATCTCCGGAAAGCCTCCCTGTCGGTCCGATACAGCAGTTTGATTAAGGCCATGTAGTTCAGGGAGCCGCCAGCCAGCTTCATAAACAGCCCGGCCGCCTGGGTCGCCTTTACTTCGTCAAAGGCCAAATTCATCGCTAACCCCATTATGGCACAGCAACCTGCTCTATATGCCCAAAAGAGAAATCGGCGGATTCGCCGATTCAGACTAGGGTATCGCACCGCACCGGCTCCGTTATGTGGTGCGGGCGAGGTCGCCGGTTACAATTTGTCCGAGCTGTTGCTCGCGCCGTCGGGCCGGAAGTGCCCGAGGCGTTCGAGCCTCCAGAAACCCCTGCATAGCCTAGCGCCATTCCGCCGCGATTACCCCGTGCCCCCGCGAGGCTCTACCCGCTCCGCCAACCACCTAAGGAATTAATAATCAGATAGTTGCGTCGGTAAGCACCCCACGACGATTCCCCGGTAATGTCCGAGGGTGCGGAGAGCACCGATTCCCCGAGTTCGGTGTTGACACCCGCCTCGAAATTGTGTAATTATACATTGTAGTGAATAAACATTCACAGCGAGGTGCCGCCGTGGCCGCTTTCCCCATCTCCCAACAACAAACCACCCGAATCTCGGCCCCCGACCTCCGCCGCGACCTCGACCTCACCGACGACGAACTGGCCGGCCTGCTCGACATCGCCCTCGATATGAAGCAGTCGCCCCGCGACTATGCCCACGCGCTGGACGGCAAGTCCATCGGCCTGCTCTTCGAAAAGGCTTCGCTGCGCACCCGCCTCACCTTCGAGTTGGCCATCAAGCAGCTTGGCGGCGACTCGGTGTTCAGCGAAGGCCCAATCGGTGCGCGCGAGCCGCTCAAAGATGTCGCCCGCAATCTGGATCGCTGGGTACACGCCATTGTGGCCCGCACCTTTTCCCAGGACACCATCGAGGAACTGGCGCGCTGGTCGGCGGTGCCGGTCATCAACGCGCTAAGCGACTTGTACCATCCATGCCAGGTGCTCGCGGACGTTCTTACGCTGAAGGAGCGCTTCGGCGATTTCGCCGGTCTGAAGCTGGCCTTCTCGGGCGACGGCAACAACGTGGCGCACTCGCTCATGCTGACGTGCGCGCGGCTGGGCATCGATTTCGCCATCGCCACGCCGCACGGCTACGAACCGAACCCGGAAATCGTGGCGCAGGCCGATGGCTTGGCCGCGGTCTCGGGCTCCACGCTGCTACTCACCGACAACCCGGCCGAAGCCGTGGATGGCGCGCACGCCGTCTATACCGATGTCTGGACCAGCATGGGGCAGGAGAAGGAATCCGCCAGGCGCCGCAAAGCCTTCGCCGGCTACCAGGTTAACGACGAATTGTTTGCCCTGGCGCGCCCCGACGCCGTCTTCATGCACTGCCTGCCCGCGCATCGCGAAGAGGAAGTCACCGATTCCGTCATCGAGCACAGCCGCTCGGTGGTTTTCGATCAAGCCGAAAACCGCCTGCACGCGCAGAAGGCGCTGTTGCTCATGATGATGGCATAATCGCCTTATATGAACAAACCGAAGAAGGTCGCCTTGGCTTACTCGGGCGGCTTGGATACCTCTGTCATCATCCCCTGGCTCAAGGAAAACTACGGCTGCGACGTGGTCGCGGTCTGCGGCGATATCGGCCAGGGCGCCGATGAGCTCAACGGCCTGGAAGCGAAAGCCCTGCGCACGGGCGCCTCGGAAGTCTACATCGAGGACATGCGCGAGGAGTTCGTTACCCAGTATCTATGGAAGCTGGTGCGCTCCGGCGGCGTCTACGAGCACAAGTATCTGTTGGGCACTTCCGTGGCGCGGCCGCTGCTGGCCAAGAAGCAGGTGGAGGTGGCGCTGCGCACCGGTTGCGATGGCCTGGCGCACGGCTGCACGGGCAAAGGCAACGACCAGGTGCGCTTCGAGCTGACCTACAAGGCGCTGGCGCCGCATCTTGCGGTGATCGCCCCGTGGCGGGAGTGGTCCATCGTCTCCCGCGAGGACGCCATCGCCTACGCGCAGGCGCACAACGTGCCCATCGCGCAATCCACCACCAAGATCTACAGTCGCGACCGCAACATCTGGCACATCTCCCACGAAGGCGGCGCGCTGGAAGACCCGGCCAATGCGGCGCCGGACGATATCTGGATGCTGACGCGCAGTCCGCGGGAAGCGCCCGATACGGCGGCCGAAGTGACCATCGGCTTCGAAGCGGGCGCTCCGGTTTCCGTCAACGGCCAGCGGCTGAGCGGTGTCGCGCTGCTTGAGACGCTCAACCGCATCGGCAGCGAGCATGGCATCGGGCGCATCGATTTGGTGGAGAACCGCTTCGTCGGCATGAAATCGCGCGGCTGCTACGAGACGCCCGGCGGCACGCTGATCTATGCCGCGCACCGCGAGTTGGAAGCGCTTACGCTCGACCGCCAGACGCTCCACTACAAGCAGAGGCTGGCGCTCGATTATGCCGAGATGGTTTACAACGGGCTGTGGTTTACGCCGTTGCGCGAGGCGCTGGACGCGTTCTTCACGGCAGTCGGCGCGTCGACCACCGGCGAAGTCACGCTGCGGCTGTACAAGGGGAACCTGGAGCCGGTGAGCCGCAAGTCGCCTTATTCCTTATACTCGCTGGATATCGCGAGCTTCACCATGGGCGCTTCCTACGACCAGAAGGACGCTTTGGGCTTCATCAACCTGATCGGGCTGCCCATCAAGGTGCGCGCCGGCCTGGCCGCTGCGAACTCAGCATGAAACACCTGTGGTCGTCGCTGGAGGGCGGGCAATCCTGCCCGCAGCCACCTTTCAGGCGGCCAGAGCCGGCTAAAAGCCGGCTGCGGCCAAGATTGGCCGCCCCACACAGGGTTTTCGTCATCGAAAACGACCCGCTCTTCCCTCGCGAGCAGGCATCCGCATGAAGCTCTGGGGCGGCAGGTTCGAAACAGGCCCGTCGGAAATCTTCGAGCGCTTCTCCGGATCGCTGGCGTTCGACCGCCGTCTGATGGGCGCCGATATCCGCGGCTCGCAAGCCTTCGCGCGCGCCCTGGAGCAAGCCGGCATCCTCACCGCCGGCGAGCGGGCTCTGATCATCGAAGCCCTCGACCAGATTCAAGAAGAGGCCGCTGAGCCGGAATTCTTCGCAAACGCCACCGACGAAGACGTCCACACGCTGGTGATCCGCAAGCTGAAAGAGCGCGCCGGCGCGGTGGCGGACAAGATCCATACCGGCCGCAGCCGCAATGAACAGGTCTCGCTCGACCTCCGCCTGTGGCTGCGCGCCGAGTGCGATCGCGTGCGCGCGCTGCTGGCGGGCGCGATGCAGGCGCTGCTGGATCTGGCGGCGCGCTATCCGGACGCGGTCATTCCCGGCTACACCCACACGCGCCGCGCACAGGCGGTGCTCTGGCCGCACTACCTGCTGGCTTATTTCGAAATGTTCGCGCGCGACGCCGAGCGCTTCGCCGAGGCCCGCCGGCGCGTGAACGCCATGCCGCTGGGCTCCGGCGCGCTGGCCGGCAGCGGTTTCCCCTTCGATCGCCAGGCCATGGCCCGCGACCTGGGCTTCGATACGCTCACCGCCAATAGCATGGACGTATCGGCAGATCGCGACTTCGCGCTGGATTTCCTCTACGCGGCATCCACTACCATGCTGCACTTGAGCCGCCTGGCAGAAGATTGGATTCTGTACTCCAGCGAGGAATTCGGCTGGCTGGAGTTGGGCGACGAAGTCACCAGCGGGTCCAGCCTGATGCCGCAGAAGAAGAACCCGGATTCGCTCGAGCTCATCCGAGGCAAGAGCGGCCGCGTGCTGGGCTGCCTGCATTCCCTGATGGTGACCATGAAGGGGCTGCCGCTGACCTACAATCGGGACATGCAGGAAGACAAGGAGCCGCTGTTCGACGCGGCCCATCAGATGGCGGGCTCGCTGGAGATGGCGCGCGCGGTGGTGGCGTCGGCGCGCCTGAATCCCGCGCGCCCGCTGGCTGCCGCCCAGGAGAGCTGGGTGATCGCCACGGACCTGGCCGAAGCCCTGGCGCGCGCCGGCACACCGTTCCACCAGGCGCATCAACTGGTGGGCCGGTTGGTGCTCGAAAGCGTGCGCAGCGGCAAAAAGCCGGCCGATTGGACCGCCGCCGAACTGCAGCGATTCGCGCCCGAGTTCACGCCGGACATGGCGCGTTTGCTGGACCCGCGCGAAGGCATGCGCTCCCGCGAAATCCTGGGCGGAACCGGCCCGCAAGCCGTGGCGCGGGCGCTGGAGGAGGCGCGCGGCCGCCTGGCGCGCATGTCCGTATGAGCAAAGCTTACCGCCACGGCCAGATCCTCAAGCTCATCCGCGCCAAGCGTCTGCACACGCAGGAAGACCTGGCGCGGGAGTTGCAGCATTCCGGCATCGCCGCCACCCAGGTGACGCTTTCGCGCGACATCCGCGAATTGCGGCTGGTCAAAACCACGGAAGGCTATAGCGAAATGCTGCCGGAAGAGACCGGCCCGTCCTTTGTAACCCTGGCGGCCGAGTTCCTGCACGACGTGCGTCTTGCCCAAAACCTGGTGGTGCTCAAGACTTCGCCGGGCCATGCCAACTCCGTGGCCGTGGCGCTGGACTCTGAAGACTGGCCCGAAGTCGTCGGCACCCTGGCTGGAGACGACACCATCCTGGTGATCGCGCCCGACAACGCCACGGCCGAGAAAGTGCGCCAGCGCTGCCTGGCGCCGATCGAGAAGACGTAGCGCTAGCGCGGCGTGGCGCAGACGATCGTTGTTGGTCGTCTGCGCACCGCTCTCGAACTCGGCAGGCCACGAAAAACTATGGCCTGCCCCACAGCGAACTCAGTGTCGGATCGCCCTCTCAACGCCGGGATCGTTCGGGCGCGCGCTAGCCTGCGGCGCGGGGTATGCGAAGCCAAAAAGGTCGGCCATCACGTTCACGCTGCTGTCGCAAGCGTGGTTCAGGCATGGCAGACCTAGACCCGCCTCGATCGATTTCAGCAACGAGAAGTGGGTGTAGAAGGTCCCGCTCTCGACGCCATGGCTGCCGTAGTTCGTATCCACGATCAGGAGGACCTTATTGGTAGTCGGCGAGACGCTGTAGTCGTCTTCATCCCAAACGATCGCGATGGCGTTGCGGCCTTGGTTCCAGACCGGAGATTTCTTGATCGAAGTGACAATCCGCCTGACGGCGGCGTCACCCAACTGCATCAGGGCCGGGTTGAGGCCTGCCTGCGTGCCGTTGTCGGTCGGATCGTAGTTGCAGAACGGACCTGCGTTACCGCGCCCGTGCTGATCGTTGCACTGATTGGGCGCGATGAAAGAGTACACGGGAACGGAGCCGGACGCTAAGTCGGCGTAAAGGCCCCCCGCGCCATCGAAACCCACGACGTTGGTGAGGTCGCTGCCCGGCTGAACCGCTTCTTGCACGCTGCTGAAGTAGGCGAACGGGTTGTGCTTCGCCGCGTAGAGGGCAACTATGTCGCTGGATGTCAAGGGCGGCGTGAGAGCCGGCGCGATCGCACTGAAATTGGTGTTGTTGGTGTAGACGCCGTCGCTCGTGTCTACGGTATCGGCGCCCACGGCCGGCAGGCTTTCCTGATAGCTTTTCCATGCGCGTCCCGCTTCCGCGAGCTGATCGGCGATGGTCTTGCCAACTGTGTTGGCGGCCGCCGCGATGGACTGAACTCCGTCAATGTTGTTGACACCGGGAGGCCCGCTGGTCTCATTGGTAGTGTCGATCGCAACCATCGCGGCATCCGTCCCCGTGCCGGAGATCGGGCAAATATTCGGGGACGCGGGGGTGTCGGTGTTGGCGGTCCCGGAAGAGAGGTTGGTGGTGCAGTCGAAGTCGTGCCAATCCGGAGAATTGTCGCTCAGTATGCCGAAGTTCGAACCGCCCACCACCTCGAGATAATTGGTCAAACTCGGATGAGCGATGGCGAAGTAGTTGGTTGCCGTATTCGCAAGACTAACAAGGTCGTTGATGTATGGCAGGTTTGGGTTGTTCACCACCTGGCCGTAGCCGTGATTCTCCATCATGACCACCCATACGTGGTCCAGATTAGGGATACCTGTCGGAACAGGACCCTCCGCGGCGAGCGCGCATCCCCCCGCCACAACAGACAGAAAGCCCATAAACACAGTTCTCATTTTCATTTGGATTCACCTTTCCCTCAAAAATATTCGGACGAAGCCGCCAAGTGCTGGCGCTGATCCTCAGGGGAATATAGCAAGCGGAAGATGTCTTTTTCGTTACTAAGAGGTGAATCTTAGGTGAATTTATCGAGCCGCGCACGTAAGCAAGCGGACGTTCTGCGGATTTACCGAGCCGCGCGCGTAAGCAAGCGGACGTTCTGAGGCCTATTCGGCCTTCGAATAGTAGTACGTGTATTTGCTGTACAACTCCGACGCGCGCGCGCCATTGGCCACGATGCCCAGCACATTGTTCTCGCACAGCGACTGCATCGCGCGGGTGACATTGTCGAACGTGGTGGAGCCGATCTTGACCACCAGAATGGTGCCGTCGGCCAGCGTCGAAAGCAGGTTCGCATCTGCTGAAAACAGCAGCGGCGGCGTGTCGAAGATGGCCCACGTGAACACCTTGGGCACCTCTTCGAACAGTGTTCTGGCCTGCCGGGTATTGAGCAACTCGAGCGGGTTTTTGACGGGCGACCCGGCCGGCAGCACATACAGGTTCATGCCGGTTACTCTGCGCAGCGCGCCGGAAAGCGGCACTTGCCCCATCAGGTAATCCGTCAGCCCGGGGGCGCGGTCTATTTGGAAGAGATTGTGAATCAGCGGCCGGCGCAAGTCGAAGTCTCCGAGCAGCACGCGGTTTTCGGTCAAGTGCGACTCGGCCAGCGCCAGGTTCACGGCAGTGAAGGTCTTGCCCTCGGCGGGCGACGGGCTGCTGATTACGATGGTGTGAAGTGGTTGCAGCGTCTGCAGGTGATTCAGACGCGTGCGCAGAGTCCGGAATTCTTCCGCCGGGGTTTCGTGCGAACGCTGCAGATCGAGCAGGTGCGACTCGGGCGCGGGTTGGAAGGCAACTTCCGGCACATTCTCCAGAATGGCCGGATACATTCCGCCAATGGCGGAGTCCTCGACAGCGAGGTGCGCCGTCCCATTTTCCATCGCCGGCGGGGGAGTCTGCCGATCATGGAGACGGTCTAAGACCGGTTGCGGCGCGGCCGGGGCGTTTCCGTGTTCCAAATTCAGGACACCGGCCTGTTCGGCGCGGCGCATGGCATCGTGTACTCGGCTCATCTTGTTCCTTAACTCTTCCCGAAATAGTAGTAGTACATTGAGCTGCTCATGGCGATGGTGCCTACGATAATAGCCGTGGACCAGCCCAGCCAAAACAGGCGGCGCTTACGGCGCACCAGCAGCGCGTTCTCCAACAGCGGGATGCTGCTCAGCACCGGCAAGTTGGTGTATGCGCGGACGTCTTTCAGGTTCTTCAGGGAGGTGTCCTTCATCTCCTTGACGCCCGCCATGAACACGCCGAAAAACAGGCCCAGGCCGATGCCGGAGCCGGCAATCAGCAGACGGTTGGGCTCGGCGGCCTGCTCCGGCAGAGAAGCCGGGTCCAGGGTTTCCAGGTTCTCGCCGGCCTTGCGCTCTTCCAGGTTGCTGGAGGTTTCCGAGGTCTCCATCTTCTTGGCCTTATCGTCGTAGTCGGCCTTCGCGATGTTGTAGTCGCGCTGCAGCCCGGCGAATCTTTGCTCGTTGACTGGAATGGTTTCGATGCGCGCCCGGTAGACGCCGATCTCCGTCTGAATGTCCTTTAGCCGTTTGGCGCGATCTTCCATCGACATGTTGCGCGCCTGGATCTGGGCCTGCACATTAGCCATCTGTAACTTGAGGCTCTCCAGCGACTGGGCCACCTGCGGATTCACCACTTTGGTGGGCGCGACCTTGGCCGCGGCGCTGGACTCTTCCTTTTCCAGATCGTCCCGCTGCTTCTTGAGCACGCCCAGTTTGGCCTCCAGGCTGCGAACGTCCGGATGGTTCTCCCGGTAGGTCTGCCGCGCCCCCGATAGCTGCGTCTCCAAATCCAGGATCATGTTGTTCAATTGGATGATCCGCCCGTTCTTCACCGCCTCCCGGTTGGCCGTTTGCTCCAGGTTGGAGCCTACAAAAGTAGATTCCTGCTTCAGATTCTGCATCTGCGTCTCAAGCATCATCTTGTCCTGCGCGTCCCGATTGATGCTCTCATTGATGCTCTGCTGCTGCAGTTCCAGGACACTGACCGCCTGCTGGTTGGATTGCAACTGGTCGGGAAGGCGGCCGGCGTTCTCCATCTTGAACTTGGATATTTCCGCATCCAACTGGTCGATTTTGGCTTTGGCTTCCTTGAGCTGATCGTTCAAAAACAGCGTGGTGGTGTTGGATTGCGTGCGAAGCTGATTGTTGGTTTCTTCGGTGAATTTGGACACCAGTTCCCGCACCACGGCCTGCGCCTTGTACCGGTCGGCGTAACGGAAGCTGATCTCGAAAGCCGAGGCGAACTTCTGTTGCGACTGTGCGCCGCCGGAGTCCAAAAGAGTGATCTTAATGGCCTTGCGCATCTGCTCGATGACGTCTTCCATGGGCTTGTTCTGGCGGTCCTTGGGATACAAATTGAGGGAGGGCCGCTGAATCAGCTCCTGCAGTTGCGTACGGCTCTCGATCTGTTGCTGCATCGCCAGCAGCCGTTCCGCCATCTGCGTACTGATGTTGCTGGGCACCAGGCGCTCGGAAATCTGTTGCGGCGTGATGCGCATCACGGCCGTGGAAATGAAGGTGTCCGGCCACAGAAACGCCACCACCACGGCGATTACCAACCCGGCAAAGGTCGGTCCAACGATCCAGGAACGGTAGCGCCGCAGAATATCGATATAGTCCTCGATATCCGGCGGTCGGCGGGAAATATTGGCATATCCTTGCTGGGGTACCATAATGCGAAAACTCTCTTTCTTAGAATCGGCGGCTGGCCCGGATTTCTACACGGCGCATGTCAGGGCACGATGATCTGGTCGCTCGGCTTCACCAGGATGTTTTGCTCCATCTTCTTGCCCTTAGTGACCTCTTTGTAGTTGAATTTCAGCCGTTGGCTGCCGCGCAGGATGGTGATCTTCTTGGTGTTGGCGAATTCGCGAAAGCCGCCCGCGTTGACCAACGCTTCCAAGACCGTGGTATCGATTACCAGCGGGTAAGAACCGGGCCGGTTGACTTCGCCCTGGATGTAATACTTCTTGCTGTTGACCCTTTCCACGCCCACCGTCACTTCGGGATGCACCATGATCTTCTGCAGGCCTTCGGCGATGTTGGCGCTCAATTTCTCCGGAGTGAGGCCCGCGGCCTGGATCTCCCCGATGAGGGGAACGGAGACTTTGCCGTCCGGGCGCACCACAAACTGGCCCGAGTTATCCGGTTCGTGCCAGACCCGGATGGAAATGAGGTCCTCCGCGCCGATGATGTAGGCCTTGGGATCTACCGGGACGGCGGGAGGAGCGAGCTTGATATCCGCGGGAGTTTCCGGGGCGGCGTTTGCCGGCTCGGGTCTATCCGGGACAGCCTGGGTAGCGGGAGGTTGTTGCCCGGGAGCGGGCTGCTGGGCCGCCGGCATGCCACGGAAGGCCAGGGCCAGCAGCACAGACACACTTATCACGTGACGCATTCCTATCCATTTTACAGCAATCCGAACTGCCGTTGACAAGTTCTTATGGATTTGGAAGGATTTGGATGGGCCGGTTGTGCGGCGGCGCACAGCCGGACAATGCTACCATGCGGGAAATATACGTATGAACTACTTCCTGGCTAAGACCGATCCGGAGACATATTCCATCGAAAACCTGGCGCGCGACCGCCAGACGGTTTGGGACGGTGTGCGCAATCCGCAGGCGCTGCGCGCCATTCGGGAGATGCGTCCCGGGGACCGGGTGTTCATTTATCACAGTATGGGCGACGCCTGCATTGTGGGCTTGGCCAAGGTGGCGTCCGCGCCCCGGCCGGATCCCGCCAATGCCAAACTGACGGTTGTGGATTTCGAGTTTCTGACCAAATTGGATCCGCCCACCACGCTGCGCGAGATCAAGGAAAGCGGCCTTTTCGCCGATTGGGCATTGGTCCGCCAGAGCCGCCTGTCCACCATGAGCGCCCCCCCGGCCTTTGTGGAGTGGATGCGCAAGCGCTACGGTAAGTCGAAGATTTGAGAGTGGGGCGGGCGTCCACGCCTGCGGCAGGTCTCCAGACCCGCCCTTTTTTTCGCGCAACCGAATCAGCCGCATTCTGGTACGGACAGGCCGACGTGGACGTCGGCCGCGGGGCTAGA
>Ga0224557_1001161_pt1 | contig 26272 bp, 27 predicted proteins | sample 714S31014metaG_FD_180677 | JGI IMG/M metagenome (GOLD analysis project Ga0224557, IMG submission 180677) | Peat soil microbial communities from Stordalen Mire, Sweden - 717 S3 10-14 | ecosystem: Environmental > Terrestrial > Soil > Wetlands > Peat | place: Sweden: Norrbotten County, Stordalen... | reverse complement strand
GACCAACCCGCTGCGGATCGAGATGTTAGCCACGCTGGCGACCGAATACTTCGCCGCCAATCCCATGGAACAGGCCGCCGCACCGGTGACGCCCTGGGAATTCCGGCATCCGGTTTTGGTCAAGGCGACGCTGCGTCGACGCGAGGTCGCGGTTAAGATCGCCGACACTGTGGTGGCCCAGCTGCCGGCCAACCGGCACACCCGTGCTTGGAGCACCACGCTGCATCGGGGGCGCCGCGATCTGGGTCTGCTGACCCGATTTATCGAGATGTACCAGCCCTACACCCAGATCGAGATCCTCTTCGACGACCGATGCCTGCGCGCGCTGCACGCCGTTTTGGATCCCGCCCTGCGCGCCGAGCACGGATTCGATGTCACCGACATCAACTGGCGCAGTTACCTTCAGGAGGTGCACATCCCGCAGATCTCGCGGATGGCGCGCCGTCGCACCTCCCCTGTGCAGGAACTTGACGGCCAGGAGCTGCCCCGCCGAACCGACGTGGTGGCCGTATTCGATTTACACCGCACCGTGGCGGCCAATTCGCTTATCGAGCACTACCTATGGGTCGAGTTGGCCCGGCGCCCAATCAGCCGCTGGCCACTGCTAATGGCAAACTTGACGGCCACCGCGCCGCACTACTTGCTGGCCGAACGACGCGATCGGGCCGATTTCGTCCGCACCTTCATGCGCCGCTACGCCGGGTGCACCGACAACGAACTGCGAAAGATTGTCGCCGAGCACCTCGTGCCTTCACTACGGGGTGGCCTGCATGTGGGGGCCCTGGACAAGATCGAGGCCCACCGCGCTGCAGGGCACCGAACGATCCTGATCACCGGCCAGGTCGACGTGTTCGTCGATCCGCTCGCCGAGCTGTTCGACGAAACCGTCTGCGGAGCAATGGATATCGACAGCGAGGGCCGATGCACGGGCCATCTGGCAGTCAATCCGCTCGTCGGGGAAGCACGGGCAATGTGGTTGCGCCGCTATGCTGCCGAGACCGGTATCGACCTCTCGGCGTCCTATGCCTACGGAGACAGCTACGCCGACTGGCCGTGGCTGCAGGTGGTCGGTCATCCCCATGCGGTTAACCCCGACCTCGCGTTGTACCGGTACGCGCGCCAGAAGCGCTGGCCGACGCACTTTTGGTCAGAAACCCAAGAGAACCGTGCTGTGCCGGTTCTGCGCAGCATCCGGGCCGGCCGATGATCAGTCGAATGGGAGCGGCGCTGCCGGCTGGTAAGGCAGACCCGCTTGGCGGGCGGGCCCTAATCACCGGCGCCACCTCCGGTATCGGTTTGGCGTTCGCCCGTGCCCTGGCCGCCCGGGGCTCCGATGTGGTTTTGGTCGCACGCAACAAGACTCGTTTGACGTCGACCGCGGCCGAGTTGCACCAACGGCACGGCGTAGAGGCGGAAATCTTGGCCGTCGACCTGTCCGAGTCCACCGGTGTCGCCGCGGTTGTCGACCGGCTAAGCGGGAACCCGCAGATCGACATCCTGATCAACAACGCCGGCCACGGGTTGCATGTGTCGCTCCTGGCCGAGGACACAAGCTCCATCGACCAGGCACACTCTGTGATGGTGGGTGCTGTCCTGGCCCTCGGCGGCGCGGCTGGGCGGGCCATGAAGGCCCGGGGCCACGGCGTAATCATCAATGTGGGGTCGGTGGCAAGCCTGCTCCCGATGGGCGCGTATTCGGCGATCAAGTCTTGGGTCGCAACGTATTCAGAGTCGCTGGCGCTCGAGTTGACCGGGACCGGTGTCGTGGTGACGACGCTGCTGCCCGGTTGGGTTCGCACCGAGTTCCATCAGCGTGCCGGCATCCGCACCGATGCTATTCCGTGGGTGTTGTGGTTGGACGCCGACCGCGTGGCCCGAGATTGCCTGTGCGACGCCGCTCGGGGGCGACTGCGATCCGTGCCTTCGCCACGCTACGTCGCTCTGGCGTTCCTCGCCCAACATGCGCCGCGTCCGCTGGTGCGCCGCGTTGCCGCGGCGGTCCGAGGCAGCCGCGCATGACGCCGAGCCAACCCACCCCGAACGTTGCCCGCTACCGGCTGCGCTGGCGACGGCTGCTTCGGTTCGTCGCCCAACGTCTGGTGTTGCGCACAATGCTGGCCTTGTTGACCCGCACCACCGCCGAGGGATACGACAACATCGTCGGCTTGCGCCCACCGTTCGTCGTCGTCGCCAACCACTGCAGCCACCTCGACACCGTGGTGATCGTCTCGAAGCTGCCATACCATGCGGTGCGCCACCTGGCGGTTGGGGCAGCCGCTGACCACTTCTACACCAAGCGCCTCAACAAGCTGGCGACGTCGCTGAGCTTCAACGCCTATCCGATCCATCGCGACCGCGCCGGCCAGCGGCCGGCAAAGGGCCTGTCGCGGCGGCTGTTGGCGGACGGCGTGCCGTTGCTGATCTACCCGGAGGGAACCCGGTCGCGCGACGGATCCATCGGGGACTTCCGTCCCGGAGCGGCAGCGCTATGCGTGGAAGCCGGTGTTCCCTGTGTTCCGGTGGCCCTGCACGGCACTGGGGTCGCGATGCCGGTGGGACGCTCGTGGCCGCTTGCGGGCCGGCCGGCCGTGCACATGACGATCGGGACCCCGATGACCCCGACGCCCAGCGACGACGCGGAGGCGTTCAACGCGCGCGTCGCCGCCGCGGTTGCGGCCCTGTACCGGCGGCCGGCCATGCAGCTGCGGTTTGCCGTTGTCCCAGCGATCGGTGTTCGAGCATGCTAGGAGGTTCCATGACCGTTGTCGCGCACCAGAAATGGTGGGGATGGGGAGTCGACGGTGTCACGTTCGACCACACCGACAAGCCGAAGTTGGCACCGTTTGCGATGCAACGGATCGGCTTGGACCTCAACGCACCCCGCACCTTCAAACCGCTGTTGTCCGACCTGCAGGTGCCTGCACCCCGGCTCGACGACGCGCTGGCCGCCGCGCTGCGGATGGCGGTCGGTGAGGACTACGTCAGAACCGCGGACCTCGACCGGGTAGTGCACACCTACGGCAAAGGTTTTGTCGACCTGCTGCGCATCCGGGCCGGAAAACTGCCCCGGGTGCCCGACGTTGTCGTCTATCCGGCAGACGAAGACGAAGTTCGTGCCGTGGTCGATGCCGTGGACCGGTCGGACGCTGTGCTGATCCCGTTCGGCGGGGGATCCAGCATCACCGGCGCCCTGACGCCGCAACCGCAGGAGAACCGGATGATCATCTCGCTTGACCTCGGCCGGATGAACCGAGTGTTAGAGATCGACGACGCGGCGCGTTTGGCGCGAATCCAAGCCGGGGCCCTCGGACCCGACATGGAGCGTCAACTCAACGCCTACGGTTGCACGCTCGGCCATCAGCCGGACAGCTTCAATCACTCAACGTTGGGCGGCTGGATCGCAACCCGCTCGTCGGGGATGCAGTCCGACAAGTACGGCGACATCGCCGAGATTGTCCGGGGTCTTCGGGTCGTCCAGCCCCACAAGGTCGTGGTGTTGCGGCCGCTGCCTTCCACATCATCGGGGCCATCAGTGCGCGAGATGATCATCGGTTCGGAAGGCCGTCTCGGCGTCATCACCGAGGCCTGGGTCAACGTCCACGAGGTGCCGAGCAACCGTAAGATCATCGCCTACCTGTTCCGATCATGGGACGCCGGCCTTGCGGCCATGCGGCAGATCAGCCTCAGCGATGCTCGTCCGAGTGTGACGCGGCTCTCCGACGCCGACGAGACGGCGTTCTCGCTGTCGACTCAGAAGGGCGGCAAGAGGATATCAGCTGTGGCCCAACGCGCGCTGTTTGAGGTGCTGCGCAGCCGCGGCTGGAATCTGGACGCAATGTGCCTGGCGTTCATCGGATTTGAAGGTGGTGACGCCCGTGTCAAGGCCGATAAGGTCGTCGTTCGCCAGATCCTCAAGCAGCACGGTGGTTTCGTTCTGGGCAACGGGCCCGGTGTGCTTTACGACCAGAAGAAGTTCGACACGCCCTACATCCGTGACTTCCTGCTCGACATTGGCGCGATCGGCGACGTCTCCGAGACCGCTGCGCCATGGTCCAAGCTCGGACAGCTGTACACCAATGTCCGCGTGGCGGCCCACGACGCGTTCGACCGCGTCGGCGAGCGGGGCTTCGTTATGTGCCATCTATCGCACAGCTACCACAGCGGCGCCTGCCTGTATTTCACCTTTGTCATGAAATTGGGCCAGGGCAGCCTCGACGAGCAGCTGATCCGGTACTGGGAGATCAAAACGTCGATCCAGCAGGCCTTCATCGACTCTGGAGGTACGTTGTCGCACCACCACGGTGTGGGCACCGATCATGCTCGGTGGCTGCCCGAGGATATCTCCGAAGCCGGCACCGACATGGTCGTCGCGCTGTTGCGGGGGGTAGACCCCCACCGCAATCTCAACCCCGGAACACTGCTGCCCGCCGACCGCGAATGGTGACCGCCATCGAGGGTCTCATCGGCGAGCCGGCCGCTCATGACGATGACCGCCCCACCAGTTCGATTGCCGCGTTCATCGACTTCGACGGCACCCTGGCGGCCGGCTTCACTGGCGCGTTACTGCCCTGGGATCGCTTGCGGGGCGGCGAAATGGGCATCCGTGAGCTGCTTGCAACAGTGTGGGTCGGGCTCAATTACTCGCTGGGAAGGTTGGACTTCGAGGACTTCATCCGGCGCGGTGCATTAACGCTACGCGGGCGCCACCTGGACGATCTTCCGGAGATCGGACAGCGCCTGTACACGACCCACATCCAAGCGCGGATCTACCCCGAAATGAAGAACATCGTGAGCGACCACCTGGCTAGGGGACACGTTATAGTTATCACCTCGGCCGCTTTTCACGTGCAGGTGGAGGCGGCCGCACGGGCACTGGGCATCACCGAGATCCTCTGCAACCAATGCGAGGTCGACGACGCCGGGGTCCTCACCGGAGAAGTGGTCAAGCCGATCCTGCGGGGCAGGAGCAAGGCCGAAGCTATCATCTCCTACGCCACCACCCATGACATCGACCTGGCCGAAAGCTATTTCTACGCCGACGGTGACGAGGACATCCCGGCGATGACCCTGGTCGGCAACCCCCGTCCAACCAACCCCCGCAAGGGTTTGGAGCGGCTGGCCAACGAACAAGGCTGGCTGGTGTCGCGGTTCACCAGCCGCTGTGGCAACGTGCCAACCGCGCGAGCCCGAACGGGTCTGGCCACCCTGGCTTCGATGCCGCTCGCCGTGGTGGCCACCTGTGCTGCCGCGCTGCGTCTAACGAACTACCAACCCTACGAGCAGTTCACCGCATACTGGCCTCGCCTCATGCTCAACCTCGTTGGAGTCGCGCTGAACGTTACTGGCGCACAACACGTTGATCCCACTCAGCCGGCGCTGTATCTGGTCAACCACCGCAGCATGGCCGATGCCGTCATCGTGGGCGCCCTGCTGCGACGCCCATGGGCTGCCACACCGCAGGGCCTCCACACTGATGCAGTTACGACCACTGTGCGGCGGCTGTTCGGCGTGCACGAGGACGACGATCGACATCTCGGTCAGCAGTCGCTGGTCGCCGCCGCGGAAGGAGGGATGCAGGCGACACCCGAGATCGGCAAATTCGACGAGTCCCCTTTTCGGTTCGCCAGACAAGCTGGGTTACGCATCGTGCCGATCGTGATTCGGAACATCGAGGTGATCGCGGTACCGAATTCATTGGTGTTGCACCCGGGCACCCTGGACATTGCTGTCCTGAAACCCGTCTCAGTCACCGAATGGGCCGAATCTGACGTAGCCGCAAGGGTTGCTAACGTTCGACAGGCATACATTGAAATGCTCGAGAACTGGCCTGGTCTGGCTTGATTCGCTCAGAGACCATGTCCGCAGCACGGAAAATCACAGCGCTCGCTCTCGGCGCGTCATAGTCGGTATTTCTCGCGGTCCATGCGCGCGTCTTCAATAAACCTCTCCGACCGTGGGGGATAGTAGCGCCGTTCCGGTCGCAGAGGCTTTGTGGTTTGTCGTGAAGATGACTTGGGCCACAATAGTATTGGATTAAACCTGGCCATCCAGCCTTTTGCCGGCTGCGAGCAGGGCGCAACGACTGGACTGGTCGGTATGACTTCGGCAGGGCTACCGAGGACACCGCTGGCACTCCCGTGCAAGCCGCGACTTGCCCGCTCAGGGGCGACTGGCGGCAACATCTGTGTTGTCCCACTATGGAATTCATTCGACCGCTCACTGACAAGCTCGTCTGAGGTAGCATCCGGTGTACGCACTTGCGCCGACATATAGGTAGCACCTCACAGCTTGTTGGCAAGACCAATACGTTTGTGCCGCAGACTTGTAACATAATGTATAAGACACTAAAGCGCACGCCGTCGCGTACGGTGCCACCCGCCTCCTCGGCAAGCAACATACTAACGGTCGTCCCCCCTTGGGTCGTGAAAAGCATTGTATGACAGTATAATTGACTCTCAAATGTCGGAAGCTATGGAGTCTATTCCGCGGATAGTGTTGTGCCATAAATACAATGGCGTCGCCGAAAGTTCATGTTTATAAGATGAGAGCAGTCTCGCGTTCATGCACTGCTCACAGTACTTCCGAGACCTGCGCAGCGAGCGAATCACTTTCGCCACTATCGTTAGTTGGGCGAATCCCGGCGGCGATGACGCGGGCCGCACCCCACCTACACCGCCCACCCCGCCGTAGCTACCGACGCCACCGGCCCCACCGGCACCGCCGCTGCCACCAGAGACGCCGTAGACCTCGTTGTTGGGGTTGGCGCCGGCCTCACCGCCGGTCCCACCGGTCCCGCCCGCCCCGCCGGCCGCCGGGGTTGATGGTGTGGGTGGCTTCGGCGGGTGGTTGTTCGGGCCGTCACGCAGCCGTCCCTGCCGGTACTTCGGCTCGATGTCTAGTAGTCCGACCAGGTAGCGCTCCTGCTCGGCGCGCTTCTCCAGCATGTCGCGCCAGACCTGTGGGTTGTAACCCGCGGCCTGTTTGTTGCGCGGCCACGTCGCCGTGGACTGGCGGAGTGCACTTATTACAAATGTGCAGTATTCGGGGTCGAGGAACATCTTTGAGAAAGAGACGCGTAGCGCGTAAAAGGAAGCGTAGATCGCAGCCCAGATCTGCGGTAGGTCGAAGTCGACCTGACGCGACGAACCATTCCAGGCGGGTCGACTCGGGAGGTTATGTGCGGTAGCGCGGAACGTGCCGCGGCGCAGCGAGGCGGAAGTCGTGGGCGAACGCACGTCCTTGCGCCAGGCGGAATGGTGCGGCCGGTTCGGCGGGCTGTGTGGCTATGTCAAGGTAAATCGGCCCCACAGTGACAGGGCGGATTCCAGAGAAATTCGGCCGCGGCCTGATTGTTGGATCACGAAACTCGACCAGCGGTTACGCGGGCAGAGATGTCGGGGTGGGAGGTCGGCCGCAAGCTGATGCTGGTGTGTGGCACCGTCGTTAAACGTTGGCGTTGAGCGGCCGATTCACGGCCCCCAGGCGCCTGACCGACAATAGGTCGACCACCCCGACCGCAGCCAAGATGAAAGCGGACACTGTATCGAACCGCACGGTCCGGTCCACCGCTCACCCTGAGGGCGGAGCCGTTCGAGGAATAGTCAAGACTTGTGGATCGGCTGTTACGCGACTTGCAGTGGAGCGTCAACGAAGTGCTGGAACTCGCGCGCAGACGTTGAGCCGCGGGCCGTATATAGGCGGGTCCCCGTCGAAGCAGGCCGTCGCCGTTTCCCGAAGGTGTGGTGTCAGATCAGGCTGGTGAGCGTGTCGTATAGCAGGTAAAGGTTCAGGGTCGTGATGACTGCGGTGATCAGGAGCATCACGGCGCTAGTCAGGCGGCGGTTGACCATGTCGGTCATGGTCGCGGGGGTGCGGGTAATCAGTAGTAGCGGGATGAGGGCGAACGGGATGCCGAAGGACAGCACGATTTGGGAGTAGATCAGTGCCTGTGTGGTGTTGACGGCCAGGCCGAGGACGATCAGTGCGGGCAGCATCGTCAGGGCGCGGCGTGCAAACAGAGGGATGCGCCAGTTCATGAATCCGGCCATGACGACTTGTCCGGCATAGGTGCCCACGCTGGAAGACGACAGGCCGGAGGCGATCAGGGCGATCCCGAACGCCAGTGCCGCGCCCCCTCCGATGAGGGTCGCGAGGTGATCGTGGACGAGTCCGAGGTCACTGATGTCGGTCAGTCCGGGTTTATGGAACAGGGCTGCGGCGATGCAGAGCATGGCGAGGTTGACCAGCCCTGCGAAGCCGAGGCCGATGATGCAGTCCCATTTGTTGAACGTGAGCAAAGTGCGGCGTTCGTGCTGGTCGGCCGCCGAGACCCGGTTCTTCTGCAGGGCGGAGTGCAGGTAAACCACGTGCGGCATGACGGTCGCGCCGATGATGCCGACGGTCAGGCTCAGGGTATCGCCGCCGCCGAGGTGGGGCACCAGTCCGGCGGCGAGCTGCAGGTAGTCCTGGCCCCCAATAGTGAAAAACAGGTAGATGAATCCCGCTCCGACCAGCGCCAGCAGCGCGATGATAGCGAGTTCGAAGCGGCGATAGCCACGCTGCTCGAGTGCCAGGATCACGAATGCGACGACTGCCGTGATTAGCCCCGCTGGTAGCAGGGCCATACCGAAGATGAGGTTGAGGCCGAGCGCGGCGCCGACGAACTCGGCAAGGTCTGTGGCCATCGCGATGACCTCGGCCTGCAGCCACAACACGATGTTCACCCGGCGGCCGTATCGTTGCCGGCACAGTTCGGGCAGGCTCTGGCCCGTGGCCAGTCCGGTCTTCGAGCTGAGGTACTGAACGAGGATGGCCATCAGGTTGGCCATCACGACGACCCATACGAGTTCGTAGCCGTGCTCGGCGCCGGCGGCAAAGTTGGTGGCGAAGTTACCGGGGTCGACGTAGGCGACCGAGGCGACGAACGCCGGACCCAACAGCGCGAGCACCATCCGGCCACGGCCGCGTGACTGCACCTCCTGCAGGGTGACCTGGCCGCGTGGTGCTACCTCGACAAGGGTCACGGCGCCACCGTGCCGGACACCGCAGAGCTGACTGCGACAGCGACCATGTGGCGGTGCATGTCGATCCCGGTCATCGCTAGGCGGAGTGGGTAAACGGTCCTCGGACCCTGATCCTGCAGCCCCGACACGTCCAGATCGCAGTGGAGAATCCCGCGCGCCAGCACCGTTGTCACACTTCTAACCTAGCCCCTACGAAGAATTAATCCATATCCGGCGAATACTATATTTCGTGCGTCCGAACTCTCATTTTATTGTCGATACCTGGGGATCGGTGATTTCAGGCGACCTCCGATCCCGCGTTTTGCGGCTCGGAGTTTGATGTGTCGGGCGCGATGTCGATGGGTCGTTCAAGGAGCTTGCCCTTGTGGAAGACCGCGCTGGCACGCACGAGGCACCCCTTCACGTCACCAGGCCGAGGGCCATCCACAGACCTCCGATCATTGCTTGAGCCGTTCCGCGCGCGGCGGCCGCCTGCTGCGAAAGCTGCGCCACTAGAGCGTGTTTCGGGTTTGCGCCGGTAGAGCGGTGGCGATGGGCCTATGATCGTTGAGTGGCGATGTCATCGGCAACGACTGATCGGGTGGTTCTTGCTCCGGCGGTCGCCCTGTTTGGGTCGCTGGCCGATCCGACCCGGTTGGCGATCGTGCGGGAGCTGGCGGGCGCCCCGGCGCGGGTGGTGGATCTGACTGTGCGCCTGGGGTTGGCGCAGTCCACGGTGTCGCAGCATCTGGCGTGTCTTCGTGGCTGTGGGCTGGTGTCGGTGCGCCCAGTCGGGCGGTCCTCGGTGTACTCACTGGCCCAGCCAGCGCTCAGCGACCTGCTGTCGGCTGCGGAGACGGTGCTGGCCGACACCGGCAATGCTGTCGCGTTGTGTCCCACTTACGGCACAGCTCAGGAGGACTCGTGACTGAGCCCTCACTTCCGAAGTCGTTGGACATCAGCACCGAGCTCGGCTGCGCGGACGACTGCCGCGCCGCGGGGGCGGCCCCGCTGCCTCCGGTGCGGGATGCGGGCTGGCACCGGGCCGCCGGGCAGGCCCGGCTGTTGGCCTGGGTGTCGCTGGTGTGGATGGGCGCTGAGGGCGCGATCGGGCTGTGGCAGGGCTTCACCGTCGGGGCGATCGCCCTGATCGGTTGGGCGTTGGGAAGCGCGGTCGAAGGCCTCGCCAGTGTCATCGTGGTGTGGCGGTTCACTGGGGACCGGACCCTGTCGGACACCGCCGAACGCCGCGCCCAGCAGGCTGTCGCGGTCAGCTTCTGGCTGCTGGCACCCTATGTCGCGATCGAATCGGTGCGTGACCTGGCGAACGGGCACCGCGCCGAGGCCACCGTGCTGGGCATGGTGGTCGCTGCGTCAAGCCTGCTCGTGATGCCAATCCTGGGGTATGCCAAGCAGCGTCTGGGCGCTCGCCTGGGTTCGGGGGCGACCGCCGGCGAGGGCATCCAGAACTATCTATGCGCAGCCCAGGCCGGCGCCGTGCTGCTCAGCCTGGCCGTGACCGCCAGCTGGGCCGGCGGCTGGTGGCTCGACCCGGTCATTGGCCTGGCGATCGCCGCCTGGTCGGTGTGGGAAGGGATGCAAGCCTGGCGCGGCGATGACTGCTGCTGAAGATAGCGCTGTCCCGACGCCGTCCCGCAGGTAACCTCTCGGCACTCAAAGTGGCGCGCCGCCAAGGCTATTGTCCAGCGCGGTGTGGTTGAAGGTGGTGAAGCCGAGGGCGTCGAGAAACCAGCCGAGACCGCCGTGGCAGCCGTGCTCGGTGAGGAACTGGCGCAGCTCGGTCGTGCTGTGATGGGCACTGCCGCCGCCGCGGCGGTGAGGCCGACTGCCAACTTCGGAGCGGACCGCGCCGATTCGGGCGCAGGCGAGCACGGCGACCACGGCCTCGGGGATCATCGGGAGGTAGATAACGGCCCGGTCGCCTTTGGAAACACCCTGTGCGACAAGCGCTCCAGCGAAACGCGTAACCTCGTCGAGCAACTCGCCGTAGGTGTAGCGCTGCTGGGTGCCCGTCATTGCGGAGTCGTCGATCAGCACCGTGCGCTCACGTTTCCTGAATCGCCCTGGAAATCCTGGAGGCGGGACAGTGGCGAACGCGTTCACTAGCGAAATTATCGGCACATCGCTTGGTCACGAAAGCGCTTGCTGCACGGCATGATCATCGACCATGACGTGGTTTACTGGTAACCTCGCCTCGGCTTGAAAAGCGGAAAGGTCGGCGATTCGATCCCGCCCCTGGCCACTGCGAGAAGGATTAGTTCGCAGGCGTTTTGACTGCTCGAGCGCGCCAGTCGACCTCGCGGAGACCGCCTGGACCAGCGCTTTGGCGCTGTCCCCCCAATCGCACCCGGCTTGCACGATCGTGTTCTGTTTGATTTCGTCCGGAGAGAATCGACCCCTTCGCTGACTGCGCTCCATTTTAACTCTGCCATGGTTACAGCAAGTACGATTATTCCCACCCGTAGATCCTGAAAGGGGAGCTCCGGTATGCGCAGGCGAACTTGGCCGTTACTGACTACAGTTGCGTGCCTGGGATTGGCAACGGTCTTGATCACCTGCACTGTGATTTGCCCGAACGCCGCGGCTGGCCGCAGAGAGCTGAAAGTGGCTCTCTACCCCTTCATACCCGAGTTTGTGGCCGCAGCAGACCTTATAAAGCGGGATTTCGAAGCTGCCTATCCGCACATTAAATTGAACATTCTCGATCTGCGAAGCAACTATTACGGGCCCGACGATCCTAACTATATTGAAACGGTCGATGCAGATGTCTTCGAAGTCGACTCAATCTTGCTTGCTCAATTTGTAGCCGATAAGAAGATTCGAGAACTGCCAACAGATGTGCTTCTACCACAAGCAGAGTTGCTTACGAATGCCTACGTTGGGACACAGGTGAACGGAAAACGGTACGGTGCAGCGCATTGGGTGTGCCGTAATCTTCTGTTTTTTTCGAAGGCCGCAGCGCCGACTTTCCCTATTCGAACGCTTGCCGATCTTGAAGACTTTATTGGATCAGGAGACGGCATTACCCGCCTGATTGTCGACCTGAAGGGAAAACTAACGCTCGGAGAGTTCTATTTGGTCTCGGCGTTCGACCGTTACTCCGATTTAAACCGGGTGTTGACGGCCGTGGAATCGATGGACCCTGCTCTTCAAGACGACATAATCCGATTGCTGAAATTGTGCCCGCCGGGCGGATGCCGGGATGAGGTGTCTCATGAAGACACCCGCATTTATGGACAATTATTTGCGCGAAAACGTGCAAAAGCACTGATCGGGTATTCCGAATTGCTCCACGACGTACTTGCTGAGAGCCAGACATGTGGCGATGCTTGTCTATCTGACTCGGATCTTGTCGTGTCAGATTTGCCGTTGGACGACACCGGGTCAACACCTATCACGTGGGTCGATTCCTTTACTGTGAATTCGAACTGCGCTGCCCAGTGTTTGGCTGATGCTTCTGTCTTCATAAGGTTCATGAACCAGGATTCCACCTATCTAAAGCTGCTGCTACCAAATGGTGTCGAATCTTTGAAGGCCCCGTCGCCGACACCGGTTGTCCCTTCATACCTGCTCCCGGCGAAGGCGGCCCTCTATTCGAACGGTGCGCTGTTGCAGCGTGCACACCTCTACCCTGAGCTCAGAGCGCTAGTTGAGAACTCGACCGTCCCGACTGCAGATCAACTAAACGCTAAGCTCAGGCTGCTTGGCTCTCAACTGGACAAGAAACTGGATGAAGTTAACTATTGAGGCAACAGGACAACAGATCGTGGGCCTGAAGGGGTCAACGTTCAGCAGTTGATACCACGCCAGCCAGCCACGCCAAGCGGGGCCGTAGCTTCCATGCGATTTACTTTTACCGTGTATTTGCTCAATCCGTCCACAGCTTGCGTTTGCGGTCTTCGCTTCCCCGAAGCCTTGAGCGCAAAACCACAGCTCAAAGAGGATTTTCGATGAGGAGTACGCAGTCGTCGGACAACCCGCTACTGAACCGCGATCTTAAAGGATGGTAGCTGTCATGGATCTTCTGGCTAGCGGCGATCAGATCGCGCGTTCGAGGACATAGCGATCTCGCAGTGAAAGACACTAAGATCTTGTGATGCGGGGGAGCGTGGAAGGTCTGGCATGGCTCAATCCGACGGTGCCGACAGTTTGGACGGCGGAATTCTGGGGTCTCCCACTAAGCTAGTCCGAGCCCTCGGCGAATATATGGAGGCCGGTTGGTTATTGTTCGGCGTCGTATTTGTCGCTGCCGGCGTGTTCAAGAAGATCGGACCCCTCGAAGTCCAGAGCCCCCGTTCCAGACAAGTGTCCCTGGCAATCGGCCTGATTTTTGTAGTGGGGAGTGTGGCTTTCTTTCTTTACAAACGTCGAGAAAAGGAGAAAGCGTCTCGCATACTGCAAGAAATCGCACCCGATACAAAGCTCCCACCCGAGGCGTATGACCCCGCATTCATGATGAAAGTTTTTAGCCTCGGGATGCCGCCCGCGTTCGTCAAACGCGTCGGTTCGGAAATGGGCTCAACTGGATCCGAGGCAGAAGACATCCTGTACAGCAGTCGTTACGTGCGATTCCAGGACTCCCCCGATACGGCGCGCATCCCTAAAGCTCCTGATTTTTATAAGATTTGGCGGGACCACCACGCAGGGGACGAGCGTGCCATTGAGCATCGCACGTCGATTCAGCTGGAGTATCCGGGCAGGTATGTGCATGGGGAACTGAGGCCTATCCTCACCTTTAAGAGGCACTTCACGCACGACAACAAGTCCTACATCGTCGGCTGGTATCTTCCGATAGATTGCCTGGAAGAAATCGCACCCGGGGCCGACCGTCTGTATCTTCGTCAAGAGATCGATCAAGTTAAATTCCGTCTATCCTTAACAAACGACAAAAATAGGGCGCTCACGGCTATGATTGGGGATGCTGTTAAAGATTCACTCGGCAGCGGAAGTGCGGGTCCGCCCAACCTTTCCTCACCGGCGGCTCGGGAATAAGCACCTCTCTGTCCGGCACTTTAATGGGCGTGGTGCCAGGCCGAGTCAAATTGGTATCCCGAACGACGCCGCGGTTCAGGCGTTTCCGCGTGAGCCGCTGAGCATTGCGTCGCATCCTAGTGCGGCGCTCACTCCCCGGGAGGGGGACCGGCGCCGTTGGCCGGCCCGCGTTGAAGGCCGTCCCGTATCACCGGCTGTCCAGCGCACATTAAGCTGGTTCCTCAGATACATCATTGCTTCCTGGCATGCATCAAAGGAGCCGCCGCGGCATGTTTGGCGCCACTGAGGAGTCGATTTATCTGATGCATTAGTACCGACATACCGACCTGTGGAAGACGTCGGCTCGAAAACTGCTGGGAGCAGCGCATAACACATCTGCCACTACGTATCGGCAAGGTGCATCATGAATTATCTTGTTACACAACATGGTTAGGAATACGCCAACTTCTTTCATTGATAATGACGATTATCCATGATGTTCGTTGCTGTTCGCGTCAGCTCGAACGGGATCCGAAGCAGGACGATTAATTTCGTGGCTTGCTCCCACCGCGCGTCCTCAATCACCACGCCGACTGAAACCAGTGCTCGGCGTACGGCGCTGTAGGAGACGTCGAACTGCTCACTAAGCTGGGCAAGGGTTGCACCGCTGCGATACAGCGTGGCCGCCATTGCTGCGTCATGGTTGGTAAGTCCTTGTTTACGCATTGCCACATCATGTGTGTGCAGGATCTTGATGACGCTGCCTTGGCTGAGGTTATAGCGTTGCCGCAGTTCGGGTGTTCCGGCCGTCGCGATACGCCCGAAGCCGCCGAGTCCGCGCACGCCAAGACCGGCGTCGTTCTCGTCGCCGATGATCACGTCTGCACATCCACCAGTGGGCAAGCCGCCGTGCTCACAGCGGTGACTACCGCGGTCCGGGCCTTCGGCAACGTGGAGATCGTGCTGGCCGACCCACATACTCGAGTTGGCGCACTAATCACTAGCCCCTGGGCGGTCTACTCCCACCCCGTGCCCGCATCACCACGCCAGCCGAAACCAGTGCTCGCCGCACCGCATTCGGGGAGATCCCGAACCGCTGGCCAAGCTGAGCCAGAGTCTTGCCATCTCGGTATAGCTTGGCCGCGGTAGGAACGTCGCTGTCGGCGACTCCCTGACCACGCATCTCCGCATCGTGTCCATGCAGGATCTTGATAACAGTGCCCTGACTGAGCTCATAACGATGTCGAAGGTCGGTAGTAGAAGCACCGTCCCGGTAGGACTGGGCCAGTTCGGCAATGGTCTGAGGTGTTAGCCGGCGATCGACTCGTTGCACCTGAGGTAGGGGAGATACCGCTCTGACCGGCGTTTTCATCGATTTCTCGGCCATTTCGACCAGCTGGCGCAGTCGTCGCCCCTGGTACAGGGGTTTCGAGTAATGTTTCAGCAGCTCCACTTCAGAGCTGTATTACCTTGTATTACCTCGGTTGATGCTTGACATTTCGTCTTCGGGTGATGCCTGACAGTGTTTCGGCTGATGCTTGACACCGCCATTGCGAGGCCGGCGTCGGGGCGCTCCAAGCTCCCACACGGCCATGGGCAGGTGCACACTTGTGGCATGCAAGTATCTGAGCTCATCGCCGTCGCGCTAACCGCAGCGCCCCAGGTGTCGACGTCACCGCGGCCAGCGTGATCGCGCACGGCGGCGGGCCGGAGCCCGACCCGCGCCGCCCGCTGAATGGCCTCTCGGACGTACGCGCGTTCTTTCACACCAACGCCACGCCGCTGTACTTCATCTCCCCGACCCCGTTCAACCTGCTAGGCGTCGACCGCTGGGTACGGAATTTCTTCTACCTGAACTACTTTGACTCTTTCGAGGGCGCACATTCGCGGGTGTTCGTTCCCCGGCGGCGCGACCGCATTGATTTCGACTGCATGGGTGATGTGTGCAACCACCTGCTGTGCGATCCCGAGACACTCGAGTTCATCGCGCGACGAGGGCCAGGCGGCAAGGCCTGCTTCGTGATGCTCGACGAGCATACTCAGGCCCTCGCGGACCAGGCGGGGCTCGAGGTCATGGCCCCCCCGGCGGAGTTGCGCCATCGCCTGGGCTCCAAGGTCGTGATGACGCGCCTAGCCGATGAGGCGGGCGTGCCGAGCGTGCCTCACGCGATCGGGCGGGTCGGCTCTTACGACGAGCTGTCGGCGCTCGCCCAAAGCGCCGGGCTGGGAGATGACCTGGTGATCGAGGCCGCCTATGGCAACGCCGGCAGTGGCACGTTCTTTGTGCGCGGCCAGCGGGACTGGGACCATTGCGCCGGTGACCTGGTCGAGCCGGAAGTCAAAGTCATGAAGCGCATCCGCAATGTCGAGGTGTGCATCGAGGGGACCGTGACCCGCCACGGCACCGTGATCGGCCCCGCGATGACGAGTCTCGTCGGTTACCCGGAGCTGACCACGAGCAAGGGCGCCTGGTGCGGCAATGACGTCTGGCGCGAGGTGCTGCCGCCGGCACAGACGCACGCTGCGCGAGAAATGGTGCGGAGGCTGGGCGACGTCCTGAGCCGCGAGGGGTATCGCGGCTACTTCGAGGTGGACCTTTTGCATGACCTGGACTCCGACGAGCTCTACCTGGGCGAGGTGAACCCGCGCTTGAGCGGCGCCAGCCCGATGACGAACTTGACCACCGAGGCCTACGCCGACATGCCGCTGTTCCTCTTCCACCTACTCGAGTACATGGACGTGGAGTATGAGCTCGACATCGAGGAGATCAATTCGCGCTGGGAGCGGGGCTATGGCGAGGACGAGGTCTGGGGTCAGCTGATAATTTCGGAGACCTCGCCGGATATCGAGCTCTTCACCGCGACGCCACGCACCGGTGTGTGGCGCCTCGACGACGACGGGCGCGTTTCCTTTGCGCGCCAGGGCAACGACTGGGCCACGCTGCTCGACGAGTCCGAGGCCTTCTACATGCGTGTCGCGGCGCCTGGCGACTTACGTTGCGAGGGTGCCCAACTCGGCGTGCTCATCACGCGTGGGCACCTGCAGACCGACGACTACCAACTCACCGAGCGCTGCCGGCGCTGGATCACCGGCTTGAAGGCGAAGTTCGTCTCAACCCCCCTGGCGCCGGCCACGCCGATCGTCTCGCGGCTCGTCGCTCGAGCTTGAGCTTGCGTCCACCGCTGCCGCCGGCCGGTATCTCACTGGACAACTGGCTGTCGGCGCCCTATTCGCAGTGGTCGTTCCAGCACGTCGAAGACTTCGTGCCGACCGCGGTAATCTCGCGCGGAACCGGGCCGGCCGCGGCGTTGCCTGCAGCCAGTGCTCCGGTGGCCGAGATCCCGTTGACCAACACTGACGGGGTGGCCACCACCGTTGGCGCGGTGATGGCGACCACCGCCACCGACGGGTGGGCCGTCGCGTACCTCGGGTCGATGGTGGCCGAGGAGTACCTCGACGGCTTGGGGGCCCAGACCCGGCACCTGCTGTTCTCGGTGAGCAAGTCGCTTGTGGCAGCCGTCGTCGGCGCGCTGCACGGGGCCGGTGCGATCGAGCTTGACTCGCCGGTCACGGAATTCGTTCCCGCCTTGGCGAACTGCGGCTACGCCGGTGCGACGGTGCGCCACCTGCTGGACATGAGGTCGGGTATCGCCTTCTCAGACAATTACCTGCACCCGACCGCGGAGATACACCTCCTCGACGAGTCGATCGGCTGGGCACCCAAGAGCAGTCCGGACGTCCCCGCCACGTTGCGTGACTTCCTGCTGACCTTGCGACAGAAGTCGGCTCATGGCGGCCCGTTCGAATATCGCTCGTGTGAAACCGATGTACTCGGCTGGATCTGCGAGGTCGCAGGCGGCCAGCGGATGCCCGAACTGATGTCGGAACTGCTGTGGAGCCGCATCGGCGCCCAATGCGATGCCACCATCGGCGTAGACACGGCCGGCACCGGACTATTCGACGGCGGCATCAACGCCTGTCTTACCGACATGATCCGGTTTGGGTCGCTGTTCTTGCGCGACGGTGTCTCGTTGACCGGCCAGCAAGTGGTGCCGGCGGCGTGGATCGCCGACACTCTGGACGGCGGGCCCGACTCGCGTCAGGCGTTCGCCGCCAGCCCCGATGACACCCGAATGCCTGGCGGGATGTACCGCAACCAAATGTGGTTCCCCTACCCGGGCGGCAACGTCGTGTTGTGCCAGGGCATGTGTGGTCAGATGATCTACGTCAACCGCGCCGCGGAGGTGGTCGCCGCCAAGTTATCCACCCAGCCGGACTCTGAGGGCCCGCAGACGCTTTTAGATACGTTGCGCGCATTCGATGCGGTGGCACACGAACTGGCTGGAATCACCAGTTAGCCCCTGACACCACCTGATCAAGCGCCACCTTGCTCGGTTGACCGATTCTTGAATTTGCTGACGACCACCGCGACACCGCCGGCAGCGATGAGGACAGGCAATTCGGCGACACCGACCAGGCCGATCGCTGTCGCGGCGACCACCGTTCGGGGACGGACGCGGCGCTCGCGGATGTCAGCACGAATGTCGTTCGCCGTGACGACGACGCCCTCGGCGATCGCTGTGCCGATCTCACTGACCGTTGAAACTGTCTCTTCGGCCAACGAATTGGCGGACTTGGTGGCGCGTTCGATCAGCGTCACAGGGCTCTCCCGGGTTCGAGGTGTTGGGTGCGTGGCCAATAATTTATCTTCCGTTAGCTTTTCAGATTCTTTGTGCCAGCCCCTGAGATTCTCGCAGTACGTAAGGTGAAGCCTTCGTGTACATCTCGAACTAGACCGCTCTGTGGGTCGAGACTAACTATCGCGAGAGGGCGGTAAAGCACAAGTATGGTCATTGAACCGATCATCTCGGGGCTTCGCATGGTGGTCGCAGGCGGCGCAGCCGCGGCAGCTGAGCTATTAGGTGGGGAACGTCCTCGGCGCCGCTGGTCCGGTAATGGCCGAGGGTGGATTGAGCTGCGCATACCTGACGAGTCGCGCACGGCCGAGTGCGAAGCCGTCCTGGAGAAGACAATCGCGAGCGCCGCGGGTGTCCATCGTGCCCAGGTGAATTGGCCGCTTTCGCGGCTGGTCGTTGACATCGACGAAGACGGGCCGACTGTCGAGCAACTAGTCGCGATGGTGGAGGCAATCGAGCGAGTTCTGGCCGAGCCAGCCGATCGAGGTGAGTCATGCGGCGAGGCCGGGCCAGAAAAAGCGGTCCGTTCGCCCGTGATCGATATTCCCGGTGATGGCGCGGAGGTCGTCAACCGGGTGAGCCTGCTGGGGGCCAAGGTTGTGTCGCTGGGGCTGTCGACGGCGTTGCAACTGGCTCGGATGCCCAGGTTGCCGCGGGCATTCGCCGCTGTGACCACCTTCGCAGAGGCGCAGCCGGACGTACGCCGGGTATTCGAGCGGTCACTTGGGCGAGCGCGCGCCGACGCCCTGCTTGCTTTGGGAACAGCCGTCACCCAGTCGCTCGGTCAAACCCCGTCGGTGATTGCCGCCGATATGTTGCTCCGGAGCCTGCGCCTGATTGAGGCGCTGGCAGCCGTGGATGCGTGGAACGAGCACGAACCTCACTTGGCGGTAAGCGCGGGATGCGGGCCGCAGCCCGAAGTGTCGCGGCCGCGGCCGGTGCCGGACACATCGTCGGAAAACTACGCGAGGGCGGCCACCGCGGCGGGCCTCGCCGGCGCCATCGCCCTGAGCTTCAGCGGCGGCGCCGCGCTGGCGAGCGAGGCGGTTATCGTCGCCGCGCCGCGGGCACTCAACTACGCCCGCGAGTCGTTCGCCACCACGTTCTGCGCCGGCTTGAACCGGCAGCATCACACCCTGGTACTGCGCCCGGATGCGCTCCGGCGCCTAGATGGTGTCGATGTTCTGATCGTCGACCCCGCAGTGCTGCTAGGTGAAACCCTGCGCGTTGCCGAGATCAGCGGCGTAGCTGGGGAACTCCGCACCAAGGTGTGGCAGTGCGCCCAAATTGACGTCAACGCCGGTCTACTCGGGCCGGGAGTTCATACCGGGTGCTCTCTTTCCCCCGGGCATGAGCTGCCCGAGCTGCGGGACTTGGAGGTGGTGGTGGCCCGCAGCGCCGACCCATATGCCGAGCCGCTCATCGCTTCGGCGCGCGCTGCCGAACTCAAGCTCGTGACGGTGGATCGAGCCGATCACGGTCACCTGCGTGGGACATTCGACGAACTCGTGCCCGCGGGTGACGACATCGATCTCGCCATTCACGACGCCGTGCGGCACTGGCAGGCGAACGGGAAAATCGTCGCCGTTGTCGGGCGTGACCTACGGCAGGCATTCGCGGCCGCGGACCTTTCGCTGGCGGTCTGGGCCACCGATCAGTCGCCGGCATGGTCGGCGGACGTACTGCTGCCAAATCTGAAAGTCGCGTGCCGGATCGTCGACGCCATACCGGCAGCCAAGTCGGCTGCTCGGCGCGGAGTCGAGTTAGCGGCTGCCGGAACCGCGCTCGGCTCGCTGACGCTGTTGCCGGGTGTCCGGGCGGCGGGCGTGCGTCCGAGCATCGCGGCCGCAGCGCTGGCGTTGATCCCCGGATACGTGATCGCGCGCGGGGTGGCAATGCAGGCCGATCCGGCCGCCGCCGCGGACACCGAATGGCATGCGCTGGACGCCGAGCAGGCACAGGAGCACCTGCGGCTACTGCAGCCGGAACTCACCTGCAGCCCCGGCGTCATGTCGGCGCAGCAGCCGAAATCGCGGATGCAGGCGTTGGTCGCCGGCTGTGCGGGCAGCAGCAAAGATGTCGTCGAGGCGATGTGGCACGAGATGCAGGATCCACTCACACCGATTCTCGCCACGGGGGCACTCGCGAGCGCGCTCATCGGTTCGCCTATAGACGGTGCTCTGGTCGGGGTGGTGCTGTTGGGCAGCGCCGGGATCGCGGCCGCGCAACGACTCAGCTCGGATCGCCAGTTGAACCGGCTGCTCAGCGCCCAGACGCCACAAGCGCGCATCTGTGTGGAGCCCGACCAATTCGAGATGGTGGAGATCGAGCACGTGACGCCGGGAACCATCATTGAGGTCCGGGCCGGCGAGGTGGTTCCCGCGGACGCGCGCGTGTTGAGCGCGGTAGCCGCCGAGGTGGACGAGTCGTCGCTCACGGGTGAATCGCTGCCGGTGACCAAACACCCGGATCCGACACCGGGCCGTCCCCTGGCAGAACGGGCCTGCATGATCTATGAGGGCTCGACTGTGCTCAGCGGTGTGTGCCGCGCGGTGGTGGTTGCGGTCGGCGACGCGACCGCCGGAGGCCGGGCCATGGCGCTGGCCCCTCGCCGACGGGATGAAGTGGGCCTGCATGCACAGCTGGCCAGGGTTACCGCGAAGGTGCTGCCCTGGACCCTTGCTGGTGGCGCCGGCGTGGTCGTCACCGCATTACTGCGTGGATCGGGAATTCGGGAGGCCGTCACCAGCGGTGTCTACTGTGCCGTTGCCGCGGTGCCGGAAGGCCTGCCGCTGGTGGCGACCATGGCCCAGCGCGAAGCGGCCAGGCGACTGACAGCGCGGAACGTGCTGGTCCGGGCGCCACGGTCGGTCGAGACGCTGGGCCGCGTCGAGGTGGTCTGTTTCGACAAGACGGGAACGCTGAGCGAGAACCGTCTCGTGGTTACAGACATCTCCGCGCAGCCAGGTTTCGACGAAAGCCTGATTCTCGAGCGCGCAGCGCTGGCAACGCCGGTGGCGGTCAGCGAGCACGCTCCGTTGCAGGCGACGGACGCCGCCGTCGTTAATCGCGCCGGAAGCCAGCCCAAGCGCGACCGCGAACTGCCGTTCCGCGCCGGCCGGGCCTACGCCGCTGGGCTGGACGGCCACACGCTCGCGGTCAAAGGCGGCCCGGAGGTCATCCTTTCGGCGTGCATCGAGGGCCAGGATGACACCACCCGTGAGGCGCTGTTGACACACGTCCATGAGATGGCCACCCAGGGCCTGCGGGTGATCGCGGTCGCCGAACGGAAGGTAACGAAGGCCGACCTGGCGATCGCGGAGAAGTCGGGACTGGAACCTTTGTGTGGGGAAGGGCTGCGACTGCTCGGATTCCTCGGAATCACCGACACACCGCGGCCCGACGCGAGAGAGCTCCTGCTCGGACTGGCAAAGCGGGACATCGGCGTGCGCGTCATCACCGGTGACCACCCGGCCACCGCCCGCGCCATCGCGCGCCAGATCGGGCTCGACGTCCCGGACGACTGCATCATCACCGGGGCACGTTGGGAGCGATTGTCGATCGCCGAACGCGCGGAGGTTGTCAAGACAAACGTCATCTATGCGCGGATGACCCCCGAGCAGAAGGTGCAGATCGTCCAGCAGATCAGCAACTCCGGGGTGATCACGGCGATGGTCGGCGACGGCGCGAACGATGCCGCCGCGATCCGTGCCGCGGCGGTGGGAGTCGGTGTGTCATCGCACGGAAGCGACCCGGCCCGCGGCGCCGCTGACGTGGTGCTGACCGAGGGGCGCGTCGGAAGTCTTTTGGAGGCGATTGAGGAGGGGCATCGGCTGTGGCAACAAGCGCAGGCCGCCGTCGCGATGCTGCTTGGCGGCAACGCCGGCGAAATAGCCTTCAACATGTACGGAACAATGGTGCGCGGCATCGCGCCGCTGACCGCCAGGCAGATCCTGCTGGTCAACATCCTGACTGACGTGTTTCCCACGACAGCGGTCGCGGTAAGCGCGGTTCGCAACATGCGGCCCCCGTCAGAACGCGGGATCAACATGGGCGATCTTGCCCACACCGTCGCGATCCGCGCTGCCGCGACGACGCTTGGCGCCAGCGCCTCGTGGAGCATGGCCACCTTCACCCGCGCAAACCCGCAGCGCGCAGGGACGGTGGGGTTGGTGGGCTTGGTCACGACGCAACTCGGGCAGACGCTGCTGGAATCTCGTGATCCGCTCGTGATCGGTACGTGCGCAGGAACCTTCGTGGCGCTGGCCGCCCTCATCACGACGCCGGGCCTCAGTCAACTCGTCGGGTGCGTGCCGCTAGGCCCGTTGGGGTGGATCGAAGGTGTGGCCCCGGCCACGGCGCTGACCTTCCTCACGGCTGCCAAGCCGGACCTCTTGCTGCGGATGGCATCGCTGATCGGTAAACGCGTCACGAGATATGGGGCGGACGCCGACCGCGCATTGACCAGCGCGGTGGAGTCGCTCAGCGCCTGGGCGCAGGAGCTGCCAGGCTTGGCCAACGGCAACGAAGCCGACCGGGAGTGGGCGCCTCAACTTGACCTCGCGCCGGCCGGTTAACGACGACAACAGGAGTGAGACATGGCAAGCCCGAAGAAACACCACGCCGACGCCTCGGCCGAACCGGACACGATCGATAAAATCGGCTCCGGGGAAACGGATCTCGGCTCAGGCGAGCTCCAATCCGAATCGACTGCGGACGATGGACCGGTTCCGCCCGCTTCGGAACGCCCGCACCCCAAAGTCGTTGCAGCCCTGCATAAATTGCGGAAGTTGGAAGAACGTGCGATCGAGTTACCGATTGTGGGAAAGTTGCCTGCACCCGAGAAACACGATGCTGCCTACGTAGCGGGAATGGCGGCGCTGCTTGTGGTTGGAGCCGTCGAATTGCCGATTGCACTTATTTTGCTGGGCGGGCACGTGCTGGTCAAGCAGCACCGCAGCCGTTCCTTCTCGGCGATCGGGGAAGTCATGGAAGATGTGTGGGGCCACCACGTATAGCCTTTTGAGACTGCCGATCCCCCAGAGCCATTGGCCAAATCCGGTATACCAATCCACCGATTGACCAAGATCATGCGCGATCTATGTGCCCCCCGGAGTACGAACACCGAGGCGGCGGTCGCTGTTATCGCCCAGAACCACACACCTCGGGACTGCAGCCAGGCTTGGGGTCGAACGTGTTGTCGGGGACGCTTCTCGGTCATCTAACGCAATGTAGCGGCGGCCACTCGGCGCGCTCATCCAGCAGCGCGTCTATCCGAGCGGTGCTCGGCGGACGGCATACAAGCGCGGATCGGGGGTCTCGGCGACCGTGGAGACTCGGGAATAGCCGACCCGTTGCCCGACTGGGCGTAATTCGACGCCGTTCTCATGGCTCGTGGTTATCGGAATCGGGGTTGCCAAAGCCATTTCCGAGACGGACTTTTGAGACGGCTCGACCTCGACGAACGGGTCAGATTTGAAGCGCCCGCAAGGTGTCTCAAATATCGTCTATTTCGAGACGAGTCGGGCAAGGTTCCCCGACTGACCACCGTTATGGTGAGGCCTCCGCCCACGCGATATGTCCTTCGAAGCCAAGCGATGTCGCCATGTCGCGGTAGCGATCCCGGTATTCGCGATAGCGGGCATCGTCACTGGGAGCCCGCGCCAGAAGAGCACCGAGTCGCAGCAGCCAGATGTCGCGCATCACGAGACCCTCATCGACTGGCGCGGTCGCTAACCGCTCGATGGCTGCCTTGGCTTCGACCACGTCACCATCGGCGCAGCGGTCGAGCAGTGTCTCCACCGGAGCACCGGTCGCCGGAATGCATTGCGCCAGCTGCCGTCCCTCGCGGAACAGATGATCGACGGCGGCGCGGATGAGCGCTATGGCCTGATCGCGCGATCTCCACGCCAAGCGGCTCTGGCTCCATTTCCGGATTCGTCTATGGCCGGGGCAATTCACAACATGAAGCGGCAATCGCCGCCGTCTACCAGAAGGTAGATACCGGCCCCGCAGAGCATGACGACCTCGTGATCGACGCGCTGAATCAAATTGCGCCGATCGACATGCCAATCATCTCGCGCCTGTCGTCCGGATCGAGCGCCATCAGCCGGCTGCTATGCATCCCGCGCCTCCGGCCCCCAAGGGGCCATCGGCTCCCTCATCTGTGACCTTGGCCCTTATTGGCTGACCGCAAGAAGCCATTAGCGTTTGCAGTCATTAGCGGACTAGACGCTAATGACACCATTCAGCGCATCGCAAAGGACAGAAACCATGATCATCGTTGGAATCATTCTGCTGCTCGTCGGCTACCTCGTATCTCTGCCCGTGCCGCTCGACCAAATCGCCATCTCCCTTGGCTGGATCCTCGTCGTGGTCGGGGTCATCCTGGCGATCCTCGGCGGAACAGGTCGAGCAGTCGCTGGCAGACGCTACTGGTACTAATGCTGACCGCCCGGTTGCAAGATCCTCATCGGGCGCCGATGGCGGTGCGCGGCTGAGGGCTAGATGCCATGGCGTGAGGTTGTTGCTGGTGATCAGCCGGGTTGGCGTCCGGCTCCACCGGCAGCACCCGTCCCGACGAGCTTGACTGCGACACATTCACGACGGGGCCGTTGGCGGTCACAGTGATTCCGACACAGAGTTTTGAGAGCCTCGTATTTCGTCTATTTCGAGACCACGTTCAGTTCCGCGCGAGCAATCAGGGTCGGCCGTGGCATTTCCGCAGTTGCGCCCCTGCTCGTTTGAGTGCATCGCTAACGGCAGTCGGCGTGAGGCCGACCTGCTTGCCGATGGCAGCGAGGGAGTGATTGTCCGCATAGAGTTGCTTCGCTTGTTCGGCAAGTTCCGGGGTCAGCTTTTGGCGGGAGCGCAGGGTGACGCCGCCGCGGCGCAGGTGCCTAGTGATGGTGTGGCGGTCGGTGCCGAACTGCCGCGCGAGCGTGTAGGTGGACTTGCCGAGGCGATAGAGCTCCAACACCTGCTGCGGTTCGTCAGGAGTTAGTCGACGGGTCATCCGGTAGCGTGGCGGCGCCGCGCTGACCTGCGAAGATGCGGGATCTTCCCCGCCCTGTGGTCTATCCCGATAGAACTAACGAGTCTCCCAAAGGGGTTATCGGGGTTTGGAAGTGTTCCGCGGAGGACCACTGTAAACCTGCAGGTCATCGGGGACCACGGTGCTCAACGCCGACGAGATTACTGCGGGGCGCCGCGAACGCCTGTCATCGGACCGGGTCGAGATGGCCCCGCACGGAACGCAGTTGAGCCGAAGTCCCGAGGGCGATCAGGATCGTGTCGGGATCCAGGCGTGTGTCCGGAGCCGGGTTGGCGATGAACTGGCCACTCGCGGTCCTTATGGCCAGCACCAACGCCCCGGTAAACCCAAGTGCCGTATCGGCCAAACACCGACCGACCAAAGGCGAGGCGGGACTGATCTTTATTTCCTCGATTCGGTAGTCGAGAGTCTCGTCGTGCATGACGACGTCGAGGAACTCGGCTACGTGAGGGTGCAACGCAAACGCCGCCATCCGCTGCCCACCGATCAGTTGCGGATTGACGGCCCGGTTGGCGCCGGCCCGCAAC
>Ga0224557_1001159_pt1 | contig 26291 bp, 30 predicted proteins | sample 714S31014metaG_FD_180677 | JGI IMG/M metagenome (GOLD analysis project Ga0224557, IMG submission 180677) | Peat soil microbial communities from Stordalen Mire, Sweden - 717 S3 10-14 | ecosystem: Environmental > Terrestrial > Soil > Wetlands > Peat | place: Sweden: Norrbotten County, Stordalen... | reverse complement strand
GACCGCGACTGGCGACTGTGGAGCAACCCTCGACAACGTTTCCTTGATCGCTAAATAGGTCTTTTCGAAACTGCCGGGATCACGCGATAACGCTGTGGTTCTCGCGACGAGTGGTTCCGCCAGCTGTCTTCGCAATCCCAACGTGGGGTCTGAAGGGCTTGAGCGTGCGAACGGAAGCCAACCGTAGGTGAAGAACTGATTCCGAGGTCATTTCGCTGACGAATTCGCCGAACAACGTTCCCGTGCTCAAGTTCGGCGATCATCGGGTCATTTTCTTAAGCAACACCGGTGGCGTTGGCCGGACCCCGATTCAAGGCCAGCGGTTCTCGACGATCAGTCAGTGGATGGTGGCAGACCTGATAGGTCACGACGATGACCATCACGCCGTTCTCAGGTCGGCGAAGTCGAGCCTGGTTTAAAGACCACCGATGAACGTTCGGGGTGGTCGGGGTCGAGTCGAACGGCGAACGGCTCGTCGTCCTTGGTCTGGCCGTTGCCCTCGACCACCATGACGACGTCCTCGTCCTGGCGACCGTAGATCGCCTGCGCCATGCCGAGCATCGCCTGGCCGAGGGCCTGACCCGGCGTTGACTGGACTATTCGTCTCACGACCGTTGAAATGGACTCGTCAGGCTGGACGGAGGAGACATCGTCCGTTGCCTTCAGCCACTCGATCCACTGCTCATCGGTCCACTCATTGGGGTCCGAGGGCGGTTCGATGTAGTCCATCTCGATGACAGTAGCGGCGAACGGCGACTCGCCGATCAGTTCGTTGCCCTCGAAGAAACGTCCGCAGACTCGAACTGTCCAGCCTCACCGATTCAGCGCATCGGTGTTGCCCTTGAAGCCCGTGAGGAGACGTTCGCGGTTGAACATTCTCGACACGATGCGCCAGCTGGCGATGTCGATCACCACCAGCGACAGAGCGATGATTAGCGCCACGAGGATAGTTGGCTTGATCACCTGGAACGACATCAACGAGATGAGGGCGAGCACGGGGAGGCTGGCGAACGTGCCCAGCTGCTGGGCCACCCGCACGTCGCTTGAGCGGGCGGAGATCGCGGTGCCCACCCACGTCGACCAGGTCGCCAAGAGCGGCACGAAGAGAACCTCGGCGACGAACCACGCTGGCTGCCAGAGAACGTGCACGACCTCGGCGCTCGCCCCTAGCCGCAGGCTGAGCACCACGACGGTGAAGACCAGGTACGACATGATCACCGTCGGAACAATCGCCGCGAGTGCCTTGCCGAGGATGAATTCGTCGCGTCGAATCGGCGTCGTCAGAAGCGGCTCGAGCGTCCCTTGATCCCTCTCGCCGATCACCGAATAGGCGGCGATCGTCGCGGGGAGCACGTCGGGGATCACCAACATCAACAGAAGTACCGAACCGACGGCGCTCCGCACGCCGACGATGGGCGTCGAGGCGGGCAAGTTGAAGATTGTGATGAGCGGGATGATGAGAAAGATCGCGGGCAGCATCAGCATCGTGTAGATGATGAACTTGTTGCGACGGTACTCGCGGAACTCCTTTCGAACGACGGCGCGGACACGGGTCATGTTGATCATCATTTCGTGCTCGCTTCGCTGTCCTCGCCGACCAACTGGAGGTAGACGTCTTCGAGGGAGTGGTGCGACTCGGCGACCGAGACGACGTCGGCGCCGACGCCGACGAGGGCCCGGACGACCGCTGGAGCAGTTGCCACCGGATCGCTCGTCGTCACCTCGTAACCCCCGTCGGGGGTGGAGCTCCACGACACGACACCGGTCGCAGAGGAGAAGACGACGTCCGGGTCTTCAAGAGGCTTCAGCGTCGAGATCAGCAGTGACCGGGTGAAGATCTGCTGACGGAGTTCGTCGATGCGTCCAACGATCCGCAGCGTCGTGTTGAGGATGGCCACCCGGTCACACAGTCGCTCAGCCTCCTCCAGCCGGTGTGTCGTCAAGAAGATGGTCACTCCGCGACTGCGCAAGGCGTCGATGAGCTCGCTTACCTCTCTCGTCGCGACGGGGTCGAGACCGGACGTCGGTTCATCGAGGAAGATGATCTCAGGATCGTTGAGCAAGGCGCGCGCGATACTGACGCGCTGGCGAAGGCCCTTCGAGAGACTCCCGCACACGTCGTTCGCGCGGTCGGAGAGATTGACCGCCTCGAGCGCCCTCGCGATGCGGCCCTTCGCGTCGGCGAGTCCATAGAGTCCGACGAAGAACTCCAGGTTGTCGGTGACACTGAGTCGCGAGTAGAGGCCCGGGACCTCGGGCATGACCGAGATGTGCTGGCGGATGTCGACCCCGTTCTCCTCGGTCACCGGCCAGCCAGCAACCATGGCCGAGCCCGACGTCGGTGAAATCAACGTGCTCAGAGTTCGAACAGTCGTGGTCTTTCCCGCTCCGTTGGGTCCGAGGAATCCGAAGACCTCGCCCTTGAGGACGCTGAACGTCACGTCACTGAACGCCGTACGCTCGCCGAAGCGCTTGGTCAGGCCGACAACCTGGATCGCCGTCTCACCGGTCAACCCGGAGCTGCCCGTCGCCGGGGGCACGACCGAGGCCAACCTTGAGCGGATCTCCGACGCGCTCAGGGAATTCGCGGAGGGTTGAGCGGCGGGCGCCACCTTCGTTATGGTCTCACCGGTCGCCCCGGACTGCGAACTCGTCGGGTCGCCGCGCTTGGATCCGCCGGTCGCAAACCCGATTGCGAGGTACACGACCACAATCGCGAGGACCACCACCGTTCGGACCGATCCCCCGTGGAGCAAGATCAGGGCCGCCGCGACCGAGGCGAGGGCCACGACCGAGATGGCCCATCCCTGCCAAGAGACGGGCCGCACCCCATAGCCAAATCTTCGTCGTACGAACCAAGGGGACTTCACGGTCACCTCTCGCTCATGCGGCACGGGACTTCTGATGCCATCGGACAGATGCTATCCGTGGCTTACCGTCCGGCTATCCCAGTACCCGATGCACCCTTTCGAGCCAAGTTCGAGAAAGTACCTCTAGCAGGGCTTGAAATTACGCACTCCCTCAGGCTTGTACTTGACCAGATAGTAGATCCTCAGTCCTAGTGCGCGGACTTCTCCGGCGCGGAACAGTCTCAGGGACACTTGACGAACAGTGCCAGATGCGTTGGTTGAGAAAGCACCAACCGTATAACCCCTTACTTTGTTGTTGCGCCAAACGATCTCATATTGGCGATTGGCTTTCGCTGCAGCGAAATGGAGACGGAGCTTGAACTGATCGTTGGTTACCAAATATTGAATCGTGCCGAGTGCTCCACAGAACTGCTCGTTGCTATTGAATCCTGACTGCACCGGTAGTGCCGCGGACGTAACAGCGGGCAACAAGATAGTTCCCGTGCCAGTCGTCCTCGCGCAGCCGCTGAGGGAGATCGTCGATACAGCCAAGATGATCACGCAAAGACCAACGTGTTTCGCCCTTCGACTGACGATTAGTACTGTCATCCGCGAGGCAAAACGTAATTGACATTTATCTTTGGTTGCATCACCATCTAATTATGGCGCCTTCGGTCTCCGGCGCCAGGTTCCATAACTATCGCGTCGGGCCTCCAACACGAGCCGGTTGCGGCGTTCGTGCCTCTTTGTTTCCTCGTTAGTTGAAGACGAAGCCCTTTACCCAACCGAGTTGACTTTCCCCAAGCCCACAAGGTACGTACAGTGGCACGCCAACAACTTTCACGTGCCCGTTGTGGTGGGGAAGCAGAATTACCACCCCCGTGTACTGGTCCGATACCGGATACGGGTACACGTTCGCGTTGCACCCGAGTGAAGTGTCCAGGATGAGCGCGCCGCTCATGCGAGGAGTGAGTATCGCAGGTTCGAGGCTTACGTCCTGCGTGCCATGGCTGACCTTCGCTAACGCGTATTCATGCCCGTCACGTATTCCCAAGAGCTTCGGGTATCCCCCGAGCCGACACGTGAAGGTACCAACGTTCACCACAGCGATGGTGATGAGCGCGCCGCCGGCGTAGAGGTTCGAATACGCAAACGCCCCGATCACATTTGCGCCGGTGCACGCTTGAACCGAGCTTTTCGTTGAACCGAAGGCCGGCTGAGCGGGTCCGAGAGGAATCAGGACGAGTGCAGCGAACAACAAGGACGGCACCAGACCGAGACGGACGTGGGTGCGGAGTCGAGAGTGTCTCACGCCTTCGTTTTAGTTCGTTTCTCCAAGCGCCGCCTCGAAAACGTGCATAGCTTTGGTTACCGGGACACTCTCGATTTCCGTGGATGCTCAGACCGTAGATTCTGGTGCTGGATAGTGGACTTGCGAGATTGGGCGCTCGACCGCTCAACTACCCCAGTTCATCATTCGCCCGTGCCTGATAACAGACCCGCCACGTCGGGCCCTCGACACTGACGAGCTTGGACTGACCTGGGTCGGCCAATCGCGTGGTGATTAGTTCCAATTTGGACGGATGCGGTTTGCGGGTGTTGCGACACGCATGATTCGTATTCGAGGCGCTCAGAGTCAGTTCAGTGCCCGCTCAGAAACGTATCGATCTTCGAAACGAAGGAGGCCTCTTCCTGGAAGAGGAAAGCGTGCCCAGCGTCGGGGTAGAGCTCGAGTTGCGCCTTCGGGATGATGACGGTGATCCGATGGTCATTAGCGACCGGGTCGAGGAGGTCGACGATACCGTCGGCGACGAGCGTTGGCACGTTGATGTCTGCGGTCTTGTCTCCGGCAACGTCGCGGCCGTCGAACCACTCGTCCACTGCGGTCGTCTGCGCCGCTATTGCTTCTGAGGGCGCCGGCGAAGACGAAGGGTAGTCCCCGGTGGCGATTTCGAAGGACTCCTTCGCCGCGGACTGATTGGACGGGAAGAGGACTGACATCACCTTGGTGGAGTTCGAGCTCTTCAGATCGTTGATCGCTGCTTGGGAGGGCTTCGCCGTGCCGGTCCCCGGGAATGTGGCGGACAGGACCAATCTGGCGACCTGCGAGGGGTGTTCAACGGCCAGCGCTTGGGCGATCATGCCGCCCATCGACCAGCCCAGGACGTCAGGCCGCTTGAGTCCCAAAGTGTCGATCAGTGCACTCGTCTGATTGGCCATGGCGTCGATGGTCAGTGGTGTCGACAGTGCGTGTGTCATGCCGATTCCGGCGTTGTCGAAGATCACGACTCTATGGTGCAGTGCCAGGGCATCGACGAACCGGGGGTCCCACGCCTCCATGGTGCCCCCGTACCCCATGATCAGGACCAACGGTGGGCCACTCCCGAACACCCGGTAGCCGACGGCACCCATGCTGGTGTGGGCAGTCCGCACTGGAACCGACACGATCGATAAGGGCGAAGCCGTTACGGTCTTGCCTTCGGCCTTCTGCGCAGCCTCGCTCGCAATGAACCCGACGGTTGTCGCGAGCGGTGGCACGCTGTCCGAATAGACGATTTCCCCCAGATACTTCGTGGTGTGGAAGAGCACTATGTCGACGACGACGGGGAAGCCGCTGGCGGAGAAGTCCAGTGCGTACGCCGCCGACGCCGATCCAACTTTGGTCAAAGTGATCGGTGCGATCGTTGCCTGGATCGTCTTCTTGTCCTGCGTGAAGGTCAGCGAGCGGCAAGCGGCCAAAGCTCGAGCAGCATTGGTGTACTCCGAGGCAGTCGTTGGGCCCGCCGCCAGGTACTCCCCGAGACCGGGGAGGCCTCCGCGCTCGGCGAAGGACGCCGAGGCGCTGGTGTCGTTCTTTCGCGATTTCACCGTCAATCCAGAAAGGCACGGACTCTTCGGTAGGTCGAGGGTCGACGGATGCGAGGCGGTAAAGGTCCAGCCAGCGGGGAGATCAGAAGCTCCCAATAGGCGCGAGGACACTTGACTTTCACTCTGGCCAGTCAACGTCACTGCCAACGTCACCGCCGCGACCACCACAGCGGCGAGGATTACGACCAGCCACGTCGGAACGAAATGAACCACCGGCTCCCTCAATGGGCATCCTCCTGTTCTTGAACGAACTTACCTCTTGTTTTGATTCGTCGCTCGCTGAGGCAGGAGAAAATATCCCTTGGGAGCAAGTGAAGACTGATCTCGGCTGGTCGTGAGTCACTACCGGATTGAATTTCGACCGGAAGCACTTCGCGAACTTCGCAAGATTGTTCGCTCGACGCAACCTCGTATTCAAGGGGCGATTGCACTCCTCGCGCACGATCCACGCCCTCCGGCTTCGCGGCCGTTTCGGGGACGTCGCGGTTACAGACTCCGAGTTGGTGACTATCGGATCATCTACACCATCGATGATGGAGTTCTCTTAATTGTGGTGGTCACCAACGGGCATCGTCACGACGTCTATCAATGACCAGGTGCGGTTTCGCAGTCCCTTCAGACTCGCCGAACGAACCAAACGATGACAACGATGACCAAGATGAGCACAACTGTTCCCATTCCGATGTACATATGGATCCTCTCCTCTGACTGATCGAAACGCTAGAGGCTGATGAGTTCGTAATCGCGGGCCAAAAGACCCTTCATCGGGCCACCGAGGTCGCCCGCCAAAGCCTGTTGAGCACTGGTCGGAGTTGTACACAGTTCATCTCAGCGTGCTGTCGAGCGGCCATAGGATGTTGCGGGCGTCGCCCGCCTGACGACCGCCGGGAAGTCTGATCGAGGACAAGGTCACAAGGGCTCGCGAGACCTCACCTCACGACAAGAATACGGGACACACCCATGAAAAGCCCTCTAAGAATTGTGACACTCTGCACCGGTAACGTTGCGCGCTCAGTGATGCTCGGCTACATGCTGACGACCCTTGGTGAAGCGACGGGAGAGGAGTGGCAGATTCGAACCGCCGGCACGCACGTCATCGAGGGCTCGGCGATGAGCGGGCGAACCCGCGACGCGTTGATCGGCGTCGAAGAACTTGGTGAGCATCACTACAGCGCACACCGTAGTCACCAGCTGAGCGGCCCGGACGTCGCCTGGGCCGACGTGGTGCTCGCGAGCGAGGCAGATCACGTCAACTATGTCCGTTCGAACTTTCCCGATCACGCCGCGAAGGTCGTGCAACTGCACCAGTTCGTGAGGTACGCGCCGCTGGACGAATCGTTTCAGACCCAGTTGGAGGTCGTGTCGTCAATGGCGCTCGAGCCCAGCCTTGACGTCGCGGACCCCGCGGGTGGCGACGACGCCACGTACGTGGCGTGCGTCAATGAGCTGTGGGAGCTAGCGCAGGTCTTCGCAACCCTCGTGAGCGGCGAGTCGAGTTAGTCGCGCTGCACGGTGCGCAACCCACCCCACGCCAGGGTGGCGATGCGCACGGCGAGTCGATGTGCCTCGTCGGGCGCCAAGGTGGGCCAGCCCTTCACCCCTTGCTGCACGAGCCAGGTCACCGCGGCGCCTTCGGCGATACCCACCACGCCGCCCGCCAACTGGTTGCGGTGCTCGTCGCTGATTGAGATGTCGATGAACGGCTCCAGGAACGAAACCATCAGGCGCTCGACTTTTCGAAGCTCCCTGGCGTTTTCGCCGTCGTGCGAGTGGATGTAGAGGACTCGAAAGGAGTCGGGGTCGCTCACGACCATCTCGAAGTAGACGTCAAAGGCGACTTCGATCTTGGCCCGCGGCGTCTCGGCTTTCGAGACGGCGTCGGCGAGACTCGAGATCAGCTTTTGGGCGATGCTGGCCACAATCTCCTTGTAGAGATCGGTCTTGGACTCGAAGTACTGGTAGAGGATTGGCTTGGTGAAGCCCGCCTCTTTGGCGATGTCGTCCATGGTCGTTGCCTGAAAGCCACGTTCGGCGAAGATCCTCTTGGCCACGTGGAGCAACAGTTCGCGGCGCTCGCCGTGTTGAGGTCGGTCGTCGTTGAGAACCATCGTCAAAACACTAGTTGTTGCTTGGCATTCCAAACTCTTCGAGCAGTGCCGCGAGGCGCGGCGCCAAGGTGGCGACGTTGAAGTGCGATCGCGCGACGGCCAGGTTTCTCTCGAGGAGCGCTTCGTCCGGGTTCGCCAGAAAAGCGCGGATCGCGACCATGTCATCCAGGTCGAAGAAGTCGAAGCCGTACGCGACGATCTCTCGGGCGACGGGGTAGGGGTGCAGCGCCAATGGACGCCGGTGGGTCACCGACTCGAGGACGGGATTGCCGAACCCCTCCCAGGTTGATGGCATCACCACCAGGTCGCACGCGGCGTAGGCGTCGTGGATGTCGGCACCGTTGGCGAGGCCCCTGAGCACCCTCACGCTCGAGCGGTCGATGAGTTCGTCCAACTCGGGTCCGTAGCCATCTTCGGCGGGGCCGAGTAGCCACAGGACCGCGTCCAGCGATTTCGCGAGCCGCAGGGCCCCCTCCACGTTCTTTCGAGGAATCGCTCGCGTGGGCAGCAGCACGAGCGCCTGCCCGTCGAGGTCGAAGGCACGCCTCGTCGACGCCCGGTCCCCGAGCGCAGGATCGCAGTCGAAGGTGTTCATCAAGGTGACGGCGTCGACGCCACGCTCCTTCAGCTCGCGGCGCGAGAGTTCGTTGATCGTGACGTGATGCCAGTGCGGCTCGGAACGCGGTCCTTCGAGGTGGGCCAGATGCGGGCGTTGCCAGGGTAGGTCGTGATGATGGAAGAGTGTCCTACGCCCGGCGAGGGCCCGGTAGAGAACCTCACGAGCCGCCACGTTGAGTGGCAACGACGCCAGATTCTCCACGATGACGAGGTCAGATGCGCCGAGCGCCTCCTCGAGCTCCTCGAGCGACGGGGGAGCCGGGGCGCCTATCGCGAGGCCGGGAAGAAGGAAATCGGCGTGTCCCTCGCCGGCGACCGAGGTGACGTCGTGGCCCAGCGAGCGAAGGGCCTCGGTCCACTTCGCGACTTCGATGGAGACGCCGTCGGTGCCGCCCAGGCGAAAACTCACGATGACGAGGCGGGACACGGTCTAAGGCTAAGCGCGCACAAGTCGCGAGCGTCGTCCAGTAGTAGAGTTTGCGGTGGTGGTGGCCACGGTCCATTGCCCTTTCTAGGAGGACTTCGGTGGCCAAACGTGCTCTGATTACCGGTATTACCGGTCAGGACGGTTCATATCTCGCGGAGCTCTTGCTCAGCGAAGGCTACGAAGTCGCGGGGCTCGTGCGTCGCACGTCGACCGAGAACATTGACCGTATCAGCCATATTCAAGATCGCTTGACGCTGCTCTCGGGCGACTTGATGGACGAGGTCTCGCTCATCAACGTGCTTCGAGACTTTCGCCCCGCGGAGGTCTACAACCTCGCCGCCCAAAGCTTCGTGCAAGCGTCGTGGGCCCAGCCGGTGCTGACGGGTGAGGCGACGGCGCTTGGTGTCACGCGTGTACTGGACGCGATTCGCATTGTCGACCCCGACATACGCTTCTACCAAGCGAGCTCGTCGGAGATGTTCGGCCGGGTCCAGTCCGTTCCCCAGAACGAGGACACCCGCTTCTACCCGCGAAGCCCCTACGGCGTCGCGAAGGTCTACGGCCACTGGATCACCGTCAACTACCGCGAGAGCTACAACCTGCACGCGTCGAGCGGGATCCTCTTCAACCACGAGTCGCCTCGACGTGGCTTGCAGTTCGTAACCCGCAAGGTCACGCACGGAGTGGCCCGTATCAAGGCCGGGCTCGATACCGAGCTGCGCCTGGGAAACCTGGACGCTCAGCGCGACTGGGGCTACGCCGCCGACTACGTGCGCGCCATGTGGGCGATGTTGCAGCGCGACACGCCGGACGACTTCGTGATCGCGACCGGCGAGACCCACTCGGTGCGCGAGTTGTGCGAAGTCGCCTTCAACGCCGCCGGCCTCGACTACGAGAAGTACGTGGTCATCGACCAGGCCTTCATACGACCGGCTGAGGTCGATCTGCTTGTCGGCGACCCGGCCAAAGCGAAGAGACTGCTCGGCTGGAAGTGCGACGTCGACTTCTACGCCTTGATCGAGATGATGGTCGCCGCCGACACGAAAGCCCTCAAGGGCTAACTCAGTTTGGTGGCGGGTGATCTCGACGTAGTCCGTCTTCGCGACGCGGTGGTGCTCTCCAACGGTTTTCCGCTCTTGAGCGGCGTCGATCTCGACATCCCCTCGGGTTCGCTCAACGTGGTGACGGGCGCCAACGGGGCCGGCAAGACCAGTCTCCTGCGTCTGCTCGCGGGCCTCGTTGCCCTGAGTACCGGCACCGGGACGGTGGCGGGCATCGACCTCATCGAAGGCGACCAGCGCCAACTCCGTCGACGAGTCGGATGGCTGGGTCACGAGGGGTCCTTCTACAACGATCTCAGCGTGCGCGAGAACCTGGTCTTTGCCGCGCGCGCCCTGGAACGACCGACGAGCGACATCGAATCGGTGGTGGAGCGGGTGGGGCTCGCCCACCGCGTGGATACGACGACGAAGAAGCTCAGCGCGGGACAGCGTCGTCGTCTGGGCCTCGCGTGGCTGTTGTTGCGTCGTCCCGAGCTGTGGCTGCTCGACGAGCCCTACGCGTCGCTCGACGACAGTGGTCGCACGTTCTTCGACGATCTTCTGGGTGACGTCGTCGCCGGCGGCGCCACGGTCGTCGTGAGCGCCCACGACCCGCTGCGCAGCAGCGCGCTTCGCCCACGAACGATCCTGTTGGCCGGCGGGCGCGTGGTGCGAGATAGCGCATGATTCGCGTCGCGCTGCTGGTGGCGGCGAAGGATCTGCGCATCGAGCTGCGTTCTCGGGTGCTGCTCTGGCAGGTGGTTCCCTTTGGCGTCATGGCCCTGCTCTTGAGCGGTCTGGCGCTCGGGCCGGACCACGCGGGTAACTCGTCGGCGGGTCCGGGGCTCTTCTACCTCGTGACGCTGTTCGTGGCCCTGCTGATGATCAACCGGTCCCAGGCGATCGAGGGCACGCCGGGCACGAAGGCTTCAATCGCCACGCTGGGGCTCGACCCCGCGGGGGTTTTTCTCGGAAAGTCCCTGGCGCTCGCGGTGGAGCTGTGGGTCACGGGCCTCGTGCTGCTGGGCGGTGCCGTGCTCGTCCTGCATACGGCCCTTCACGGGGCTTTGGTGGCGCTGCCGAGCATTCTCGTGACGCTAGGGGCAATGTCGGCCGCGGGGACCCTGTACGGGGCTATAACCGCCGGAGGCGACGGCTCGGCGACGCTGCTGCCGGTGTTGACGCTCCCGGCCTTCGCCCCGCTGCTCATCGCCGGAGAGCGGTCGTTCAGCTCGGCGCTGCACGGCGGAGCCCTCTGGGAATGGTGGGTAATTCTGGCGGTGGCGCTGGCGGCGTATCTGGCCGTTGGAATTCTCCTTTACGGTGTACTGGAGGAATCATGATGAAACAACTCTCCCAACGCCTACTTGGACCCGTCACACTCGTGCTGCTCGCGCTCACTTTTTGGCTCGGTCTCTGGATCACGCCGCCCGACAAGATACAGGGGAATCTGGTCCGGCTTCTCTACGTGCACCCCGCGGTCGCCTGGGTGGCGCTCTACGTCTCCTTCGGCACCGCCACGATTGCGAGCGCGCTCTACCTGTGGAAGCGCACGAGGTCCTTCGTCGTGGACCGTATCGCGTACTGCGCAATGGAGGTGAGCGTGGTCTTCATTGGCCTCACGCTCATCACGGGCTCGATCTGGGGACGCCCGACGTGGGGCGTGTGGTGGGCGTGGGACGCGCGGCTCACCTCGACGGCGATCCTCGGGGTGCTGGCGCTCGGGTACCTGGCGCTGCGCCGGGCCAACGACGATCCCGCGCTTCGCGCGCGCCGCAGCGCGGTCTTCGCGATTCTCTCGGCGATCAACGTGCCGATCATCCATTTCTCGGTGCAGTGGTGGAAGACCCTGCATCAAGGAGCGACCGTCTTCACCTCGACGCGCACCCTGTTGGTGCACGGCAGCATGGCGTGGACCCTGCTCATCAGCTTTCTGGGATTCACGCTGCTGTTCTTCTGGCTTCTTCGCGCTCGTTACCGGCTCGAGGTGCAGCGCGAGACAATGACGTCGGCCACGCTTGACGAGGCCCTGGCGTCGCGTCGGAGCGAGGGGGCCTTCTGATGGGCTACGTCGCTGCGGGGTACGCGTTCGCCTTTGGGGGGCTAGCGCTCTACGCGCTGTCGATCTGGTGGCGAGGACGTCGTGGACACGGCTGAGACGTCGCTTGATCTAACGCCAGTCGAGCCGCCCCGGTCCAAGAGCCGCAGTCGCCGGCGATCGATCGGCGTGCTCGTGGTCCTGGTGCTGGCGATCCTCGTGCTGCTGAGCCAGGGCATCCTGCACTCGCTCAACTACTTCGAGACCGTGGACCAGGTCTTCGCGAGCCGCGCCACGGTAGGCACCAAGGTCATCCGCCTCGAGGGCGTCGTCCAGCCCGGTTCGATCGATCGCACGAGCAGCGGCGCGTCGTTCACGTTGGCGGGCTCGAAGGGCTACCAGGTCTTCGTCGACGCGCACGGTTCGCCGCCGCAGCTCTTCCAGGCGAATATTCCCGTCGTGGTCGTGGGCCATTTCACCTCGGCGACGTCGCTCGACTTCGACGGCACCCAGATCATGGTGAAGCACTCGGCGTCGTACATCGCGGCGCATCCACAACGGGTGAAGGCGCCGAACGGGACCACGCGATGATCCTGACGTGGTTGGGTCGCGTCGCGCTCTACCTGGCTTTTCTGGGCGCCGCGGGCGGCGCCGTCAGCCAGGTGCGGGCCCTGCGCACGGAGAGGCCGGCGAGGGCCCTGTGGTGGGCCGGTCTCGCGCTCTTTGGGATTGTGGGCGCCGTAGGGGTCATGCAGTACGCGCTCATCACGCACAACTTCTCGCTGGCCTACGTCGCCGAGAATAACGCCACCTTCACGCCACTGCTCTACTCGATCACGGGGATGTGGTCGGCGCTCGAGGGCTCGCTGCTGCTATGGGCGCTGCTGCTCGCGGCGCTCACCCTCGGCGTCATCTACTACTACCGCCGGTCGGCGTCGGATGCGGTGGTGGGCTGGGCGAGCGCGGTGCTCTTCGCGATCGGCGCGTTCTTCACGCTCCTGATGATGGGTCCCGCCGACCCCTTCCTGCACAACCCGGCCCACGTCCTGCAGGGCGCGGGTCCCAATGCGCTGTTGCAGGACAATCCGCTGGTCGCCGTGCATCCGCCGCTGCTGTACGCCGGTTTCGTCGGCTTCACGGTGCCCTTCGCCTTCGCGATCGCCATGCTCATCACCGGGCGGGTCCAGGACCGCTGGCCCCTCGAGCAGCGTCGCTGGACGGTGCTGGCGTGGGGCGCGCTGTCGCTCGGTATCATCCTCGGCGCGTGGTGGAGCTACCAGGTGCTCGGTTGGGGAGGCTTTTGGGGCTGGGACCCGGTGGAGAACGCGGCGCTGCTGCCGTGGTTGACGGCGACCGCGTACATCCACTCGGTGATCGTCCAGGATCGGCGCGGCCTCTTTCGGGTGTGGAACCTCTCGCTCGCGATCGCCACGTTCGACCTCACGGTGCTCGGTACGTTCTTTACCCGCTCGGGCGTGCTGCAGAGCGTGCACTCGTTCTCGTCGAGCACGCTCGGACCGCTGCTGATCGGTCTCTTCTTCTTCACGCTCGCGCTCGGGGTGGGGCTGCTCGCGTGGCGCGGCGACTCGCTCCGCTCGCCGGTGGGGGTCGACCATCCGCTGTCGCGCGAGGGACTCTTCGTCGTCAACAACATCCTGTTCGTGGGCTTCGCCATCGTCGTGCTGCTCGGCACGGTGTTCCCGCTGCTCTACGAGGCGGTGAACGGCACGCAGGTCACCGTCGGCACGCCGTACTTCGCCACCATCGCGGCGCCGCTTAGCGTCGTGCTGCTGGCGCTGATGGCGATCGCGCCCCTGGTGAGCTGGCGCACGGTGGACGCGAAGGTGCTCTGGAGCCGCCTGCGCTTCACGGCCTGGTCGGCGCTCGTGGTGGTGGCGGCACTGCTCGTCCTTGACGTGCGCCACCTCGCGGTGCTGGCGGCGGCGTTCCTCGCCACCTGCGCGGCGGGGGCGGCCCTGCGAACGCTGCGCGGCGCCGTGGTCGCGGCGAAGCGCCGCGGCTCGATGGGCAGCGCCCTGCTCGCTCCGAGCACCGGTGGGATGATCGTGCACCTCGGCGTCGTGATCCTGGCCGTGGGCATCGTCGTCTCGACGTCCTATACGACGAGGTCCGAGGTCACGCTCGCCGAGGGCCAGCGCACGGTCGTCGACGGCCAGTACGTGACGTTCGCGCGCTTCAACGTCGTGAAGGATTCGCTCGAGACCGCGCTGCAGCTCGAGGTCACCGTCGACGGCCACGCCCTTCGCCCGGCGGTGACGACCTATAACGGCCGCTCGGGCCAGACCGTGGGCACCCCCGCGATCGATTCGAATCTCCTGCGCGACGTCTACGTCACCTTCGACGCAGACGGCGAAGGCGGGGCCACCTCGGGAGCCCAGGTCCAGAGCAACCTGCCCGCTGGCTCGGTGGTGCTCGGGGTCACCGTCGAACCGCTGCTCGCCTGGCTGTGGCTCGGGGGACTCGTTGTTGGCCTCGGCAGTGTGGTCTCCTTCCTTCGCCGACGCCACCGCGACGAGGTCAGCCCGTGAAGCGCACGATCACCATCTGGTCGATCGTCGCTCTGGTGATCGTGGTGGCCTTCTCGATCTTCCTGGGTACCCGCCAACCGTTGACCGACGCGACCAGCGCCCCGAGCCCGCTGCTCGGAAAGGTCGCACCCGCACTGAAGGGCGTCGAGATCGGTGGGGGGACGTTCTCGCTGCACCGCGACCTCGGCCACGTGGTGGTGCTCAACTTCTGGGCGTCGTGGTGCGAGCCGTGCGTCGAAGAAGCCCCGAACCTCTCGACGTTCGCGTGGCAGGAGCGTAACAAGGGCGTGGACGTCGTGGGGGTGGTCTTCAACGACACGGTCGCCGCGGCTGACGCCTTCGCCAAGCATTACGGATCGCTCTACCCCTCGATCGTCGACCCCGGCGGCGCGATCGCCAACCGCTACGGCGTCACGTCGCCGCCCACGACGTACATCATCGACGCGAAGGGTCGGGTCGAAGCAACCCTGCTCGGCGCCGTCAGCGTCGCCCAGCTGAACGAGGTCGTCAAGCGGGTGGAGCGATGAAGGTCCTTCGATCGTTCTGGTTGTGGAGCGTGGCCCTGCTCGCGGTCGTGGCCCTCGCCCTCGTGGCGGCGCCGAGCTCGCCGAGCGCGGCGTCGCGCGTCGCGCACCTCGAGACGCTGGTGAAGTGCCCCTCGTGCGACGACCTCTCGGTCGTGCAGAGCAACGCGACGTCCGCGGTGGCGGTGCGCAACGAGATCGCGACGAAGGTCCGTGAGGGCAGATCCGACAATCAGATACTCACGTCCCTCGAGGACGTCTACGGGCCCTCGATCTTGCTGAGCCCGCCGACGTCGGGACTGGGCATCATCCTGTGGGTGGGGCCGCTGCTGGTGCTCGGCTTCATCGTCCTCGTCGGCGTTCGACTCGCGAGGCGACGAAGGTGAACCGCGCGTACCAGCAGCTGCTCGATGAGATCGCGTTGCGCGAGGCCTCGCTCGATGACGCCCGGCGCGAAATGGCGGCCGGGGAACTCTCCGAGCACGAGTTCGGCGTCATTGAACTTCGAGAGAGCGGGGCGATCGAGCGCGCCCGGGGCACCCTTCGAGAGCTCGAGTCGACGCCCGACGCGCCGTTGCCCGCACGGCGTGTTCGGCGCACCAGGTACCTGGTGGTGGGCCTGGTGTGTTTCGCGGTGGCGCTCGCAGTGATCCTGTGGTCAGCACTCGTCCCGCGCCAGGCCGGCAACTCGATCACCGGCTCCATTTCGCTGAGCAACGCGCAGAAAGTCCAGCAGTACCTCAGTGAAGCCCAAGCCGACGTCGCGAACGGCAACGTCGTGACCGCCCTGGACGCCTACCAGGACGTGCTCAGACTTGACCCGAAGAACGTGCAGGCACTCACCCAGGTTGGCTGGCTCGACTTCTCGGCGGGCAGCTCCGATCAGGATCTCGGGATCATGAAGCTCGGCATGAGCAATCTGCGCAAGGCCATCACGCTGGCCCCGAGGCAAGCCGCCCCGAGGCTCTACTACGCGATCGTGGCCGACGCCACGCCCGGCAATCAGGCGCTCGCGAAGACCGAGTTCGAGACGTTCCTGGCCCTGAAGCCCTCGGTGGGCCAACTGGCCGTCGCCAAACCCTTCCTGAGAAAGTTCGGCCTGTCGACCTCTTAGGTGTGTGATCTTACGAGCACCACGATGACCCCGGCGACGCCGCCGAGGAGCAGCGCGCTGAGGGCGCTCTTGCGCGCGATGAAGAGCCAGAGGGCGGCGCCCACCACGATCGGGACCTGCCACGACCGCTGAAGGAGCAGGCAGAGCGCAATGGACGATCCGGCGATGGCTCCGATGACGCACGGTCCCGCCCCGGCGAGGAATCCGGCCGCCGTCGCGTTGGTGCGCAGCCGGTCGAATCGCGGCGCGCCGAGCAGCACGAAGAGGAACGACGGCGCGAAGGCAATGGTGGCGCCGAGCAGCGCGCCGAACAAGCCCCTCGCGGCGTAGCCCACCGCCGCGACCGTCAGCACCACCGGGCCGGGCGTGACCTGGCCGAGCACCACCGCGTCCAAGAACTGCGCCCCGGTCATCCAGTGGTAGCTCGACACGACGTCGTGCTGCATCAGGGGGATGATGACGAAACCCCCGCCGTAGGAGAGCGCGCCCACCTTGAGCGCCACCCACGCGAGCGCGCCGACGCCGCCGAGGGCACCCGCGTGCGCGAACGCGGACGGAGCCCAGAGGACCATCTGTTCGCGCGTCGGGTTGGCTCGTCGCGCGAACGACGCCTCGACGAGGCCGCTCAGGAGGATGACGAGCACCATGCTCGAGGGGAAGAGTGCCGCGCCGAGCGCGCCCGCCGCGGCGTAGAGCGCCCAGCGAGCCGCGGGGAAACGTCGATGATGAAGCCGTCGCCGACTCGGGAGCGAAAGTTGGGCCGCGGTGCGAAGCGCCACCGCCGGCACGGCGGCGCCGGCTCCCATCGCCGCACCCACGATCCACAGGGGCGGATGATGGCTCAAGAAGAGCACCGAGAGCGCGAGGATGAGCACGAACCCGGGCAGGATGAAGCACAGTCCCGCGACCAGTCCGCCCGTCCTTCCTCGAAGTCGCCAACCGCAGTAGATCGCCAGCTGGGTTGACGCGGGTCCGGGCAGCAGATTCGTCGCGGCGATCGCGTGCTCGAACTCCTCGGCGTCGATCCAGTCGTTTTTCTCGACGCAGAGACGGCGAAAAAGGCCAATGTGCGCCGGTGGTCCGCCGAAACCAACGCAGCCAAGTCTCGTCCACTCGCGAGCAATCGTGGCGAGGGAGACCTCGCGTGAATTGTTCGCGCCACGTGAGTGGGTGGGGCGAATGAGAGGTCCCTTAGGCGGTGACTCGACAGGCGTCGTCGCCGCGAGCGCGCGACGTCGACGTCAAAGTGACCGACGTACCCTTGGCACCGAGCCCTTCGAGCATTCCCGCGATGAGACCGCGGTCTACGGCGCACAGGACGGGATGGTGCGTCGCCGCGGAGCCGAAGGGACAGTTCTCGGAGACGACCGACTGCTCGGAGTCGCGCTCCTCGACGCGTGCGGCGAAGCCGTGAGCGGTGAGAAGTCCCGCTATCGACGTCATCGCGGCCTTCACCGAGCGGGTCGAGTCGGTGGGCGTCACGGCGGAACCGATGGTGCGTCCGTACTGCACGCCCACGTCGTGCGCCATGGCTTCAGAGGCGTCGGGCCCCAGGCGCTCGAGGGCCATTTCCAGCAGGGCCACGAGCAGGGCGTCGCGGCGCATGGAGCCGTCCATCACGAGGCTTTCGTCGACGACGCGATAGCCCTTCGCGGGCCGGCCCACCGTGGTCTTTGGAACATTGTCGAAGGTGACGTAACCGCCCTCGGTCAGCCGCTCGAGGTGATGGCGAACGACGTTCGCGTGCACTTCGCAGTGACGGCTCAATTCGGTGGCGGTGGCCCCGGGGTTATCGCGCAGGTAGAAGTAGATCTTTCGTCGGGTGTTGTCGCCAAACGAGTGGGCCAGGCTCGTCACCGTGGCCGTGAAGAGAGCCGGATCGAGCTCATTCTCGTTACGCGTAGTCGACACACTGAAAGTCTAGGAGTGAAAGCGGTTCTTACGACGGTAACCTCGAAGGACCGCACTAAAGGAACTTTCTTGACTATCGAACCCCAACTACGTAGCGAACTCGAAAATATCGTGGAACCCCAGTTGATTCGCACCCTGGGCGAACTGGGCTTCCTCGGCGCCGTCGGCGAGGTCAACGGAGCGGTGCGAGTGGAACTCGTTCTCCCGGTGACGGGCTGGCCCAATCTGGCGTTGCTCGAAGCGGCCATCGCCGTAGTTTCACCCGGGGCCAGCGTGGTGGTGCGCGCGATGGACGACGAGCAGCGTCTCGGGCTGCGCAACTTCCTGCGCGGGGCAATGGCCGGGGACAAGGGTCCGGGCCAGCACGACCACGGCGACCCCCAGCCCCGCTTCATGGACAAGCTTTCGAAGACCCGAATCCTCGGGATCTCGTCGGGCAAGGGCGGCGTGGGCAAGTCATCGGTGACGGTCAACCTCGCGATCTCCCTCGCCCGGGATGGCTACCAGGTCGGCGTGCTCGACGCCGACGTCTACGGATTCTCCCTGCCCAAGATGCTCGGCGCGGTGAACGATCCGATCGTGCTCGGCGACACGGTGATCCCGACGTTGGCGCACGGAGTGCGTTGCGTCTCCATGGGCTACTTCGTGCCCGACGAACAGCCAGTCATCTGGCGCGGACCAATGCTGCACAAGGCCATCGAGCAACTCGTGACCGAAGCCTGGTGGGACGAGCCCGACTTCCTGCTGATCGACATGCCGCCGGGCACCGGCGACGTTGCGCTGACCCTCTCTGAGGTCTTGCCGCGAATCGAGATGTACGTGGTCACGACCCCCCAGGCCGCGGCGCAGCGCGTCGCGCAGCGCTCGGCCTACGCCGCTCGAAAGTTGAAGCTCGCGGTGCGCGGCGTCATCGAGAACATGAGTTGGTTCACGGGTGACGACGGCACGCGCTACGAGATCTTCGGTTCGGGTGGCGGAGAGAGGTTGGCCCACGATCTCGGCGTCGCGCTGCTCGCGCAGATTCCCCTCGAGACCCGGCTGCGCGAGGGTGGTGACACCGGCGAGCCGGTGGTGATCGCGGCACCCGACAGCGAGGCCGCGCAGGCGTTCGCGCATCTGGCGAAGGGTGTGGCGGCGCAGGGCCCGGCTCGCGTCTATCGTCAAGAACTCAGACTGCTTTAAATCGCAGAATCGGGGACAACGTGGAGTTGCAAGGAAAGACCGCCGTCATCACCGGGGGGGCGAGCGGCATCGGACTCGCGACCGCCCGACAGTTCGCCCGGTCCGGGGTGAACCTGGTGCTCGGGGACATCGAGGAGGCGCCGTTGAAGCTCGCGGTCGAGGGACTTCGTGCCGATGGCGCTAACGTGATCGGCGTGAAGACCGACGTGAGCGTCGAGCAGGACGTCGTTGCCATGCGCGACGCCGCACTGCAGGAGTTCGGCGCCGCGCACATCATCTTCAATAACGCCGGCGTTGGCGTGGGTCCGACGATTGGCACCCCGAAGAAGGTGTGGGACTGGGTCATGGCCGTCAACGTCGACGGCGTCATCAACGGCATCAACGCGTTCGTGCCGATGTTCCTCGAACAGAACGAAGGACACGTGATCAACACGGGATCGCTCGCGGGCCTCGGTGGCGTGCCGGGCATGGGCGCCTACTGCGCGAGCAAGTTCGCCGTCGTGGGGATCTCCGAGTGCCTGTTCCACGAGTTTGCGCTGTCGGGAAAGAACGTGGGGGTGTCGGCCCTCTGTCCCGGTTTTGTTCGTACGAGGATCAATGAGTCGTATCGCAATATGCCTAAGGAACTCCTCGACGACTACGTGACCCCGAGCGAGCAGGCCGCCGCGGATATGGGAGCGAACGCCGTCGCCAACGGCATCGAGGTCGCCGAGGTGGCAACGGCCGTCGAACACGCGGTGCGAACGAATTCGTTTTGGATCCTCACCCACCAACGCTCCGCCGTGAGGACGACCGAGCTGCGAGCTGCGTGGATGCAGGGCGGGCCGCCCCCGAGAATCAACCTCGAGAAGGCCACGAAGTCCTAACGGTCGATTCCGTTCGGCAGTCTGTCAATGGGCCACTCGAGCAGCGTGACGGCGCTGCGACACGCGAATCGGTCGGTCATTCCCGCGACGTAGGCCACGGCCTCGTCGAGCGCGCGTGACGGGCTCTCGGCGTCGCCACCACGTTCAGCGACGTCGGGGATCAGTTGGGGGTGGGAGGCGTAGTACTCGACGAGCGCTCGCAACATGCCAACGACCGCGGAGGCCTGCTGGCGCGACGCGCCGCGCAGGTAGATCGCCTCGTAGTTGAACGAGCGGAAGGCGGCCAGCGCTTCGGCGTGGCGGGCGTCCATGCCAATGACCCCGGTGCTACGGATCGTTCGAATCATGGCATTGATGAACGCGCCGAGTTGGCGACCGCGCCGCACGCCGCAGCGATCGCGAACGAGCGAGGGCAGGTCGTCAGGATCCACGATGCCCGCCGACACTGCGTCCTCGAAGTCGTGACAGACGTAGGCAATACGGTCGGCCCAACTCACGACTTCGCCCTCGGGAGTACTCGGGGCCGGTCGCGACCACGAGTGGTTGCGGATTCCATCAAGGGTCTCAACGCAGAGGTTGAGGGGTAGGAGAGAGACGTCGGCACCCCACGTGGCGTGATCGAATCCGCCAAGAACGTAAGGGTCGAGAGCCTCTTCGCTGGCGTGCCCGCCGGGCCCGTGCCCGCAGTCGTGGCCGAGCGCGATCGCTTCGGTGAGCGCCACGTTGAGACCCACTGCGCGCGCGACCCCGGTCGCGACCTGGGCGACTTCCAGGGCGTGCGTGAGCCGGGTTCGCATGTGATCGTCGGGAAAAACGAAGACCTGCGTCTTGCCGGCGAGTCGGCGAAATGCGCTCGAGTGAAGTATCCGGTCCCGGTCCCGTTCGAAGCAGGTCCGGTACTCGTCGGGAGCTTCCTCGCGAACGCGCCGGCCCGCGCCGCTCGAACGCGTGGCGCCGCTCGCGAGGAGTTCATCGAGTTGGACTTCTCGCTCGCGAAGGGTTCCGGTGACGTTGGCGCTCGCGGAGTCCTCGATAGTGATGGCGGCGCTTGAGTCCTGATGGGCCACGGTCACGTCATCCGCGCCACCCTCGTATCCCTCCATGGTGGCGGCCCAGCGCCGGTTGCGATCGGAGATCGAATCACTGCTCACGAGTCTTATCATGCCTCAGCGCCGTAACATGGGGAAGGTCGCCATCGTGGCAGAGGAGTCGTAATGGACATTCGTATCGGCATCGTGCAGTCAATGAAGGAACTCGAGGTTGAACTTCCCGAGGACGCCGATCGCGAGCAGATCATGAAAGAGGTCGAGGCCGCCCTCGGCAGCGATCAGATTCTCTGGCTCACCGACCGCAAGGGCCGCCGCGTCGGGGTCCCGGCCGCTCGAATTGCGTACGTCGAGTTCGCGACGTCGTCGAGCGAGCGCGTCGTCGGTTTCGGCAACTCCTAATTCGCTGAAGCCGGATCGACGTGATTGACTACCACCTTCATCTCTGGCCCCACTCGAAGTCGTCGGTATGGTTCGACCTCGATCAGATCGCCGCGTACTGCGACGAGGCCAAGACCCACGGCGTGACCGAGCTCGCCCTCACCGAGCACGCCAACCGGTTCGTGGATGTGATGGCGACCGTCGGGCCGTTTTGGGAGAAGTTGGGCCACGAGCCGACGAGCCCGATCATGGCCGAGTACTTCGATTTTCACGCCAGGAACTCGCTCGACGAGTACGTCACCTTGGCCCAAGCCGCCAAGGATCAGGGACTGCCCGTCAAGATCGGGCTCGAAGTCGACTACTACCGTGGTCAGATGGACGAGGTCTCCGCGCTCCTCGCCCAGTATCCCTTCGACGTCTTGATCGGATCGGTGCACTGGCTCGGGACGTGGCAGTTTGACGACATCGACAACGACGTCCAGATGCACGAGTGGACCGTTCGTGACATCGATCAGTGTTGGGACAGCTACGCCGAGGCCCTCGAGGAACTGGCGTCGTCGAACTCGGTCGACGTGCTGGCCCACCCGGACCTCATCAAAGTCGCCGGTTTCTATTCGTCGAATCCGGCGGAACAGTGGGAACGCATGGCCAGCGCCGCCGCCGCGGCGAACGTGTCCGTCGAGTGTTCGTCGGCGGGATGGGTGAAGCCCATTGGCGAGCAGTATCCCGCCGAGGGCTTCCTCGACCGTCTCGTCGCCCACGGTTTGACGTTCACGACGGCGAGCGACGCCCACCGTCTCGAGCGCGTGGGGGAGAGGGCGGGCGAGCTCGCGGACCTTCTCGAAGCTCGCGGCGTGAGCGAACTCGCGACCTACTCGAATCGCCAGCGCCAACTCGTCCCGCTGCGCGCCCTCTAGTGGCCACGCTCGCCGAGCTCGCATCGCTTCGCACGAATCTGAAGGAGTCGGCGGTCGATCACCTCCTGCGCCTCACGGCGTCGTGGTCGTTGCTGTCGGACCTGTCGTTCTCGGACATGTTGCTGATGGCCAAGGTCAATGAACCGTCCAACCGCGGCGGCGAGAACTTCGTCGTGCTGGGACAGATGCGTCCTAACAACCGCTCCACGCTGTTGAATGACGACCTCGTCGGCACTACGCAGCGACTCGACGCGTGGCCCCTGGTACGTGACGCATTCGAGAGCGGGACGCGAACCATTGGCGAAGTGACGATCGAAAACGTCGAGGACGTCGTGCCTGTCTGGTGCGTGCCCGTCAGACACGACGGGAATGTCGTGGCCGTGCTCGTGCGCCTGCAGGGCCCGCTTCGCGGACCGGCGTCGCTCTACGAGCAGGCGTACCTCTCGATATTCGATCGTCTGTGCTCTATGGTCGCCGACGCCACGTTTCCCTACCGCGAGGATGACGTCGCGGGGCCGGGCATGCCCCGGGTGGGCGACGGCATCCTCTTGCTCGGTGGCCGCGGCGACGTCGAGTTCTCGACACCGAACGCGACGAACGCGCTGCACCGGTTGAGCATTTACGCCTCGGTGGAGGGGCACACCCTTCGAGAGATGGGACTGCGTGTTCGAGTGGTCGAGCGCTCGCTCGAATTCGGCATACCCGCGATGGAGGAGATCGACCGTGGTCAGGACGTCGCGATTCTCTTTCACTGCGTGCCGCTGCTGGACCACGGCATCGTCACCGGGGTCGTCGTCCTGGTGCGCGATGTCTCGGACCTGCGCCAACTCAACCGGGTGGTCTTGAACAAGGAAGCCGCGGTGCGAGAGGTCCACCACCGCGTGAAGAACAACCTGCAGACGATCTCGTCGCTGCTGCGCCTGCAGGCTCGGCGCAGCGACGAGATCGAGACGCGCAACGCGCTGCAAGAAGCCGAGCGTCGAGTGCGGTCAATTGCGGTGGTGCACGAGGTGCTCTCTCGCGAACCGGGCGAGGAAGTGGTCTTCGACGAGATTGTCCGATCGCTCGTCTTGCTCGTGGAGGACACGGTCCTCGCCCTTCATCCCGTGGAGATTGTCGTGAACGGCGAACTCGGCACGTTGTCGACCGACCTGGCGACGCCACTCGCGGTAGCGCTCGCGGAGCTTCTCACCAACGCCGTGGAGCACGCGTTTGTCGACTTTGGCGGTTCCGAGAACGATCACGTTGGCGTCGTAACCCTCAATCTCTACCAAGAGGACGGCAATGCCGTCGCGGAGATCCGTGACAACGGCCGCGGGCTGGGGGACGATTTCTCGCTCGAGGTACCAACGAGCCTCGGACTATCGATTGTGCGTGACCTCGTGCGCACGCAACTTCACGGCAGCCTTGAAATGAACAACGTCCCCTACGCCGAGGGCGGGGGAACGTTGGTTCGTGTGGTCGTGCCTACGACCGCGAGGCTCTAGCTGGCGGCGGAGCGTCGGCGTGCGGCCAGCCACTGCTTGCGCAGTTTGCGGCGCTCGTCCTCGGTGGTCCCGCCCCAAACGCCTGATTCCTGGTTGGTGGCCAAGGCGAACTCGAGACAGGCCTTCTGAGCCTCACAGTTGTCACAGACTCGCTTGGCTGACTCAATCTGGTCCGTCGCCATTCCGGTAGTGCCAACGGGGAAGAAGAGTTCTGGCTCGGTGTCGCGGCACGCGGCTTCTGAACGCCAGTCGGCGTCGTCCCAAGCGTGAGTACGGTTCCAGATCAACGACATGACCAATCCTTTGGGGTAAATCCGCGTGGCTTTTCCCAGAAAGCTTCAGCGGCGGGGATAGCAATTTTACTTAAGTCGATGTTGGAATACAAGGGTGATTTAGGGATTTCTTGGCTTGAACTCGAAGGTTTAAGGCTCTACCTGTCAAACTCGAGGCCGTGACCGAGATTTACGCCCACCGAGGCTTTCACGCAGTTGAGAGGGAAAACACGGTACCCGCCTTCATCGCCGCCAAGGAGGCGGGGGTGAACGGGGTTGAACTGGACGTGCGTCGAACGGGCGACGGGCAACTCGTTGTACACCATGATCCAACCATTGGCGACGTCGTCATCGCCGAAGCCCCTCGCCGCGATCTGCCCGCGGACGTCCCGTCACTGCTGGAAGTGATGGAGGTCTGTCGGGGGATCCGGGTAAACGTGGAAATCAAGAACATTGAGCATTCGAGCGAGCCCACGTACGAGCCAACGGGAGCGTTTGCCCGTCAGGTCATCACGTTCCTGCACGACATCAACTGGGCTGATTCGGTGATTATTTCGTGTTTCGACCTCGCCACGTGTGCGGTGGTTCGATCATTTGACCCGGTGATCCCGGTCGGTTGGCTGTTATGGGGCGTGGAGTTGAGTGGCGCCATGACCCGCGCCCACGTGCTCGATCTCGACGCGGTGCATCCGTTTTTCACGGCGGTGACGCCCGAGACCATGGTTTTGGCCAAAGAGCTCGAGCTCGACGTGAATGTCTGGACGGTCAATAATCCCATGGATATCAAGGCCATGGCCGAGCTCGGGGTGAGCAGCATCATCACCGACGATCCGGTGACTGCGCTCTTGCTCGTCGGCTGATCGGGATTTAATTTGTACTGGTCAGTAATGCCCTAGATTAAGGGGTATGAATGTAGTCGTCTGCGTAAAACAAATTCCTGATCCCGCCGCGCCCCAGTCCCTTGATGCGTCGCACAACTTGGATCGTTCGGGCAAGCTGATCCTCGACGAGGCCGACACCTACGGAGTCGAAATGGCGCTCCAACTGGTCGACAAGGCCGGAAGTGGTGAAGTGACCGTGGTCTCCATGGGTGCGGCCGCTGACGTGGCGGGACTTCGCAACGCGCTCGCCATGGGTGCCGCGAAGGCGATCATCGTGAGCGACGAGTCGCTTCGTGGCACTGACGCGCTCGGCACCGCCAAGGTGCTCGCCGCCGCCATTCGTCGCGTGAGCCCGGACCTGATCCTCTGCGCCACCGAGTCGTCCGACGGCTACACCGGCACCACGCCGGTGCAGCTCGCCGAGCTGCTCAGTCTGCCGTCGATCACCTTCGCGAAGTCAATCACCATCGACGGAACGACCGTGAAGGTGGAGCGTCAGACCGAGACCGGCTACGACGAGGTGACGGCCCCCCTGCCCGCGCTGCTCACCGTGACTGCGGGCGTCGTCGAGCCCCGTTACGCCTCCTTCAAGGGCATCATGGCCGCCAAGTCGAAGCCCGTCGAGGTGTTGAGTGTCGCCGACCTCGCACTCGCCGGCGAGGTCGGACCCACCGGTGCGCGCCAGGAGATCACCGACGTGGTGGCGACCGAGTCGCGCCAGGCCGGCGAGAAGTACGTCGATGAAGGAGACGGTGCCGAGAAGATCGTCGCGTTCCTCGAGTCAATCAAAGTTCTGTAGGAGAGAGTCATGGCCATCACAAACATCTGGGTCGTCGTCGAGCCGTCGAACGGTTCGCTCACGACGACGTCACTCGAGTTGCTGAGCCACGCGCGCAGTTTCGGCGCCACGGTATCGGCGATCACGTGGGGCGCGGACAGTGCGACGCTCGCCGGCGAGGCCGGCGAGTTCGGCGCCACGACGCTCTACGACGTCGGAGATTTGCACGGCTCGCTGCCCGGCGTACCCGTCGCGTCAGCGATCGCCGCACTCACGCAGAGTGCGGGCGCGCCCGACGCGATTCTCATCCCCACCAGTTACGACGGCCGCGACATCGCGGGACGCCTGTCGGCGCGACTCGATCGTCCGGTCCTCACCAACGTGACCGGACTCACCGACGACGGCGGACTCGTCACCGAGCACGTTGGTGAGGAC